>Ga0335085_10009169_pt1 | contig 14967 bp, 9 predicted proteins | sample Lox_Sample_45_FD_206712 | JGI IMG/M metagenome (GOLD analysis project Ga0335085, IMG submission 206712) | Soil microbial communities from Loxahatchee National Wildlife Refuge, Florida, United States - Lox_Sample_4.5 | ecosystem: Environmental > Terrestrial > Soil > Wetlands | place: USA: Florida... | reverse complement strand
CGAAGCGCATCGCGGAGGATGCCGAGGATTTTAAATCGCTTGTTGGGTCGTCCTTCGCGGTCGCCGAGTCCGCTCTCGTCCACCCCCATGTGGGCGAGGCGCGTGGCGGTTTTCTCGTTGGCAGTGGCCCATGCGATCGCCTGGCAGAGACGATCGATGGTCTTCTGATCGTAGTGCTCGATCGCGCGCATGGCGCACCGCGCGCGCTGTAGGAGGTCTTGCGCGTACTGCTTTTCTTCCGGAGTAACTGCTCTTGCCATGGAGTTGTTGTCCCTTGTCGTTTACGAACCGAGCCGGTAAATCTCGTTGATGTTCCAGTGGCCTGGTGTAGGCGTGGGCGCGTTCTCCATCGGCGCCTGGATGACCGTCGGGAGATCCGAAGCGAGAGCTTCCGCGAGCGCAGGACCCAGTTCAGAGGCGGACTTTACCTGAATGCCACGCGCGCCGCAAGCGCGGGCCATGGCCGCGAAGTCCACCGTGTAGGTCTCGCCGTTGCGCTGGAAGAGGCAGCCGAAGCTCCAGCCATAGTGCATCTTCTCGAGTCCCGCGATGGTGCCGAACGCGGAGTTGTCCATCACCACCCAGACTACCGGCAGGTTCGCCTCCATCGCCGTCGCGACCACCGACGGGTTGCTGCCGAAGGCGCCATCGCCGATCAGAGCGACAGCCGCGCGCTTAGGTTGCGCCATCTTGACGCCGAGGACGGCTGCCGGACCAAAGCCCATCGTCGCCAGACCGCTGGGAGTAATGAATGTGCCGGGAACCGTGATCGGGAACTGTTGGCCCACGCCGTTTTTGTTCCAGCCGACATCGGTGACGATGAACCCGTCTTCCGGGACCGCCTTGCGCACCTCGGCGAGGATACGCTCCGGACGAAGCGGGAACTGATCGGAAGTGCGTTGGTGGGCCCAGTTCTCGGCGAACTCGCGGCGGCCCAGACGAATGCGGGCCCGGACATCACCGCGCCCGCGATGGCTGCGGCCGCGCACTGCCACAGCCAGGGCGCCCAGCGCGAGCCTGGCGTCAGCCACCACGCCGAACTCTGTCGGAAAGTTGCGGCCGATCTCGGCGGGGTCGATATCGATATGGATGAGGCGACCTGGCGGAATCGCGAAAGTAAACCGCGGGTCCCACGAACTGGAGGATGCTTCAGCCAGACGCGTACCGACTGCCACAATGAGATCCGCCGTCCGGCACATTTCGTTGGCGATCGGGGTGCCCCAGAACCCGGTCATGCCCAGCAGCAGCGGATGGTCCTCGTGCATGCAGCCCTTGCCCATCAGGGTGTGCGCCACCGGAATTTCCAGCGCCTCGGCCAAAGCGGCTAGTTCGGCGGTGGCGCCCGCCGACAGGACTCCGCCGCCCGCATACAGAACCGGATGCCTTGCGGCCGCGAGTGCGTCCACAATCCGTTCGACGGCGGCGGGATCGATGTTCGGTCGCGCGACCGGAGCAGGCGACTTCTGGAACGCGTCCACCGGAAGGTCCGCGGAAAAGATGTCCATGGGAACATCTACCAGAACCGGGCCGGGGCGGCCAGTCTGGCACAGATGGAACGCGCGCTCCATAATCCTGGGCAGGTCAGCCGGACGGTCTACGCGGTAGATGCGCTTACAGAAGGGACGATAGACCTCGAATTGGTCGCCGTCCATGTGGAGGTTGATTTCCTGATGCGGGTGGCGGCCGAAGAAATGCGACGGCACATCGCCGGCGATAACCACCATGGGAATCGAGTCCAGCGCGGCGTTCGCGACCCCCGTGGCGGCGTTGGTCAGACCCGGTCCGAGATGCGTCAGCAGCACGCCCGGGCGGCCGGAGGCTCGCGCGTAACCGTCCGCGGCATGCGCCGCCACCTGCTCGTGACGCGTGGTGATGAAGCGGATGCGGCTCTTGCCGAGGGCATCGAGGAAGGCGATCACGGTGTGGCCGCACAGGCCGAAGATCACCTCCACCCCGAGGTGCTCCAAATAAGCAGCAAGCAAGTACGATGCGATGCGCGTTTCCTGTGCCGGTTTGGCCAGCTCCTGCACGGTTGCGACATTGATTCCGTCAGCCATAACTGATGTTTAGACCTTTCCAGAAATGCTACTGCGAAAAAGCGACGAGACTGCGCTTCTGCCGCAGTTTCTCCGGGTCTATCCCCGGTACTCTCTGCAATTCCTCGAAGCTTTTGATCTTGCCATTCTGCTCACGATAGCCGATGATCGCGCGGGCTTCCTTTTCCGAAAGTTGCAGCCCGTTTTGCAGTTCAGTGGGCGCGGCCGAATTCACGTTAATCTTGCCGAATTGGGCGGTCAGGTATCCGACTACCGCGGCCATTTCGTCATCCGTGCCTTCAGCGCCGCGCGAAATCATGTCGTCAGTGATCTGCTGCCATCCAAGCTTCGTGCGGCGGCTGGCAATCACGGTTTCGATCTCGTGGCAATTCCCGCAGACCTTTCTCACCGTTTCCCGGCCCGGCGCCTTGGGCAGTTCGGCTTGAGCGAACAGCCAGGCCGGAGTCGCCAATACCAGAGCTTTACGGAAGCGCATAGGCGATCACTGTGTCGGCGTGGCTGCGGTCGCCGAGGAAGCCGCCGCCGGTGGCGGTGATGACGACGTACTGCTTGCCGTCCTTTCCCTGGAAGGTAATCGGCGCGGAGTGCGCCCCGGCGTCGATCTTCGAGACCCACAGTTCCTTGCCGGTTTTGGAATCGAAGGCCCGGAAGCGGCTGTCGTCGGTCGCGCCGATGAACACCAAACCGCCGGCGGTCGCCAGCGAGCCGCCGATGTTGGGACGGCCGGTATTCTGCTTCTCCGCTGGCAGGCTGTCGGTGATCCCAAGCGTGCTCTGCCAGGCAATCTCGCCCGTATTGACGTTGATGGCGAACAAGCGGCCCCAAGGCGGCTGGTTGCAAGGCATCTGACTTTCGGGTTCCCAGAAACGGTTGATGCCGTTGTATCCGGAACGGCTGTAGCGGGAGCCGTCGGCGCTCTTCACCATGGTGTTGAGGCTACCAAAATCCATGGTGTTGACGAAGAGGTAGCCGAGGTTCGGATCGAACGACGGCGGGTTCCAGTTGCCGCCGCCAATGGAACTGGGGAAGATCACGCTGGGCGTGGTCGAATAATGCGTGAACGGTCCGATGGCGTGGAGGCCGCCCGGAATGCTGTCGAACAGCTCCGTGCAGAACTTCTGAAGTTCCGGCGTAACCGCGGCGATCTCGTCGCGCTTGAAGGCGGTGCGCGCCAGGGCAGGCGGCTTCAGTGGGATTGGCTGCGTAGGCCATGCCTGGTCGCCCGGCAGCGCGTCTTCCACCGGCACTTTCCGCTCTTCCACTCCGTAGATCGGCTCGCCCGTCACGCGGTTCAGGATGTAGACGTAACCGCTCTTGGTGAGCTGCCCGACGGCCGGAATGGTTTTTCCTTTCTGCTTCACATCGAACAGAATCGGCGGCGCACACAGGTCGTAGTCCCAGGTGTCGTGATGCACGACCTGGAAATACCACTTCAGCTTGCCCGTAAGCGCATCGACGGCGACGAGGGAAGTACCGAACAGATTCGCGCCGGGACGGTCGCCACCCCAGTAATCGGTAGTCGGCTCGCCGAACGGCATGTAGAGGATCCCGCGCTCGGCGTCAATCGTGAAGATTCCCCAGACGTTGGTGCCGGAGCGATTCTTCCAGTCATCGCCGCGCCAGGTATCGTGGCCGGCCTCACCGGGGCGCGGGACGGAATGGAAGGTCCAGAGCAGCTTACCCGTATGGACATCCCATGCCCGCGTGTCGCCCGCGGAACCGATGCTCGGGCCTTCCTGCACATGCGCGCCCGTAATGACGACGCTCTTGTAAACGATCGGCGGCGAGGACAGGCCGAACGACGAGTTTTCGAGGCCGTTCAGCGCGCCGGGCTTCATGTCCACGATCCCCTCGTTCCCGAAGCCAGGAATCGGCTTTCCGGTTTTGGCATTCAGCGCATACAGCTTGCCGCTCGAGGTGCCGAAGAAGACCGTAGCGGGTGACTGCTTGTCGCCGGCCCAGAACTCCAAACCGCGAGTGGCGGGCGCGCCGTCCTTAACATCGAAGCTCCACAACTCCTTAGCCGTCTCTGGTTCTAGGGCTACGACGCGCCCCGCACCGGTGGTCAGGTACATGACGCCATCGATGACGAGCGGAGAGACCTCGGAGTTGCCCATGCGGCCACCTCCGCCGCGACCGCCCGGCCCTCCTCGTCGGCGGCCGCCTTCCGCCGCGTCACCCGCTTCGCTGCTGCCGGCCGCCGGCGCTGTAGGAGCGACTCTGGCCGTGTTCGCGGCACTCATGTGGTAGGTCCAGGCGCGAACCAGCCTGTTGACGTTTTTGGTGTCGATCTGCTTGATGGTCGAGTAGCGCGTGCCGCCCAAGTCGTGGCCGAAAGTCGGCCAATCGGACTGGGCATACGCCGCGGCGGACAATGCGGCAACCGCGAACGCGTATCGATAGGAGGTCATAACGGTTCTTTTCCCCGTCTTAGAAAGCATATTTCAAAGCGAACTGCATGATGCGGGCAGTGGTCGTGGTGCCCGGCGCGGTGCTTTGGATCTGCGGAGACAGCCGGCCGAAACTGCTGCTGTTTAAGGCGGCGTTCGGCGGTCCGAACATCACGCTATTGGGGAGATTGAATGCCTCCGCGCGGAATGTCACGATTTTGCGCTCGCCCATCTTGAAGTTCCGTGAAAGTGCCAGGTCGATATTCATTACGTTGGGTCCGGAAATCGTGAATGGCCGCGTGCTCGCGTACACTCCCTTCGGAGCGTTCGCCGGGGCGAGGAAGGCGTTGATGTTCAGATAGTCCGTAACGCTCCCGTCGCCATAGACGTTCGGCAGGATTTGCTGCGCCCGCTGATTGCCCGCGCCAGTCAGCGCCACATCGGTGCCGTACGTCGCGGTGGTCAGGTTCCCGGTGCTCCAGTGGAAGATTGGCGATGCCTGCCAGCCGTTCGCCAGCACTCCCAGGAACCCGCTGAGGTGCGGCGAGGTGAGGACGCCTGAAATGTTGACCTGCTCACGATGATCGGCGCTGCAACTGGAGCGGTCGGCCTCGCGGTTGTTCGAATCGACGTAGGAAGGTCCGGTCAACTCCGTGGTCGAGGGATCGGCGAGGCAGTGCGAGTAGGTCCAATTGGCGAGCACGCTGAAATTGTTCGCGAGCCGATGCTGCGCGGAGAGGAGCATCCCGTTGTAGCTCGAATTTGCACCTGCGTCCAGGTACGCGATGGTGCTGTACCATGGCCCCCAGGTTGGGTTCAGCAGCGTGAGCAGGCGCCGCGCCGCCGTATTCGCGCCGCTAGTGCTCGAGCACGGGCCGGCCGCCGTAAGTCCATACTGGCCCGCGGAGCAGTTGCCGGGGATATACTGCTCCAGGTTGAGTTCACGGCTGGACCACAGGTGCGCCGTGTGGTTGCCGATGTAGGATCCGGACAACAACCACGAGCCGACCTGGCGCTGGATCGAGAGGTTCCACGTGTTCACCTGCGGGTTTTGCAGGTTGGGGTCGGAAACTGCGTACACGCCGCTCAGCGGGAAGAAGCCGTAAGAGCGCCCCGTTCCGCCGCCCGATTGAACGAACGGGTCGCCGCCCGGATATCCTGACCACGGGTTCGCCAGCGGGAACGGCCCGCCGCTACGCGTGAGCGTAGCGCCCCACGGCGGATTGTTGGACACGCGCGTGTAGAAAAACATGTGGGGCATGTCATAGAGCAGGCCGTACGAGGCACGGATGGAAGTCTTGCCGTCGCCGAACGGATCCCAAACCACGCCCAGGCGCGGCAAGAAATGGTTCGATCCGTAGTTGTACTGGTTTTTGGGGGGATAGCCGGCATCGCCGGGAAAGATGAGGCCGGCGGGCGGCGTCAGCGCCGGCGTCGTGACCGGGGGAGTGCCAACCTTGCCCGCCAGAAAATTGGTCATGCTGAACGCCTCTACATAGCCATCCATATTGTGCTGTGGCAGGAAGGGTTCGAACCGCAGGCCGAGGTTCAGGCTGAAGTGATGCGTGACACGCCAGCTATCCTGAGCGTAAAGGCCGTAGTAGTTCGATTTATCGTCGTCGTAGAACGGCCGTCCCTGGCCGAAGGCGTTCAATTGACCGGTGACAAAGTCGGCATAACCGATGCCGGTAAGGCCGCCCACGGTCGAATACTGGCCGGTGAAGGCGAGGTTGCCGTTCACGCCACGCGTGTTCTGCGCGTGCATGTATGAGCGCATATACTGCCCGCCTAACTGGATCTGGTGCTTGCCGAGGACAACGGTCACATCCTCGCTGCCCGAGTAGACCAGCGTGTTGAAATAGCCGGGATTGCTGGCGCCGCCCGCGAGGCTGGGACCATTCGTGATGCTCAACGACATCATCGCCGGCACGAACGGCGTGATCGGAATTCCGAAATCGCTGGGCACGTGGAACGCCGGAAGGAACCGCGGGTTGATGCCGCGGTCAGTGCCGATATGCGTGCTCGTTACAATGTTCGGGCTGACGATGTAGGTATCGCCCAGGGCGACCGAGTGGATCGTGTTCGTCTGCCCGGTGGTGCTGCCGGTGAAGAACGGATTGCTTGGGTCCCACTGAATCGGCGTGTCGTTGTTGGAGAGCATGTAGCGCGCGTAAAGGCTGTTCTTGGCGCTGGCCGTGTAGTCCACCTTCACCGGGATCTGATATTGGTTCTGGTTCTCGCCCGTCGCGTAGGTGACCAGGCCGCAATCGTTCAATAGACCCTGAGTGGGGAGATACTTGGCTAACTTCAGCGCGATCGGGTCCATCTGCGAAACGGGAATAACATTGTTCACGAAAGGGGCGCTCAGCGTGACGGCCTTCGGTTGGCACGCCGTCGAGGTGACCACCCGGAAATCTCCCGCGAGCATCTCGGGGGTCATGGTATAGCCTTGCGAGTTGGCCGGGTTCGATTTCTTGATGGTCCCCTGGGCGCCCACGAAATAGAAGAGCCGGTTCTTGAGAATCGGCCCGCCGATCGTGCCGCCGAACTGGTTCTGTTTCAAACTGTCGCGCACGAGCGCGGTGGCGCTGCGGCCATTGAACAGGTAATTGCGAACGTACTCGAACACGTTGCCGTGGATTTCATTGCCGCCGGAGCGTGTCGCGACCGTCACTGCCGCGCCCGCATGCTGGCCGTTCTGCGCTCCGAGCGCGCTGGTCTCGACCTTGAACTCCTGCAGCGCATCGGGGAACGGCAGAGGCTGATTGAGGCCGTTGAACGGGCTGTTCGCCGTGCTGCCGTCGAGCGTGAAGGAGATCTGGTTGGCGTTCGAGCCGGCTACCGAAATGGTGATGGTCGGGAAATTCTTGTTCGAATTCAGATCGTTGGCCACGACGCCCTGCGTGGTGGAGACACCCGCCAGCAGGATCAACTGGGTCGGCTCGCGGGCGTTCAGCGGGAGGTCGACGACTTCGGAGTGGTCGATGACTTGGCCGACGGCGGTACTGTGCGTTTCAACCGAGAGTGCCTCGGCTTGCACCATGACTCGCTCGTTCACGGCGCCGACCTTGAGGGTCACGTTGATCGTGGGATTGGTGTTGACGTTGAGCACGATACCGGTTTCGACGTAGTTGGAAAAACCTTCTTTCGACACTTCGAGCCGGTACGGGCCGATCACGAGGCTCGGAAAAAGGTAGGCGCCATCCGTGCCGGTGACGATGGTGCGCACTGCTCCGGTATCGGTCTGGATCATCTTGACCGCCGCGCCGGGAATGGCGGCGCCGCTGGCATCCTGGACGGTGCCGGAAACCTGAGAGGTCGAAACCGCCTGCGACCACACAGCCACGGCGATTCCCAAAAGAACAATAACAAGTCGAAACGATCTCACGTTGATCGCGCCCCCTTTCGTCTGATGTGGCGAATACCCGCGCGTCCGGCCGGAGCGGCGGACGCACCTCCTGCTTTGGAGCGATCCTAACCCGACCCTTGGAGCGGAACAAGGAAGTAACGGTAACGGCACCGTAACGGGCCGAGTGGGGATCAATAATGTGTCGGATTTCCCATCAGGAGCCAATTCGGTGTTACGGTGTGGTCACGGTAAAACCAGGCGGTCCGCAGCCACAGCCGTGATAGCCTGTTCGTCGTCCGGCATAGGTGTGTCATTCGGGGATGGAGACGGGAGGGATCAATGAGAAAAATGCCGCTTCGCCGTGTAGGACTGGGGCTGGTGTGCTGCGTGACACTGCTGATGTCCCAGGACGCCACCCCGCCCGCTGCTTCGGTGGGTCGCGGGCAAGGCGGTCGTGGACAGGCTGGCGGAGGTCGCGGCGGGAGACGCCCGGCAGGGCGAAAAGTCGTCCTGGCGTGGGCCGATACCCGCAACGGCATTGCGCAGCACGACTCCGTCTCCCACGCTCTGGCGCTGGTCGAGCGGTTAGGTTATGAATCGGGCCTCTGGGACACGTATATCCGCACCGATTCCAATATCGCCTCTTACCATCCGCAGATGACCACCGGGCAGCCCGCCAGCGGCGGCCCGAGCTTCGCCAATGTGGATGCCATTTTCTTCATGGGCCACCGCGAGGTGCCGCTCGATGCCCAGCAGAAAGCCGATTTGCTCAAGTTCGTTCACGACGACGGAAAGGGATTCGTAGCCGCCCACGTGGCGCTCACAGCCCTGGCTTCCTGGCCGGAGTTCGCCGAGATGTTAGGAGGCACGTTCGAGGACCATCCTTACGGGACCGTGGAGGGCACGGTGATCAATGAAGATCCCGCGTTCCCTGCCACGCGCCACCTACCCGCACTCTTCACTCTTACGGACGAGTTTTACCAGGTGAAGGGCTTCTCGCGTGATAAGAGCCGCGTTCTGCTGCGCCTGGATACCTCCAAACTGCCGCCGAACGATCGCCTTCTGAACAAGAACGGCGATTTTCCGCTGGCCTGGGCACGCATGTACGGCAAGGGCCGCGTCTTCTACGGCTCGTTCGCCCACGATTCCAAGACCTGGGACAACCCGGACGTCTACCACATGTACTTCGAAGCCATCCGCTGGGCGCTGGGGACGACCGATGCGGACGTCAGCCCCCGACCGTTCGCCGGAGCAACGGCATCTGCGGGAAAATAGCGTAACGCCGTCCTATGATGTGTGTATGCCGCTTCGGAGCTCCACGCCCGAGCTCGCCAGAGATACGGAAAAAGCTGCCGCTCAGCTCAACCGCATCCTCGTCAGCAAAGCCTTCCGCCAGGCCGACCGTCTCAAACGATTCCTGAGCTTCATTGTCGAGGAGACCCTCGCCGGGCGGGGTGAGCGCCTGAAGGAGTACGTCGTCGGAGTCGAGGTCTTCGGCAAGGACAACTCCTTCGATCCGCGCAACGACCCGATCGTTCGGGTGCAAGCGCGCCGCCTGCGCTCGCAGTTGGCCGCGTACTACCGCGAAGAAGGCGCCGCTGACGACCTGATGATCGAATTGCCGAAGGGCGGCTACGCTCCGGTATTCCGGCCATTGAAAGCGGCCGCGAAGCGCGCGATCAGTCCGATCCTGGTCAGCCGGAACACGGTCCTGGTGCGGCCATTCTCGGAGCACAGCCCAGCCGGGGAGGACAGTGGATATTTCTGCGATGGCTTGACCGAGGAGGTGATCCACACGCTCGCCGGCCTGAAAGGAATCCGGCTGGTTGCCGGAAACGACCCCGCAACGGCCGATTCTGGACCGGGCGCGGAACGCTCCAAGGCTGCTCTGGTTTTGACCGGCAGTGTGCGACAGGCGGGGAACCGGGCGCGCATCACGGCGAACCTGATCGACGCGGCCAGCGGGTTCTATGTATGGTCTCGGGCGATCGACCGGCCGCTGGACGACGCAATTTCCGTTCAGGAAGAAGTGGCCCGAATGATCGCCGACCAATTGGGGGCCTCGCTGGCGAGTTCCGCCACGCAACGAGGTCCCGTTGAGAACCTGGCCGCGTATAACCTTTACGTTCAGGGCCGCTATCACCTGAATCAGCGCAGCGAAGAAGGGCTGCGGAAAGCCGTCGAGTTCTTCGAACGGGCGATTGCGGAGAGCGCCCAATACGCGCAGGCATACTCGGGGCTGGCGGACGCCTACAGCCTGCTTGGACATTACGGCGTGCTTGCGCCGGCGGATGTATGGACGAAAGCGGCTTCGAACGCGGCCTCGGCGGTCTTACAGGACGACAATTCGGCTGAGGCGCATACCTCCCTGGCGCACGTCAAAGCCACTCAGGACTGGGACTGGCTTGGCGCGGAGCGCGAATTTCAGCGGGCGATCGCCCTCGATCCCAGGTATCCAACCGCGCGGCATTGGTATGCCATTTCGTGCCTGGCGCCGCTCGGCCGTCTCGATGAAGCGCTGGTCGAGATGACCACTGCCCAGGAACTCGATCCTATTTCCTCGATCATTGCCCGCGACCTCGCCCGTGTGTACTATTACCGCCAGGAATACGAGTCTGCCCTGGAAGCCTGTGATCACACCATCGAGTTGAACCCGCATTTTTCGCCGGCGTACTGGATGTTGGGCCTGGTGCAGGAACAGAGAGGCGACTTCGATGAAGCCGCGGCAGCCTTCCAGCGCGCCATCCAGCTTTCGCCTCATAGCCCGATGATGCAGGCTGCCCTGGCTCGGACTCTGGCGTTATCCGGCAAATCCGCTGAGGCAGTTCACGTACTCAAGGAACTGGAACAACTTTCGGACCGGCGGTATGTTTCTCCGTTTGACTTAGCGGCACTCCAGTTCGCGCTGCGCCAGCCGGACGAGGGGTTCGGCTGGCTGTCGAAGGCATTTCAGGATCGCTCGTTCGAATTGATCTCACTCCGCGTGGATCCGCGCTGGGAGTCGTTACGGCTCAACTCACGGTTTCAGGAACTCATGGATCGATTGAACCTGCCCAGATGACTTGCGGCTCTCGAGCGTCCGTAACGGCCTCCTGAAGGCCACGCGTCGTGAAGGCCTAATCCAACCAGACGTGGGCGTTTCGATTGACTGGTACCGCCGCAAGCGCTGTCGGGCGTGGTGTGAAGCCTGCCGATGGCTACGGCACGCCCAGGCAGTGGACCGGGGCTGCTTGTGTTTCGCCACGGCGCTGTACTAGAATTCGCTCCAGTCTGCTCTCATGGAAGGTCGATGAATGCGTAGCCGTTACTGCCGAGTGTTGAGAATTTGCGCTGGACTCATGTGTTTCGCGGGACTGGCGTTGCCCGTTTGGGGCCAATGGCGCCCGAAGGACACCGAATGGCCCACCTACACGGCGGACCTGGCGGGCAGCAAGTATCGCCCGCTCGATCAGATCAATGCGTCCAACTTTAACAAGTTGGAAATCGCCTGGCGCTTCAAAACAGACAACCTCGGCACGCGCCCCGAGTACAAACTGGAAGGCACCCCGTTGATGGTCAATGGTGTAATCTATGCGACCGGCGGGACCAGGCGAGCAGTGGTCGCGCTGGAGGCCAAGACCGGCGAACTGATCTGGATGCACAGCGTCCGCGAAGGCCAGCGCGCGGCTATTTCTCCGCGGCAACTCTCCGGCCGCGGCCTGGCGTACTGGAGTGACGGCAAGGGCGACGACCGGGTCATCTACGTCACGACGGGCTACCGTCTGATGGCGCTCAACGCGCACACCGGGCAGCCGATTCCGTCGTTCGGCAAAGAGGGCGTGGTCGACCTCAAAGTCGGGATGACCACCGGCACGGGCCAGCAGATCGATCTTGAAACCGGAGAGGCGGGCCTGCACTCCGCACCCACCGTGGTCAACGACGCGGTAATCGTCGGCTCCGCGTTTAAGGAAGGCATGACGGTGGCCACCCACAACAACACCAAGGGCCTGGTCCGCGCCTTCGACGTGAAGAGCGGCAAACTCATCTGGACCTTCCATACGATTCCCAAACCCGGAGAGTTCGGCAACGACACCTGGGAAAACGGTTCGTGGGCCACTAATGGAAACACCGGCGTGTGGACGCAGATCACCGTCGATCCGCAGCTTGGGCTGGTCTACCTGCCGGTGGAATCGCCGACTTCGGATTTTTACGGCGGTGAGCGGCCCGGCAACAACCTATTCGGCGAGAGCCTGGTCGCGGTGGATCTGAAGACCGGCCAGCGGAAGTGGCACTACCAGATCGTGCATCACCCGATTTGGGATTACGACCTCTCGTCCGCGCCGCTGCTGATGGACATCAACGTGGAGGGCAAGCCTATCAAGGCGGTTGCGCTCCCCACCAAGGAGTCGTATCTCTACGTCTTCGACCGCGTGACCGGAAAGCCGGTCTGGCCGATCGAAGAGCGCCCGGTTCCGCAGAGCGATGTGCCCGGCGAAAAGACATCGCCCACGCAGCCGTTCCCCACCAAGCCTCCCATGTATGCGCGCGCCTGGCTGAAGATACCGGACGATCTGATCGATTTCACGCCCGAGATGCGCGCCGAGGCCATCGAGCACATGAAACATTACCGCGTGGAGGGAATGTTCACTCCGCCGGTAGTGGGCGATCCGAATAAGTGGCTGGGCGGCATCAGCATGGGCAACGCCACCGGCGGCACCAACTGGGCCGGCGGCGGATTCGATCCGGAAACCCACACCGTTTACGTGCAGGCGGCCAACGCCTTCGTCTCGGGGGTTTCCGTGCGCAAATCGCCGCCAGGATTCTCGGACATCCGTTATGTGTCGGGGCGTGAGGATCAGCCTTTCCGCGTGCAGGAGGGCCCGGGCTTCGGCTCAGCGGCCGATGCACCGCAACCGTCACGGCGCGGCGGCGCTGGACGCGGCGCGGCGGCGGAAGGCGGCGCTCCTCCCGCCGGTGGACGCGGCGCTGGCGGCGGACGCGGTGCTGGCGGCGGGGGCGGCGCGGGTGCCGGCGGGTCCGCATTCAGCCTGACAGTTCAGGGATTGCCAATCGTCAAGCCGCCCTACGGTGTGATCTCCGCCATCGATCTGGACAAGGGCGATTTGAAATGGCAGGTGCCTTACGGCGAAACGCCCGATAACGTCCGCCTGAGCCCGGCGCTGAAAGGCAAAGACATCCCCAACACGGGAATGAACGGCTATAACGGCTGCGGAGTGCTGGTCACCAAGACGCTGGTGATTATCGGCGACACCCAGGTGACCTCCGTGACGCATCCGCGCGGCGCCATGATGCGCGCATATGATAAGGCCACCGGCAAGGAAGTGGGCGCGGTGTGGATGCCGGCACCGGTCAGCGGTTCGCCGATGACCTACATGTGGCAGGGCAAGCAGTACATCATCATCGCGGTTTCGGGCGGCAACTATTCGGGCGAGTACCTGGCCTACGCGCTGCCGGAAGCCGAGTGACCCGTTCCGGGCAGGCCGGGCGGCTCGATGTATAGTGGGAGGAAATGAAGATCGGGCTTCTCATTGCGTCACTGGCAGGCCTCGCCGCCACTGCGGTTCCGCAATCGCAGCGCTCGGTCTGGGACGGCGTCTACACCGCTGAACAGGCCAAGCGTGGGCAAGCGCGCTACAACGAACTCTGCGGAACGTGCCACGGCGATACCTTGGCGGGCGGGGAATCTGCTCCACCGTTGGCCGGCGGAGAGTTTCTGGCCAATTGGAATACTCTGACCATGGGCGATCTGTTCGACCGCACGCGCTCGACCATGCCGCAGAACAAACCCGGCACCTTGAGCCGTGAGACCGGCGCCGAGATCATGGCTTACCTCCTCAGCGCCAACCAGTTTCCCGAAGGTAAAGAAGCGCTGCCCCAGGCCAGCGAGGTTCTCCGGGAGATCCGCATCGAAGCCATCAAACCTGAACGGAAGGAGTAGCGGTGCGGCTGGCCGCCGCAGGCGCGCTCTTTTTGCTGGCCGTATTGGTGGCGGGCCAGACCGGCGCGCCCCAGGGACCTGCCGCACCGCCCCTGGATTATGTCTGCCCGATGGATCCCGGCGTGCGCTCGGCCGGCCCCGGCAAATGCCCGCGCTGCGGCATGACTTTGGTGTTGCGCATCCCCGATGCGGTCGAATATCCGCTCGACCTGGCGCTCAAGCCGCGCGCTCCCAAACCGCATGAGCCTCTCGAACTGACGTTCCGCGTGAAAGACCCGGCAGGAGCACCCGTCCGGAAGTTCGAGACGGTTCACCAGAAGCTGTTCCACCTCTTTATCGTCAGCCAGGACCTGGAATTCTTCGTGCATGGACATCCTGAGTTGACGGGGGATGGCTCGTTCCGCTATCGCGCCAGCCTGCCCGCGCCGGGCATGTACCGGCTGCTTGGCGATTATTACCCGGCCGGCGGCACTCCGCAATTGACAGTGAAAAGCATCTTTGTGCCCGGCGGTCGCTGGCAGACCGCACACCTGACGCCGGACCTTGCTACCCGGCACGCCGGAAATACGGACGTGGAACTGACAATCGAGCCACCCGCTCCGTGGGCGGGAGTGAAGACTACGCTGTCCTTCCGGTTGAACCCGGCCGATGGTCTGGAACCCTATCTCGGCGCGTGGGCGCACATGCTCGCCGCCAGCGACGATCTGATCGACATGATCCACACGCATCCCTTCCAGCCGGGGGCGGGGGCAGGTCCGGAGCCTGTGGTCCAGTTCAATGTCATCTTCCCCCGCGCACGCACTTATCGGCTGTGGGTCCAGTTTCAACGCAAGGGGATGGTCAATACCGCGGTATTTACCGTGCTGGTAGCGGAGTTACAGTAATGCGGCGGGCTAAGATTCTCATACTCGTCGTTTGTGAGTTACTTACTGCCAAAGTTACTCCCGGGCACGACATTATAACTACGCCAATTACTTTCTCTCGCGAAATTTCCCGGTTAATCTACTCGCACTGCGCGAGCTGCCATCATGCGGGAGGAGCGGCCTTCTCGTTAGCGACCTATGCGGAGGCTCGTCCCTGGGCCGTTGCGATCAAAGAAGAAGTCCTCGAGCGGAAGATGCCTCCCTGGGGCGCGGTAAAAGGATTCGGCGAATTCCAGGACGACCGCAGCCTCACTCAGGAGCAGATCGGATTAATTGCCGATTGGGTCGAGGGAGGCGCGCCAGAAGGCGA
>Ga0335085_10009168_pt1 | contig 14968 bp, 12 predicted proteins | sample Lox_Sample_45_FD_206712 | JGI IMG/M metagenome (GOLD analysis project Ga0335085, IMG submission 206712) | Soil microbial communities from Loxahatchee National Wildlife Refuge, Florida, United States - Lox_Sample_4.5 | ecosystem: Environmental > Terrestrial > Soil > Wetlands | place: USA... | reverse complement strand
AGACCGTCGCCGGAGTTCTGGCCGATCGATCCTGCTCCGACGGACTGGAAACGCGGATCCTGAAATGAAACGTCGTCAAAAGCGCTTGGAACCGGTCAACGATGAACGCCGTCGCGACGGGCAGTTTGTTCGCGAAACACGGCGCTTCCAACACCGCACAAAAACCGCATAAAAAGAGGCTTTTTCGGCCTTCAAAAAAAGTTTTCAGTTTGAAACGTCCACAAAAGTTGCAGCGCACTTACCGCAACTGCTTCGAATTGCAAGCATCGCAGTACTAGGATGGCATTTCGCTGTTTGATTTCTTCGCAGTTGTCGCCTCAATTTGCACAATTTTCGAACTATTTTTCTGGACCGCTCCGAACAACGCTTTCGGCTTGCACGGTCCAATTTGAGTGCCAAAAGAGGAAAATTCTGGGACCCTTGCGCACAACCGCAATCCGGTAAACTCCGGGTCTCTACCGGAGCACAATCCTCGCATTTCCCGTTGCTTCCGACACCGGAAAGCCCTATGTTACGGTTAGACGTGTTCGTTCCAGAATCGTTCCGTTTCGGAACAGTCCAACGGTGGCACCTAAATGCGGCCTGGGGAACAGCTCAGAGAGCTTCGGAATAGGCTTGGAGTTACGACACGTGAAGTAGAAGAGTTCAGCCGCACGATCGCCGAAGATCGCCAAAACGAAGAGTTTTACATCTCCAACGCCTGGCTGACGCAGCTGGAGAACAAGAACTCGATTCCCAGCATTTACAAGCTGTACAGCCTCAGCGTCATTTACCGCACCAAATTCAACGACCTGCTGTCCGTGTTCGGTATCGATCTCGGCGCCACGTCCCGCTACCAGCTCTCCCTGCCTCTACAGAACACGCACTTGACGACCTTTGAGTCGCTGGATCCGGAAAAGGCGGTTACTTTCCCGGTTCGATTCGATAAGAGCTTCAGCCTAGACTCCACAAGCCTGATTTCCCGCATGGTGGAGGTCTGGGGAGAGGTCCCTATCGCGCTGATTCAAAAGCTGGATGTGAGGCACTGCCAGTACGGTTACATCGGAGTCGACGACTACTCGATGTACCCGCTCCTGCGCCCCGGTTCCTTCGTCCAGATCGATAGCCATCCCGGCCGCGTGCAACCCTCCGAGTGGCGGACCGAGTTCGATAGGCCAATTTATTTCATAGAGTTACGGGACGGTTACGCCTGTTCCTGGGCGGAGGTCCGGGGCTCGCAGATCACTCTGATCCCGCATCCGTTGTCGGGATGCCCGATCCGCCAGTTCGCTTATCCTTCGGAGGCCGAGATTATCGGGCAGGTGACAGGCGTGGCTATGCGCTTAGTGCCACAGGCGACGAATGGAGACGAGACTCCAAAATTGCCAAAGCGATCTTGAAGCTCGAGAACAGAAACTGGGCGGATAGAGGGTCGCTTTCCACCGGAACCGCCACTCGGTAGGGTTCCAGCTTTCTCCACGCGGTCAGAAAATCCACCGGAGTGGTGTGAGTGGAGTACATGTAACCCTCCATCTGGTCCACCAGGTCCTCCAGCGAACTCTTCAGCAGATTCCGGAACGCTTCCTTGTGGCAGTCCGCCATCGCCTCGCAGGCCACTTCCTGCGAATAGCGCGAGGCTAAACCATCGTGATAGTAAAGACCGGTGTTGTAATCCCGCATGGAGGCCAGATAGATCATGCGGTCGAGCGGCCGCGGATAGCCCCCAAGCGAGCGCCGGCGAAAGTCGTCAGCGGCTTGCTGGACGTCCATCCGTCTTAGAGGAGAACCCACGGCGCCTCAGTTTTCCAGAGGTTTGACCGGCTTACGACGGCCGGTTCGCTGTCGGCATGGCGTACGCCGGGGTCAGAAATGCCAGAGACTTCTCAGACACGTTGCAAACCCGCGTAGCCGTCGCCGCCGTCGAAAGCACCATTCGCGGCGCCGCATACGGCCCGCCCAACGCCACCGAAACCTGCAGCACGCGGCACGCAACCCGCAGCTTCAGGAAGTCCATTGCCAACGCGAATTCCGTCGCCAGGCTCAGCCCCGCATAGAAGCGCGCCGAACCCAGGTGGAAACTCTGCAAATCCACAACCTGCTGGCGCACCCGGCTGACCCACGAAAGCACCACTTGTTTCCGCTCCTGCACGAAGAGGTCGCGGATCTCTTTCGAAGCCTGCGCTTCGACGAACTTCAAATCCGCCGTGTCGAACATCCGGCTTACGAACTCCGCCGGCAGCAGGCCAGCCTGCAGCGTGCCAAGGGCGTGCTTGGCCTTCACCATCGCGTCGGAACCGCCCTCGACGCGCTTACGTAAGGCAAAAGATGCGAGCGACGCTCCCAACCCCAGCGCGATCGCTATATATGGAATCAGCTGTATCACAATCTCTCCACTTTCACTAAATTCGAGCCCGCCACATCCACCATGTCCCGGGTTCGGGACGCCAGTCTGTCGTAGTCCTCGTCACCACCAATTCTAGGTGGCGGGACTGGGTTCGGTAAATAGGACCAAAGTGCTATAAGCCAGATCACCAGCGCCGCCAGGTACGACGTCTGCTGGATGTAGTCGAAGGTCCGGTCGAACCCGAATCCCCGAACCGCCCGCAATGCCAGCCCGCACATCGTTACCGCCACCATCTGGCCGTATCCCAAGATCATCCCCTTCAAGTTTCGGCCCGCGGGAATAACGTAATAGACCATTACCTGGATGATAACAATCAGCAGCAGCGCCTGCACCACCAAAAAATCGCGTTGTACCCGATAAAACAACGTCGCCATGGACTTCCCGTTCGGCGCCAAAATCGGGTACGCGACCATGAAGACCATGACCGATCCCATAAGGCAGTAGCTTAGGATTCGCGCGATCTTTTCCGCGCCCGGATACTGGGCCAGCACATGCCGGAATATTTCCAGCACGATTCCGACACCCAGAAACAGGCTCACGAAGCCCGAATACCAACTCCACTTGTCCGCTATTCGGTATTTCAGAAGCGGTGCGATATAGAAAAAACCATCGGCGAGAAAGAGGCTGAGGATGTAGACGTAGAAGTTCAGGTACCTGGAAACGAGCTTCGAGTAAAGGCCGCGATACAGCAGCAGCGCTTCGATCACGATGCCCACGACCCAAATTATCTGATTCAGCACAGGGCAGACCCGTCCACATCGACTGTCATGCTAACACAATGGACAGAGGAGTGGGCCGGAACTTGCCCTCTGCTTGCTTTAGCACTCAACGTCTCAAGCGGGGTCTAACCCTTCGTAATCAGGCGGCTTACGGTCTAGTACCCGTAGCCCGACCCTGATATCGAAGTGCTTTTCTTAGACCGCCAGGTGCCCGCCACCATCGGTCGGCGGCATCGGACGCGTTCCCTGGAAGTGCCCGCCACCGTCCGTAGGAGGCATCGGGCGTGTTCCCTGGAAGTGTCCGCCACCATCCGTCGGAGGCATCGGGCGTGTTCCCTGGAAATGTCCACCGCCATCCGTCGGAGGCATCGGACGCGTTCCCTGGAAGTGTCCGCCACCATCGGTCGGGGGCATCGGGCGTGTTCCCTGGAAGTGCCCGCCACCGTCCGTCGGGGGCATCGGACGCGTCCCCTGAAACGACGGTTGCTGCGAACTCGAAGCTGATGCCTGGCCGACAAACATACACAGCGTCATGGCTGTTCCCACGACGGCCAGTACTAGCGCCATAGGTCTGACTCTCATTCGTAAACTCTCCTCTAATTTGAAATGGGGCCCAAAACGGCAGGGTAAAAGTACTGATGGGTGGTCATTCGGACAGGCGGTGCAGGTTTCCGCTTGCACTGCGATGCAAAAATGAGATTACGATGAAGTTAATATTCCCCTCCGAGTCCCGGCCCGGCCAGGGCGCGCCCGTCGGCTCATATCCCCCGCCTCCGGGAACAGCTAACGAGATTGGAACCTTTGCGGAACTTACTGATGGTGCTCACATGGAATTCGCGGTACTAAAGGTAGTTAGGCAGGGTGTGCGGGTGATCTTGAATGGATGACACATCATACGTAGGCGCGTCGAGTCTCGCCCCAGACGCCTTCCGCGAGAACCTGCGGAAGCTCGACCGGCGCCAGTGGTGGCTCTGGTCCTCGGCCGTGCTCGTTCTGATCCTGCTGACCATCGCCGTGGCATCGCTTGCTTTCCCTTCGATGCTCAATTTTTCCAGTCTGGAACAGGGCTTCTATTCCTTCTATCTGAACCAGGCCGTCCGCGCCCTCGTCGGGATCGTGCTGGTCTTCGCCGTTTATGTGGTCTACCAGCAGACCATGATCATCCGCATGCGCAACACGCTCGCGGACCAGATCCACAACCTCGCCAAAGTCCAATCGCTCACCGACGAAGTCTATAAGCTCGCCGCTCTCGACCAGCTGACCGGCCTCTACAACCGCCGCTCCGGCGAACAGCGCCTGGCTGAAGAAATCAGCCGCGCCGTCCGTCACGACCGCCCGCTCACCATCCTGCTCGCCGATCTCGACGGCTTGAAGCAGGTCAATGATCGTATGGGGCATGCCGCCGGTGACCTGGTCCTCAAAGGATTCTCCGATCGCCTCCGCAAAGCCATTCGCGGCTCCGATCTCGCCGTGCGCCTCGGTGGCGACGAATTCATGGTACTGCTTCCGGAATGCCGCGCCGACGAGGTCAAGCACGTCCTCAATCGGCTGGAAGGCCTCGAGGTCGATTTCGAGGGATCGAAAATTCCCGTCCGCTTCTCACGCGGTTGGACCGATTACAAGCCGGGCGAAACCGCCGAAGAGCTGCTCCGCCGCGGCGACGACGCTCTCTACGAAAACAAGCGCGCCGGCAAGAAATCCGCCGAGCAGACTCAACAAAAACCCGTTCCGCAACCCACTCTCTAGCTTCCGCATCGAAATTAAGCAGTTCGGGTGAGCCGCCCACCGCTCGCTCGCCTGCGGTATCATGCACGCAGCGGTCGTTTCGGATTCCTGAGGGACATGCCTATGAAATCGCTCACCAGCATATTCATAAATTTTGGATCGAAAGCAAAACTACTACGTACGTCCGCGGCCGTCGCCACGGCTCCCGTGCTCTTACTGGCGCTGCTCGTGGCCCAATCGGCCCGCGCGGACGTTCTCGAACTCAAGACCGGCGAAATCGTCCAGGGTAAATTCATTAGCGCGTCCTCCGCCACCATCCGCTTCGAAGTCAATGGACAGCCTCAGACCTTCGCCATCAAAGACATTCTGAACGTCGGCTTCACGGACACCAGCGACCCGGCCACATCGCCAACGCCGCCACCTCCTTCACCACCCGCCGATGCGCCGGCTCCGCAGGCTCCGCCGCCAAACGCCGCGCCGCAACCCGATAATCCTCCGCCGGCGGCTAGTTCGAATAGCTCCGCCGACAGCGACTCAGACCGCGACACAAATGACGACGCGAATAACAACAACCCGGCGCTCTCTCCCGCGCCTCCGCCGCCTGCCGCGGCCTATCACGGCCCCACGCAGGCGGTGACGATTCCCTCCGGCACCAACATCGTCATCCGCATGATCGATTCCGTCGATTCGCAGACGAACCACGTCAGCGATCCGTTCCACGCCAGCCTCGACGCGCCGCTCGTGGTCGGCGACAAGGTCGTCGCGCAAAAGGGCGCCGACGTCTATGGAATGCTCGCCAACGTGAAAGACTCCGGCCGCATCTCCGGAAAGCCCGAGCTCACGCTCGAGCTCACCGGCATCCGCATCAACGGAAATATCGTGCCCATCGACTCCACAACCTATGACGTGGTCGGAAAAAGCCGCGGCTCGCAAAGCGCGGAACGCATCGGCGGAGGCGCCATCGTCGGGGCTGTGATCGGAGGCGTGATCGGCGGGCCCAAGGGCGCAGCGGTCGGCGCAACGGTCGGTGCCGGCACCGGAACCGCCGTGCAGCTCTCGACCCATGGCGACCGCATCCGCGTCCCCAGCGAAACGCGCCTCGAATTCACCACGGATAACGACGTGACTGCCCTGATCCCTCTCCAATCGAATTAGGGGCCGTCGCCACCCGATCGTGATTTTGAGCGGAGTCCGCCGCGGCGGACGAAATCGAAGAGTCTCTCCGGCTCCTGGACCTCGCCGTAGCCAAAAACGCCCCCAAAAGGGCCGTTCCTATCAGGAACACCTACCGACAATTCCCTTGCCCCCTCTCGGGGTGGCTCGTAAGATAACGCCTGTTGTTAGGAAAGTTACCATGCCCAAAGAAAAACCGAAGGTGAACATCGGTGAAGTCATCCGGTCCTACCGCAGCGATCGCGGCCTCTCGCAAGGCGATATCGAGCGCCGCACCGGGCTTCTCCGCTGCTATCTCTCGCGCGTCGAAAACGGTCACACCGTCCCGTCACTCGAAACTCTGGCGAAGATCGCCGAGGCCATGGAAATCAGCCTTGCCGACTTCTTCCCCGGCACGGACACCGCCCAGGATCGCGAAACCCGCAAGATGCTCGGCGAGCTGTCCGAAGAAGAAATCCGCTTCCTCGCGGACATCAAGCGCTATTCCACCAGCCTCTCCGACGACGATAAGCGCCTGGTCCTGGCTATGATCCGCAAAATGGCCACCATCGTTCCTCCGCCGCGCGCCGGCAAAGCCACTGCCTCGCACCGCGCCGAACTCTAGATCTTTTGGAATTTTGCTCAAGCGCCGATCCCCAGGATCGGCGCTTTTGTTAGGCTCCCCGTCCAATGGTTTTCGTAGCGGCGGCCTTCAGGCCGGCGCTTTCGTTTCTTGCTTTTGCATTTCAGCCGTCATTCTGAGCGGAGTGACCCGACGGTGTCGCATCTCAGCCCGCTCCTGCGGGCCGTCGGGTCACGCAGTCGAAGAACCTCTCCCGGCGTTACCAATGAGCAACCCGCATGTCCCGCCTCCGTCCGTCGTCGCCCGCCCACCTCTCTGCTACAATGTCCCCGATGCCCGCAACACGTCACAGAACCGTCGGCGTAAAAGTCGGCAAAGTCCAGGTCGGTGGCGGCGCCCCCGTCGTCGTCCAGTCGATGACCAACACGGACACCGCCGACATAGCAGCAACGACCAAACAGTGCTTCGAACTGGCCCAGGCCGGCTCCGAACTCGTCCGCGTCACCGTCAATATGCCCGAGGCTGCCGCGGCGTTCCCCGAAATCAAAAAACGCCTGCTCGCAGCCGGCTGCGACACTCCGATCATCGGCGACTTCCATTACAACGGCCACGTCCTGCTCACGAAATATCCCGATTGCGCCCGCGCGCTCGATAAATACCGCATCAATCCCGGCAACGTCGGCCACGGCCAGCGCCGCGACGAACAGTTTTCCACCATCTGCAAAGTAGCGCGCGACAATGGCAAGCCCGTCCGCATCGGCGTCAATGGCGGCTCGCTCAATCAAGAGCTGGTCATGCAGAAAATGCAGGAAAACACCGACAAGGATCTCGGCAAGACGTCCGAAGAAATCATCAACGAATGCATGGTCCTTTCCGCGCTGCAATCCACCGAACTGGCCATCGAATCCGGCCTGCGCAAGGACCAGATCATCATCTCCTGCAAAGTTTCGCGCCCCCAGGATCTCATCTCGATCTACCGCGATCTCGCCGCGAAAACCGATCAGCCCCTCCACCTCGGCCTTACCGAAGCGGGCATGGGCGCCAAGGGCCTCGTCTGGTCAGCCGCGTCGATGGGAATCTTGCTCGAGGAAGGCATCGGCGACACCGTCCGCGTCTCGCTCACGCCGCGTCCCAACGGCGATCGCCGCGAGGAAGTCTATGCGTGCTGCGAATTATTGCAGTCGCTCAGCCTGCGCACCTTTTCCCCGAGCGTCACCGCCTGCCCCGGCTGCGGCCGCACCACCAGCTCCACGTTCCAGGAACTGGCCGAAAGCATCCAGGGCTACATTCGCGACAAAATGCCCGAATGGAAGCGCGAATACGAAGGCGTCGAAAATTTGAAGCTTGCGGTCATGGGCTGCATCGTCAACGGCCCCGGTGAATCCAAAGCCTCTAACATCGGCATTAGCCTCCCCGGCACCGGCGAAGTCCCGCGCTGCCCCGTCTACATCGACGGCCAAAAATTCACCACCCTCGAAGGCAACTACGAAGAACTCAGCGCCGCTTTTCAGGCGCTCGTCAACGACTACGTCTCCACGAAATACCACAAGCGCGAAACCCCGGTTCCCGCATAAAGATTTTCGCAGGGACATGGTCCGCGCGCGCCTCGTATGCTTTCGAGCTTCGATCTTGTAAATTCCCCGCAGTAACAAAAAGTCCACAGGCGCTGAACCTTGCGCCCCGCTCCGCGCGGCGTACGATACGCTGGTAGCCGTGTGACGCTTCTACGCGCGCAGCGGAAAGGAGAATCGGATGGTGCCAGCCGTCTGCAGCCCGCAGAGTGCAGCCGTTGAAAAATCACCGATTCTCGCGCAAAAGAAGTGGGACACCGTGCCACTTCTTTTCACGCGCAACTCGCTGAAAATAAAGAAACCGGCGCACAACAAAGTGGGACACTTTTCAAGGTCGGTCGATGTGTCAGAATCCGGCTCGCGACGATGACAAATTCAACCCCCTCGTCACTCGTGCCCGGCCATCCGCCCGCGACTTGGCGCCGCGGGTTCTGGAGCCTGATCGTCACGCAGTTCCAGACCGGCTTCAACGAAAACGGCCTGAAATATCTGGTCATCTACATCGTGATTGGAATGAACCTGGCGCAGGCCGACCGGGACCGCCTGATTCCCGTGATCAGCGCGCTGTTCGCAATTCCCTACATTCTCTTCTCCATGGCCGGAGGATATTTCGCGGACCGGTTCAGCAAACGCTCCGCCACGATCTGGACCAAGTTTTTCGAATTCGCAATCATGGCATTTTTCATCCTGAGCCTGATGCTGCGCAATCTGCCGATGGAGTGCGCCGGAATTTTTCTGATCAGCACGGAAGGAGCGCTGTTCGGCCCCTCGAAATACGGGCTGCTTCCGGAATTGCTGCCGGAAACGAAGTTGTCCTGGGGCAACGGCATCATCGAGTTTGGCACGTTTCTTTCGGCCATCGCCGGCGTGGCCGCCGCGGGTTTTCTGGCGGACGAGTATCGCGGCCACGAATCCATCGCCGGCTTCATCTTGCTGGGCTGCTCGGTTTTCGGAATGTTGACGAGCCTGGGAATCTCGCGCGTGCCGGCCGCGAATGCTTCGAAAACATTCCAGTGGAATGCCATCGGCGACTTTCTCTCGCAGCTGAAGACCATCCTCGCCGACCGCACGCTCGGCTGGGCCGTGTTCGGCAACATGTATCTGTTTTTTCTGGCCGCGTTTCTGCAAACCGTGATCGTGATCTACGGTCACGACGTCCTGCATATCGACGATCGCCACACCAGCTACCTGCAAGCCGCTATTGCGATCGGAATCGGAATTGGCAGCGTCGCGGCCGGATATCTCTCGGGTGGAAAGATCGAATACGGCCTCATACCGCTCGGCGCGGTCGGCATGACCGTCTTCGGAGCCATGCTCTACCTTCCAGGTCACTCGCTCATCGTCGTAAGCGTACACCTCGCGCTTCTCGGATTTTTCGGCGGCCTGTTCGCCGTGCCGGTCAACGCGCTCATCCAGCATCGTCCTCGTCCGGAACAAAAAGGCGGGGTGATCGCCGCCGCGAATCTGATTTCGTGGATCGGGATTTTGCTGTCCCCGGCGGCGTATTGGCTGTTCGCGTCCGTGTGGCATCAATCGGCGCGCACCATGTTTCTCGATGGCGCGATTCTGACGCTGGTCACCACCGGCTATGCGATCTGGCTGCTGCCGGATTCGCTGGTGCGCTTCGTGCTCTGGGCCGCGACGATGACGGTCTATCGCATCCGCGTCGAGGGCCGTGAAAACGTGCCCGAATCCGGCGGCGCGCTGTTCGTCTGCAACCACATGTCCTTCGTCGACGGGCTGCTGCTGATCGCCTCGATCGACCGGCCGATTCGGTTTCTGCTCTACCGCCCGATCTACGAGCTGCCGTATGTAAAACCCTTCGCCAAGCTCATCGGCGTGATCCCGATTTCCTCCGAGCAACGGCCGCGCGAAATGCTGCAATCGCTGCGCGAAGCAACGAACGCCATCAAAAGCGGCGAAATCGTCTGCATCTTCGCCGAAGGCCAGATCACCCGCATCGGCGGCCTGCTCCCGTTCCGCCGCGGATTCGAACGCATCATGAAAGGGATCGACGCGCCGATCATTCCCGTGAATCTCGACGGCATCTGGGGCAGCGTTTTTAGTTTCGAGCGCGGCCGATTTCTCTGGAAATGGCCGCATTTTATCCCTTATCCGATCACCGTGAGCTTCGGCAAATCCATGCCGGCCACGGCGCAGCCGACCGAAGTGCGCCGCGCGGTGCAGGAGCTCCAGACCGAAGCCTACAAATTCCGCCGCGCCCGCATGCGCACGCTCCACCGATCGTTCCTGCGGACGGCGCACCGGCATCCGATGCGCTTCGCCATGGGCGACAAGCGCCGCGCGAAAATGAGCTGGGGCGGCGCGCTGCTCAGCTCGATTTTCCTGGCGCGCCGCTTGCGCGAAACGTGGAAAGGGCAGGAGATGGTCGGCATCCTGCTGCCGCCCTCCGTTCCGGGCGCGCTGGTGAATTTCGCCGCGACGCTTTCCGGAAAAATTCCCGTCAATCTGAATTACACCGCTTCGAACGAATCTCTCGCGTCGTGCGCCGCGCAGTGCAAGCTTGAAACCGTCATCACAACGAAGCAGCTCCTCGACCGCATCCCGCTCCAGGTTCCCGGCAAGACGGTGCTTCTCGAAGAAGTCGCCGCCGGGCACGGCTTCGGCGAGCGCCTGGTCGCCCTGATGCTTTGGTTTTTCCCCGGCGGCCTGCTCGAAAAAATCCTGAGCGGCGGGACAACGAAATCGCTCGACGATTTGGCCACGATCATTTTTTCCAGCGGCAGCACCGGAGAACCCAAGGGCGTGATGCTCACGCACTACAACATCGCGTCCAACGTCGATCAGGTCAGCCAGATGTTCATGTTCGACAGCAAGGATCGCCTGCTCGGCGTGTTGCCGTTCTTTCATTCCTTCGGTTTTACGGTCACGCTTTGGCTGCCGGCGGTTTCGGGCGTCAGCGTGGTTTACCATCCCAGCCCGCTCGATCTGGCGGCCATCAGCGAAATCGTTCGCGATTATCGCGTCACGTTTCTGATGTCCACGCCCACGTTTCTGCAAGCCTACGCGCGCCGCTGCTCGCCGGAGGATTTCGGCAGCCTGCAGTACGTCGTGGTGGGCGCGGAAAAATTGCCCGAGCGGCTGGCCATCGCATTCGAGGACAAATTCGGCATCCGTCCGCTCGAAGGCTACGGCGCCACGGAATGCTCTCCGGTTGTTTCGGTGAACACGCGCGATTTTCGCGCCCCCGGATTCCGGCAGGTGGGCGGCAAGCGCGGGCGCATCGGACATCCGCTGCCGTCGGTCAGCGTGCGCATCGTCGACCCGGAAACGCGCGAGCCGGTGGCCGCCGGTTCGCCGGGCCTGTTGCTCGTGCGCGGACCCAACGTGATGAAGGGCTATCTCGGCAAACCGGAAAAAACGGCGGAGGTGCTGCGCGACGGCTGGTACGTCACCGGAGATATCGCCGCCGAGGACGAAGACGGATTTCTCGCCATCACCGATCGCCTCAGCCGCTTCAGCAAAATCGGCGGCGAAATGGTGCCGCACATCAAAGTGGAGGAGCAACTCCACGAACTCGCCGGGTTAACCGAGCAGCGATTCGTCGTCACGGGCGTGCCCGACGGGAAAAAAGGCGAGCGGCTCGTGGTGCTGCACACGCTACCCCCCGACGAGTTGAAACCGGTGCTCGAGCGCCTGGGCGAATCCGGCCTGCCGAATCTCTGGATCCCGCGCCCCAATCAATTTTTCGCCGTGGAAGAATTGCCACACCTCGGCACCGGCAAACTCGACCTTCGCAAAATCAAAGAGATAGCGCTCGAATTTTCGCCCACGGAGAAAGAGCCCGCATGATTTCGCCGACAGCGAAATTTCGCAGTTCAACTGCGCGATGCAACCGTTCGAAAATATTTTTCGCAGTTCGCAACTTTACTCTTGCATCACTGATTTCGGTCGTGTAAGGTGCTCAACGCTGGAGGAATTCGGCACGTGAAATTTATAGACCAACACAATTCGTTGCCATGGCAAGCGATCAGGTCGCTGCGCCGGGATTGTGGCCGATTTAGCTCCGGTCCCGCAAAGCGTTAACTCCTAGCAGCACAATCGTTTCCACGGCAACTGGCTCGGTTTCTTGACGTTTTTTCCATTCACCGCGCGTTTTTTTCATGCGCGCAAGCCGGAGACGCACTCGCGTCCCTAGAAAGGTGATGCCATAGGCATCCACGTAAAAGACGGCACGCCGATGCACGGCTCATCTTTGTGCGAGTCGTGCTCGAGGGCACACGTTGCAAAGGGTTTTGGATCGACAGAAGTGATCGTGATCTGCGATGCGCTCTATCGCGATCACCCGGTCCCATTTCCGATCAGGCAATGCACGCATTTTCTGGACAAGAACCGGCGTGACCTGGAGGAAATGGAAGAGATCGCCTGGATCCTGCATACGCCCGGCGCGAAGCGCAAGACAGGATTCACAGCCGACGCGCAAATCGATGCGGTCGGGGAGCAAATTGAGTTGACGCTCGATGACGACGAATAATTCGCTGGTGCGAAGCGCACGACAATCGCGCGGCGGCACGAAGTCGGAGGCGCGGAGCGGGGCTGGCTCCGCGCCTCGGGGTCGCGCATGAAAGCGCGCACCCGCAGGAAGCTGGAAAGGAGAAAGGGAATGAGCGAGACGGGTTACAACGTGATCGCGCCGGAAAAGGGTGTGCCGATCAAGGCGTGGACGAAGGGCGTGCCGCTGGAGCCGCAGGCCAGGCAGCAGCTCGTCAACGTGGCGCAGCTCCCGTTCATTTTCAAATGGGTAGCGGCCATGCCGGACGTGCACTGGGGCATCGGAGCCACGGTGGGCAGCGTGATCCCGACGAAGGGCGCGATCATCCCCGCGGCCGTGGGCGTGGACATCGGCTGCGGCATGATGGCCGTGCAGACGAACCTGACCGCCGGCGATCTCCCCGACAACTTGAAGGGGATTCGCACGGCGATCGAAGAGGCTGTGCCGCACGGACGCACGAATCACGGCGGACGCGGCGACCGCGGAGCGTGGGGAGAAATCCCGGCGCGCAACCTGGAAATCTGGAGAACGCTCAAGCCGCGCTACGACGCGATTTTGGCGAAGCATTCCGAGCTCGATCGCGGAAATCACGCGAATCACCTGGGAACGCTCGGGACCGGCAACCACTTCATCGAGGTTTGCCTCGACGAAGCGGACACGGTGTGGTTCATGCTGCACAGCGGTTCGCGCGGCGTGGGCAATCGCATGGGCAGCTACTTCATCGAGATCGCTCGCAAGGACATGGAGCGGATGTTCATCACGCTGCCCGACCGCGATCTCGCGTATTTCCCGGAGCGCAGCGCGCATTTCGATGATTACGTCGAGGCCGTCGAGTGGGCGCAGGATTTCGCACGCTGGAACCGCCAGTTGATGATGGAGCAGATCGTGGCCGCGGTGCGCGGTTGCGGGGAATTGCGGCCGTTCGTCGCCGAAGTGAAGGCGATCAACTGCCACCACAACTACGTGGCCCGCGAATCGCACTACGGCGAAAACATTCTGGTGACTCGCAAGGGCGCGGCACGCGCCCGCGAGGGCGACATGGGAATCATTCCCGGCAGCATGGGAGCGCGTTCCTACATCGTCCGCGGCAAGGGAAATCCGGAAAGTTTTACCAGCTGCAGCCACGGCGCAGGCCGTGCGATGTCGCGCACAGAAGCGAAGCGGCGCTTTTCGGTAAAGGATCACGAACGCATGACCGCGGGCATCGAGTGCCGCAAGGATGCGGACGTGATCGACGAAACGCCGGCCGCGTACAAGCCGATCGAAGACGTGATGGCCGCGCAGGCCGATCTCGTCGAGATCGTTCACACGCTTCACCAGGTCGTTTGCGTGAAGGGATGACGCAGGCGAGCTGCAACGAGTTCTCGAGGGACGCCGCCGGGGTATGCCTCACGGTGAAGGGCTCTCGCCGCGCGACGCGGTAATGCTAGCCAGTCGCGCCGCAGAAGCCCGCCCCGGCGTGTCGCTCGGGAAGTTAAGAAAGAGCAGTCAAATGCCGATCGTCATTTTCATTCTCGGGTTTTGGGCCGTTCGGTGGCTGGCGCCGCTTGTCGCGGGCAGCATTCGTCACTGGAGGGCGCGAGTCCGCGAATCCGGGATGATCACGCTCAAGCTCCCGGCCGCGACGGTGGTGGCGCCGAAGTCGCTCTGTACGACCTGCGAGTTTTCCCACGTGATTCGCGGCTTTGCCGAGAGCGAAGAACAGATTCTCTGCGGATATGCGTTCCCGCCGCGCGAGATTGTGTTCCGTGTGCGCGAATGTACGGACTTCCGAGCTGAGCGCGAGGAGGTTCTGGCGCTCGCGGACGCGTGAGAAAATCGCCACAAACTAAAACAATCAAGCGACGAGGCGCCGCACCGGCTGGGGCGCCTCGTTGCCGCATGTGAAGGAGAACTAGAAAAGTCCGACCTTGATGTGCAGGAATTTTTTCGGGTCGCTGCGGAAATCGGAAATCAGCGCGCGCAGATCGCCCGTGAGACCGGTCATGTTGTCGTAGAGCTGCGGATCGGTGAACATTTTGCCCATGGTGCCCTGATTGGAATTCATTTTCGCGGTGGCGTCGCGGACGTTGGCGCTGGCATCCTTCAGATTCGTGAAAAGCGAATCGTCGGTAGCGAGCTTGCCGAGCGAGCCCTTTCCGGCGCGCACGTCGGCGAGCAGCGAATTGCCGTTGGCGGCCAGGCCCTTGATGCTGTCGTACGCGCTCGGATCGTAGACGAGTTTGCCGATCGTTCCCTTCTGATCCTTCACCGCGCCCACGACGTCGTTCAGATTGCCGACCGTGGAATTCACCTTCGTATACAGCTCGTCGGAAGTAACCA
>Ga0335085_10009167_pt1 | contig 14969 bp, 12 predicted proteins | sample Lox_Sample_45_FD_206712 | JGI IMG/M metagenome (GOLD analysis project Ga0335085, IMG submission 206712) | Soil microbial communities from Loxahatchee National Wildlife Refuge, Florida, United States - Lox_Sample_4.5 | ecosystem: Environmental > Terrestrial > Soil > Wetlands | place: USA... | reverse complement strand
GCTGAATGAGGTCACAGAGAAGAATGCCGCCGGGACGGAAGACGCGAGCGGAGGCGAGGTGGGGACCTTCACGCCCAACGATCTGCACTTTCTGCGCTCATTGCGCATCGCCGTTGAGGGCGAACCCGACGAGGACGCAACGGATGTGAAGTAGGGCGTGGGCTGGTTTGACCCGCATTCATCGGATTGATAAGATGAGAGTGCGGGGTGGAGCAGCCCGGTAGCTCGTTGGGCTCATAACCCAAAGGTCGCTGGTTCAAATCCAGCCCCCGCAACCAATTCAGCTCAACAAAATAAAGAGCTTGGGAAGAGGCCGCTGATTGCGGCCTTTCTCATTTTCGGGCCACGTTCCGGAAACGTGTCTTGCCGAGTGAAGCTGGTTTACGGGGTTGGGTTATGCCAGCCGCCATTTGCGGCGATGAATGCGTCGGCTTGCTTCGGTCCCCAGGTGCCGCGTTTGTAGGGGCGAACCCGGTGATGGTGTTTCAGAACACGATTGACTACCTCCCATGCAGCTTCAACTGCGTCCTCGCGGGTGAAGAGAGCGCCGTCGCCTTTCATTGCGTCGCCCAATAGCCTTTCGTAAGGAGTTTCCTCACCCGGCTGCTCATCGGACAGGGAAAGCTCACGGTCTTCGCCGATGAATTCCTCACCTGCGAGCTTGACGCGCGCAGATAGTGCGATGACCGACTCTGGAGAGAGCCGAAAGCGCAAGTAATTCGATCGGCTATCTGCGCTTACCGCGTCGGCAAAAAGTTTCTGCGGTGGCGGCTTCAGCTGCACCACAATCTCAGTCGCGGTGGTTGGGAGGTATTTGCCCGAGCGCAAGTACCAGGGCACGCCCTCCCAGCGCCATGAGTCGATGAAGAGACGCAGGGCGCAATAGGTTTCGACGTCGGAGCGTTTGGCCACGTCCGGCTCCTGGCAGTAGCCGGAATACTGGCCGCGCACCATGTCGTCGGGCTTGAGTGGGCACATGGCTTGAAAGACCTTGGCTTTTTCGGTTTGCACATCGCCATAGTTTTGGCCGGCGGGCGGTTCCATGGCGAGAAGCGCCACGATCTGGAAGAGATGATTCTGGATTACGTCGCGCAGGCAGCCGGCAGTTTCGTAAAAGGCGCCGCGCTTACCCACACCGAAACTCTCCGACAGGGTGATTTGAACGCTGGCCACATAGTTGCGGTTCCAGATGGGCTCGAGAAACGAGTTCGCGAATCGGAAATAGAGGATGTTCATGATCGCTTCCTTGCCGAGGAAGTGATCGATGCGAAAGATGGAATTTTCAGGAAACACCGAGTGCGCAACACGGTTCAGTTCACGCGCTGAAGCCAGATCGCGCCCGAAGGGTTTCTCGACAATGACACGCGCATTCGCGGCGAGATTTGCGGCCCCGAGTCCCTTGATGACCGTCTCAAAGAGTGCGGGCGGGATGGCAAGATAGTGGGCTGGACGGCGCGTTTTGCCCAGCGCTTTTTTAATCGCCATGAATGTCTTGCTGTCTGTGTAGTCTCCGCTCACATACGTCAGCAACGACAGCAGGCGCTTAAGCGCGGCTTTGTCATCGATTCCGCCTGCCCGCTTGATGCTGTCAATCGCGCGCCGGTGCAATCGATCGAGGCTCCATTTGGGGAAGGCGACACCGATGACTGGCACGTTAAGCGCTCCACGCTTGACCATGGCATAGAGCGCAGGAAAGATCATTTTGTGGGCCAGATCGCCGGTGACACCGAAGACGACGAGTGCGTCAGATTGCGGCTCGGCCATCATGCGCCCGCTTTCTGGCCGGTTTTCTCTTCGTGACCACCGAACTGGAATCGCAGCGCGGACAAGAGCTTGTCGGCGAATGTGTCTTCGCCGCGCGAACTGAAGCGCTCATACAACGCGGCGCTAAGCACGGGCGCGGGAACCGACTCGTCGATCGCTGCGGTAATGGTCCAGCGTCCTTCACCCGAGTCCGACACGTGGCCGGTGAATTTTGCCAGATCGGGGCTGTCGAGGAGGGAGATGGCGGCCAGATCGAGGAGCCAGGAGGCGATGACGCTGCCGCGGCGCCACACCTCAGTGATGTCGGCGAGATTCAGGTCGTATTGGTACACCTCGGGGTTGCGCAGGGGCGTGGTTTCGGCGTCTACCGTTTCCTGGTTTTTGCCGACGTTGGCGTGTTGGAGAATATTCAGCCCCTCCGCGTATGCGGCCATGATTCCGTACTCGATGCCGTTGTGGACCATCTTGACAAAGTGGCCAGCGCCGCTGGGTCCGCAGTGCAGGTAGCCGTGCTCGGCAGTGCCGCCCACCTTTTCCCGGCCGGGCGTGCGCGGCGCCGAATCGATGGATGGAGCCAGTGCGGAAAAAATTGGATCGAGGCGCTGGACCACGTCCTTTTCGCCGCCGATCATGAGGCAATAGCCGCGCTCAGCGCCCCACACGCCGCCACTGGTTCCCGCGTCGACGTAGTGGATGCCTTTGGGTTTCAATTCAGCGGAGCGGCGAAGGTCATCGCGATAATAGGAGTTCCCGCCATCGATGACCACATCATCCGCCTGAAGCAGGGGTGTCAGGCCCTGGAGCGTTGCATCGACGACGCCTGCCGGAACCATCATCCAGATGGCGCGAGGCGTTTTCAATTTCTTCACGAAATCTTCAAGCGAGTTGGAACCCACCGCGCCATCTTTGGCAATGGATTGCACTGCGCCCGGATGAATGTCGTAGACAACGCAGTGGTGGCCGGCCTTCATAAGACGCCGGACCATGTTGTTTCCCATCCTGCCCAAGCCGATCATGCCCAGTTCCATGGAATCCTCCCGATGTGAGATTTGATGCGAGCACGAGATCAAACAATACCATTCGAGAATGAGAAACGCTTCAACAGAGTTCACCTGATACGGGCGAGCTGCTGGACGCGCTAGAGAATTTGCTTCTTGTCTTCCTCGGTGACGACGAAGAAATTGCGCAGGTCTGCTTGTCCAAACGAAGTGGTCATCGCAACATCCGCGGCATCCCGGCCGGTTGCCATCAGGACGCGGCCAATCCGCGGTTGATTATTGCGCGCATCGAAGGTCCACCAGCGGCCACCTAGATAAGCTTCGAACCAAGCGCTGAAGTCCATGGGAAGCCTCTCAGGCACGCCGATGTCGCCGAGATACCCAGTGGCGTAGCGCGCCGGAATGTTGAGCGCGCGACAGAAGGTGATGGCCAGGTGTTGAAAATCGCGGCAGACGCCCACGCGCTCAGTAAATACGTCGAGAGCCGTTTTTGTGGGCCGCGCCTGCTGATAGTTGAACGCCACTTTGTTGTTGACCCAGTTGCAAATGGCCTGTACGCGGCCCCAGCCGGGCAGGATATGTCCAAAAAGCTCGAGCGCAATGGTTGAGAAGCGATCGACTTCGCAGTACCGGCTATTGAGCAGGAAGCTGAGCATTTCGTGCGGCAGATCGCCGACGGCCGACTCGCGCGCGGACCAATCGGCCTGATCCTGAATTCCCGAGTCTCGAATTAATGTGGAATTGAAAAGCCTGAGCTGCCCCGGAGGCGCGACGAATCGCGCACAACGATTCCCGAAAACGTCGTTGTAATGGGTGACTTCAAGTTTGGGCTCGGTCTGCATCTCGTCGGGCTCCAGCAGATCTTGAGCGCGTGAGGGGTGGACGTTGAGGAGGGCCACCATTGCCACGGCGGCCGGAATGTCGAATTGTATGTCGTATCCCAGCCGGATCAGCATTGTGACGCTCCAAACTTGAGGATATAGGTTTCGGAAGCTCCAGCCCCATCAACCGGATCAAGGCAAGCCAGGTACGCAACGCTCTTTCCTGCCAGAAGCAAAAGCAGCAGAAAAGGATGCATGTGGCTGAGTGACTTACCGGCTGCGCTACACTTAGAATCACCTTGTAGACAATCCCCCCCACCTAAGGAAACCGGTTATGATGCCGGATCAGGACAGTTTTTGGGACGAGTTGCTGGCCTACATCGAGGCGCACAGCGTCATCCCGATTGTTGGGCCAGGGCTTGTCATCGTGGATCACGGCGGCCGGCTCGAACCCTACCATCGGCTGCTGGCGCGCGAACTTGCGACTCGATTGAAGGTCGCGGACGTGGGCGAAGGCGCGACGCTCGACCATGTGGTGGGAGCCTATCTCGCCAAGCCGGGCAGTAGACGGCAATCGGTGTACCGCGAGCTGGGCGATATTGCCGCGAAGCTTACCGTCAAAACCCCGGAGCCTTTGCTGCAACTCGCAGCTATTCGCGATCTGAGTCTTTTCGCGAGCTTCTGCACGGATAATTTTCTTGCACAGGCGATCAATGCGGTGCGTTTTGGTGGACGCGCGGAAACCCGCGAGCTGGCGTTCAATCCCAGCGAAGCCGGTGACCTGCCCGACGGCCCGCGCGATGTGCCGGTGGTTTATAGCCTGTTTGGGCGGATGTCGGTGCTGCCCAAGTATGTGATTGCGGAAGAGGATGAGCTGGAGTGGGTGACAGCGCTCCAGATTCCCGAAAAGCGGCCGGAGCGGCTGTTCGATGAATTGGGCCACAATCACCTGCTTTTCCTGGGCTGCGGATTTCCCGACTGGCTTGCGCGCTTCATTTTGCGCACGGCCAAGAACAGCAAGCTATCGGCCGAGCGAGGCTTCTCAGAGTACTTAATTGATGCGGACGCGGAATCGAATTCGCCATTGGTCGCCTTCCTGACCAGCTTCAGCCGCGAAACTGTGGTGTTGTCGCTGGACCCCGTCGAATTCGTGGCCGAACTCGCGCGGCGATGGCAGGAACGACAAGGCGGCGACGCTGCGGCCAAGGAGCCGGAGCCGGGCCCGATGCCGGAGACGATGCCACCGGGAAGTTTATTTATCAGCTATGCCAGCGAGGACCGTCCGGCTGCGCTGCGGCTTGCGGCGGAGTTGCAGGACGCAGGGCTGCCGGTGTGGCTCGACCGCCAGCAACTGGATTGGGGAAGCGACTACACGGCGCGCATCCGGCTCGCGATTCAGCAATGCGCATTGTTTGTGCCGGTGCTTTCGCGAACGGCGGAGCAGCGCACCGGATTCTTCCGCAAGGAATGGGCGTGGGCCAGCGAGCGGAACCTGGACTTTACCGGCAGCAGCCTCGCGTTTCTGTGCCCACTGGTGATTGACGATACGCCGGTAGTGACCAGCAACGAAATTCCTCCGGCGTTCAAGATGGTGCACATTGAACAAGCTCCCGAGGGGAGTTTGCAGAGCCACCAGTCAGAAGCGATTGTGAAGGCCTTCAACGCCATGCGGGCGCGCATGCAGGGTAAGCAATGAACGAGCTACCGACAATCGACGCTGAACGCCCGTGGCCGGGATTATTGCCGTTCGGCGAAGACTCGCGCATGTATTTTCACGGCCGCGAAGCCGAGACGGACGAACTGTTCCGGTTAATCGAGCGCGAACCGCTGACAGTGTTGTTCGGCCAGTCGGGATTGGGAAAATCGTCACTGCTGAATGCGGGCGTGTTTCCGAATCTGCGCCGCGCGGGCTATCTTCCGGTTTATTTGCGCTTGAGTCTCGATGCCGGAGCGCCCGCGCTTATCGACCAGGTATGGCAGGCACTGAATGCCGCGTGCGCCAACCACGAGGTGAGCGCGAGCGCGGCGTTGCCGGGAGACGGCTTCTGGCAATATCTGCATCGGCCAGAAACAAAGTTCCTCAATCCTCGCGGGCGACCCGTTGTGCCCGTGCTGGCATTCGATCAGTTTGAGGAGATCTTTACGCTCGGCCGGCAAACGCCGCAGCAAACCGCGCAGACGCAATTGCTGCTGCAACAATTGGGCGAATTGATCGAGAATCGCTTGCCGCCGTCGCTGGAGCGCGAGCTGACCGTGCAGCCGGAGCTGCTGGATCAGTTCGACTTGATGCGCCAGAACATCAAGATCGTCTTCACGTTCCGAGAAGATTATCTGGCCGAATTTGAAAGCCTGAAGACGGTCATCCGCCCAATTATGCAAAATCGCACGCGGCTGACGCCGATGCGCGGCGACCGTGCGGCGGCGGCGATTGAGCAGGCTGGCGGGGGTTTGTTGAGCGCGACCGTCGCGGCGCGCATCGTCCGCTTTGTCGGCGGAGCCGCAAGGGGCAACTCCGGGCAACTGGAAGAGATTTCAGTCGAACCAGCGCTTCTGTCGCTGGTTTGCCGCGAGTTGAATGAGCAACGCATCGCGCGCGGGCAGACGGAGATTAGCGCCGACCTGATCCAGGGCGAAAACACACAGCAGATCATCGCGCAGTTTTACAACCAGGGTTTCTCCGGGCTGGATGTGAGGGTGCGTTATTTCGTCGAAGACCGGTTGCTGACCCCCGCAGGCTTCCGCGATAGTTGCGCTCTGGACAATGTGCTGGCTGAGCCCGGCGTGACTGATGCGGCGATTCAGAGTCTGGTGGATCGGCGCATTCTTCGGCGCGAGGAGCGCGGGGGTTTGGTGCGCATCGAGCTGATCCACGACGTGCTGGCGCTGGTGGCAAAGGAGAGCCGCGACAAGCGGCACGAGGCCACCGCACTTGAGGCCGCCCGGCAGTTGCTGGCCAAGCACCGGCGGCGCCAGAGAGTGGTGATGGCCTGGGCCGTGGTTCTGATCGCCTGCCTCCTCGGAGTCTCCTGGCTTGCCCTCGTGGCAAGCCGCGGCAAGAAGGAGGCGGTCTCCGCTCAGCATCAGGCCGACGAACAGGCCAAGGTGGCCCTGGAGCAAAAACAGGTCGCGCAAGATGAAAGCGTGAAGGAGCGCCAGGCGGAGAGCCTCGCCGTCAGCAAACAGGCGCAGTTGGCGGCTGCGCTCGAGAAAGCCGACGAAGCAACGCGCACCGCGAAGAGCGAGTCCGATGCGCGAGAGACGCAGCGATTGCAGGCAGTGATCTGGGCAGCCGCGGCCGACGAGCAGCTGGACGTGCACGGCTCCGGCGAGCAACTGCGCGCCTGCGTCGATTCAACCAATCGTTTGGCGGACGATCCCGCGAAGGCGTCGCGCGACTATATGGTGGGGATTTGGCATGTGGACCAGGGAGTGTCATCGACCGACGTAAGTTGGAACAGCGATGGAACGTGCGTGAACAGACATATCTACGAAAACGGTTTTGAGCTAGACCTGAAAAACGACGTTTGCACCTGGTCGTACAAACCGGTCGCCGGGCACGACGATGAGTTCGAGATGGATTGGGCCTCCAAGATGCTCGGACCCGCGTATCCCAAGCAGCTCATCTTCAAAATCAAGAGCCGCACGCAGATGCGCAACATCAACATCGGCTACGACGCGTTTCGCATCATCTGTCCGGCCGAAGAACTGACGATCCGCCAGGATGAGCTGAATTCCCTCCGGAAAGAGGCCGATCAGAATCCGGGCAATATGAAGAGCCAGCTCGCGATGGCAACCGGCTTCGACAAAGTGGGAACCGTGTACGAAGCCCAAAACGATTTCACGAACGCTTTCAAGAATTTCGACCAGGAGCTCAGCGTCTGCCAGAAGTTCGCGCAGCCCAAACCTGCCGACCCCGATTGCCTCGAAACCAGCGCGGAATCATTCGAGCAGCTCGGCAACCTGGAGTTTAATTACGCGGTTACGCGCGACCAGGCGGGCGACGGCCAGGGCGGCACGCAACTGGCAACCGCTTCGCTCGACGCCTACCAGAAGGACATTGCGACTCGGCTGCAGTTGCTGCGCGCCGATCCTGCGAACATCGATGCCCAGCATAACGCGGCCCTGGCATCGAACCATGCCGGCCTTGTTCTCTATTGGGTTGGCCATAACAAGGAAGGGATCGACGCGATTCGAACCGCCGCGCAGATGCTTGAGAACATCGTCAAATCGCATCCCGGCGAAACGCAGGTGCGCGTTGACCTGCTATGGATTCTTTACAACCTGAGCCAGAGATCGAATGTCGGCACCGAAGCCAAGGACTCGCTGAACAAGGCGCTGGCCATCGCAACGGAACTGGCCCAAGAGCGCAACGGACCCGACAACATGGCCAACGTGGTCACATTCCTTCAGGGCGCCAAGCCACGCCAATAAATTGATCCGCCCGCAAGTTTGCGTGGCTTGCGCATCTCAATTCACGTTGCAGGGCTCCACTCTCGTCCCTGAAGTCGCTACCCCATACTGGTTTGCGCCGGAGATGGTTTGATTGTCCGCGGAGAGCATGACGCTATCGACAGGAGCCGGCCAAGTGAGCGTATAGATTCCGCGCGACGCATCGACTGTTTGCCAGGTTCCAGTGAACGTTCCGGCTGAGAAGGCGCCATTCGCAGATACGACCAAAGGAACGTTGTTCGACATGTTCCAGGTGCCAATGATGCCGAACGTGCCCGCGGTGCGCGTGGCGGCAATTGGAAATCCATATTGATTGCTGCCGCTCAGCGAGCGCTGGTTGGCCGTGATGGTGATTGTGTCAATCGCCGCAGGCCATGTAAAGGTGTATGCGCGCCGCGCGGCGTTCACTAAGCGCCAGTGTCCCGTGAATGGTCCACCGAGGATGGTGCCGTTTGAATGAATGAAGACCGATCCATTATTGAACCAGTGATAGCAGCCGACGATGGGATCGGCTGCTGCTGAATGGGTTGGGCCTGGAGTGGGACCGGGTGTCGGACTTGGTCCCGGTGTGACGACCGATGGATTTGGAGAAGGATTCACCGTTGGGGGGATCGGTCCCGGCGGCTTTGGCCGGAGAAAGATGACTCCGAGGACAACGGCTGCCACGACAACGGCTGTGGCAATACCGATCCAGAACTTATTTGACGGGGTCGCGCTGGGGGCGGCGGCGTGTGTCGAGGGACGAACGGCTTGGGGATTTACTGACGGACTCTGCGGCATGGCCGTCGCCGAAAATGCGGTGGGGGGACTAAGCAGCTTTTGAACGGTCTCAACCAATTCGTCGAGATGCTTTTCGAGGGGCGGCGTCAAAGCGTCAAGCCAGTGAACAGAGCCGATGAAGTAATCCAGCGATTTGCCGGGAGGAACATCTTCGATGCGGAACGGCAGGATGGCAACACCGTTGCTGACGGCACGCTCGACTTCCTTGGGAATGTGGCCGGATGAATTTGCGTTTGCGGAGAGGACGAGCACCATCACCTTGACGGAGTGAATGGCTTCAATGATGGACTCGCCGTAGGAGGTGCCGGCGACGATGTCGCGCGGGGCAATCCAGCAGCGAATGCCGGCGGCCTCAAGCCGCGCGCAAAGCGCATTGGCGACGAGCCTGTCTTTCGATGAATGACTGACGAAGACGTCGAACGGCAAGGGGAAGAACTCCTTGAGCGGGGCGATGTCCTATGAGATTGAATTCCCCAAGAATCTCCGGTGAACACGGAAATCATAGCATCCGTTCACTCAGGCGACCGGCGGGCAAAGTTGGACGAACGCGCAGGGCAAGCGCGGATGGTCAAAAGGTTCGGGGGCGGAAAGGGCGAAGAATCCCACAAGGCAAGTCAATTATCTGAAGAATTTGGTGGACCTGGTCGGGATCGAACCGACGACCTCTTCCATGCCATGGAAGCGCGCTCCCAGCTGCGCCACAGGCCCACGTTTGGCGGGACAACTCTTCTATTGTCCTAGGTGGCGGCTGCCAAGTCAAACAGGCGGCGGATCGGCGAGCCGAAGAGCGGGACGGGCGCGCGAACGCAACCTTGCAGCGTTGTGCCCGCGCGCCATGGCTTACGGTTTCCTAGTCGACGGGCGACGCAAGGAAGAACACATAGGACAGGAATCCCACGCCAATGAGGGCCGGAATCAGGCCGCAAAGATAGATTGCGGTTCCGTTCAGCAGCGCGTGCAGGAAGATCATCAAGGCCACCCCAACGCAAAGGTTGACGATGCCGGTGATCTTCAAGGCCTCGCGCGCTTTGAGCCGCTTGAGCCGCTCGTCCTGATGCATCAGCTCGAGAGCGGCTTTGGCGCCTTCGCCTGAGGCGTCGGTGATTCGCCTGAGGGTTTCCGATTTGTAATAGGCCTCGCGCTCCTTGCGCTGGCTATCGACCCAGTGGACAACAATGACGAATGTGAACGTCGCCACAATCGCCACAATCGGAATCAGAATCGCAATCGCCTGAGGGTCATCCCACATCGCAAGCATCCTTGGAAAGTTTCCCATTTTCATCCTCCTCGCCGGGGATTTACCCCTTGCGACTGGTACGACAGAAGGGACAGGCTCCCGGTTGCATAATCTTTGCAGGAAGATTCTGCTGGAAAAATGCAACCGGAACCGGACGGGAGCGGTCTTACGGTTTCGAGAGGAGCGTTTTCCGAGAGATGCCTGCTGCCATCAGCGCCGAAGAAGACCTGGCCGTTGTGGAGCGCGTACTGGCTGGCGACGTGCAGGCTTTCGAGGGCATTGTTCGCCGCTGGCAGGGGCCGCTGGTGAATATGGCCTGGCGGTACTGCCGCGACCGCGGGCGCGCTGAAGAGATGGCGCAGGAGGCTTTTATCCGCGCATGGCGCGGGCTGGCAGGATGGCGGCGCGAATCCATCTTTTCGACGTGGCTGTTCGCGCTGGCGGCAAACGTGTTTCGTTCCGAGTTGCAGCGGTTTCCCGCGGTGAATGTACCGCTGGAAGAAGCGGCCGAGCCGGCCGGCCCAGCCACACAGCATGAAGGGCTGGCCAGGAAGCAGAGCGACGATGCAGTACGGAGAGCGGTGCTGGCTTTGCCCAAGCGCTACCGGGAGCCGGTGGTGCTTTATTACTTTCACGAGATGGATCTGGCCGCGGCGGCGCGGACGATGGAATTGCCCGAGGGAACGGTAAAGGCTCGACTGGCACGGGGGCGCGAACTGCTGCGGAAGAGATTTCCGCACCTCAGCGGTGAAGGCGCGCTGCTGCCGGCGCCGGTGCTTCAGCCCGAAAAGGAGGTTCTTCAATGAAAAGCAATCTGAATCCCATGACGAATCATGAGGCGATCGACCCGATTCTCGCCGATGAAGAGGAATTGATTCCCTCGTCAGGATTTCTGGCGGCGACGATGGAGCGGGTGCGCGAAGAGGCAGCTTGCCCCGAACCGATTCCCTTCCCGTGGCTGCGCGCGTTGCCGGGGATCGTGGTGGTGGTCGCAGTCCTTGGCTGGTGTGGGTTTGAGCTGGTGCGTGCGGGGATGGCCAGTTCGCGAGAGATTTTGCCTACGCAATCGCATGGGACCGCGGCAATGTTGAGTGCGCTTCAACCGGCCGGATGGGTTGCGGCTGCGCTCGCCGCTTCACTATTTTCATGGCTTCTGTCGCGGAGCCTGGCTGGGAGGTCAGGGCTGCTGTAAGCGGGCAAGCAATGAACGCCATCCAGACGTGGAATTCCCTGGTCCCCAAATGCGAGGGACCAGGGGCACCCAGCAAACTTGTATCAGAGCTCGACCCTTACTGCTTTGTGGCGTTCCTCGTACCAAACTGTTGGAGCTTGGCGAGGGTGGCTGCGGCTTGGCCGGAGTCTATGGCTTCGGCACCCAAGGCCACGCCTTCTTTGAGGTCACCGGCGAGGCCGGCGGCGACCAGCACGGCTGCAGCGTTGAGCAAAACAATGTCTCGGCGCGCGCCGGGAATGCCCGTGAGTACATCATAGAGCAGCGCTTTGTTGGTGGCCACGTCGCTGCCGGTGAACTGATCGATTGTGGCGCGAGGCAGGCCTGCCATCTCCGGCGTGATGCGCGCGGCTTTGAGTTGCGGCGCACCCGACTCCGACTCTTCAATGCGCGCGACGACCGATTCGCCCGTGGTGGTGAGTTCGTCGATTCCATCGGTTCCGTGAACCACGAATGCGCGACGGGCTCCGAGCGCAGCGAGCGTGCGACCAACAAGAAGAACGCGGCTTGGAGCGAGAACGCCAATCACTTGGGTGCGCGCGTGCGCAGGGTTCGTGAGCGGACCGACGAGATTGAAAATGGTGCGGAAGCCGAGCGCGCGGCGAAGCGGGCCGAGAGTCTTCATGGCCGGGTGATAGAGCGGCGCGAAGAGGAAGACGAAGCCGGTTTCGCGGAGACATTCGACGGCAAGCTCGGGCGTGAGTTCAATGGGGACGCCGAGAGCCTCAAGAACATCGGCAGCTCCACAGCGCGAGGTGACGGCGCGATTGCCGTGCTTGGCGACACGCGCTCCGGCGGCTGCAGCAACGAGCGCGGCCCCGCAGGAGATGTTGAAGGTCTGCGGACCGCCGCCCCCGGTACCGACACAATCGACGAGCTCCACTCTTTCCTCTTCGGTGAACGGCATGGGTACGGAGTGCTTGCGCATCACATCAACGAAGCCGGCCAGCTCGGGCGCCTGCTCGCCGCGCGTAGCGAGGACGGCCAGGAGCGCTGCCGTCTCAATTTCAGGCACGCCGCCGTCGAGGATCTCGACGAGCACTTCGGCCGCCTGCTCTCGAGTGAGCGACGCGCCATCCTCAGCCAGCGGCCTGAGCAGCTCCTTCACCAAAGACATGATTCGAGTATTGCAGAGCGGAGGGTATCGGGCGAAGCGCGTGTGTGTGTGGCGGAATGATGTGGGGCATTTTTCTTTCGCCCCTCCGGGGCTGGTCGATTCTTTTACACAGCTTTCCCAGGGCTGCCCCTTCGCTTTGCGAAGTGTTGCCCTGGGCTAACTTCCTGCGCTCCCTCCGGGAGGCTTTCCAGCGAGCCTCAAGAGCGAATGTGCTTCAGTCCCGCCTTAAGACCGATAACAAGCCGGTGGGAGGACGCGGTGAGGTTTCTGGAGGGCCGAAAATGCCGCATCCTGACGCCCTCTCGGAGGCATTGGATGGTGAAACTCCCGCCGAAATCTGCGTGGTAATCTGGGAAATGTCTGAGGTCCAATCCATTTGAAAATCCACGAGTATCAGGCAAAGGGAATCCTGGCGAAGTACGGCGTTGCCGTGCCCAAAGGCGAAGAAGCAGCCAATTTCGAAGAGGCCATAGCAGTAGCGCGCAAGCTATTTGCAGAAGGCGCTCCGGGAGTGGTGGTAAAGGCGCAGATTCACGCGGGCGGCCGAGGCAAAGGCGGCGGCGTGAAAGTGGCGAAAACGCGCGAGGATGCGGAACTGCACAGCAAGAACATCCTGGGCATGACACTGGTGACACACCAGACCGGGCCGCAGGGACAGAAGGTGCAGCGGCTGCTGATTGAAGAGACCGCGGACATTGATCGCGAACTGTATCTCGGCATCGTGCTGGATCGCGCCTCGGGCAAGCTGGTATTTATGGCGTCGCAGGCCGGCGGCATGGAGATTGAAGAAGTAGCCGCGAAGACCCCCGAGGCGATCTTCAAGGAGACGATCGATCCCGCGGTCGGGTTCGGCGCGTGGCAGGCGCGCAAGCTGGCTTTCGCGCTAGGGCTGAAGCCGACGCAGATCAACCAGGCAGTCGGGTTCTTCCAGAGCCTGTACAACGCGTTTATTGAGACGGACGCATCGCTGGTTGAGATCAACCCATTCATCACTACAAAGGACGGCAAGCTTTTTGCGCTCGACGCCAAGATCACATTCGACGACAATGCTCTGTTTCGCCATCCCGACATCAAGGCGCTGCGCGACGTTGCCGAGGAGGATCCGCTGGAAGTGGAGGCGAGCAAGTACGCGCTGAATTACATCAAGCTCGACGGCACCATCGCCTGCATGGTGAACGGCGCAGGCCTTGCGATGGCGACGATGGACATCATCCAGTATGCGGGCGGCAGCCCGGCGAACTTTCTGGATGTGGGCGGCGGCGCAACGCAGGAACAGATTGAGCACGCCTTTGAAATTCTGCTTTCAGACAAGAATGTGAAAGCGATCTTCATTAACATCTTTGGCGGAATTCTGCGTGTGGACCGGCTGGCGACGGGGGTGGTGGCGGCAGCTCGGAATCTGGATGTGAAGGTGCCGATTGTGCTGCGGCTCGAAGGAACCAACGTGGAAGAGGGGCGCAAGATTCTGAAGGAGTCGGGATTGAATTTTCAGGTGGGCGCAACGATGAAGGAAGCGGCTGAAATGGTTGTGGCTGCAGCGGCGGGGGCATAGAGATGGCGGTTTTAGTCGATAACAATACGCGGCTGATTGTGCAAGGCATCACCGGCAAGGAAGGCACGTTCCACGCCAAAGGCTGCGCGGAATACGGAACAAAAGTGGTGGGCGGAGTGACGCCGGGTAAGGGCGGAACGACGCACGAAGGTTGGCCCGTGTTCAACACGGTCGCGGATGCCGTGGCAAAGACGGGCGCGAACGCGACCATGATCTTTGTACCACCGCCGTTTGCCGCCGACGCGATTCTCGAAGCCGAAGATGCGGGGATTCCGCTGATCGTGTGCATCACCGAAGGCATTCCGACGCTCGACATGGTGAAGGTGTGGGCCAAGTTGAAGACCTCGAAGTCGCGGCTCATCGGGCCCAATTGCCCGGGCGTGATTTCGCCGGGGATGGCGAAGATTGGAATCATGCCGGGGCGCATTCACAAACAGGGATCGATCGGGATTGTTTCGCGGTCAGGTACGTTAACTTACGAAGCGGTGCATCAGTTGACGCAGCGAGGGATCGGGCAATCGACGGCAATCGGCATCGGCGGAGATCCGATTATCGGAACGACACACATTGATGCGCTGCGGCTGCTGAACGACGACGCCGGCACGGAAGCGATCATTATGATCGGCGAAATTGGCGGATCGGCGGAGGAAGCGGCGGCGGAGTTTGTGAAGCAGCACGTAAAGAAGCCGGTTGTGGGTTTCATCGCCGGGCAGACCGCGCCCCCAGGGCGCCGCATGGGCCATGCAGGAGCGATCATCAGCGGCGGCCAGGGAACGGCGGCCGACAAGATGAAGGCCATGACCGCAGCGGGGATCCACGTGGTGGTGTCGCCGGCGGAGATTGGCGCCACGCTGGCGAAGGTGATCGGCAAGGCGTAGAAACAGCTTTCAGCTCTCAGCCTTCAGCTCATCGTGCGAGAACCCGGCAGCGTGAGTCGATTGAGACTATCTGTCGCATGCGCGGATAACCTCCTTCAAGACCTCCACGCAACCTTCCGCGGGGTAACCTGCCGCGATTACT
>Ga0335085_10009166_pt1 | contig 14970 bp, 11 predicted proteins | sample Lox_Sample_45_FD_206712 | JGI IMG/M metagenome (GOLD analysis project Ga0335085, IMG submission 206712) | Soil microbial communities from Loxahatchee National Wildlife Refuge, Florida, United States - Lox_Sample_4.5 | ecosystem: Environmental > Terrestrial > Soil > Wetlands | place: USA... | reverse complement strand
CGGGCGGCCAAGCCGGCAGCCCGGCCAAGCCGTCCCAGCCTCAGGCGCCGGCCGGCAAGAAGCCGCCGCGCGAGAACTAAGGGCGTCGAGGTCGCGAAGGCCGGGGCAACCGCGGCCTTCGCGCGAGGGACCAATTCTGTATGAGACGTCGTTTGAAGTTGCAAAGGAGATATTTGGCCGCCGCGGTCGTCGCGGCGGGCGCGTGGGGCGCCAAGGCCCCGGCGCAGGCCGCCGAGGCCGCCAAGCCGCCCGCGCAACAACTGGTGGCGCTCGACGCGGTCGTCGGGATCGTGGGCGACACTCCCATCACGCGCTACGAGGTGATGGATCAGTTGTTCGCGACCGAGCAGGCGTTGGCCGCCGCGGGCTCCCGCATCCCGTCCCGGTCCGTCGCGAAGGCCTACCTGGACACGATCGTCAACAAGATGATCGACGATCAGGTGCTGCTCGCCAAGGCCAAGGACTTCAAGATCGACGTTCCGGACCTGGCGATCGCCACGCACGCCGACGAAGTCGTCAAGCAGACGAGGGCCCAGTTTCCAACCGAGCAGATGTTTCGCGATTCGTTGCAGGCGTCGGGACTCGGGACGCCCGACGATTATCGCAAATTCCTGATTGACAGGCTCCGCAGCGATACGACCATCGGCCTGGTTTACGAGACGATGCGGGACAGCAACATGATCACGCCCGTCAATGTGAGCGAAGCCCAGGTGGCCGCCGAGTTCAAGAAGTTTCTGGACTCACCCAACCCGCCGCGCCGCCCGGCGACCATGCAGTTTCGTCAATTGATCATCGCGCCGCGGGCGAGCGCGGCGGCAAAGGTCGCCGCCAAAGCCAAGGCGGAATCGTTGCTCGCCCGCATCAAGGCGGGCGCGAGCTTCGACAGCGTCGCCAAGCGCGAATCCATGGATCCCAGCACCAGGGACGGCGGCGGCGACCTCGGCTTTGTTCCCCGAGGCAAGCTGCTCCCCGAATTCGACAGGGTGCTGTTCGGCGCCTTCGCGCTCCTGCCCGGCGAGATCGCGCCGGTCACCGAGACCGCGTTGGGGTTCAACATCATCCAGGCGCTCAAGGGCTCCAATCCCACCGAGGTGCACGCGCGGTACATCCTGATCCGGCCCACGATCGACTCGGCCGACATCGAGCGGATCCACAAGCTCGCGGACAGCCTGGTGACGCGCATCAAGGCGGGCGTTCCGTTCGATACCCTCGCCGGCCGGTTCAACGACTACGCCGGAGGCGAGGATGCGGGCCTCATGCAGGCGGCCGCGTTTGACTCGCTCCCCGAGTCCTACCGCCTGGCGCTTGCGGGCGCCAAGGTCGGCGACGTCGTGGACTTCCCGATCGCGACCGCGATTCCAGGAGTGTCCAAGTACGCGGTGGCGCAGGTGGTGATGGTCGAGCCGGGCGGCTTGATGACCCTGGACGACGCGCGGGAACGGCTCAGGGCCCAGCTCAGTCAGGCGGCGGCGGTGCGCCGCGTGCTCGATCAGATGCGCAAGCAGATCTACATCAAGGTCGACATGGGTCGCGTCTACAGCATTCTCGACGAGCTGCCGCTCCCGCCCGGTCGCTGACGGACGGGTCACGTGCGACTTCCGCGGCTGGCGGTCACGCTCGGCGACCCACGCGGGATCGGCCCCGAAGTCGTCGGTAAAGCGCTCGCCGATCCGGCCGTCCGCGCGCTCGCGGATGTGTGCGTCATCGGTCCGTCCGGGGCGCCGCTCGCCGTGGATGAATCGATCGGATCCTGGACCAGCGGGTCAGGCGCGGCGGCCGCGGGCAAGCTGGCCGGCCTCGCCATCGAGCGCGCCGTCGCGCTCGCGCAAGACGGACAGGTCGACGGGATCGTGACCGCGCCGCTCGACAAGAGCGCGCTGCTGCAGGGCGGCTACGGGTACCCCGGCCACACCGAAATGCTGGCCGCGTTGACCGGCAGTCGAACCGTGATGATGCTGACCTCTGACCGGCTGCGGGTCGTCCTCGCGACCGCGCACATCGCGCTCCGGGACGTCGCCGCGTCGGTGACCCGGGAGCTGCTCGTCGACACCGCGGCGATCACCAGGCGCGGGCTGTCCGACTGGTTCGGCGTGCCGGAGCCGCGGATCGCGCTCTGTGCCCTCAACCCCCACGCGGGGGACCACGGCCGCTTTGGAGACGAGGACGATCGCGTCCTCGGGCCCGCTGCCGTCGCGGCAGGTCTCCAGGGGCCGTTTCCGGCCGACACGGTGTTCGTTCGGGCCATGCGCGGCGCCTTCGACGCCGTCATCGCGCCCTATCACGATGTCGGGATGACGGCCATCAAGGTGGCCTCGTTCGGGTCGGCGGTGAACGTGACGCTGGGCTTGCCCTTTCCCCGCTGCTCGCCGGACCATGGCACCGCGCTCGACATTGCGGGCGCCGGCAGGGCCGATCCGTCGAGCACCAAAGCGGCGATCCGGATGTGCGCCGATATCGCGAGCCGGCTTCGTCGCGACTGACGTCGCGCCCTACTGGCGCGCGCCGTCGCCGCGCAACGCCATGGCGAGCGACTCGATCCGGCGGCCATCCATTTCCCGGACGAGAAACACCGCGTTGCCCGCCGTCACGCGATCCCCCGGCACCGGCAGCCGTCCCAACGCGCCGAAGACGAACCCGCCGATCGTCGTGAATCCGTCCTCCGGGACGGCGAGTCCGAACCGTTCGTTCAGGTCGGCGATGTTCGTCGACCCCGGCACCACGACGGTGTCCGGACTCTCGCGCGACGGCGTCTCCAGCGGTTCGTCGTATTCGTCGAGAATCTCGCCGACGATCTCCTCGAGCAGGTCTTCCATCGTGACGATGCCCGCGGTGCCCCCGTACTCGTCGAGGACGACCGCCATGTGCTCCTTGAGCCGCTTGAAGTCGCCGAGGACCGCCTGGACCTCGCGGGATCCGGGAACGACGTGCACCGGACGGACCAGGGTCCGCAGGGCGACCGCGGCCGTCTCCGCGCGGAGAATCGGAATCAGGTCCTTGGTGAGGAGAAACCCGATGATGTTGTCGATGGTTTCCTCATACACGGGGTAGCGCGACCGCAGCGTGCCCTCGACCAGTCCCATGACCTCGTCGAGCGACGCTTCGATCGGGAGCGCGTCGATCTCGGTGCGCGGTGTCATGACGTCTCGCGCGCATTTTTCGGAGAACTGGAACACCCCCTCGATCATGTGGGCGTTCGTCGGCTCCAGCACGCCGCCCTCCTGGCTCTGCTCCACCAGGCTGCGCAGCTCTTCGAGCGAATGCAGGGACTCTTCCATGGACGGCGGCTGCTGGCCGACGAGGCGCAACACGGTCATGGCCGACCAATTGAGCGTCGCGGTGAACGGGCGCACGACCCGCTCGAAGCCCATGAGCGGCGGCGCCAGCCACCGCGCCAGGCGCTCCGGGTGCCCCAGCGCGACGCTCCGCGGAGCCAGCTCCGCGAACACGACGTGAAAGTACGTCACGATCACGATCGCGAGCGCGGCCGCCGCCCCCACGCGAACGGACAGCTCGATTTCCCAGGGCAGGGCCGCGAGCGCCCCGCGGAACGTCGCGCCCAAGGCAGCCTCGCCCAGCGCGCCCACGGCCAGGCTCGACGCGGTGATGCCGAGTTGCGTGGCCGACAACATCCGGGGCAGGGAGCCAGTCGCGCGCAACGCCAGAGCCGCGAGCCGGTCGCCGGACCGTGCCATCGAATCCAGCCGCGTGCGCCGCGAACGCACGAGCGCGTACTCCGCGGCCACGAAATAGCCGTTCAAGACCAGCAGCAGGACGATCGCGAAGAACCGCGTGAGCACGGAACTGAAGGTACAAGCTCCGGGTTCCGCCGCCACTAACGAACCGCCGCCCTCCGGTCCGATATTTGGGGAGTAGATCACCCCAACTGGCAGCGTGCCGTGTCCGACTACCGCATTGAAAAGATCCGTCGCCGCCTCCTCGTGATCCTGGATGGAGGAGACCGGATCGAAGGGGACGTCTTCCTGCAGCCGTCGGTGCGCTATCGGCCGGGGCCGGAAGCGCCCATCGAGCTGCTCAACGATCCGGACGCCTTTTTCCCGCTCGCGCACCCCGGACAGAGCCCGCTGATGATCGCGAAGGACCACGTGGTCCGGGTCGAGTATTCGGGCGAGGATGTCGATACTCTCCCCGGGCTGGAGACACCCGGCGTTTCGCTCGACTTCCTCCTGTCGGACGGGACGACGGTCAGCGGTACCGTACACCCCGAATACCGCGCCGAACGCCCGCGGGTGTTGGATTTCCTGAACATGTATGTGGGGCGTTTCATTCCCGTTTCAACCGGCGAGGTAACGAGCCTGATCCGTCGCGGCGCGATCATTCGCGTCCGGGAGCGGCGCTGACTCGATCCTGATCATGGCGCAAATCGATCGGCTGCTCACGGCGATGATCAACAGCGGAGGCGGCACCCTCATGCTCGACGAGGGTGCCCCGGCCCGTGTCGATGTGGCCGGAGACCAGCGGACGGTCACGCGCGCGCCGCTGACGGGCCAGCAGATCGCGAGCCTCGTGCGGGAGTTCGCCCCCGAAGGCTCGGTCGAGAACATCGAGCCCGGCCGGCCGGCGCAGTTCACCTACATTTCCGAGACAGGCGCCTATAGCGCCCGGGCCGCGCGCGAGGGCGGCCGGTGGCGCGTCAGCCTCGTCTGCGCCGACCGCGCCGCCACGGCGCCGGCGCTCCAGCCCCCCGGCCCCCGGCTCACCCCGATCTCGCTCGAAGACGTGGTCCCGATCGCGCCCGACAGCGCCGCCGACCACCGCAACGGGCTCACGGTCGTCCGGGCCGACAGCGCCGTCCCCCCCATCAACGTCTTGCTGACCGAGACGATCACGCTCGGCGCCTCCGACCTCCACATCCGGTGCGGCGAGCCGCCGATCGTGCGCAAGGACGGCGCCATCCTGCGGCTCGACCGCTTCGGCGCGCTGTCCGAAGACGATGTCAAAGCCGTGTTCGCCGCGACGATGCCGCAGCTCAATCGGGGCGAGTTCGAGATGGCCGCGGACACGGACTTCGCCTACGAGATCACTGGTGAGGCGCGGTTTCGCGTCAACGCGTTTCGTGATCGGAAGGGACCCGGCGCCGTGTTTCGCCAGATCCCGCCCAACGTGGTCACGGCCGAGCAGCTGGGGCTCTCGTCGGATCTGCAGCGGCTGACGCAGCTGACCAAGGGCCTCGTCATCGTCACGGGGCCGACCGGCTCGGGCAAGTCCACGACGCTGTGCGCGCTGATCGATCTGGCCAATCGGACGCGGTCCGACCACATCGTCACCATCGAGGACCCGATCGAGTTCGTGCACGAGAGCAAGCGGTGCGTGGTCACGCAGCGGCAGGTGGGGGAGCACACCCGGTCGTTCAAAGCGGCCCTCCGCGCCGCCCTCCGCGAAGACCCCGACGTCGTCCTGATCGGCGAAATGCGCGATCTGGAGACGGTGTCGATCGCGCTCGAAACAGCCGAGACGGGGCACCTGGTGTTCGCCACCCTCCACACCACCACGGCCGCGGGCACGGTCGACCGGATCATCGACCAGTTCCCGTCCGATCAGCAGGATCAGATCCGCGTGATGCTCGCGGACTCGCTGCGCGCGGTGCTGTCGCAGACGCTGTGCAAGAAGATCGGCGGGGGCCGGGTGGCCGCGCGCGAAGTGTTGTTCAACACGCCCCCGGTGTCCAACCTCATTCGTGAGCGCAAGACGTTTCAGATCTCATCGATCATGCAGACGTCCAAGCGCTTCGGCATGGTGACCCTCAACGATGCCCTCGTCGAGCTGATCGAGACCCAGCAGGTGACCTCCGACGAGGCCTACACGCACGCCGTCGACAAAGCCGGCTTTGTCGGTGCCCTCAAGGCCAAGGGGCTCGACGTCTCGTTCGCCGAGCCCGACGCGCTCAACGCCCGCATGAGCGGAACGTTTGGGAGACCGTCCGGCGAGGGGGATCGCCGCTAGGAGCGCAGCGGCGTCTCCCGTCTCCCGCCGTGCTGCGGTAACAATCCCGTATCGCTCACGTCGCCGTCATCGAGTTCGCCGCGACGCTTGGTGTACTCTTCCCGTTCCGCGTACCCATACCCGCCCTGCACTTCCCCGCCACGCATGTAATCCTGACCGTAACCCCGCCCGTGTGGATACTGCTCGAGCGCGGGGCTGTGACCCTGATTCATGGGTATCACCTCCAGTCGTGGGTTTGGACGTCCGTTCGAGAGTGTGCGTGGGTTTGTCTCAAGATGCAAGGGACATTTTGTCGCAATGGATCGCCGCACGCTCCAGTTTGTTCCCGCGCAGGCACCTTGGCTATACTTCAAGGCTATGGAAATCCGCAACATCGCTATCATCGCGCACGTCGATCACGGGAAGACCACGCTGGTCGACAAGATGCTGCGGCAGGCCGGCGCCTTTCGTGAAAACCAGGTCGTCCAGGAACGCGTCATGGACTCCAACCCGCTCGAGCGCGAGCGCGGCATCACGATCCTGGCCAAGAATACCTCGGTCCGCTGGCACGGTACCAAGATCAACATCGTCGACACGCCGGGGCACGCGGATTTCGGCGGTGAGGTGGAGCGTATCCTCCGCATGGTGGACGGTGTGCTGCTCGTGGTCGACGCGTTCGACGGGCCCATGCCGCAGACGCGGTTCGTGCTCCGCAAAGCGCTGGCCCTTGGCCGCCGGCCCATCGTCGTGATCAACAAGATCGACCGGCCCGGGGCGGACCCCGCCCGCGTCCACGACGAGGTGCTCGATCTGCTCATCGAGTTGGAGGCCGACGAGGCCCAGCTCGACGCCCCGGTCGTCTACGCTTCCGCCCGCGACGGCACGTCGACGCTCGACCTGGGCCAGCCGTTGACCAACCTGGCGCCGTTGTTCGAGACCATCCTGGCCGAGGTGCCGGCGCCGCCCAGCGACGCGGCGTCCCCGTTCCAGCTCCTGGTCTCGACGATCGACCACTCGCCCTACCTCGGCCGCCTTGGCATCGGGCGCATCGAGCGCGGCACGGTCCGCGTGGGCGACGCCGTCTCGTTGCTGCCCATGGACTCGGCCCAGCCGGCGGTCCAGTCGCGGGTGACCAAGCTCTACACGTTCGAGGGCCTCGATCGGGCCGAAGTCGCCAGCGCGTCGGCGGGCGAGATCGTCGCGTTGGCGGGTCTCGACGGGGTCGAGATCGGGCTCACCGTGACCGCGGTCGAAACGCCGGAGCGGCTCGAGGGCATCGCGGTCGAGGAGCCCACGATCTCCGTGGACTTTCTCGTCAACAATTCGCCGTTTGCCGGGCGCGACGGCAAGTACGTGACCTCGCGCCAGGTACGGGATCGCCTCTTCCGGGAGCTCGAGCGCAACGTCGCCCTCCGGGTCGAGGATACGGATTCGACCGACACCTGGACGGTCGCGGGGCGGGGCGAACTCCACCTGACCATCCTGATGGAGACCATGCGCCGCGAGGGCTTCGAGTTTCAGGTGTCGCGGCCGCGCGTCATCACCCGCGAGGGGCCCAAGGGCGAGCGGCTGGAACCCTACGAGGAACTGTCGATCGACGTCCCCGAGACCTACCTCGGCACGGTGATCGAGGCGCTTGGCCCGCGTCGTGCGGAACTGCTCGAAATGAAGAACCCGGGGCAGGGGATGGTCCGCATGGCGTATCGGATTCCCGCCCGGGGGCTCTTCGGCTACCGGTCCGAGTTTTTGACCGACACGCGGGGAACCGGTATCATGCATCATCGATTCCTGGACTACGGGGTGTGGGCGGGTCCACTCGCCGGCCGCACGCGGGGGTCGCTCGTGTCGATGGAAGGCGGCACGATTGTCGCATTTGCCCTGGCGAACTTGCAGGAGCGGGCCACGTTGTTCGTCCAACCGGGCGACGTCGTGTATCAGGGCATGATCGTGGGCGAGAACTCCCGGCCGGGGGACATGGAGGTCAACCCCACCAAAGAGAAGAAGTTGACCAACATGCGGTCCAAATCCAGCGACGAAAACGTCCAGCTCGAGCCGCCGAGGGAGTTGACTCTCGAAGCCGCTCTGGAGTATATCGAGGACGACGAGCTGATCGAGATCACCCCGCAATCGATCCGATTGCGGAAGCGCTCCCTGAGCACGTCGGAACGGAAGCGTCTCATGCGCGGCGCGAAGCGGGAGCGCGCATAGCTCCGGCTTCATACCCCATCCTCTTCCCAATTCCACACTCGCAGGGAGAATCGGATCATGTCGGCCATGTTCGAGTCGTCGACCTTCTCGCTGTCACCCCGCCGCGATGATGACGACCTCGATGAGGACGTTCTCGATGACGAGGACCTCGATGACGACGAGGACGACTTCGATGAGGACGATGAGGATGACGACGACGACGACGAAGGCGACGACGAAGACGAAGACGACGAGGACGACGACGATCTAGACGATCCGTACGACGATCTCGACGACGATTTCGACGACGTTGACGAGGAGGACCGGCCTACCCGGCCGACGCGTTACGACGACTGACCCCCGGCGGGGCGGGCGTCGCGAGTGGCCACCCCGCCCGCGCGTCGCAATCGCCTGCTTGAGCGGATTCTCAACGCTCCTCTGCGGCCCCTTCGCGTGGACCGCCGTGGCCGGCACGCCAACCAGCGTGGCGCGCCTGACGGGACCACCCCCGCCGCGCGCGGAGGCCGCCATCGTCTCGGGCCGGCCGCGCCCGGCCGATGACGGACGGATCGAGGGCGCCGTTGTGATCTCGCACGCGATCGCCACGCCGCGCCCCGATTTTCGCATCTACGCCGCGCCGGGCCCCGGGTCCCAAGCCCCCAAGGTGCGCGACGACTCGATCGCCGAGCTCCAGAACGTGGTCATCTACATCCAGAGCGATGCGGCCCATGCGGCGCCCGCTGACGCGGCCCCGCCGGACCCGCCGCGCGAGATGGTCCAGCGCAATGAACAGTTCGTCCCGCACGTGCTGCCCATCCGCGTGGGCGACGCCGTCACGTTTCCCAACGACGACGACGTCTACCACAACGTGTTTTCCCTGTCGGCGCCGCACCCGTTCGAGATCAGACGCTATCCCAAGGGCGCCTCGCCCGACACCGAGGTCTTCGCCAAGCCGGGCATCGTCCAGGTGTTCTGTCACATTCACTCGGATATGAGCGCCGTCATACTCGTTCTCGGGAACGCCTGGTTCGCGACGCCCGACCGCACCGGGCACTACGTCATCGACGGCATCCCGCCGGGCGAGTACACGTTGGTGGCGTGGCACCAGCGGATCACCCCCATCGCGCGGGCCGGCGTGCGCGTCGTCGCCGGCCAAGCCGCCACGCAGAACTTCACGATCCCGCTGCCCGCGGGGGCGCCCCATTGATCGGGTGATCGCGTGACCGCGCCGCCGCCGCCGCCGCCGCCGCCGGCCCCGAAGACCGCCGTCGCCGCGAAGCGGCCGCGCGGCCGCGGCATGCGCCTCGGCGTCAAGTTGGCCTGGCTGAGCGCGAGCCTCACGGCGGTCGTCGTGCTGCCCACGTTTCTCGAGCTCAGCCTCCAGAGCCGCGCCGTGATCACCAGCAGCATCGTCGATCAACTGCGCGTCAACCAGCAAACGCTGATCCGCAATCAGCGGACGACCCTCCAGGAGCTGTTGCGAAGCGCGCGGTTTCTGACGCAGCAGGGCTTCATTCCGTATCTCGAGAGCGCGCCGGGTCAACCGCTCGATCCGAACCTGGCGCTGACCGCGGCCGACAACCTGCGCCGGATCGTCCCGCTGCTCGGGACCGACTTCGCGGCGATCACCACGCGGTCCGGACGCGTCTTCGCCGGCGCGGCGCTGGGCGGCGATCCCGCGGCGGCGCCGGCGCCGGGCACCGATCTCTCCGCCCTTCCCGCGGTTCGCACCGTGCTCGATTCGACCGCCCCCGCCGACACGTTCGGGCTCGCGATTCTCCAGTACGCGAAGAGCCTGCATCAAGTGGCCGTCGCGCCGCTCGTGCTGTCGGGCTACACCGTCGGCTCCGTGTTGGTTGGTGAGCGCATCGACAGCGTGTTGACGCGCGCTGCGCCCAACGGGGACGTCGTCGTGACGGCCGGGACCAGCCAGATCGCGGGCACGCGGCACCTCGCGGCCGGCGACCTCGCGGCCCTCGTCGGGTCGGGTGTGAGCGAAGGGCACCAGGGCGTGGTCGTCATGGGCGGGCAGAAGGTGATCGTGGCGCCGCTCACCCTTGGCGGCATGCAGGACGGTACGGCGGCCACGTTGTGGCTGACGCAGTCGGCGGCGCCGACGGTCGCCGTCGTGATGACGACCTTGGCGAAGAACTTTCTCCTGTTCGCGATCGTCGCGGTCATCCTCGCGGGCGTCGGCGCGGCCGGCGTGGCCCGGTCGGTGCTGCGGCCGTTCGATCGCTTCGTGGCCTACATCCAGTCGGGCGTCGAACCCAGCCGGCTCGACACCCAGTTCGAGGACGCGGACGCGCCGCCGGAAGTCCGGACGTTGAACGCGTCCTTTTCCGCCCTCATGGCCTCGCTCTCCAAGGAACGGCTGCAGCTCGAGCGCCGCACCACGGAGCTGGCCGCGGCCAACTCCGGCCTGCGGGAAGAAGTGCGGGAGCGCGAGCGCGTCGAGCTCGCGCTCCGCGAGAGCGAGGCGCAACTCCGGCAATCGCAGAAGCTGGAGGCGATCGGCACGCTGGCCGGCGGCATCGCGCACGACTTCAACAACCTGCTCACCGTCATTTCCGGATATTCGCAGCTCGCGCTCATGCGGTCGGGCAAGGAGAGCGCGGGCTCGGCCGACCTGCAGCAGGTCATTGACGCCGCGGACCGCGCCGCCAACCTCACCCACCAACTGCTGGCCTTTGGCCGGAAGCAGGTGCTCCAGCCCTCGGTGCTCGACCTCGCGCAGGTCGTGGACGGCGTCGCGCCGATGCTCAAGCGTCTCATCGGGGAGCACATCGAGCTCCGGATCGAGGCGAGCGACGATCTCGGCCGCATCCTGGCGGACCGCGGCCAGTTGGAGCAGGTGATCATCAATCTCGTGGTCAACGCGCGGGACGCCATGCCGGGCGGCGGCGTCGTCACGATCCGGACGTCCAACGCCGGCGGCGATGACGCTCCTCGTGCCGTGTCGCTCGCCGTGACGGATACCGGTTCCGGGATCCCGGACGAAATCCGCGAGCGGATCTTCGAGCCGTTTTTCACCACCAAGGACGTCGGCAAGGGAACCGGCCTCGGGTTGGCCATGGTGTACGGCATCGTGAAGCAATCCGGCGGAACGCTCGACGTCGCGAGCCGCGTGGGGGAGGGCACCACGTTCACGATCGTCATGCCCGTGGTGGAGGACATGGGAAGCGGCGGCGGGCCGATTCAGACGAGCGAAGAGATGCCGCGCGGGACCGAGATCATACTGCTGGTGGAGGACGAGGACGAGGTGCGGACGTTGGCGCGCCGGACGCTGGAAGCGGCCGGCTACACGGTCATCGCCGCGTCGGGCGCCGAGCAAGCGCTGGAGTTGCTCGAAGGGGCGCGGGTCGATCTGCTGCTGACGGACCTGGTGATGCCGCACATGAGCGGTTCACAGTTGGTGAAGGAGGCGCGGATCCGCGCGGGCGAGCCGTCGCCGGTCGTGGTGTACATGTCGGGCTACGCGGACGACGCGCTGTCGACGCTCGAACTCGACCCGAACGTCACGCTCTTGCGAAAGCCGTTCACGCCGATGGTGTTGACGCGCGTCGTGCGCGACGCGCTCGATGCGTCGCTGGAGGGCCGGCATGCCGCGGCGGACTAGCCGGGGGCCTCGCGGTTCGCGGTTGCGCTCGTGGGCGGCGAGCGCCGCGCTCGCGTTGGGGGCGGCGGCGTCGTCGGCCGCGGGCCATCCGCTCGGGGCTCAGGGCGGGCTCCTCCTGCAGGGGATCGCGGACGCGGAATTCTGGGCAACGGACACGAGTTCGAATTTGCTCACGCGGAACCACGGGCATCCCGGCGGCGTCGGCCGGCTGACGCTCTGGTCGGCCGTGGAACCCTGGTCGGGGGTGTTTGTCTACGCCGAGGGGCAGGCGGAGGGCGGCAACGCCCGCGACGACCCGGACGACTTCGACGCGTATCTCGACCAAGCCGGCGTGCGCTATGTGAGGTCGGACGCGTTCGTGCTGGACGCGGGCAAGCTGCCGAGCCTGGTGGGGAGTTTTGCCTCCCGGCGGTTTTCGACGCGCAATCCGCTGATCGGGGAGCCCGACGGGTATTCGCCGCAATATCCGGTGGGCCTTCAGGTGTCCGGGGCGAGCCGGGGATTTGATTATCGGGCGGCGGTGGTGTCGTTGCCCGTGAGCCACGAGAACTATGTGCCCGATCCGGCGGCGGCGCCCCGGCCCGCGGTCGGCTTCGGCTACACGCCTATGGTTGGCGTGCGCCTGGGCGTGTCGGGCACGGTCGGGCCGTATCTCAACGGGGACTTCACGTCCGCGCAGCTCGCGGGGTACGGGTGGCGGCATTACAACGAGCGCATCGGGTCCGCCGACGCGCAGGTGAGCCGCGGGTATCTGGACGTGCACGCCGAGTACACGCTCTCGAGCTACGACGTGCCGGGCCGGCCGACGGCCATCGGCGGCGCGACGTGGTACGCGGACGCGCAGTATTCGCTCGCGCCGCGGCTGTACGTCGCGGCGCGGGCGGAGCGGAACGACTATCCGTTCGTGCGGGCGGCGGGCGCGAGCTCGTGGATCGCGAGCACGACGGATTTTCACGATGACGAGGTCGGGCTCGGCGTTCGGTTGACGGCGTCGACGCTGGTGAAGGCGTCGTACCGGTTCGACCATTGGGTGATCACGCCGGCCAACCGTGGTTTCTTGGGGCCGGGGGGTCACGCGTTCGCGGTGCAGGTGTCGCAGGCGTTCGACGTGATGAGCTGGGTGGATCGGCGGTAGCCTGGTTGGGGCGCGAGCCCGGAGCGTCTGATGGGGCGGGGCGGGTTCTGGGCTGGGCGTTTGAGATTTCTGATTGCCCAAGGTTTGGCGGTCCGCTAAGCTGCATAGTTCTATACCGGGCCAGTAGCTCAGGTGGTTAGAGCGCACGCCTGATAAGCGTGAGGTCGGAGGTTCAACTCCTCCCTGGCCCATTCCTCCAAATGCAAGCCCCGCAACCAGTTGTACAGTTGCGGGGTTTTGTGTCTACTCATGCCTCTCGATTCGCAGTGTCGGTGACAGTGACAAAACGCTGGTCTTGCATTCCATTTTTCGCCTTACCCAGCGAAAACGAGCTTAGTTAGTTGCAATGCAGTCTGCCTCACGAATCTGGGCTTACAGCATCCGACCAATGAATGCGAAGCGTTTCGAAACGGCTTTGATGCTTCTGCGACCGGCCGAATGGGAAAAATTCGAGCGGCTGGCCTTGGAGTTTCTGGCGGCTGACTTTCCGTCGTTGGTCACTGTGGCGACCGCGTCGGGGGACGAAGGTCGTGACGCGGAACTGTACTCCCCGGATGGGGACGCGTCCGTGCTCCTACAGTATTCCGTCTCGGAGGACTGGCGAGACAAGATCCTACGCACAGCCAAGCGTCTGGAGAGGACAAAGCCAGATGCTCGCGTTCTTATCTATGTCACCAACCAGCAAATCGGTGCCGCCGCTGACGATTTGAAGCGAAAGCTTCGGGAGAGCGAACGCTTCCATCTGGACATTCGCGATCGCAACTGGTTCTTGGAGCGCCAGCGCGCGTCGACGCGTCAGGAAGCTGCCGCTGAGGAACTAGCCCGGGACATAATCGATCCGTTGCTGGCAGGTACCGCGAGCAAGGCATCGCGTGCGGCTGCGCTCTCCGGGTCGGATTTGCAGTCGGCATTCATGTATCTAGAATTGCAGCTGACTGACGATCAGCGCGATCGCGGGCTGACAAAGCTTTCGTTCGAAGCGCTGGTGCGCTCCGCACTTCGTGCAACGGATTCGTCTCATCGCTTGAGCCGAAAGGCTGTGCACGAAGCAGTTCGTCGCATTTTGCCGTCACATCCCAGCGATATTCTAGACCGCCATGTCGATACTGCGCTCGACGCGTTGCCCAAACAGATCGTTCGACATTGGAAGAAGGAAGACGAGTTCTCCCTGTTGCAGGGGGAAAGAGAACGCGTTTCCGAGCGCCTTGCCGAACTCCTTCAACGAAAGACGGGTTTGCTTTCCGAGATCCGGTGCGATCTCAAAGACAGACTCGGATCGAGCCACATAATTGAGACGGCTCAGCTTGACGACCTAACCGAGCGCGTTCGCCGAGTTCTAGAAAAGCTTCTCTTCAGCCGCGGGGAGGCTTTCGTTAGCGCCCTGCGCAACGGCCGCTTCACCTCGTTTGGCTTTGAGGAACTCAAGGACATTGTGATTCGCGACCTCGGCGACCATGTAGATCGTTCTGGTGCCGGTGTGCGAACCATCGCTCTTGTCACCGAGGCCACAAAGGCCCTCCTGCTAGCACCAACCGCGAGTGTTGAGGCGCACCTCCGGTCGCTCGCCGATGCCTATACCCTTTTCTCGTTCCTAAAGGAAACTCCCGACGTCCAGCGTGTGGTTCAGAAGATGTTCTCACACGGCGAGATCTGGCTGGACACGTCGTATCTACTCCCGGTGCTCTTGGAGGAGCGGCTCGACGATAGTGCGCAGCGCTTCTCAGCGACACTCTGGGCCGCCCTGGACGCTGGCTTGAAGCTCCGCATTACTCCTGGCATCCTGGAGGAGCTTGAACGCCACGTTAACCGATCGGTGGTCTGCGCGCGCACCCAGCCATCCGAATGGCAGAATGGGGTGCCGTTTCTGCTGATGGGGTTCACAACTCTCGGCGGATTACCGTCAGAGTTCCCTGCGTGGGCCGAAACGTTTCGTGGTACGGCACGGCCACTGGACGACGTTGCCGAGTATCTCCAGGACGAGTTCGACATTGAAGTTACGTCGGTTAAGGACGACATCGAGCGCGCGCCCAAAGAGCTTCGGGATGCGGTCGAGGCAGAATGGCGGACGGCTCACACCGCGCGCCGAGGG
>Ga0335085_10009164_pt1 | contig 14972 bp, 16 predicted proteins | sample Lox_Sample_45_FD_206712 | JGI IMG/M metagenome (GOLD analysis project Ga0335085, IMG submission 206712) | Soil microbial communities from Loxahatchee National Wildlife Refuge, Florida, United States - Lox_Sample_4.5 | ecosystem: Environmental > Terrestrial > Soil > Wetlands | place: USA... | reverse complement strand
GCAGCGGCGAATGGCCGAAGGCAAACATGATGGTGATTTTCTTCACGCTAGTCTCAGCGGCTTTTCTCTACATCGCCAACAAGTTGAGCAAGAAGGGGTTCTAAGAGAATCGATAGGGTCTTTCCTATTCATGATCGAAATTCGTGTTGAAAAAGATCTTGGCAATTTTTCCCTGGACCTCTCGCTGAGTCTTCAGAAAAGCATGACCGTTCTGTTCGGCCCTTCGGGTTCAGGCAAGACGCTTACACTTCAAACAATCGCGGGATTGGTTGAACCCGATTCTGGCTTGATCCGGGTTAATGGAGTCGTCTTCTTCAATAAGAAGGAAGGGGTGAATCTCCCTATTCATCGCCGGCGGGTGGGTTATGTTTTTCAGGAACCTTCTCTCTTCCCTCATATGACCGTGTTCGAGAATATCGCCTACGGGATTTCGGGTCTTCCCTTGGTGGAGAGGAAGCAAAAGGTCCATCATATGATCGAGCGGATGAGACTGGGGGGGTTGGAAAAAAGCTTTCCCCACCAGATATCCGGGGGCCAGAAACAGAGAACGGCTCTTGCAAGAGCCCTCGCTGCTTCTCCCGTGCTGCTTCTTCTCGATGAACCCTTTGCATCCCTCGACAATCCTGTCCGTCAGAAACTGAGGCTGGATCTTCTGAGAATTGGAAGAGAAGACCGTACGCCATTGATTTTCGTCACCCATGATGTGGAGGAGGCCTTCATTCTGGCGGATGAGGTGGTTGTTCTTAACAATGGCAGGGCGGAACAGACCGGGACGAAGGAGGACATCTTTTATCGTCCCCGAACTCACAACGTCGCCAAGTTTCTGGGTGCGAGAAACATCTTTCATGGAAAAGTCACGGATATTCGCCCCGGGGAAGGAGAGATGACAGTATGGGTTGAGAAAAAAGGCTTTCCATCTTCAATCCCCTACCGGGAAGGTACGGTCGTCGGGGATTGGGTTCGCTTTTGCATCCGTCCGGAAGAGATCATGATTCTAAAAGCGGACAGGCCCATTAAGCGGAACCTAAAGGCAAATATTTTTTCAGGCAGGATCGTCCGCATCGTTGAGAAAGGGGCAGAGCATACTCTCTTCTTCAAACAGAGTCAAGACGACTATGATTTCGAGATTTCCATCTCAAACCTCGCCTACCGAGGCCTCGGCCTTCAGGAAGGGCAAATGGTGAATGTTGCCTTCAAGTGGGAATCCATCTGGGTCATCCCCCAGGACTCCTCTCAGTCAGGAGAGATAACGGCAATTACAGATTAAAGAATGGAGGCCGGGTCTTCTTAGTATGAGCGAGTTACTCGAAGGCACCATGTTTCCAGGCGGTTTCGGCTGTCGGGAGAAAGCCTCTCTGCTGTGCGAAAATATCCAAATGCACCATGGCAATAGAAGCTACGTCTGCCGTCATCTCTGTTTGCTTTCTTAGGTCAATTCCAACGATGTATCTATAACAATCAGGACAGAGCTCTACCCATTCATTTTCAGATCGATCGAATATGAATGCTTTGCCCATGTTTGTTTCTCCGCAACAGGGACAAGTAATCCTGTCAAATTTCCAGTCATATCCACAGAGAGAACATTTCAGCCATCTCTGCCCCTCTTCCCCTTGGAGAAAGCTTATTCCCGGGAAAGCGCCGCATATAGGACAATAACCCTGGTGCCATGGCAAATTTTCAATGAATGAACGCAGGCTTTCCGTCCTTTTTTCAACAAAGGGTTTTAACATTAGGCTCAGGATAAACTTCAGCACGACGGGTTTGAAACTTAAATAAGAAGCTACTTCGATCATTTCAGCTTCACTGCCCTCCACCAAAATCCGTATACAGTGCCTCAGATCTATCTCACCTGCCGCGAAAGCTTTCCTTAATCGCACCACTTCTTGGGAGATCCCAGGAAAAGCTTTTATGAGAGGTGGTATTGTGGACTCTACGGTCTCTCCCCAAGGGTCCATTAGAGACGTGATCATATCTTCAGTTAGCCATGGATGTCCCTCAGCCAACCGGGAATAGTTCAGTTGCGGGATGTGGATATCCGGACGGTCAGGGGAGAGCCTTGCCTTAAGAAGAATCCTGCTAATCATTATTTCTTTAAAAGAGTTTGTGGCAGATTTCAGGAAGGGCGTGTCGCGTTCGACCCTTTCAAATGCCTTTTCCAATTTATAGATTTCGTTTGCTATAATTTCGTTCATTAGAAGAACCTCATGAAATACATTTCATCAGTCATCTCCCTCGCTCCTTGGGGTGATGGCGATCTTTCTTTTTGCTACGCCGGTCGTAGTCCAGCGCCCCTCTGCCGAGAAACGCACAGTGGATATTTCCAGATTCGACATAGCAATACCTTTTCGTATTGTATCGACCTCATTGAGCATTTGCCGGACTTCGCGATCCGTTAGACTGCTGCCTTCGGCCTTGTAGACATCGACGCGCAGTGTGGGCCTTCCGTCCCTCCCTTTTGAGACCGTGGCCCGGTAGTCGAGCAGATCCGGAAGCCGGAACAGCGCCTCATCCATGTCAGAGAGAGTCAGAGTACACTCAGGGGTTGCGTGAACAGCGCCATCCCATCTGCCTCTGACACGGTCCATCCGCTTCAGAACACTACCGCAGGGGCAGGGCTGAGCAATCATACGGGCGATGTCCCCGGTCCTGTATCGAATGAGGGGCATGCCTCGTCTCGTAAGGGTCGTAAAGACCACCTCGCCCATCGCGCCATCGGAACAAGCCTCTCCTGTCTCATGATCGACCACCTCAAAGTAGAGATCACCCTCCCTGAGGTGATACCCATCCAAAGCCTCGCACTCGACTCCGCCGCCGAGGCCCATCTCCGTCATGCCGTAATGGCTGAACACCCGGCAGCCCCACACTTCTTCCAGGGTCTCAGCGATCGCCCGTGGGACGTAGTCCGTGCACAACAGGACGCTCTCTATGCTGGCTTTTCCGATTTCAGCCCCTGTGCGTGAACGGGCCACGGCTAGAACCTGCGTGGGAATGCCGACGAGACAATGGGCGCCGAAAGAGGCGATTGCTTCAGCGGCGTGGGGGGGATCCGTAACAGGGCCGTATGCAAGGGTCCGGACATCCATCCTACGAAGGCCCCGAGCCAGGAGGTCACCCACGCTGTCCGGTCTCTCACCGGGAAGAAGAACGACTACTCTTTGCCTCGGTCGTACAAGGGTTGACATGCCGTGATGGAAGAAGTCAACCGTTAACTCCAGATCCCCTTCCGTGAAAAAGAGTCGTTTTGCCTCCCCAGTACTCCCCGACGTGCGGAGGGTCACGATTCTAGCTATATCGTCCTGACGGACCGCCAAGAAACTTGAGGGGTTGTGGAAAAGGTCTGACGGGTCAGTAAAAGGAATTCGGGTGATGTCAGAAAGAGCGGACAGGGGCGCAGCCGGGACAGACGCCAGATGGGCGCGGTAGAAATGGGTGTTATGACGGGTGTAATCGATGATCTCGTTCAGTCTCCGGAGTTGGTAATCTTGAAGAGCTTCTATAAAGAACCTGCCCGTCAGTCCGGTGTCGATACGGGCCTTTTCTCTGATCCATGCCTCCAGGGGAGTGATGTTGATCATTGCCTCTCCAATCCATCCCAACGGCGGTAGAGGCCTTTTCCCTCTCTGCTGGTAAGGTTGTAGGCACAGAACGGGACAAGCATGCCATCCTGGGATAGGACTGATATGCAACAACCCCTGAGCCGCTCCAGGTCGAGGTTGTCCACATCCTGGAAGGCCATGGCGGATAGGGTGAAGCTCCGGAAGGCCCCCTCCTGGAGAAAGACATCCAGGTCAAAAGGGTCTTCGACTCGGGTCATATCCGGGCTGTTCCCGCTGCAGCAGGGAACCTCCTTGGGTAGTGGGGCACTGGGGAAGAATGGTGCTTCGGAAGGGAGTCTCCAATGGCGCGACACGGTCTCAACAGTCTTCCTGACTCCTCCCGCACCGAGGTCTGCCTGACAGCAACCACCCCCTTCTCCCGCCCCTAACGGTCTCAGTCCACCTTCGGCTGAGAGCATATATGTGGCATGGAACGAACAGCGGGCGTGTTCGGTGCCTGGAGGGGAGAAGTCAGTCACCTTGATGAGGCTCCCGGTCTGCTCCTCAAGACACCTCATCAGCTCAGGGAGGGTCAAGCGCCCTTCGTCGCCACTCTCCTCCGGAAAGCGACCGAAATAACTGACCGGTTGGAAATGGATACCGCGCACGGTGGGGGCCAGTTGCAGGGCCTGCCGCACCATGGCGCCGATGGAATCAGTGTTCACTCCTCTCACAAGAGTAGGGACAAGGACGACACCGAGGCCTGCCTCTCCGCAATTCTTGATCGCCGAAAGCTTCTGGTTTATGAGCGCTCTTCCCCTCAGCGAACGGTAGATCTCATCATTAACCCCGTCAAACTGAAGAAAGACCGATGAAAGACCCGCGGCGTGAAGACGTCTTAGGTACTCTTTATCTGAAGCAAGGCGGAGACCATTCGTATTGAGCTGGATGAAGGAATAGCCGATCCGTCGTGCAACTTCGACGATCTCTGAAAGGTCGTCCCGCAAGGTGGGTTCACCCCCCGATAGTTGCAGATTGGACGAACCTGCCGCAGCCATGGCCCGCTCCAGGAGCCACGTTATCTTCTCCAACGATGGATCCCTTGCCTCCCTGCGGCCCGAATCGGCAAAACAGACGGCGCAATGGAGGTTGCACCGGTCCGTTACTTCGATCAAGACTGAACAGGGAAGCTGCACGTGGGCCTCACAGAGGCCACAGTCGAAAGGGCAGCCCTTTTCAACCGTCCCATAGCAGAGGTCTGGATGGACAGGATCCTTCGGTCTCCACCATTCAGTTATGGATGGCTCACCCCGCCATATGACTGTCTTGAAGGAACCGTGGTCCTCGCACTCCTTGACCATAAAAACCTCGTCGCCATGTAGCAGGCGTGTTGCTTTGATCCTCTTGAGGCAAACAGGGCAGAGGCTTTCAGTTTCACTCAAATTCGCCTTTTCCATGACGTCATCCATTCCTGTTGACAGCAGGATCGAACCCGTGACTTACGAGAATATCCACACACTTTCTGTAAGTATCAGCCACAATCAGGCTGCACATACTACGATCAGGGAATCTTTCGATGATCTCATGGCATCGCGTCCCGCCGTATTCATTGTCGGCTGCTCTCGTGAACCATTCCACAAGCTCGCCTACCATCGTCATACACCGGCTATCAGGCGCCTCCTCATCGGTCCCTTTCCCTGCGTAAAGCGAAATAAGGCAGGCTCCTCCTGACAAAGCGCCGCAGACCTCGCCGCTCCAGTTGATGCCAAAGCAGAGGCCGCCCACCAACCTCACCAGATCGGCATTGGCCTTGCCCTGGGCCTCCAGCGCAAGGATCAAGATGATCTGTGCGCAACAATACCCCTTGGCGTTCAGTCTCGTCATCTGCAAGGTTATGTCGTCCACGATCTGCCGTCTCCTTTGTTTTCAACTGACTGAAAAGCGGCTCCCGACTTCCGGGCAACCAGCAGGAAGTAACTGACTTGCGGGCGGTTTGCCTTGCTGTTTTCCTGTCCCTGTCTGCACCTCCACGGATCTGGGAGGCGTTCGCCGGCGAGGATCATGCGGGCCACGAATTCCTTGAGAAACCCTTCGTGTTCTTCCCAGAGGAGGAGAGAAAAACCGAGTCTTGTCAAAACACCGAGGATGTCCGGCTTTGCGAGAAGTCCTTTTGTCGGTAGTCCTTGCGATTTCGTTTCCGCCTGTCCTCGCCCAGGACTGCTTTGACCGAAAACATCGCTCACTATGAGAAATCCCCCTTCCTTCAAGACCCGTCCAAATTCGTGGAGCGCCGATAACCTGTTCCTAAGAACCGAAAGGACGCATTCACAAAAGAGGGCGTCGAAGGAACCTTTCTTGAAGGGGAGGATTTCCGCAAGACCTCGGACGAGCCGCTGCACTGTTACAACCAAGGGCACTGCCTCCCCGAGAAGCACCTCCGAATAGTCGAGCCCCACCGTGCGATAGTTGCCGGTCCGTCCCAAGTGTTCCAGGGTTCCACCTGCCCCGCAGCCAATATCGGCGATGCGGGAGCCGGGAGGGAGGCTGCAGACATCGAGCGCCCTCTCGGTGAGGGCAGGTCCTCCCGGCCTGATACACGGCCCTGCGATGCGACGAATCTCCCGCCAGTTGAAAGAGCAATCGATAGTCATACGGTTGGGTCGCTGGAGAGATTACTTGTCCTCAAGGGCCTGCTCTGCCTCGGCCATCTTTCCTATCGCCAGTTCTTCGTCTATCAGGATCATACCGCACTGAGGACACGCAGGAAGATGGAGGGCGAAGATGGTCTTCAAATACTGGAGCCTGACCGTTTGAACTTCCACGGGCGCCTTGCACCGATTGCACATCCACCCACTCTCACTGCCGGACTTCGCCATTTCCGTCATGGCTTACCTTTCCTCTTCATCTCCATCCTGTGGGAATAGGCGCGATGGACTTGATAGCCTTCGCCGACCTGACTGTATTCCACCCAGTAGGTGACCCTGTCCGGCCTTAAAGATGCAAGAGACCGGCCGGCGGCAGGGTTGATGAATTTTTCCCCGGTGGTCTCGGCATGGTGGATTGTCTTTTGCACATCCTCCCTCAAGATCCTTCGGTTATCCATAAGACGCTCGACTTCCTCGGGGATATGTAAACGTATCTGATCATATGCATTCATCGGTACCTCGGTGCTGTGACAGGTCTGTCTGGACAGTTTTTTCTTAAGACTTTGTGATTACAGAGATTCTAGAGGATGATTACATCGATTTTCAAAGATTTCTTGCCCTTTTCAGAAACCTCTTAGCCCCTCTTTGACATTCGGGCAACGGTATCTGCTATTTTGTCGAAGCCATATTTATCGATCAATGATCCCACCCCTGCTTCCACTGCCTCCATCTCCACCACTTCCTCGACTTCCTCTTCCCTTTCCTCATAGGTCAGGACATCGTTAAGGCACCACTCCACACACTTCGGCCTTTCTTCGCCTTCACACATATCGCACTTCAGCGGAAGACCGGAATCAGGTTCTTTGAACATGTCTCTGGAAGGGCAGGCAGCCCTGCAGAAGCCGCACTCATCGTATTCCTTCCCGTCAATCACATACATATCTCTGCCCGCGCATTCGGCTGGAGTATACTCACCCGCGAATACCGGGAGCCAAATATTTTTCAGTCGGTGACTAATCACCTGAATACGAGACCTTGCCGGATTAATCTCGCTGTACTTTGGGGTCGCGTGAAAGGAGGAGCAGACAATCTCGCACCCCCGGCAGCCATTGCACTTATCCGCATCAATTTTGATTTTCTTTATCTTCTTCTTAATTTTGGCCATTTTTTAATATTCCTCTCTTTTCTAAGTCGTCGGCAACATAGCCCAAATCTAACTCCTGTAATCTTTCTCTCGTGGGGACAGCGTCTTGATTCCACCCCTTATATTTGTAGTATGTACTTAAGAGTTCTTGTTCGAGATCGGGAAATCTTCTTTTCCAATGGTCTTCAGGCGGCTTCTCATCAGCCCTCGTCATGCCTCTTCTGTTATTGAATGCCCTGTGCAAATTCCGACTCCTGTTTGCTATCTTTTTTAGTTCGGCTTCATCTAGATCCATCCCGGTCGCTGCCGAGATTAATTTCGGGTAATTGTGTATATGGTAGGGAGGCTTCAGGCAAAATGAAGACATACCGGCGCAAATACAGACCGCGTCATCGATGTTGTGCAACATTTCCATCCAATCCACAATTTCACTGCACATTTGAGGTGTAGGATAATAGGGTATTGCGTGATCTCCCTTTATTTCCCAGTCCAGTAAATATTGCTTAAAATGTTCATCGGGAAGTTGGGGCCAATCTTTTACAAAGGCTTCCCTCTGCTCTCTCGTGGGAAAAGCCGACTGGGGCCATTGCCCTTCAATTTGAGTAATGCTTATCTTCTCGTTGGTAGAATACATGAGAAAATAAAGGGGATCCAGCATTCCCAGTTTGAGGGGGAGCTGCTCATGTTTCTTAATGGTATTATGGTCAAATGCCTCTGCGCCGTTGCCGATCTTTCGGGCCGCAGCATAGACACCGTCAGCCAGAATATCTCCAATTCCTTCCCGCCGGGCCACCCGGTCAAGCAGCCAGAAAAATCTCCCCTCTTTATCGGTCGGGCATCCTTCAAAGTCCTTGTCGGTCAGAATGCCTGCTTCGTAGAGCTCAACAGCGAAGGCCAAAATCTGCGGGGTTGAGAATGAGTCGACTCCATACTCCGTAGCGCGATGAAGGATGTTGAAGTTAAAATTCAGGTCATCTACATAGGCCGCCAAACAATAGGTAAGTTTCCCGAAACATTTCATCATGTAATAGCGACCTTCCCCGGGGGAGACCAATGCCCCGCAATGCTGCGGGCAGTTCATGCAGCTTATTAGCCGCTTTATCGTAGTATGTTGAGCCCTCGCCCAATTGTCTGCGTTTTCCTTGCTCCAGAAATCTCTTCTCCGCGTTCGGGCATTTCCCCACATGAAATTTTCAGTGTGCCACTTCTCATCGGTGTGCACCATCTCCTGGGGAGACCCGATCCCGGACAGAATAGTCATGACATCCGGAATGGGATTTGCATTTCGGAATTTTATATATTCCGTCACACCCTCCATGTGCTCCATGAACTCATCCCCTCGGGCAAGATTGATGCCCCTTGTTCCGCGAACAGCTATCGCCTTTATCTTTTTGTCTCCCATCACGGCGCCTCCGCCGAGCCTGCTGGCACTCGACCTGGCCTGCTCGATGGAAGCCGTGAAGCACCGGTTTTCACCTGCTAGGCCGATAGCGGCCACCTGGGCTTTCGGCTGATTCAACTCCTCTCTAATCAGGTCTTGAGTTTCAAGAGCGCCTTTACCCTTCAGATGAGAGGCATCCCGTATCTCCACTTTGTCATTGTTGATCCATATATAGACCCACTTGGGGGACTTGTTGCGAAAGATTACCTTGTCATAACCGGCATACTTCAATTCCGCCGACCAGAATCCTCCCATCATTGGATATGCCAATAACCCCGACTCAGGAGAAACGAAGGTAACTACGGTGCGGTTGGCGCTGAAAGCAGGTGTACCGTTAAAAAGACCGCTGCTGAATATCAATAGATTTTCAGGATCAAATGGCTTGACCTCAGGGGGGACCCGATCCCAGTGTATCTTTACGCTGGTGCCCAGACCCCCAAGATGAAGTTCCATTAATTTCGGGTCTGTTTCCACCCGTTCTATGTTTCCACTCGCTAAATCAATTTCTAAATTATATCCTGTTTCTGCATATCTCATTTTTCATCACCTCTTAACTCTGGTTGTTCATATTTGTTGCTCTCAGTTTGAAAACGAATTGATGCCTTGTGCAGTTTTTAACAAACCAGGAAAAGCTTGTCAAGATGTATCTGTAAGTATTTGTAGGAAATAGTAAAAAACGGTAGTAGAAGGTAACAATTCTTTTATTGCCTCGGCCCCAATTCGCGAAAGCCTCTGGTTCCGCCCCAATGCCTTTCGCGTCACTACCTTGCCTCCAGTAACCTCCTTTCTTTATGAAATCTGACTTTTTGATAAGTAAAGGTTGTCTTCCTTGACACACCTCTTTCCCCATCTTATCCTAACTTAAAGGGGCAGATATGCGGATTTATGTAGGTTTTGACGATACGGATACTGTTGACTCTGATCGCGGGACGGGCAAGTTGGCCCGATGGTTTGAAAATGAATTACCTGAGTCATGCCGGTTATGGGGCGTGGTTCGCCAACAGCTTTTGCTTGACCCCTCTATTCCTTATACGACGCACAATAGCTCAGCCTGCACAGTCGTCGAATGCTCCAATTCTCTTGCGACGAACGAATTAATTTCGAGAGCGGTTCATCATATGGAGCGCCATTACATATCTGGAAGCGATCCGGGGTTATCTGTGGTTTCTGAAGACAATCCCTCCTTGGTCAAATTAATTGACTTTGGCCGGGCATGTACGTCGAGAGTCGTCACGCAGAAAGAAGCCCTTCAGGCGGCTGAGGGTTCCCATCTTTCCGGACATGGTGGCTCGAATGATGGTATAATAGGCGCTGCGGCCGGAGTGGGTTTGACAGCACAGGGATGGGGCGGCAGGTTCATTGAGTTCGGCAGACTTCGGGATTTTCCTGAAAGGGTTCGGGTCTCTGACCTGGAAAGATCCGGCATCGCGGTCGTCTCAATTGACAGGGATGCGCGGTTCCCGGCGTTCGATGATCTGATCGATACAAAGGGATGGTTGCGTCCCCGTCTTTGGGGAGGAAGGCCGGTCTTGCCGGTGATCCCCGGGATCGGTAACCTCTGGGAGACCGTGGAAGAGAGAAAAAGGAAGACACGTGAAAAAGGAGGGAGATAAAATGGCTGGGAAGATTTTTTATCGGGAGAGGTTGAAGGTTGGCAAAGGAGAAAAGAAACCGCGTTTCATGCTCGTTGCCGTCGCCGGTCTGGATATGAAGGTTTACGGCAACCACCTTCGTAAAAGCGAGCTTGAAGAGATTGCAAAAGCAGTGGGCGCCAAGCTGATTTTGCTTAAGGGCGGCGAGGGAAAACACAAGGGCGGGGAAGAAGTGGAAGTCTAAAATTATTTCGGTTTTTCGAAAAAGGAGCCTTACGGATGGCCTTAATACGAGAACGGGACGGGAAGCGTCTGCATGTTAAGAGCAAATTGATGGGAGAAAGCCTGGTCAGCAAGTCCTTTATCGAGGAGCTTCAGGTCGCTCCCCAGCAGCGCCTCTTTCCTGATGTCAATATCCTGAAAATCGGAGGGCAATCGATCTGTGATCGGGGCGCCCGGGCGGTTCCAGGCATCCTCAAAGAAATCGTTGCCAACAAAGAGAAACATAAAATGCTGATCACCACGGGCGGCGGGACGCGCAGCCGTCACATCTATTCTATCGGCCTTGAGTTGGGCATGCCCACGGGGATCATCGCCAAATTTGGCAGCTCCGTATCGGAACAGAATGCCCTTCTAATCAGTATGCTTCTTTCTCCCTGGGGAGGAATCAAGATCGGCCATGACGAGATTGTTAAGCTCCCGACTTATTTCACCCAGGGTTGTATTCCTGTCATGCACGGGATGCCCCCTTACGACTATTTTGCGATTCCTCCGGCCACCGGTCGAATCCCGATTCATCGAACGGATGTTGGCACACTGATCCTCGCCGACCTGATCGGCGCGCGAAGCTGTATCTTTATTAAAGATGAAAAAGGACTTTACTCCGATGATCCCAAGAAAAATCCGGATGCAAAGTTCATCGAGAAGATTGAAGTCAAGCAGCTCTTGCAGAAAAACCTGGATGATTTGATCATTGAACGCCCGTGTCTTGAGATCCTCCAAAATAGCCAAGTGATCGATCGCATTCAGATCATCAACGGCTTGGAGGAAGGAAATATCACCAAGGCCCTCGAAGGTCAACACGTAGGGACGATCATCTATAAGAAATAAACCCGTTTTCTCTCCACCACTACAAACCGACCCAACCGCCTGAGCGAAGCTTACCCTCGGTAGGCCGTATCCCTCTTCGAGGCAGAAAATCGCATCGACCATAAGAAGGACTTCCAGGTAATAAAAAGTAATTAATTGTAAATATTCTCATTGACAACGATCTTCATCTCCCTTAACATTCCCTTATGAATAGGAGGAAGCCATGGCTGAAGAAATGATGAACACTAAAGAAGTGGCGAAATATCTTGGAATCCATGAAAAGCAGGTGTATGCCCTGATTAAGTCAAAAAAGATCCCCTCCACCCGGGTGACCGGAAAATGGGTCTTTCCAAAAAAATTGATCGATGAATGGATCGAATCGAATGCCAAAACGGGCCTTGGACAGGCCCGGCAGAAGAGCAGAAGAATCGAAGGGGGGCTGTTGGCATCGGGCAGCAATGATCCCATTCTGGACATGCTTCAGACCTTCATGAAAAAATCATACCCTGAGTTCTACATCTTCTCTGCAAATACAGGAAGCACAGATGGTCTAAAGGCCCTCAACATGGGCTATACGGATATTGCCTGGTCCCACCTCTTTGACCCGAAAAGCGGCGAATACAATATCCCTTTCCTACCGGGTTACCTTCCCAATGTGAAACCCGTTGTGATCAATCTCTTCGGCCGGGACCTTGGGTTTCTGGTTGCCCCTAAAAATCCTTTTCATATCCATGGATTCGAGGACTTAACCGAAAAAGGGGTTAGATTTATCAATCGTCAGAAGGGTTCCGGCACAAGGGTTCTCTTCGACCATCACTTGAAGAAACTGCAGATTTCATCCTCTAAAATTAACGGCTACGGAAAAGAAGTTTATACCCATTTTGAAGTGGGACTTTCGATCCTCTCAAAAGAGGCGGACGTCGGGATCGCGACCATTGCCGTCTCTAAACTCCTCGGTCTTCCTTTTATTCCTATTACCCAGGAAAGCTTTGATATGATCCTCGACCAATCCACGTTCTTCGAAAAGGGAATTCAGGCCTTTATTGAGATCCTCAACTCCCAGGAATTCCGAGGCAGAGTTGAAAGACTAGGAAGCTACGACTTCAAGAATTCAGGAAAAGTCGTCTATTCAAGAAAATAATGTGAAGGAGAATCGATATGAAGAAATGGATTTCTGTCGGGTGGCTCTGTTTGTTGTTGCTCTTCCCTTCCCTAAGCCTGGCTCAAAGCAGCAAATTTATCCTGATGGCCAGTACGATCGGCCCTATTGACTCGGGCATCATCGATCTCCTGGAAAATCAATTTGAGAAAGAAACAGGCATCCGGGTCCGCCATGTGGGGGCAGGGACAGGAGCGGCCCTCGATATTGCAAAGCAAGGGAATGTCGATCTCGTTCTGGTTCATGCAAAATCTCTTGAAGAGAAATTTGTGAAGGAGGGCTTTGGGACCGAAAGAATCGATTTGATGTATAACGATTTTGTCATCGTCGGTCCTCCTGACGACCCCGCAGGAATCAAAGGGATGAGGCAGGCCACTGACGCTCTTAAAGCCATTTCGCAGAAGGGTGCGACCTTCATCAGCCGCGGCGACAAGTCCGGAACCCATGTGGCAGAGATGGAATTGTGGGACAAGGCTGGGATGAAACCTTCCGGTTCCTGGTATGTCATTTATGAAAAAGGATCAGAAGGGAACGTTCCCACGCTCAGATTTACCGATCAAAAAGGGGCTTATACGGCAATTGATCGGGCAACCTATCTTACGCTTAAAGATCAGATAAAAACCGTGGTTTTAGTCGAAAAGGATGAGGCGCTGCTCAATTATATTAGTCTCATTCCGGTAGATCCCAAGAGATTCAATCGGGTGAATCATGCGGATGCCATGGTCTTTGTAAACTGGCTGACCCTTCCGGAGAAAGGCCAGAAAATCATCAGAGACTTTGGCAAAGAGAAGTATGGGAGCCCGCTTTTCTTCCCTAACTCAAAGGAATGGAGAAGTCTGCAAGGCAAAACAAATTAATTATATCTATTAAGGAGGAAGAACCATGAACCGAAGGATAGGCAAGACAATACTGTTATTAGGAATCATTGTTTCACTCTTATTCATCGCCGGAATAACCTCTATCCGGGCTCAAGAGAAGACCGTGATCCTGGCTACTACAACAAGCACGCAAGACTCCGGATTGCTCGATGTCCTTCTCCCTATCTTTGAGAAAAAGACGGGCTATTTTGTTAAGACCATCGCGGTGGGGTCGGGGCAGGCCATGGCCATGGGCCAAAAGGGAGAAGCCGACGTATTGCTCGTTCATTCTCCTGCGGCTGAGAAAAAATTCGTCGCGGAAGGCTTCGGGATCAACAGAAGACTCGTGATGCACAATGATTTTATTATCGTCGGGCCTTCAGAGGATCCCGCAAAGATCAAAGGGATAAAATCTTCTTCGGAATCGTTTAAGAAAATTGCTTCGGCAAACGCCTTATTTCTATCGAGGGGGGATAATTCAGGAACCCATGCAAAGGAAAAAGATATCTGGAAAACAGCTGGCGTAAATCCGGAAGGAGAGAAATGGTACCAGCAGACCGGTCTTGGAATGGGCCAGACCTTGAGCGTCGCCGCAGAGAAGAAGGGCTATACCCTGGCGGACCGGGGGACCTACTTAGCCCTGAAGAAGAACCTCGGACTCAACATCCTCGTCGAAGGGGATGCCATCCTGCTCAACATCTATCACGTCATCGAAGTGAATCCTATGAAATGGCCCAAGGTCAATACCGCCGGGGCAAAAACTTTTGCCGATTTCATGCTCGCCAAGGAAACCCAGGACATTATCAAAACCTTTGGAGTCGATAAATTCGGATCACCTCTCTTCTTCCCCGACGCCGGCAAAAAAGAAGAAGAACTGGGAAAGTAATAACCAAGCACCAATAACCAAATCCCAAATAAATTTCAATGCCCAATATCCAAACATCGGCTTTACAGGTTATTTAGGCCATTGGAGTTTGGTAATTGATTATTGTTTGGAATTTGAGATTTGGTTATTGGGATTTGGGCGGAGCAAGGAATGGATTTGATCCTCGAGGGAATTAAAAAAGCTTTCTTGTTATTGGTTACTTTCGATCCTGAGGTCATGGGGATCACCCTTCTGTCGCTGGAGGTTTCCGGGATAGCGACCCTGATCAGCCTCATCATCGGTATATCCGTTGGAGTGACCGTTGCCCTATCCAGGTTTTTCGGAAAAAGAATTGTGGTCAGCCTGATCAATACCGGCATGGGACTTCCGCCGGTGGTCGTCGGTCTTTTCGTGACCATCTTTTTGTGGAGAAACGGACCTCTCGGTTTCTTAGGGGTCCTCTATACTCCCGCAGCGATGATCATTGCCCAGACCGTCATTGCCACCCCCATTGTCATGGGAATTACTTTGGCTGCCATCCAACAACTCCCTCCAAAACTTCGCCTCCAAATTCTGGCCCTGGGAGCCACCCGCTTACAGATGGTCTGGATCCTGATTAAGGAGGCCAGGCTCCCCCTTTTGGC
>Ga0335085_10009163_pt1 | contig 14972 bp, 12 predicted proteins | sample Lox_Sample_45_FD_206712 | JGI IMG/M metagenome (GOLD analysis project Ga0335085, IMG submission 206712) | Soil microbial communities from Loxahatchee National Wildlife Refuge, Florida, United States - Lox_Sample_4.5 | ecosystem: Environmental > Terrestrial > Soil > Wetlands | place: USA... | reverse complement strand
CGCCATCCTCCGCTCCGAGCCGAACTGGTTGATGAGCACCTTGTGGCCGGCATGTCCCTTGACATTCTCAAAAAGCAGCGCCGGCCCGCCGGGCGCGCATTTCGCCTCGGAAGAAGCAACCGGGCCTTTGATCCCTGACCCCTGCCCCCTGATCCCTGTCTTCGACACTCGGTCGGTGATCTCCGTGATTTCGAGCTCCGGCGAAACCTCTTCGCGAATGCGGCGAAGCTCGCCTTGTTTTTCCAGCGTTTTGATCCAGTCGCGCAGATCGTCGTAGGCCAAAGGCTTGCTCCCGGACGGCAATAACCGCCCTCAACCCTTTATACCGGATTCGATTTGTGCCGGGTATATCTATTATGAAATCGCCGTAATCCGGTCTCGCCTAAAGCGCCGCGTCGGCCGTTTTCTGAGGAATTGCCGGCGGAATCGCGTCCATTGGAAAACCCAGCCGCTTCCACTCATCGAAGCCGCCGCGCAGTGGGCGCACGCGCTCGATACCCAGGCCGTGCAGCGTCATCGCAGTTTTAGCTGCGGTAGCCTCGCTGGGGCAGGTGCAATAGAGCACGACTTCGCGATCGCGTGGGATCTCATGATGGCGCGCTGCCAGGGCCTCGGGAGAAATATGCCTGGCGCCAGGCAGCGTGAACGGATCAGGCAACAGTTCGAGTGGATGGCGCAGGTCCACGATGAATACCTCTTCGCCAGCATCGAGCCGTTGCTTCAACTCCTCGGGCTCAAGGCGTGCGGCCGACAGTTTTTTGAGCACCATGCGGCGTCGCCACACGCGGCCCAGGAAAAAGCCCGCAATGCCCAGAATCAACAGCGCACCCGAAAAGCGCCCTGCCCAATTGAGCAGGTAAAGGTTGCGCTTGAGCAGGTCGCCGAAGAAGCGCCCAACGGCCAGCAGCGCGCCAATCCACAGCACTGCGCCAATGCCGTCGTAGAGCAGGAATGTGCCAAGCGCAACGCCGTTTTGGCCCGCCACAGGTGGCGCCAGTGTGCCCAGGCCGGGTACAAACTTTGAAAACACGAGCATCGCGCCGCGACGCCTATTAAACGAGTCGTGGGTGCGGCGGACGCAGGTTGTTGGCTCGAGCGATAGCTTGCAGAGAATGCGCAACACGTAGTGCCCATATCTGCGCCCGATGAGGAACCACACGCTGTCAGCGATGAGCGCGGCAGACACTCCAGCCACAAGCGCCAGAAGAAAATTCAACGGCCCGTCGACCGAGAGCGCTCCGGCAGCCAGCAGCACCGGCATGGCCGGCAGCGGGATGCCGAGCTGCTCTACCAGAATCCAGGCAAAGAGCAGCAGGTAGCCGTACAGCAAAAGCACATGCGTGGGTAATTCCATGCGGAGAGTGTCCTGAGCTCGCCGTTCAGAAATATCACGCCACACGAATCCATCGGATGCGCAGGCAAATGCAGGCGGTCTCTCACTTTTGGATGATTCTCCGAGGGAATTGTTGCAAAAGCACGATCAGATGTGGGTGGCATGCGCAAAAAGCCGTCCGCAGACGGCTTTTCGTTTACAAGAGGAAAAACGTGCTGTTATTGCTCCGTCGCAGGAGCTTGAAGAGGCACGGTTACGGTGCCGTTCCCGGCGTCCTGACTCTTCACCGCGAAGTAATCATGGTCCCACAGGTTCTTGTAGAACTCGCCGGTGAGCTCGGCGGCGCGCGGACCGAAGGTGGGCCGGCCGCCTTCAAGGAAAAACACCGTGACCAGGCTGCCCTGCGGTGACTCGGAATAAGAGGCAAACCAGCCGAAGCGCGTTCCACTGTCGGAGCAGGTTCCGGTCTTGCCGAAGACAGGCAGCTCGCGGAAGTTCGCGCGCAATCTGCGTGCCGTCCCATACTCCACCGCGCCGGCCATGCCGTCTTCAATGTCGGGAACGTACTTGCCGATGCCGAGTGTGCGCTTGATCATCGGCCGGAACGCGGCCACTTCTTCAGGAGTTGTGGGATGTTGCAGGTAGTAGAGTGTTCCACCATTTGCGATAGCTGCTACAAACGCGCCCAATTGCAAAGGAGTAAGAGAAACTCCCTGGCCAAAGCTGCACATGCGCCCCACACCACCCTCAGAATCAGGAATGGGCTCAGTGGGGTATTCGCCGAGTTGTTCGCCCGCAATGTTGTAGCCTGCGAGCTCGCCCAATCCGAACTGGGTGGCGTAGTGACGCACGCGCTCAAAGCCCAACTCGCGTCCCAGCTCCTCAAAATAGAGGTTGTTGCTCTTTGCCAGCGCCTGGGTCATATTCATTCTGAAGCCGCCCAGCTTGACCATCGTGTCGCGCGTGACGAGGCCTTCGGAGAGCGCGGCCAGTGCAACCGTGAGCTTGATGGTGGAGCAGGGCTCGGCGCCAGGCGAGAGCGCCAGCTTCTGGTTGACCATGGCCAGGATGCGTCCATTGGAGGGATCAATGACCACCGCCGTACCGTTCATGTCGCCGAGAGCGTCGATCGCGGCTTGGCGCACAACCGGATCCTCACCGGCCGTTACGTCGTCCTCGCCGATTTCGCCTTTCACATAAGAGCTGGCCGTGAACCGTTCATAATACCGATGGTGCCGGTAAATTGAAGCTAAGCGCAGGTGTGCCGTTCTTGCGCTTGCCGTGGTCCGCCGGTCCGCGGTCGTATTCGTGGTTGCGCGGGAAGAACTGGTTCCGGCGTGAGCCAGAGCGTGCGTCCTGGCGCTGTGAACCGTGGAAGAATGAACAGCTGAAGCGCGAGATGCGGACGCATGCGCGTTGGAAGCTTGCGCGTCGCCAGCGCGGCTCCGTGTGGCTGCAGGTTTCGCCGCCGTTTTGGCCGTGTGCGCCACCGCGCGATGCGCAGTCGTGCGATGTGTTTCTGTCAGACGCTGCGGCTGCGCTTTGGAATGATGTAGCGGATGCTGCGGCGCGTCCAGTGCCGCCATTCGGGCCGCACCCGCGGCAAGAACGATCAAGACAGAACCAATAGTGCAAACGCGGGACAGATTCATCCAGCAACATCCTCTCAACTTTGGATTACGTGCCGCGCGTCCTCTCATCTGGCAACGCACTTCGTGCTGCTTGCGCTACGTCCTGCTTCCTTAAGTGCTGTAGGCGCAGTTACTTTCGTTTTACTGGCTCCGTCGTTTCTCTCCGTGCGCCGCTCCATCGAAAATGCGGACGCGCATTCAGCGATTTCTTACATTTACCTTAACCCGGAAACCAGATTTCCGCCTCAATCTTCAATTGTGCGGGGTATAACTTTGGGAACCTTTTTGCTCACTATACCGCCTTTGCTCCCATTTTGGAACCCTACCCTCCCGCGCTGGCTATTTCTCGCGCTAAAACTTCACCCGGCGCAAGAATGTGGGAACGTCGAGATCGCGCTCAGGCTCCCCGCCGGACTCAGGAAACAGTTGCGGCTCAATCTGCCCACTCGGTTCGGTCTGCTCCAGCCCGCCGCGTGGAACTTCATTGAGATCTGCGGCATAATCCCTCTGCGGAAGAGTGTGTTGCGCTCCCGCTTCCATCGCGTCGAGCCGCAACTCCACCGGCGCCTCTGTGTTCTCCCCCTCCGCCTCAAAATCCATTGCATGGTCCTCGGCAGCTTTGGGCGGCACTGACACGCTCACAGTGGTCGCCACACCCGGCGCCGCCGCCGCAAAAAAGAACGCGTTGCCTGCGCTCTCCTCCTCGTCCTCACTCATAAAACGCGCTGGCTTCGGAGCCGGCTCCGGTTCCGCTTCCTTTTCGCGCATCCAGTTGCCCGGCGCCACCACCGGCACTGATATCACTGGCGCCTCTTCCACGCTCAGCATGCGCGCACGCCGTTCCGGCATCTGGTCGCGGAAGCCGGTGGCGATCACGGTGACCTTGACCTCATCGCCCATCTTCTCGTCCTGCACTGCTCCGAAAATGATATTGGCGTCCTCGTGCGCGGCCGATTGGATGAGCGACGACGCCTCATTCACCTCTGAGAGCTTGAGCGCGCTCGATCCGGTGATGTTGATCAGAATGCCGCGCGCGCCGTCGATCGCTCCCGCTTCCAGCAGCGGCGAAGCCATCGCGGCCTGCGCCGCTTCCACGGCGCGGTTCGTGCCCGAGCGCACCGCCGTGCCCATCACCGCGTGGCCCATGCCCGCCATGGTCGTCTTCACATCGGCAAAGTCGCGATTAATAATGCCGGGGATGGTAATGATGTCGCTGATGCCCTGCACGCCCTGGCGCAGCACGTCGTCGGCGACGCGGAAACTCTCGAAAAATCCGGCGTCTTTGGCCACCGCCAGCAGCTTCTCGTTGGGGATCACGATCATCGTGTCCACGCTTTCAATCAGCTCATTCAGCCCGCGTTCGGCCTGCATCAGCCGGCGCTTGCCCTCGAAGGCAAATGGCCGCGTGACGACGGCCACGGTGAGGATGCCCATCTCGCTGGCCAGCGAAGCGATGACCGGCGCGGCGCCCGTTCCCGTACCGCCGCCCAGGCCCGCAGTCACGAACACCATATCTGCGCCTTCAAGCGCCTCGATGATCTTCTCTGAGTCCTCCAGCGCGGCACGCCGGCCAATGTCAGGATTGGAACCCGCCCCCAGCCCCGAGGTGAGCCGCACGCCCAACTGCAGCTTGACGGGAGCTTGAGAAAGCTTGAGCGCCTGCACGTCGGTGTTGGCGGCGATAAACTCCACTCCCTCCAGGTGGGCCTGGATCATGCGGTTGACGGCGTTGCCGCCGCCGCCGCCCACGCCGATGACCTTGATATTGGCTCCGCGCACGGGCTCGTCGTGATATTGAATGCGCATCTCTCCGGCTTCACTCTTTTGCTGTTCCATGGGGGCTTTGTTCTCCTCGTATGCTGTTTTCCTGCCCTACTCCCTATTCCCTGGTCCCTGTCTTTCAAAAACTGGATGCAAACATGGCGCGCAGCTTGGCTCGCAAACTATTGTCCTCGGCCGCGCGTGTCGTTCGGGTTCGATGCGCGTAGAGCACCATTCCGATGGCGGTTGCAAAGCCGGGGTGAACCAGTTCCCCCGGCATCTGCGACAAACGCACCGGCATTCCTGTCCGCGCCGGCGCATGCAACTGGCTCTCGGTCACGTCCAACATGCCGGGCAGAACAGCTCCTCCGCCCGTAAGCACGCAGCCCGCGCCCAGCGCTTCAAGCACCCCGCCATGGCGCAGGCTTTCTTTTACGTAATACAGCAGCTCTCGCGCGCGCGGCTCCAGAATCTCCGCCATGGTGCGCAGTTGCAAGGTGGCTGCTGCGCCCTGCGCATTGACGACCTCAACTTCAGCCTGCTGCGGAACCGCGGTCACTACGGCATTGCCGTACAGCCGCTTGAGCTCTTCGGCCTGCGCCACCGGCAACTGCAACCCAATGGCGAGGTCGTTGGTAAAATGCGCTCCGCCAATGGGAACCGACGCAGTATACACCACCGCGCCCTCAAAAAATACGGCTAGATCGCTCGAGTGCGCGCCGATGTTGAGCAGGCAAACACCCAGCTCGCGTTCATCGGCCGAAAGCGTGCACTCGGCAGAAGCAAGCGGCTCCAGCACCGCCTCTGAAACCTCCAGCCCGGCACGATTGGCGCAGGTAACCGTGCTTTGCAGGGCACTGCCGCTGCAGGTCGCGATATGCAGATCCACCTCAAGCCGCGCGCCCACCATGCCCACTGGATCAAAGATTCCCGCCTGTTCGTCGAGAATGAACTGGCGCGGCAGCAGGTGCAGAAACTCACGATCGGCAGGGCGCTCGATTGCGCGTGCGTGATCCACCACAGCGCGCACGTCCTCGTGCGTAATCTCGCGCATGCCCCGGCCGAGCTGAATTCCTCCGCGCGTATTCAGTCCACGGATGTGCGGGCCGCCCACGCCTACCGCGCACTCTTCGATGTTGATGCGGGCCACGCGTTCGGCGTGCTCGCTGGCCGTGCGCACCGCTTTGGCCGCCGGCCCCAGCTCCGCGATAAGGCCCTTGCGCATGCCCGCAGACTCAACCACTCCGTGGCCGCGGTAGCGCAGTACTTCCTCATTGATGTCGGCCACGAGAACGCGCGTGTACGCGCTGCCGATATCGAGCGCCACAATCACGTTGTCCTGCTTTTGTCCCATAGCGCTCACCCGCCCTGCGTGCCGGCTTGGGTTCTCGCGGGCTGATCGCTGTCAGCGTGATGCACTCCCGTTGCCGGACGGTTTGGTGTGGCGGAGTCTCGCCTGTCTGCATTCAATGCGCTCATCTGATGCGAAGGAACCGCCGCGTGCTTTTTCGTCGGTACCGGTTTGTTCTTTTTCGTTGCTTGAGCCTTTGTTGCCTGAGGTTTAGTTGCCTGATTCGCGCTCGCCTGCGGCTTCTTCGTCACCGGCCCCTGCGTAGTTGTCGCTGACGCATCCCCTGGCGCAGCCTTCGCAGACACACCCGCCGCCGCATCGCTGCCCGTACTTGTATCTGAAGTCACCTTGCCCGACGCCATCTGCAGCACCACCTGCTGTTCATAGCGTAAATCCACCGACGCCAAATGCGGATACTGCTGGCGCCACTCCGCAATGTGCGCCTGGTAACGCTGATAGCGCTCAAGAAAATGATCTTCGCCAAAATGCGCCAGAATATCGGCGCCCTGCTCCGGCATCAGCACGCGCGCGTCTTCAGGATCGGTCAAATCGATCTCCGAGATCTGCTCTGAGTTGTGCTTGCCGCCGGCGTCCAGCTCCGCCATCAACCGTAGGTACAGCGCCATCCGCGCCTTGCGCGACTCCGCCTTGTCGCCGGGATCGATGCCCGTCAGCACCGGGAACGAATAGTGTCGCTCGGCCATCGTGTGCGCCGACATGGTCAGCAGAACGCCGTTTGCGTCCACCAGCCCAATCTGCTGGCCGGCGCGCGTAAACGCCACCGGCTGCCGCTCCACCACCGCCACGCGAATCCGGTCGGGCAGCAGCCGCATCACCGTGGCCCGCTCAATCCATGGAATCTTTTCGAGCTCCTTCCGCCGCTCGCTCAAGGGAACAAAAAATATGTTGCGCCCGATGTCCTCGCCGAAGACAGACAGCATCTGCGCACGAGGCACTTCGTTCAGTCCGGTGGTTTGAATGTCGCTGGTTCCGGCGATGCGGAAGCGCGCATCGCGTTCAAGGTAGCGCCTGAGCATGAGGCCGGCAGTCGTCAGCCCGCCAAGCACAACCAGCGCGCCGATGATGAGAAACACGCGTCCTGCGGTGCTGGTTGGCCGCCACCAGGGTCTCTTCGGCTCACCAAAACGATCAGTTGTGGGCCGCAAGACACCGTCGCCGTCCGGATCGTCGAACTCCAGCGGCATGCCGGGCGCGGCTCGCCCTGCGCGGCGCACCTCCGCCGCGGGCTCGATACGCCGCGAGCGGATCTCCACCGGCGGATCGTCATCCCACAACAGGGGCCGGTTTGTCGTGTTCCCTTGATTCGTCACGCCTGAGCAAGGTCGTGAAAGTCGCCAGTCTCAATTATGGCCCGGAGATGCTCACGGGCCTTCCACACCATGGTCAGGGGAACCTGATGGGTTACGGGCGAGAGATCCGAAAATTGCCGACGCGCTAACTCGCTGACTCGCTGACTTGCTGACTTGCTAGCGCGCTGACTCGCCGCATTGCTCCAGCGCCGCCAGTATCTGCGGCCCCAACTGGCTCACGCTTCCCGCGCCGAGCGTCAGAATCATATCGCCTTCGCGCGCCTCGGCGACAATGGCAGCGACGGCTTCGGCAAACTCCGGCGCGAACTGAACGCGCGGCCCTTGAATGCGTTCCACCAGCCGCTCCGCCGTCACGCCGGGAATGGGCTCCTCGCTGGCCGCGTAGATCGGCAACACAATCACGGTGTCGGCGTCTCGAAACGCACCGCTAAACTCGTCCAACAGATCAAGGGTTCGGGTGAACCGGTGAGGCTGAAAAACTACGTGAATTTTGCCGCGCGTCGAGCTACGCGCCGCTTCAAGCGTGGCGCGGATCTCGGTGGGATGGTGGCCGTAATCATCCACAACCGTCACGCCGCGCGCATGGCCGCGCTCGTGAAAGCGCCGGTCCACGCCGCGAAAATTATTGAGTCCCTCGGCGATCTTCTCAGGCGTTACCTCAAGCTGCCGCGCAATCGCCACCGCCGCCGTCGCGTTCAGCACATTGTGCCGTCCCGGCACGTGCAGCTCAAACGGGCCCAGCGGCCCCGCGGCTGTGTGCACCCAAAAACGTGAAAAACAACTTCCCTGCCCCGCTCCCGGCCCTACAACTTTTTCGATCAGATCGAGCCGGAAGTCGGCCTCGGCGGCCACGCCGTAAGTTAAAACCCTCCGCCGCGCCCGCGGCAGAATCCCCTTCAACAAGGCATTGTCCACGCAAGCCGTCACCGCTCCGTAAAACGGCACGCGGTCCATGAAATCCAGAAAGGCGTGCTCCACATCGGCCATATCGCGGTAGCAGTCCATGTGTTCGCGGTCGAGATTGGTCACCACGGCAAGGATCGGCGAGAGCTTCAGAAACGACCGGTCGCTCTCGTCGGCCTCAGCCACCAGATACTGCGTCGTGCCCAACCGCGCATTGGAGCCGAGCGCGTCCACGCGGCCGCCCACAACCACCGTGGGATCGAGCCCGCCGGCTGTCAGCACCGCAGCCACCATCGACGTAGTGGTGGTTTTGCCGTGCATCCCGGCGATAGCGATGCCGTACTTCAGCCGCATCAATTCAGCCAGCATCTCCGCGCGCTGAATCACGGGAATCTTGCGCGCATGCGCCTCGAGCACTTCGGGATTACTCGCGCTCACTGCGGAGCTGGTCACAACCACCGTCGCCCCGGCCACGTTCGCTGCACTGTGCCCTTCATAAACAGTCGCGCCCAGTTGCGCCAGCCGGTCGGTCACGGCGCTGCGCCTGAGATCGGAACCCGAAACCTTCATGCCCAAATTGAGCAGGATCTCGGCAATGCCGCTCATGCCGATGCCGCCGATCCCGATAAAGTGCGCGTGCTGCGATGTGGCAAACATAGGGCTGAAACTTCACTGTAACAGTTGACAGAGATCAGAGAACAGAGATCAGCTGCCAGTAATCTGTAGCCAATAGTCAGCAATTAGCTCGGGCGTCAGAGAAGAGTAACCTCAGCATGAAAGTGAATTGGCGAGCATGGCGGTTGGTCGAAGCTCGAAAACCGATCCCTGATCCCTGGTCCCTGCATCTACGGCAGCGTGTAGTCAAAATCGTAAAAGTGCTGCCCGTTTTCTATCTTGATTGTGAAGGTGCCCGCTATACCCTTCAATTCGCCGGTACCTGAACCGGGGACAACGATCACCTGCATCTTCGGTCCGCTCGCGTCCATCGTCGCCATGTGCTCGAGCGCAAAGCTGCCATGCTTGCCGGCAAGCGTGCCGGTGACGACTTCGATGGCAACATAACCAGCCGCTCCCTGCTTCGGGTCGCCGCCGGTAAACATCTCGCCTTTGGTCGTCGCTTCCAGGTCGCCGTAAATCTGTTTGTCGATGGAGAAGCGGCCCAACCCTTCCGCAGGTGCGGGCGTCAGCGGATGTACGTCTACGGTGAAAGTTCCGTGAGCATGGTGCATGGGGATCTCCTTTGTCGGTGCAGGGATTTGCGGCGCAGCAAACGCTACGCCAACCAGTACGGCAGTGAGGAGCGGCATCATCCGGATTTCAGAATATCGCAGCAGCCTGGCGCCGTTCGACACGTGGAAAGCCAAAAAGTTGCGCACAACCTTTCCCGCCCACGGTGTTTGCATCATCAAGAACGGCGGGCACGGGAGGCGGCAAAAACGAAGCTTCCAGGTGGCAGAAGCCGCAGCGGTTCATTCAAGCGAACGCACCGCTGGAACGGAGGAATTATGGGCAGCATGAAGAAGTGGATGTTGGGAGCGGCATTGGCAGTGGGAGCCCTGGGAATCGCAGCAGCGCCGGCCCAGGCAGCTCGCATCGGAATCTACGTGGGCGCTCCGGCGGCTTATATCCCGCCTTGCCCCGGCCCCGGTTATGTTTGGGTGGCCGGCTATTGGGACAACGGCTACTGGGTACCCGGTTATTGGAACTTCGTAGGCGTCGTCGGCCCCGTCATTCGCGGCGGCATAGTGTTACGCCCCGGACCAATCCACGGACCGCATTTCGTACCACCGCCTACTCCTTTCCGCAGGTAGCTTCGCCTTCTGCTGCCTGCACCATGCGGCCTCTCCAAAATTGGAGAGGCCGCTTTTTCTGCGCCGTTTTCCATCCTTGATCGTCTCTCACAGTAGATTCAGGAACCTTGAATCCGCTCTTGAATGCAGCATGACGTTTCTGGAACCTACAACAAAAGCAAGGAGATGCAAATAGTTCCCGCTCATCTAAATGCCGTGAATGATTCTTTCATCAGACCGCAACAAAAGAGCGAAAATACTGTTTAAGAAAATAGAAGCCGGCCGGAGGCAGAGATGAGAGGCCGGAAGGTGCTGAGAACCGGAGGCGACTCCGGGTCCCATCCGCGCAATGCAAGGACAGGGCAGCACAAGGAGGATGTCATGCGGAAAATCCGCTTGGTTCTGTTAGCAATGCTTGTGGTTCTCCCCTGCGCCGTCATGGCGAATGCCCAGGTCGCGGTAGGAATAGGCGTCGGCCCAGCAGTCGTTCCGGCTCCCGGGTATTACGATTACGGCTATTACGGCCCTCCGGACTGCGAATGGGGCTACTACCCCTATTACCCCTATGCCTGTGCCCCGTATGGCTACTACGGTCCTGACTGGTTTTACGGCGGCGTCTTCATCGGCGCTGGTCCGTGGTACGGCTGGGGCTGGGGTCATGGCTGGGGCCGCGGTGGTTGGGGCTACGGTCGCGGCGGGTACAATGGCGGCCGCGGTGGATATGGTTACGGCCACGGTGGATATGCCTACGGCGGGCACGGCTACGCAGGTGGCGTGGGGCGTGGGTATACTGGCGGCGGCGTGGCCCGCGGCTACTCCGGTGGCGGCGTAGCGCGAGGATTTAGTGGCGGCGGTGGAGCAGCCCACGGATTTGCTGGTGGAGGCGGTGGCTTCCACGGTGGCGGAGGCGGCGGCTTCCATGGCGGCGGAGGTGGCGGTCACCGCTAAGTTCCCGCTTATCGCCAAAAACAAAGCCCGTCTGCTTCGGCAGGCGGGCTTTTTGCTTGATGATAGGGACCGGCCGGCTCACTCGCTGACTCGCTGCTCTCCCGCCAACTCCACCAGCTTGCCGGCGATCCTCCTGGCCGCCCCCGGATGCGCCTGGGTACGCGCAGCGGCGGCCATTTCAACCAGCCGCGCGGGAGTCGTGAGCAGCCCAACCAGCGCAGCAAGCACCTTCTCTGGAATCTCCAGCTCCTTTTCGTCCAGCATCACGGCCGCGCCTGCCGCCGCCATGGCCTCTGCGTTGCGGCGCTGGTGCTCATCGGCAGCGGCGGCAAAGGGCACCAGCAGCGAGGGCCTCCCCGCCGCGGCCAGCTCAGCCACCGTCGAGGCGCCGCTGCGTGACATCACCAGGTGAGCCCTGGCAAAGCGCGCCGGCATGTCGTCGAGGAACGCGCTCACCTGCCAGCGCGAGCGATCCACGCCGGTCTCGTCATAGGCCGCTTCGGTCGCCGCCGCGTCGCGCGTCCCGCTCTGGTGCAAAACCGTGAGCTCCGGCACCGCACGCAAAAGCTCCGGCAGCAACTGCGGTAGACGTGAATTAAAAATCCGCGCGCCCTGCGAACCGCCAAAGATCAGCAGATGTGGTTCGCCGCTCGCCGGCTCAAGCGAGAAGAACTCCGGCCGCACGGGAATGCCTGTCACCTCCGCATTGCGGAACCACCTGGCCGCCGCAGGAAAATTCACGGCTGCGGCCTGCACTCTTTTGCCCACCAGCCGATTGGCCAGGCCGGGCATGGCATTGGGTTCAAAGGCCATTGCAGGAACCCGGAGCCACAGCGCCGCCGCCATCGCCGGCCCTGAGGCGTAGCCGCCCACGCCCAGCACCGCGCCGGGCTGGAACTCGCGGATCAGCCGCCTGCAAGCTACGATGCTCGCCGGCAAACGAAAAAGGGTGCGCAGCCGCGTCGCCAGCGATACGTTCTTGAGCTGGCCCACATCCACCAGTCGCAGCGGAAAGCCTGCTTCAGGCACCAGGCGCACTTCCAGCCCCCGCGCCGTGCCCACAAACAGCACCTCGGCCCCGTGACGCGTCTTCAGCTCGCGCGCCACCGCCAGCGCGGGAATGATGTGCCCGCCCGTACCTCCACCGGCAATGAGAATACGCAGTTCTGGCAAGATCTCTATTCCCTGCTCCCTACTCCCTATGCCCTGCCTCTCTCACTCCGCTTGCCGCGAAATATTCAGCAAAATCCCGATCGACGCCAACGTACAAAACAGCGATGTGCCTCCATGCGAGATGAGCGGCAATGGCAGCCCCTTGTTGGGAACCAGCGACAGCACCACGCTGATGTTGAAGAACGCCTGGATCAGAATCGTTGTCGTGATCCCAAAAGCGGCCAGCCGTGCAAAGGAATCGCGCGAGCGGAACGCCGTGCGCAGCCCGCGAATGCCGAAGACGACAAAAAGGAGCACGATAACTATGGCGCCGATAAAACCCAGCTCCTCGGCGATATTAGCGAAGATGAAATCCGTCGAAGCCTCGGGCAGATAGAACAGCTTCTGCATCCCCTCCATGTAGCCGCGGCCGGTCAGGCCGCCGGTTCCCACAGCGATCAACGATTGGTAAATGTGGTAGCCCGCGCCCTGCGGATCGGCTTCGGGATGGAGAAAAACCAGCAGCCGCTCACGCCGCCAGGGAACCATCAATAGCAGCCATGCCAGGAAGGGCAGCGCCGCGCACACGGCGACCGCCAGAACCTTCCACTCCATCCCGGCCAGCACCAGAATGATGGCGCTCACGCCGGCCAGCACCAGCGCCGTGCCCAGGTCGGGTTGGCGCACCACCAAACCGATAAACACTAGCGGAATGATCGCCGCCGGCACAAGCGTGTGCTTCCAGTCCCGCATGGCGCCGAGCCTTGTGTGCAGAAACCACGCCAGAAACAGCACCAGAACCGGTTTCGCGATCTCGGAGGGCTGAAGCGTAAAAAAACTGCCGAAGCGAATCCAGCGATGCGTATGGTGCGAGCCGGGCATGAAGAAGACCAGCGCCAGCAGTATCGTGGTGACGCACAGCGCGGGATAGATGAATCGCGGCGAGTTGTAATGGCTCACGTCCACGTGCATCAGCACAAGCAGAGCCAGCACGCCCAGCGCGGCCCAGATGGCTTGCGTAAAGAGAAAGGTGTAGGCCGAGTGATATCGCTCCTGAGCGACTACGGCGGAGGCGGAGAAGACCATTGCCAGCCCGGCGACCACCAGGACCATGGTGGTGAAGAACAGCCACTTGTCGACTCCTACAAGCTTCGCCATTTTCGCCTATGCGTTCTGCCTTGCCTTCCAGCCCAGCCTCTCGCCCACGAGTTCCTTGAAAAGCCGTCCGCGATGCTCGTAGTTGTCGAATTGGTCAAAGCTGGAGCAGGCCGGAGCCAGCAGCACGATCTCCCCAGCCCGCGCTGCGCCGGCGGCCGCGTTCACTGCATTGGCCAGCGTCTCGCACGCCTGGATGGGAACCACTCCGCGCAGATGCGATTCAATCTTGGCCGCCGCCGAGCCGATCGTGTATACGGCGCGCACGCGCTCGCGTAAAAGTTGCGACAGCACCCTATAGTCTGAGCCTTTGTCTTTGCCGCCCAGAATAAGATGAATGCCGCTGGAAAACGCCGCCACGGCCTTGGCGGTCGCGTCCACGTTGGTGGCCTTCGAGTCGTTGTAATACTCCACGCCGTTGATCGTGGCCACGTATTCCAGGCGATGCTCAACCGCCTTAAATCCCTCAATTGCCCGGCGGATCGCCCCAGTCGGCGCGCCCGCCAGCCGGCAGGCGCATATCGCGGCCAGTACGTTCTCTACGTTGTGCTCGCCCTTCAGTGGAATGTTGCCCAGCGGCATGATGAATTCGATCTCCGCCCCCGGAGCGGAGCGGTAGACCACCTCACCGCCCTCGACCCATGCGCCCTGCTCAACCTCGTGTTCGATCGAGAACCAGTACACTCTTGCGCGTGATCGGCCTGCTGCTTCGGCGGCGCGGATATTGTCGGCGTTCAGCACAACGTAGTCGCCTGCCTCCTGCGCGGCAAAAATGCGCTCCTTAGCCAGCGCATAGTTCTCAAAGGTGCCGTGCCGGTCCAGGTGGTCGGGCGTTATATTCAGGATGACTGCGATCGAAGGATGAAACTGCTCGGTGCTCTCAAGTTGGAAGCTCGACACCTCCAGCACCGACCAGGTGCTGTCGGTGCTCTCTTCAATCAGCCCCACCACCGGCACGCCGATATTGCCGGCGACCAGCGTGGGAAATCCGGCCGCTTGCAGAATCTCGCCCGCCAGCACCGTCGTCGTGGTCTTGCCGTTCGACCCGGTGATGGCCAGAATCCTGCCCTTGAGAAAACGCGCGGCCAGCTCCAGTTCGCCGATCACCGGCCGGCCCAGGTTTTTCGCCTGCACCAGTTCGGGCGTATCCAAAGGCACGCCGGGACTCACAACAATCAGGTCCTGGCGGCGAAAGGTCAGCAGCCCGTGGCCGCCGGCCTCCACCATAATCCCCTCTTCCAGCAGAGCCGGGATCTCTTTGGCCAGCGATTCGGCCGATCGCACATCTGAAACCGTCACCTGCGCCCCTTTGTGGCGCAAAAACAGCGCCGCGGCAAACCCCGACTTTCCCAGGCCAACAACCAGAATCTTCTTCCCTTTTAGTTCCATCATTCGCATCGATCCTAATCTTCTGAAACGTGAACCAGCCGCCGCGACAATTTCATTGTGCACTCGATGGCGCGCGGCGCGCGGTGTGTTTACCGTAATTTCAGCGTAGTGAGTGCAAACAATGCAAACACCAGGGCGCCGATCCAGAAGCGGGCAATCACCTTCGATTCGCTCCACCCCAGTTGCTCGAAGTGATGATGCAAAGGCGCCATCTTGAAGATGCGCTTT
>Ga0335085_10009162_pt1 | contig 14973 bp, 21 predicted proteins | sample Lox_Sample_45_FD_206712 | JGI IMG/M metagenome (GOLD analysis project Ga0335085, IMG submission 206712) | Soil microbial communities from Loxahatchee National Wildlife Refuge, Florida, United States - Lox_Sample_4.5 | ecosystem: Environmental > Terrestrial > Soil > Wetlands | place: USA... | reverse complement strand
CATCTTCAACCCACCGGCTCAAACTGTAAACCACCACCCGGCAGGGGCTGGGGAATTTTCAACCGGCGAAATGAGGAATTTTCAACCGGCGTTGACAAAAGCGAGGGCGATCAAAGTTCCGACGCCAAAGCCCCCAAGGTAATATCCGAGGCGTTTGCCCATTCCACTAATTGTAGCGAGTTTCTCCGGCGCAAGGTCCCACTTCTCGCTGGAGTCGCGACCGGGGGTGTTCTGGGGTAGGGCGAGGGTGATGAATGGGGAAATTTGAGTAAGGGTGGGTAATTCGTTTTCAAGACGCCACTCCGCTCGCCGACGCACAAAGGGCGACATGTCAAAGGTATGTGCTGAAATTGCGGGACTTATTTTGGCTCCTCAGGTAGGATTCGAACCTACAACCCTTCGGTTAACAGCCCCAGAAATCTGGTTTTCGGGCATCTGTCGAGGCGTTGCTACTCGGTGTGATCGGATGCGATATCTTGCTCTGTTTCAAGGTGTTAGAAGCCTTCCGTGTCGCAACTGCTGCGGTCCGCCGAAGCGATGCGCTGCTACCGATTTCGACTCTTTTTTAAAGACCATGGGCAAAGAAATGGGCAAAGAATTTTTGTCCGAAAAATGCGTACACTGTTCGGACCAGATCGAGACTTGCTCGTGTGCTCATTTCGGCAGAAACCACCGTCAAGTTGGACCCTGGCAGCAGGTCGTCAACTCGCATGCTGCGGTGACCTCCCTGAGCACTCAGGGCACCAGCTACCACGTTTCTGGGGACCATAAGGCTTGACATGATTTGGTCGTGCCCACCAGACGTGTCCTTTCGCGCAACGCCATTGCAGCGGCGAGCGGCTACTGACGTATTCCTTGGATAGGCACTCACCGCCGCGCTCCCGAGCGATTTCCCGCATAACGTCCCTATCGAAACGATATATCAATCTGACGACCCCGTTGAAATGGCGATGCGCGGAAGGCCACGTTTGGAAGGCCGCTCCAGGTATGGTGAAGCCGTCCGGATATCAAGAACGCGGCACCTGGTGTCCCGAATGCGCCAACGCGCCGCGATACAGCCTGGATGACATGCACGAACTGGCGGATTCCCGCGGTGGAAAGTGCCTGTCGCCAGTTTACGTCAACAACGATACGCCGCTCGAATGGTGCTGCGCGAAGGGCCATCGCTGGCACGCAACACCGAACAGAGTTCGGCCCTACAGCGAGAAAACGCGCGGTTCGTGGTGCCCAGTTTGCGCAGTCGAAGACCGGAAGCTGACGATCGCACTCGCCGCCGTACGATCTCGCGAGTTCCCTCATCTCCTCGATATTCAATCGTGCTTTTCGCGCGCAGTACGGGCACCACGTGCCGTATCGAACTTTGGAAGCCGCGGCGTCCCACTGGTGACCTTCCGCGCATTCCCATCGTAGCGGCGAGTGCGCATCCGCGTATTCAGTAGTAAGGAGTCTTCCGCCGCGCTCGACGGCCTCATCTTGAAGCATCTCCAAAGTGAGTTTTTGCCTGCCCGAACACGCCGGGCACCAAGTTCCCGACTTCACGAATGCTGGTTTGGCTTTCCTCGCGCGGCCTTCGTGTACAGGTTGGGGTGCGATGCTTCGCGCCGGTCCCTTCGTACTCACCCGCCAGGAAATCAACCTCGACTTTAATTGCATTACCGTTCACTACCACGTGCGGTGATAGATGAAAGGCTGGCGCGGATCTTGTTCGTAGCCGCGCCGAGCAAGTAGCGCCTGGATGGTAGCTTAGCCAGCCTCACGTAAGTTTCGATGATTCAAGGCCAGATCTACGTCGATGCTGCCGACGTGCGGCGTTGGCGGACGGAAGAATGAGCTGCGGAACTCACATCCGTCGAGTGGCAGCGACTCCGAGCCATGAGACGAAATCCGGCCGAAAGCGGCGAGGCCCTGGTTCGATTTGAGCGACGGTTGCAGCAGCGCCGATTGGAACTCCTCACCCGGTCTTTCGTTCAGGCCCTGGGGGCGGTCGGCGCACGCCCTATATCCGTGGAGATCATTCCGGGAGGATCTATCGCTGGCGTCCACGTCGCGCGCCAGTACCGAATCAACGGTTACCTTGCTGAAACATCCCTGTTGCACCTTCGAGTGATATTTGATCGCCCAGCCGCCGGGCCAATCGCAATAGGCCGAGGCCGTCACGTTGGATTTGGCCTCTTGTGGCCGGATAACGAAACAGCAACAGAGCGGTTCGCGTAGCGACGAGCAGTTTCTCGATTGCGAGTTGCAAAGTAAGATGGCTCGCGGCGAGCCCTGAAGCATAGTACCCGGTACTATAGAATAGAGCTGTGTGTAACGCGCGCGGAAAAAGGGCAGGTGCATGCCGACCTCGGCGGCGGCATCATCCAGCAAAGGATCGCACCGCCAGGGTAGGAGAAGTCGGGTGGGTACCGAACGATCATCTTTTTCCGCTGAGGTGTGTGCGCGGTTTTTGCTTACGGCCTCTCGAAGAGCGTGAGGGCGAACATCGACGCCGATGAGGAGAAGCAGTTCAAGGACACAGCGCGCCAACGTGCTCCGCCTGACCGAGAGGCAGATGGATGAACTGCTCAAGAACGGCGATTTTGTGGAGGTCAAATATATGAGCAAGAAATATCGAAGTGACGCAACGGCGGCCATCCACGAAACGATGGAGGCGCTGGACAAAGTGGGCGCGATCGACAAACAGACGATGCGCAAGTTCGACGACGCCTGCCTCACGCCGGTGCAACCGCTGTCGCCGAGGCAGATCAAGGCCCTCCGGGAGCGGGAGCAGGTGAGCCAGACGGTGTTCGCGAATTATCTCAACGTCACGTCGAATTTGGTGAGCAAGTGGGAGCGTGGAGAGAAGCGGCCTTCCGGCCCGGCTCTCAAGCTGCTATCTCTCGTCGAGAAGCACGGCATTGCCGCTGTTGCCTGAGAGGGAAAGGGCTCCTAAACAGCGAGAGCGGACAAATGGTTGGATTCTCCTTAGTGGATCTCAACAAGGGTTATGATGCATCGAAGGCCTTTGAAACCGAAGGAAGAACAAAGCCTGCGTCGAATCTCCCGACAAACACGTCATAGGCGTTTCGGTGAATAGCATGGGCGACCAAAAGGATACCGATCTCCACAAGCCCGACGGCATTATTCTCCAGGGTGAAAAGCTCGGCCACGCGGATAGGGAGTCCCACATTCGGCGCCGCGACGGGCTGATCTTCAAGGGTGAAGAGATCGGATACGTTGATCGCCAGAAGAACATTCGCCGCCGTGACGGGATCATCTTTAAGGGCGAGGTCGTCGGCCAGGTCAAAGGAACGGCCGCACACGCCAAAGATGGAATTCTCTTCGATGGCGAGCAGTGGGGCTATGTCGACGATGACGGCAATATCCGGCAGCGCGATGGAATTATCTTTCGCGGACGCGTCATCGGAAAAATGCGCGGTCACAACAAGGAAGCCGCGCTGGGGTTCTACGTCCTCCGTTTCAAGGAGCTGGCGCACCGATTCGAGCGGTTGGAACAGGAGGCTCGGCGGGCGGACCACAAGGGCAAGTACATCGGCAAGGTCCGGCACATGCTCAGCTATGTTCCTCAATACGATGGGCTCGGCGATTTCGATGGCCTCATCCGGCGCCTGAAGCAACTCGAAGACGATCTGGTGAGTGAAGTGGAGCGCAACCAGCGATCTAAGGTCGCCGCGAAGGAAGCGCTGATCCAGGAGGCTGAGCGATGGAGCTACTCGTCGGAGTGGAAAACCGCTGCGGCGGAATTGAAATCCTCGCAGGCCCGCTGGAAGGAGGTTGGAGGCGCCGGTACCGATGAAGACGCACTTTGGCAACGATTCCGCTCCGCGTGTGATCGTTTCTTCGAACGGCGGACGGCTTACTTTGATGCTCTTGATCGTCAGCGCGCCCATAATGCCGCTCAGAAAGAGCAGCTCTGCTCAACTGCGGAATCTCTGCGGTACTCCGATGATCTGAAGGCCGCGGCAGGCCGGGTAAAGGATCTTCAGACGCGGTGGAAAACAATCGGGCCAGCACCAAAAGACGTCGATGATCGCTTATGGAACCGGTTCCGACATGCCTGTGACGAGGTGTTCGCTGCAGCTCACCGCGACTGGGAGCGCCGCCACGCGGAGTACGAGGCTAGGAAAGCGGAGCGAGAACGCAAACACGAGGAATGGGAGCGCAAGCAACAAGAGTGGCGTGACAAGATGCACGATACGATTCGGGCGAAGCGAGAGCACGCCAGTCGCCTACGCGAATCAATCGAGCACGATGAAGGCAATATTTCTCGATGGCGCGATACAATCTACAATTTGCGGCCGGGAGGCCGGTCGGATGAGATCCGAGACAGCCTCGAAGACAAGATTTCCGACGTCGAAGATCGAGTCCGTTCCAAGGAGCAGAAAATCCGGGAGATCGAGAATGACATCGACGATATTGAAGCTAGATTGCGCCGATGAAAGGCTTGCCCATATTCCTCATCCAGGCCGGGGGGGCGGTTTCCGTGAGACGTGCTGCGCGATTCATAATGCGATTTCGGGAAATCCCCAGATACGAGCAGAAACCGAAATGGCGCTGTTTCTTTGAAATGGCGCGCTCGCGCGTTTCCCGAGGCTTCACGAAAAGATCCCGCGATGGTTACAAAAACATGGGCCTGCTTTGAAAGTGCCCCCCAAGTTCTTGGAGCGACACCCGTCGGGGTCCGCGTTCCGCCTCGTCCTGGCCGGTCGGGAAACCTTCAGACCGGCGTGGTAGCAATCATTCTTTCCTCCGCTTGCGAAGAAGCCCGGCTATAAGGTCTTCTGGCTGAATCTCGAAAGCCTCGGAAATCCGCAAGAGCGTAAACACCGTGGTGGGCCGCCCAGCCTCGATCATCTGCCAGTGACGCACGCTGAACCCGTACGAAATCATGTCCTCCTGACTCAGTTTTCGTTCCGTCCGGTATGACCGGATGCGATGACCAAGGGCGCGGAAGAACCGTCTGTACGCTGCCGGAAGTTCTCTAGTCGCCCCCACCACTCCAAGCTGATGGCATACGAGCAAAATCACCACGAGCAAAAATGCGTATCATGACAGCAACCTTCGGTTTTCATATGTGGTATCATTTCCCACAAACTTTGAATAGTTGCGCCGAACCTCCGCGTGCAGGAGGACGCTGGATTTTGTCCGGGCGGAGGAAGGCGGGGCGGAAAAGGCCGATTTTCCCCCGCCGCCCCGCGGTCCGTTTGGAGCGCTTTCCTGCTGACAGAAGAAATTTGCATACGTCGTATGGAATCGGCGACCCGAACACGTTATGGAGAGTAGAGCACAAGCGTTGACGGACGATGAGTGGGTCCGAGTCTTCCAGGAAACTGGTGACAACAGGTGCTTTGCGGAGCTTTTTGTGCGCCATCGCAAGAAGGTCTTTTTCGCGTGCAGGGGATTCTTCTCAGACCCCCAGAGGGCCGAAGACGCAACCCAGGAGACGTTCCTGCGGGCTTACGGGAAGATACGGAGCTTCCAAGGCGGCGATTTCGCGGCCTGGCTGACACGGATCGCAAGAAACGTCTGCATTGACGAATGGCGAAGGGGCCGTCTCGACCCCGTCGTGGAGAATGCGGAGCTGGCCGAACGCGTTGCCGCGCCTGCGCTAGAGCCTTCCTTCGAGCTGCATCAGCGCGTCGAGCGGCTTTGGGAAGCAATGAAATCCCTGCCCCCTGAGCAGAGGCAATGCCTCGAATTGAAGATCGAAGGCTGCTCCTATGAGGAAACCGCTCTCCGGACGGGCTTCTCTGCCGACGCCGTAAAATCCCATTTGCAAAATGGCAGACGGATGCTCTGGAAGAGGATGGAAGGGGCGGTGTTCTCCCAATCGAAATGAGCGGATGGACCGAGGACGATTTTTTGGAGGCGATGATGCCAGTGCTGCGGAAGAAGCAAGGCCCGGACTGGTGTCCCGACGCCGACACACTGAGCGCCGTCGTGGAAGGGAATGCGAGCGAAGCCTTGAAAGAGGCCGTCGCCGCACATACGGCGGCGTGCCCCGTTTGCACCAGTCTTCACGAACGGCTCCGAAACTTCGATCAGGCAAGCATCGCTCAAGGAGAAGCGGCTTGGGGAGAGACGGAAAAAAGGCTTGATAACTGGATGGAGGGCGTTCTGGCGGGCGGGGGCCGCTTTATCGGAAAAACTGAGACGCCAAAGCGCCCAAGGTGGCGTGAAAAATTAGGCGGCTTTTTCATCGACTGGAGAATGCAAGTTGCCTTGGGCGCGGCTGCCGCAGTTGTCATTATGGTAGCGGTCCAAGTGGCAAGACGGTCTCCCGAGCCGGTGCAGATCGCTACTCGCTCGAGGCCGCCGGAATTGCAGGTGCCCGGACTGCCCACCCCGGCGGAGGGCAACACAGGAACAGCCGTAACGCCAAGTCCGGCACCCAAAGCCCAACCGAAAGTGTCCCCGAAAAACGATGACGCCACGAGACAGCCCGTCAAGAAAGAAACGGCGGTCGTGCCAGTGCCTCCTCCCGTGAAGGACGCCCCGCCAACCGAAATCGCAAAAGACCAACCCCCTTCGCTACCTGCCAGTTCTGCCGGTACGGAGGCCGCCGTCCTGGCTGCCCCGCAGCCTCAATCAAATCTGGCGGCACATCCGGCGACGCTGGTCAACGAGCCTGCACGAATTGCGAAGTCCGACCCGCCTCCGTCGCCGAACGCTTCGTCCCGCGTGGTTAACGCATCGCGCGCCACGCCAGGATTAAATCGTGCTCTGTCACTTCGCGCCTCGGGAAGCCCGCTGCCGGCGGCGATCCAAATTGACGCTGGAACACGCGTATGGATCACGCTGAAGTCGGTCAATAGCCAGACGGATGGAAGCTTCGAGTTCCGGGGCACGTTGCTCCTGCCGGTCACGCAAGCAGGCGGGGTCCTCCTGGATCGCGGCACGGATATTCAAGGGTCCGGAAGGACTGGCCAGGGCCGACCTTCGCTCCAGATTGCGGAGTTCACAATCCGCGGAGCCCGCTACGCGCTGAAGGATGCCACCGGCGGAATGAGCAGGCAGGCGCCTGGGGCAGGGGGAGCAGTGCAGTTTGACGCAGGGCAGGTTCTGGAGATGTTCATGGGATCTTCGTCGGTGTATGAGCGCGTAGCGGGGGAAAACCCGCCGCCGCAAAAATAATATTTGCAGGAAATATTTTCACGGCGGTATGGAATTCGTCGCCGTTTCCCGTTTTCAGGTGGTAAGACCAGCAATGTGAGCTTTAGGAGGCTGCAATGAATTCCGGTAGCGGAACTGAAAAGGTCGTACGGGCCATCTCAACGTTCGTTCTATTGGTACTCATAGCTCCGGCGATCGTCCGGGCGCAAACCACCGACACAAAAAAGAAGACGCCCGGCACCGCTCCTGCGCCCGCGAGAAGCACCGCGCCCGCCCAGACGAAGCAGCAGCCCGCGCCGGTGCGCCCCGGAGGGCCGATACCGCAGACCAAGACGAGCGCTGGGAAGTCTGGTCGCGGCCCATCCTCGACGGATGCAGGGAAAGGCGGTCGCAGTCCAGGCTCGCCCGATCTGGGGAGAGCCGGTCGTGAGCCAGGCTCGAAGGGTGGCCTGAATGGGCCGGGGCCTCTTACGCACGCAAAACAATCAGGTGAAGAAGCCAGGTCCCTCCCCGGCGGACGGACCGAGTTCCGTAGCTCCAATGGTCGTACCGTTACCACGGACGCGCACGGCGAAGTGCGCCGGATCGAAACTCCCCCAGGTCTGACCGGCAAGACCGTGATCAATCGGGGACCAGGTGGCGGACGGATAGTGGAAACTGGCCGCCCTGGTGCTCGCGTAGTTAGCTACGGGCCGCATCGTGGGTTCGTGGAACGTACGGTGCGCCCCGGATATATCTCACGCACTTATGTCGTCGGAGGGCGTTCGTACGTGCGCGTTTACCATGAATATCGGTACCGCGGTGTTGTGTACTATCACTACGTTCCTGCTGTTTATTATGGCCCCGCCTTCTACGGGTGGGTCGCCCGGCCTTGGGCACCCGTGCCTTATTTCTGGGGCAATGGGATAACGACGCCCTGGTTCGGCTTCTACGCCGGTTATTTCGTTCCTGCCCCGGTTTATGCTTCGCCAGATCAATGGTTGACGGACTACCTGCTCGCGGAAAACCTGAGACTCGCGTACGATAACCAGCAAGGTGGTAATGGAGGGCAGGCCCCTCCGCCGCCGGCGCAATCCGACCAACCCACGGCAGCTACGGTGGATCAGCTAAAGCCGCTGATTGCGGAAGAAGTCAGACAGCAGCTCGCCGCAGAGAGGGCGGCTGCAGCTCAACCCACCTCCAATCCTCAGCAGCCTGCTCCTGGCACGGAACAACTTCCGCCAGCGTTCAATCAGAAATTCTTCGTCGTTTCGTCAAATCTTGATGTAGTGGTGGCGGCCCAGACGTGCGTGCTGACGCCGGGAGATATTTTGCAGCGGACGGGTAAAGAGCCGATGCCTGACGGCAGCGTCGCGGTTGAGGTCGAGAGCAGCAAGCCCGGAGAATGCCCAAGGGACTCCGCGACTGCGGTCCAGCTCGCAGATCTCCAAGAGATGCATAACCAGTTCCGGGAGCAGATCGATTCTGGACTCAAAATGCTTGCTGAAAACCAGGCAAAGGGTTTGCCGAACGGACCCGCCGCTGCGCCTCGGCCAGTGGCTGAAGGGACCGCAGATCAAACTGAAGATGCTCTTGCACAATTGAGAGCTCAACAGGACACGGCTGACAATCTTGAAGCACAGGTGAGACAAGGCGGCAACTAGCAGGCAGCCTCATCTTGAATGAAAGCGAGAAGGAGAACTTCGATGCGAAAAGTAGTTTTATTGACCGTTGCCGCTCTCGTCGGCGCTGCTCCCTCAGCCTACGGCCAGATTGGAGATTCGCTACAGCAGAAGCTGGCGAGCCAGTTCGTCTTAACCAAGATCACGGCAGACAAAAGCGATGTTGTCACTCCGGGTACCGCCGTTGCGTTGCTAAAATTCGGTCTAACGTTGCGTTCTGTCGCTTCCCCAGCACCACCACTGAGCACATATAAGAATGGAAAGATTTCCGGACCCTCTTTCGGAACGGATCTGAAGAGCACAATCTTTAAAGTACCGGGAAACGGAACTACCGCAGACTATCCACAGCGCCAGTTCCGCACGGTAGAGAGGCTCTGGATCACCGGATTGTCGGTTGCCGGTGATGGGGTGATTCTGACTCTCTACAGCGATCCATACGATGGTACTCGCTATTACGGACAGCTAAAGTTTCCGCATGACAAGCGCTCTGCTCCCGACTCCGATGAAATGCTGCGCACAATCGCGGAGGTTCTCCAAAAAGTCGACATATCGGAAGTAGAGCGGGTTGCCGGAACATATGTTGGGGTCGGGGCTCCAGCGAACCAAGTACAGTTAAACAGCGACGGCACATACTCATCGGTTGAGTCGGGAAGGGACCACGCCGGTCCTTTTCTCATTCACGGGAGTACGCTTATGCTGCGGACGGGGAACGCTGTGGCAACGTGTACTCTGCAGGGTGACACCATAACCGACCAGGCGGGTAGCAAGTGGGTGAAGCAGAGCACGACCGCTTCATCGCAGCAACCAATACCAAACCCCGTTGCGCAGTTACGGCTGCCAGCGACATACGTAAGCGCCCAAACGGCGACGGACCAGCTCCAGTTGAATGCAGACAATACCTTTTTACTTCAAGCATCGGGGCAAACCTCTCGTGGCACCTTCGCGGTCAATGGCAACACTTTGGAAGTCACAATTACCGACAGCGGCACCAAAACACCGATGACAATTCAAGGCAGCAACCTTACCGATCCCAGCGGACAAGTCTGGGCTTTGCGGGAACAGTCTGCTCCGACGGCATCGACTGCAGGAGTTCAAAATGGCCAAGGCCGACTTGGGCGACGCTATTATCATCGCGAAGATCAAGTCCTCCGCCTGCCAGTTTGTCACAGACCCGGATACGCTCATTGCGCTGAAGACGAGTGGTGTCAGTTCGGCTGTATTGAAGGCGATGACGGAGGCTTCGGCGCAACCGCCAGCCGCGGTCAATCCGGCTGTACCATCCGGGTCTGGGCTGCCCGCGAGTTATGGTGGTTTCCTGTTCGACGGCACGCAGTACCGGCCCCTCGCGCCCGCGAAAATCAGCGTGGTCGTCGGCCTGACGCTTAGGGCAGGAGGAAACGGCTTCGCCGTCGACGGGTTCAGCGGGGACCCGCCGCAGTCGCCCGTAGCAGCCCCTTCACAGCTCCTCGTTTACCAGCAAAGCGTCGATATTGCATCGGTTCATCTTGCCCGGCTGACACTGGTTCGGAGCCTTCAGGCCTATCAGTTCAACATTGCGACAGCCACGGTAAATCCTAACCCGAGCCTCTACCCCTCGCTCTTCGGCGTTCAGTACAACCAAGTGATCCCGGTAAACCTGTGGCGCCCACTGGCGCAGGGTATACCTGTGCGCATCGAGCCGGTCGTGGAGCGCAACGGCATGTTCCGCCTTATTCCCGACGCTCCTCTTCCTCCGGGCAAGTACGCCCTCTATTTTGGCGACTCGGTTCACGGCTCCGACATAGTTTTCACGACGAACGGCGCGGCTGGCACCGCTTACTACTTCGAAGTCCGCGCAGGCCGGTAGATAAGGAGAGATCAATCAAATGGCCGATCTCGTTGTCACAAGATACACGACGCTCCCCGCAGACGACGTCTTGGTTCGCGCCGTTCAATTCTTCACCAACGAGAATTGGCGAGCGCAATCGCAGACGAACCGTGTCGCGACATTCGTCGGCGTGCCGAAGATCCCGTGGTTCCAGCTCATGCTGGCCGTCCTGCTCACGTTCTGCTTCGTGATACCGGGCCTGATTTACTACCTCCTGGTCATAAGGAAGCTGCGGCAATTGCAGAATCTGGTCGTCACTACGACGCCCAAGGGATCGGGTTGCGATGTCGTCGTTACTTACCCGTCCTATGCCCAGAGATACGTGGACAGCTTCTTTGCGGCTTTGCCGGGCGACCTGCCGCTGCAAGGCGCGGTCATGTATTGCACCGGCTGCGGAAAGGAAGTTGCCCAGGGCGCGAGGTTCTGCACGGGCTGCGGCTCGTCGTCCTTCTCGCCGACACCGTCGTTGCAGCAGCCGCCGCCACCGCCGTCCCTCCCGCCCGGCTGAGTGTTCTAAAAAGTCGATATGTCGCCGATGCAAGATCACGGAGATTGGGTGGCTTCTCTGCGCCGCGAACGCGGCCTGAGCAGCAGGAACTGGAACACGGCGCTGCTCCTGTCGATCCTGCTCGGCTTCGTCGGCGCGGATCGCTTTTACGTGGGCCGGACGGGACTGGGCATCCTCAAACTGGTAACTTTGGGCGGGTACTTCGTCTGGTGGGTGGTGGATGTAGTCCTTCTGCTGCAGGGAGGCATGAAGGACGATCTTGGCAAGCTTGTTCAAAAGCCCGCGAGGAGGTGCACCTGATGCGCGTCGCCCCCATGTCTTCGTTGCATGCCATCGCGCGACTGTTCTGCGACTATTTCGAGTTCTGGTTTTCCGTCGCCGCATTGAGCGTGGCGTGGCTCTATTACCCCTTTTGCGAAAGCGGGCCGACCCTGTGCATTTGGAAGAGACTTCTTGGCGTTGCGTGTCCGGGTTGCGGGCTCACTCGCGGCGTGTGCTTTCTTGTGCATGGAAGATGGGCCGACGCCGTTCGGTTCAATTCTCTGTCTCCATTGGCTACCGGAATCCTTCTGTGCAATCTCCTCGGCGGCGTGTGGAGATTTCTTCGAGATGTTTCCCTCGAAGGTTTGTCGAGTTGGAGGGAGGGTTAAGTGTACTGCGTCGGCTGCGGAACGGAAATTACGCCAGGCGTGAATTTCTGCAGCGCCTGCGGCGCGTCGGCGCCTTCGCAGACTCCGGTGGCGGCGTCGTTTTCTCACGGCAGCGCCGGAGCAGTCGGCGTTGGCCCTCCGATCTGGCTGTTCTGCGTCAGCGGCGGGATGCTCGGTGGAATCATAGGTTACCTCACGAGGCCGTCCGCGCTACTGGTGGGCCAGCTTCCCTTCGGAACGGTCATTACAGCCGGGGCCGGTCTTCAGGGGCTTGACCAGCTTCTCATCCCGGTCGCTCAGCAGTCCTTCAACCAGATGCTCACCGGAGCCATCGTTTGCGCCGTGCTCGGCGGTGTTGTCGGCGTTGTTTTGCGCCGGTTGAAACCAGGACCGCCATAACAGGAAAGGAACCATGAAAACAGTCGTTACTGCCATAGCCGCCATAGGGCTGTTGTCTATGACCGGTTGTACGTCCTCTAAAGAATTGAATGAAAAGAGCGCCCGCGGCCTGCTGAAGAGCCTCTACGCGAAGGTACACTATCCAATTCCTGTGTCGCTCGTCGCGCCGCTCATGACTCGCACCCCCGTCTCCTACGGGAGCATCGTAGAGACCCTCAAGAACAAACAGGTGAAGGAGAACGTGGCGGTCTATATCGTCAAGCGGCTGCTGGATGCGAAGCTCGTCACTGAAACTGTCGAGACCGTCAACTATCCGAACATCCACGGCAAGTTCCGTGCCGAGCCGAAGTCCTACTGCCAATACTGCTTCGACGAATACGAACTTGAGATGGTGCCAAACACCAATCAGCTAAAAGGGGTTCGCTCGGAGCAGCGCCAGAATGAATCAGGCCAACGGCACAATAATGTAACCGGCGTCGTCGAAGCGAATGGCATCGTGAGCCTGGGCCGTGACCGATTCCAATATAAGGAGGAAGGTGGGACCGCGTCACTGATGGACCAGGACAGGTTCAACATCACGAATTACCACGGCGGCAATGTGGGCGGATCGATGGTAGCCATGAAGTGGTACACCTATGCCTTTAGCCCCGAGTTGAAGGCTCAAATCGAAAAGACGCAGGTGCCAACGTTCGGCGGCTTTGGAAGCGCCACGCAGGATACATTGAACGGCGGGGGTTACGATATCGGAGAGGTGACGGACCTCCAGCTTGGGATCACACCCACGATGGCATCCGCGTCGTTCGCCTGGACCGCGTCCCTGAACCAGATCGGGAAGATCTTTTACGAGAACGACGTGCCCACGGGGAAGGGGCGCGTTACCTTCGTGAGAAAGCCCGACGAAACATGGGTAATAAAGGATTGGTGTGTTACTAACTGCGCGTTTTGAGCTGACGCGAGAGCTGCCCAGCCCAGGTCGCGAAGGAGGCCGTCCACGGTGCATGCCAGACGCCGACCGGAAAAATGGCATTGAGGAACCTGAACAAATGTTTCGATACTCAACTAAGACTTCACACGTTTATGTTCTTCTGCTAACCGCAGGATTGGCAGGATGCTCAAAGGATCTTTCCCGCTCTCGCGCGGCGGATCTCATAAAACAACATCAGGAGTTCGCCGTCGCCATGGAAGTGAAGGTCCCGGTTGGAAACATTTGGTGGGATTGGCGAAATGTGGATGACTCGAATCCTACCTATCCGCTGAAGACGCTCAAAGATCGCGACATCATAACAATCCGAGAATCTGGGCAGAAGGAGGGCTACTGGAACAAAGAATTTCTCACAGAGCTTACGGCGCACGGCAAGGACCTGTCTAAGTCTTGGATACAGACAAAGGAAGCGATGCCCAATGCTGGTACTTTTATGGGACCTCGGTGCTGGACTACGTTTGGTCACGGCGAACCCTGCCATGAGTCCAAGGGTGTCGTGTATTCGGTTGTGCTTGCGCGAAGAAAGATCGATGAAGTGACGGGGATAACGGTCGATCCTGGGGGGAAGGAGTCCGCGGCGGAATTCAACTGGGAATGGATGCCCACAGATGACGGAAAGCTCTTCCCCGGCCGCGTACCACCAGGGGTGCAAAAGGGGCAGGCTGCGTTCCAGCTTTATGACGACGGCTGGCGGCTCGCTCAAATCGCTCTCAATTAGGCAAAGCACCTGTCGTACCGAGTTGTCATCGCTGTGGAACTAAAGCCCTCGGAAGCGCTGAAAGGAAGGGAAGGAATGTCTGACAATATTTTCGCTAGAGCAATTGGCCGGATAGCGCATTTGACTGCCGTGCTACTGATTACCATAGGCACAGGATTTGCGGCGCATTCGGATTATGGAGTGCTTCAGTCAACAGACGGCGGAAAGACTTGGCAGAAAGTGTTGGATGGAACCGCTGTTATCGATAGCATGGCATCGGACGAGAAGGGCGGACTCGCAGCTGCGACCGCAGGATATCTTAGCGGTCCGGGCATGGAATACGGAATCTATTATGCGGCACGAGGAACGACGCGTTGGGCGAAGGCCACGTTCTTTGATGTGCCGACGGGTATTGTTGATGTTCGTTCGCTGCTTTCAGTCTCAGGCTCCGAAATCATTGCCGCGGGTAGTGGCGGAGTCCACAAGTCTTCCGATGATGGTGCCACTTGGAAGCGACTTTCCGCACCAATTGCTGGAGTGACATTTCAAGCCTTGGCTAAAAGCTCACAAGGAGTCCTCCTGGCGGGCGCCTCGGATGGAATCTACCATTCCACAGATGGGGGGAGTCATTGGATCAGACTCGGACTGCGGGACAAGACCGTTACGTCTCTGGTGGTCGCTCCGAATGGGCAGCTTCTCGCAGGGACAGCGCGTAACGGCCTATTCAGCTCATCTACGAGCGGACGATCATGGACTGCCGCCAGTTCCCTGTCGGGAAACACAATATCGGCCCTCAGCGTAGACAAAACTGGTCACGTGTTTGCAGGCGTTGTTGGTCGCGGAATTTTGAAATCCGAGGATGGCGGTCGAACGTGGATCAGCACCTTGTCGCTTGGTAAGAATACGGCGACCTACGCACTCTCTGTAGCGCCAGGCGGAGAGATCTATGCCGCTGCGGGTGAGTGTTGCCCAGTAAACGCTGTGTATCTATCCCGATCTAGCAGGCTGCTGAAAAGCTGAGATCGACGTAACCACTGAAGGGTGTGGTACGCCTGGATGTACATGCGAGGCGAAGACATCCAGCAGTCAGAGCTGT
>Ga0335085_10009161_pt1 | contig 14974 bp, 14 predicted proteins | sample Lox_Sample_45_FD_206712 | JGI IMG/M metagenome (GOLD analysis project Ga0335085, IMG submission 206712) | Soil microbial communities from Loxahatchee National Wildlife Refuge, Florida, United States - Lox_Sample_4.5 | ecosystem: Environmental > Terrestrial > Soil > Wetlands | place: USA... | reverse complement strand
ACGGTGCAAAACTTGACGGTAAACGGCGACTCGCTCGGGAACGTTCAGCTCAACTTCGGAATCAACGGCCTTACGCAATTTGCCAACACGAGCGGCGCCGCGCAGGTGAGCCAATTGCAGCAGAACGGTTACGCCGCCGGACAGCTGACCTCGGTCGCGGTCGGTGGTCAGAACCAAATCATCGGCACGTTCTCAAATGGGCAGACCATTGCGCTGGCGCAGATCACCCTGGCGACCTTCAACGGGCAAAATGCCTTGCAGCCGCTCGATGGCCAGGCCTACGCCGCGACCGTCGACTCGGGTCCGCCGATCTACGGCGCGACCGGCGCCATTGTCGGCAACTCGCTGGAAGCCTCCAACGTCGACATCGCTACCCAGTTCAGCCAATTGATCGTGGCCCAGCAGGCCTATTCGGCCAACGCCCGCGTCATGCAGACGGCCGACCAAATGATCCAAAGCCTGCTTCAGGTCATCCAGTAGGCATCGGCTCGTCGAATTGGCTACGGTGAGCCGCTTGGACCGTTAGAGCAATGGGCCTTTCCCAGGCGTTATCCGCCGCTTTGGCCGGCGTGACGACCACCCAGCGGGGCCTGTCGGTGATCGCCGGCAACGTGGCGAACGCCAACACGCCTGGCTACGTTGAAGAGAGCGTCAATCAGGTCGAGGTGGCGACCAAGGGTCAGGCCGGAGCCGCCGTTACGACCACCGGCATCAATCGCAACCTCGACGCGCTGCTGCAAAAGCAGTTGTGGACCGAGACTTCCGGCGGATCGTACGCCGACACGACCGCGAATATTTATCAGCAGCTGCAGCAGATCTACGGCACGCCGGGATCGTCGACTTCGTTCGATGCGATCTACAACAATTTCACGACCTCGCTGCAGGCGCTGGCGACAAGTCCGAGTTCATTTTCGCAGCAGACCGCGGTAGTCGGCGCGGCGCAAGCGCTGGCGCAAAATCTCAATTCAATGACCACCAGCATCCAGCAGCTGCGGACCGAGGCGGAGCAAGGCATCGCCGGCGGCGTACAAACCGCCAACACCGCGCTGCAGCAGATCGCGCAGATCAATCAGCAACTTCAAGGCGCCGTCACCTCGGACAGCGCCATGGCGACGCTGGAGGACCAGCGCGACCAGGATATCACGCAACTCACCCAGTTGATGAACGTCAACGTGGTGCAGGGCGGCAACAACCAGGTTTCGATCTTCACCAGCACCGGCCAGCAGCTCGTGGCCGGACCGCAATACGCGCAGTTGCAGTTCGACAACGCGGGAACGCTCTCGGCAAGATCATTATGGAGCTCCGACCCCAGTCAGGACGGCGTCGGCACGATTACGCTCGTATCTCCGGGCGGCGCCAAAACCGACTTGGTTGCCTCCAACGCCATCCAGTCGGGCCAGCTCGGCGCCTATCTGCAAATGCGCGACAGCATCCTGCCGCAGGCGCAGGCCCAGCTCGACGAGCTGGCCAACCAGATGTCGCAGGCGCTGTCGAACGTGACCACGAACGGCAGTGTCGTCAACGCCGGCGCCCAGTCCGGATTAGCCGTCGACGTCGGTTCCGTACTGCCGGGCAATACGGTCGCGCTTACCTACACCGACGGATCCAGCACGCAACATTCAATCAGCATCGTGGCGCTGGGCGCCGGCGGCACGCTGCCGCAGCAGGATCAGTCGGCAAACCCGAACGATAAGGTCATCGGCATCGATTTTTCCAGCGGCATGAGCTCGGTGATCGCGCAGCTCAACGCGGCGCTGGGAGGCAATCTGCAATTCTCCAATCCGTCCGGAACCGTCCTGCAAGTCCTCAACAACGGCCCCGGCAACGTCGTCGATTCCTTGTCGGCGACCTCGACGATGACGGCTCTGGCCAGCGGGAATCCGCAATTGCCGCTGTTTACCGACGGCAGCCAGCCGATCACCGGCGCCGTCACGGCAAGCGGATCGCAGACAACAGGTCTTGCCGGCCGCATCGCCGTCAATGCGGCGATTGTCGCGTCGCCGTCGAGCCTCGTCGCCTATGCCGCTGCGACCCCAAGCGGCGATCCGACCCGGCCGAATTTCATCCTGAACCAGATGGCGCAGGCGTCGTTGGCCTTTTCGCCAAGCACCGGCGTCGGCACCGCGGCAATGCCGTATAGCGGCACGCTCGCCGACTATATAAGCCAGATCGCCAGCCAGCAGAGTCAGGCGGCGAACGCCGCCACCAATCTCCAGCAGGGGCAGAACACGGTTCTGAGCGCGCTGCAGCAGCGCTTCAACGACGAGTCCGGCGTCAACATCGATACCGAAATGTCGAACCTGATCGCGCTGCAGAACGCCTATGGCGCGAACGCGCGGGTCATGACGGCGATCCAACAGCTCATGTCCATGCTCTTGCAGACGGTGCAGTAATGAGTATTACCGGACCCGGATCGATTACTGCGGCCAATTTGATGGCCCAGAATAACATGATGACCCAGCTCAACACGTTGAGCCAGGAGCTGGGCACGGGTCAGGCCGCCTCAACCTATTCCGGCCTTGGATCGCAAGCCGGACTAGCGGTGCAACTGACCGCGCAACTCGCCCAGATCGGCGGCTACAGCAACACGGCATCGACAGTGGGCACGACGATGAGCATCGCTCAATCCGTGCTGACCGAGATCGGATCGGTCGGCAGCAGCGTTCAGCAGGCGGTCAGCCAGCAGGGGGCGTTTACGCTCAACAATAACGGACAAACCGCCACCCAAGCGTCGGCCGCAAGCTACCTCGATCAAATCCTGGGGTTGCTCAATACCCAAGTCGGCAACAATTATCTGTTTTCCGGCAGCGCCACCAACCAGCCGTCGGTGGCCTCGACCGACGCCATTCTTAACGGCACTAGCACCCAGGCCGGTCTGGCCCAGGTGATCGCCGACCGGCTGCAGGCCGATCAGGGCAGCAACGGTATGGGCCGTCTGACCGTTGGGTCGGGCCCTGCTACGACCGTGACGCTGGCCAGCGACGGCTCGCCGTTCGGATTTCAGCTTGCCGGGGTCACGTCCAATCTGACCGGCTCGACGGTGACGCCGCCGTCCGGATCGCCGCCGACCCTTTCGGTGGATCTCGGGTCGAACCCGAACGACGGCGATACGGTTTCGTTCGGGCTGACGCTGCCCGACGGTTCCAGTCAGACCATCACGCTGCAAGCGACGGTGGATTCTCCGCCAGGCACGAACCAGTTCACCATCGGCGCCACGCCGGCGGACACGGCCACCAATCTGCAGGCGGCGCTAACGAGCGCCGTGTCCAATCTGACGCAGACCGCGCTGCCGGCAGCCTCCGCCATGGCCGCTGCCAACGGCTTCTTCTCCGACCCGCCACAGGTGGTCGACGGGCCGCCCTACGACACCGCCACCGCGCTCGTCGCCGGCACGCCGGCGAATACGGTGTTCTGGTACACGGGCGAAAATGGCGCGACGCCGGCTCGGCAGACCGCGACTGCGCAGGTCGGCCCCGCCATGACCATCGCCTATGGCATGCGCGCCACTGAACCGGCGATCACGTCGTTGCTGGCCAATGTCGGCGTGCTCGCCGCCGCCACATACTCGGCCAGCGATCCCAACGCGAAGGCGAGCTATCAGGCGCTCAGTCAAAGCGTCATGGCCAACCTCAACGGCCAATCCGGTACCCAGTCGATCGGCGATATCGAAGCCGACATCGCCAACGCGCAGGTAATGGTGCAAAACGCCGGCACGGTGAACACGCAAACGCAGGCCACCTTGCAGGACATGCTGCAGGGGTTTGAAGGCATCGATCAGAACAAGATCGGCGTCTCTATTTTGACCCTGCAGAACAACCTGTCGGCCTCCATGTCGGTCACCGCGCGGCTCGCGCAGATGAGTCTGGTGAACTATCTCGCGCCGGTGACGGGCTGATAAGCCGCAAACCGCCTGAGCCATCGTTCATTCCGCTATTCGCTGTCCGCGTGCGGTTCTGACGAAGATCGAGTCGCCGGCGCAGGTCGCGTTGCGGCCGAAGTAATCGGTGAATTTGGTGTCGACGAGATAGTCGCCCGGGTGGGCCTTGATAAATTCTCGAATTGCCGCCCGCTTCACTTCGCTGTCTTCGACTACCAAATAATCGCCCGGCCGTAGAAATTTGTGCATGTGCTCGATGACCGCAGCCACGTTGTGGTGTGCGTCCTCGACCACGAGCCACGGATGCGGCTCCGTACGCAACAGCTCGGGATCGAACAGAAGTGCCGGATCGGAGCAATCGCCCTGATAGAAGCTGACCTGCGGATGCTTGGTTTCGACTTTGACCAGATCGACCGAATGGACACGGCCTTCGGTCCCGGATAACGCGAGGTGGTCGGCAAACCAGACGGCACTGGCCCCCAAGCCCGATCCGATCTCGAAGACGGTCCGCGGCTTTAGCTCGGCGATCAGCGCCGGATACATCGCGTAATCGAAAACCGTCTTCATCAGCGGTGTGCCGCGCCAGCGCATCAGGGTCGGCGCACCCTGGCAAGTCAGCAGCACGTCGACACCGAATTCGGTGCCGTATTTGGCATGGTAGTGAGCGGCGGAGCGCTCGCGTTCGGCAAGCTCGACGAAACGACCCTGCCGCCAGCGATCGAGAAACAGCCGTAGGCGGTGCAGATCCCATTGCAGGCTCTGCCCCTGGGCAGGCGACCGCAACGCCTGCTCATGCACGGTTTCTTCCCATGGACGGCCGGCGTCCAAACGTATCAGCGCTTGGATGACGCGACTGAACCAGCTGTCGAAGATGCCGAGCAGGCCCTTTTGATCGCTCTGAACCTTGGCCCGTGTTTCGCTGAGGAATTGGACCGTCGCCGCCTTCAGCACGTCGCCCGAAATCAAGTCCGCCGTATCGGTCGTCTGGACCTCTTCCATGTCGGTGACCGGCTTGCAATTCTCCAAGACGTCGCGTCTTGATTGCTCGGTTTGCTGCCGGATTCTCACGACGCGTCCCGTCGTGCTGTTCCGTCAAGATTTGCCGCGCAGGCCGGCGGCAATACCGCGATTGATCTTGATCAGCGATTCCAGGTGCTCCGGCGTCGGGCGGGTCATGAGCGAGAACGTTTCGGCCATGATCCAGACCCCAAGCCTGGTCAGATTCTCACGGACCTGAGCCGGGAGCGGATTGTCCTGCTGCGTGACTGCATCGAGGAACACCGTCCAGAGGCGGCGATTGTACATCAGAGCGTCGTTGAGACCGATCGGCGCATCCCGCCAAGAATCGTGGACCGCTTGAAGCTGCGCGGCTGCTTTCAGCAGCAGGTTCGCCTCGAGCTCGCGCGGCGATACCGTTTCCCTGGCGGTCTTGGCATAAGCGTTGGCGGCGTGATGCATGTGAAGACTTCCTTTCGGTCGACAATCGATCGGCTGGCGTGCGCCCGTTAAGGCTTTGTACAGCTAGCCTGTTAAGATTTTGTAGCGGGCCGGGCGCCAACGAGCGCCGCCGGGCATCGTTCCGTAGAGGCTCATTGCCAAAACGAAAGCGGCGGGGCGTTGCCGCCCCGCCGCCTCCGCCAAAGGCCCGTAAGAAGGTCTTACGGGAACAGCTTGAGCACCGACTGGTTCGCCTGGTTGGCGATTGACAGTGCAGAGATTTCCAGCTGCTGCTGCGTCTGCAGGGTGAGCAGGTTGGCGCTCTCCTGGTTCTGATCCGCCGCCACCAGGTTGCTGGCGCCGGTTTGCAGCGTATTGATCATGTTGGTCTCGAACGCCTGCCGCGTGGTGATGACGCCCGAATTGGTGCCGAAGGTCTCGGTCTGGGCCTGCACAGCCGAGATCGCGGCGTTGATGTTGGCAACCACGGTGTTGATCGAACTGTTGTCCTGGAACTCGCTGTTGGCCAGCGTGTTCAAACCGAGGCCGTTTGCGTTGAAGTTCACACCGGCGATGGTCAGCGAGCTCGATCCGCTGGCGTTGAAGTCGACCGTCAGATTGTCGCCGGCCAGCAGATTGACCCCGTTGTAGGAGGCGTCCGAAGCGAGCTGGTTAATCTGCGACAGCAAGCCGTTATAGTTGTCTTGCAGCGTGCCGCGGGTCGAGCTCGGCGTCACGACCGTCGCACTCGGCGTGGTGACGCCGAGGCTGAGGCCGAGGCCCGTCACCGATGCGGCGGTGCCGCCGATGGTGATCGGATTCGTGCTGGTCGCCGTCAACGCGATATCGTTGGAGCCGTTGAACCCGGCGTTGACATCGGTCCACGACCCAAGCGCTGCGGCAAATCCCGCCTTGGTCGAAATCTGGCCGGAGCTGGTGCCGAAGGTGATGGTGTGCGTGGCGTTCGAGCCGACCTGGACCGTCAGCGTGCTGCCGGCCGTAAGCGCCGCCAGCTGTGCGTTGTAGTTGTTTTCATATGCCGTGGTGGCGAAGCCCAACGCGCTGCCGATCGTGCCGCCGACCGTGATCGACTTGTTGTTGGCGCTGGCGAGCTGGATGTCGCCACCGGCCTGAGCGGTTGCGGTGATGTCGCCGCCGCCGGCGGTGCCGACGCTGGAGGCGGCATCGTTGATGGCGGAGGCCAGGTTGGCGTTCGTCGTGAACGTGCCGTTCGCCGCCGACGCGTTGCCGGCCACATAGTAGAAGGTGGAGTTGTGACCGCTGCCGTCGGTGATGGTGAGGGCACTGCCCAGGCTGAGGTTCGTGGCATGGAAGTCCGTCGCCGGCGCCGCAATGTGGCCGCTGGAAATGCCGGTGCCGCCCACGGTGAAGTTGTTGGTAAGGTCGTTGCTGGTGACCAGCACGCCGCCGCTGCCGTCGGTGGCCGCGACCGCCTGACCGCTCAGGTTGCCGGAACCGCCGCCGTTGAGAATGTTGATCAGATCGGCTGCGGTGTGGAACGTGTTGGTGGCAAGACTGTAGTTGCCAGCGTTGGTGTCGTAGGTCGCGGTGACGGTCGCGCCGCCGCCGAGCTTGAAGGTAACGGTGTCGCCCTGCTGCAGCTGACCCAACGCCGTGGAGTCAAATTCGGCCGTCGACTGCGTCGAGGCGGTGACCGGGTTGGCGCCGCTGCCGCCGACGGCTTGCGCGGTAGTGTACGAACTGACCGCTCGGGTCGTGTCGGCGTTCAGTCCGGTGAAGCCGCCGTTGTTGCCGGTGATCGTGGAATAGTTGACCGTGCCGGTCGCCGCCTGCTGGGCCTGCTGTGCGGTCGACAGCGCCTGCTGGAGTAGGCTGGTCAGGCCGGTGAGGCCGTTGGTGGCGGCGTTGATCGTCTGCTGACCCTGGCCGATCTGATCGAGCAGCGCGTTCAGCGAGTTGGCGGTATTGGTCAGGTTCTGCGAGGTGAAATAGGCGGCCGGGTTGTCGGACGCCGAATTGACCTTCTTGCCGGTCGCAAGCGCTTCCTGGGTGGTGGTCAACTGCGCGGATGTCTTCTGCAGCGACAGCAGGTTCTGCCGAATGCCCGCAGTCAAGGTGATGTCAGACATGGTTACTTACCCTTCTGGTTACAGGCCGTACTGGCGTGCACTTGCTGTACGTGCCGTACCTGCGAGTGCGTTTCCCGACCGAACATGATCGGCTGCCGAAGGTTTGCCTTATTTCGCTTAAAGACGCGTAAATCTACGTACCGATGCTGCGGTTTCGGGCGTCAGGCTCGGCTCGGCGAAAGCGCTGCCGAGCGGTTTCTTCAGCGATCAGCCGCGCAATCGCCACAAGGCTTTCGGTTTGTCGGGAGTTTTTCGCTGGCTCGCTTAATCCGCCGTTAACCAATCGTCTTCGTTATGGGTTAACCATAAACCAGCGTAGATTGCGCATGCCGCCCGCCGCGAAGATCGATGCCGCCAATCTGGTCGTTGCGACGCCCTGTTTCGGCGGCCAGGTTTCCGCTCATTACGCGGCTTCACTGGTCAAGCTGCAGAAGCACGTCAGGGGATATAGCGGCGTCAGCCTCAAGGTCCTGTTCAAGGACGGCGACGCCCTGATTACCCGGGCGCGGGCAAGCCTGGTTTCGCAATTCCTCGACGATCCGGCCGCGACCCATTTGCTGTTCATCGACGCCGATATCGGCTTCGAGCCGCAGCAGGTCATACGGCTGATCGAGTGCGGCGCCGAGCTGTGCGCCGCAATCTATCCGATCAAGCGGTTCGATTGGGACAGGGTCAGAACCGCGCTCGAAACCGGCCGGCCCAATCCTGCAGCCGCAGCGCTAAAATATGTTTTTGAGGTCGAGGATCCAAATACGGTTATCGAGCGGGGCGGGTTCGTCAAGGTCCGCTATGCCGGCACCGGCTTCCTGATGATCCGCCGGCAGGCGCTCGAACGGATGTGCGCGCATTATCCGCAACTCAAGTTTCGGCGCGATCATTCGCTCGACGCCGCGACCCAAAGCGACAACCGCTTTGCGTTGTTTGAATGCATGATCGCGGAAGACGGTACTTACCTGAGCGAAGACTTCGCGTTCTGCAAGCGCTGGACCGATATGGGCGGCGAGATCTGGGCCGATCTCGACAGCCGGCTGAGCCACGTCGGGCCGACCGTGTATCTCGGGGATCTGTCGTCGCAGTTCGTCGGCGCCGGCGCGCCGCGCCCGTCAGGTCAGCATATCGACCAGGCTGCCGGCCACGCCGAACTGGTTTAGCAGCGACGCGGCCGAACTGATCGTTTGCGAGGCAAGCGACTGCACGCCGGTCGTGCTCTGGGTCGCGGCGGCAGGCGAATCGTTGAACAAATTGGTCAGCCCGGAACTCGCGGCCGTCGATGCGGCGGCCGTCGATGCCGCTGTCGTCGATGACGAGCTCGTGGCGCTGCTCGATGAGCTTGAAGAGCCCGCGGTCGGCTTGAACGTCTGGTTGCCGGGGCCGAAACCGATATCGGATGCGAACGTGCCGCCGATCAGGACCGGTTCCTTCAGATTTTTGCCGGTAATGATCAGCTTGCCGTGGCCGTTGAGCGAGGCCGTCACGTAGGCGTTGCCGGCGACATTGGCGTTGATGGCGCCGATCAGATTGGCCACCGTATCGGTCCCGGTCGAGTTGTAGATTGTCGTATTGGTGCCGTCGCCGACCGTGATCGTGCCGTTCGGCGGAATTCCGAGGGTGGAAAGCGGCGTCGAGGTGGTAAGCGGCACTGTGCCGGTGGCGGTCGCCGGAGCGGGGCCGGAGGGGGTCGACGAGCTTGAGTTCGAGCCGCCGCTCAGCGCTTTGGCCAAGGCGCTTTGCTGGTCGGCGATCTGCTTGTTGACGCGGCTCAACGCCTGTTGGTTGGCGATGCTCGACAAGCCGTAGTTCAAGTTCGTCTGGACGGAGGCCATCGCCGAGATCAGCGAATTCATCGCGGCAAGGGATTTCGACCGGGCCTGCGATTGGACCCAGTAATTCCGATCCTGTTGCCAGAAGGAAATGCTGCTGACGCTCATGTTTACGACCTAACGTATGACCGCTCGTCCATCCTGCCGGCGGGCGGTTAATGCCCCGTATCTGCGACGCTCCCGCGCAAGGACCAGAGCCTAAAGTACGCGACTGATCGCAAGCGGTTGGCCGCGTTTCGGATCGGGCGCAATGGTGCGCCCTGAGGCCCCATAGATTTGGGGCGAAGCTTGGCGCGCCAGGTCGCCCGACAACCGGCGCACGATGCCTTCGGAAACCGCATGGGCGGTCGCCAGGACGATCATGTTCTTCTGCAGTACGACGTGGAACGCCTCCTGCACGCGCTGCAGTGCTGCGGCATGCAGGGGCACCGCGCGCAGCACGAAATTCGCCTGAGCCTTGAGCCGTTCCAAGGCGGCCAACAATTGGCCGGCGAGCGCATTCTTTGCCGGTCCGAGTGCCGCAGCTTTGCGCACCTTGCCCGCGTGCACCAGCGCGGTTTCTTCTTCGACGACGCCGTGCAGCTTCTCGATCAAACCGGCCAGCTCCGCGATGGCTTGTTCCGCCTCCGCAGTCGTCTTGATCTCGCGCATCAGGGGCTCACTCCTTGCTGCTTCAACAAGGCGTCGTAGACGTGCGCGGCGATACCGACGCCCCCGGTCTTGGCGAAAGTCTTGGCGTATTCGTCAGTGAGCATCGAGCGCCAGACCTTTAGCGCGCCGCTGCCGCCGAACGGCCCGTCGCCGCTCACGCCGGCGAACATGTGCTGGAACATCGAATTCAAGAACATAGCCTCGAATTGCTGTGCGGCGGCTTTGGCCTGGCCCTTGATCTTGAGCGCGGCCCCGGCTTGAGCGTTCTTGGCGGCGCCGAGCGCGGCCAGCGATTGGCTGAGTTCGGCCGTGGTCGTCGTCGTCATCACATCACCTCGATGTCGGCCTGGATGGCGCCGGCGGCCTTGATCGCCTGCAGGATCGAGATGAGATCGCGCGGCCCGATGCCGAGCGCATTCAATCCGTCGACGATCTGCTGGAGTGAGATGCCTTCGTGAACCACGGCGAGCTTTTTGCCTTCTTCGGTTACGCCGACATGGGTGCGCGGCACCACGACGGTGCGGCCGCGCGACAGCGGTGCGGGCTGACTGACCTGCGGCGATTCGGAGATCGTGACCGTCAAATTGCCTTGCGCCACGGCGACCGTCGACACGCGGACATCGCGGCCGATGACGATGACGCCGGAGCGTTCGTCGATGACGATCTTGGCCGCCTCGTCCGGCTCGACCTGCAACTGCTCGATTTCGGTGAGCATCGCCACGAGATTCTCCGGGAATTTCTGCGGCAGCGTCAGCTGCACCGTCGACGGGTCGAGCGGCTCGGCGACCGGTGAGCCGATATAGTCGTTGATGGCGACGGCGATGCGCTTGGCGGTGGTAAAATCGGCGTTGCGCAGGGCAAGCCGCAAATGGCCGAGCGTCGCCAGCGAGAAGTCGATCTCGCGCTCGATGATGGCGCCGTTGGGCAGCCGTCCGACGGTCGGCACCCCGCGCGTGACTTTGGCCGCTTCGCCCTCCGCGGCGAAACCGCCGATGGCGAGCGAGCCCTGGGCGACGGCATAGACGTTGCCGTCGGCGCCGAGCAGCGGCGTCACCAAAAGCGTGCCGCCGAGCAGGCTCTTGGCATCGCCCATGGCCGAGGCGGTGACGTCGATCCGCGTGCCCTGCGTGGCGAACGGCGGCAGGTTCGCGGTGACCATCACCGCCGCTACGTTACCGGTGCGAATCTGCTGGCCGCGAATGTTGACGCCAAGGCGTTCGAGCATGCCTTGCAGCGATTGCCGCGTGAACGGGGAGTTGTTCAAGGTGTCGCCCGTGCCGTTGAGGCCGACGACAAGCCCATAACCGATGAGCTGGTTCTGGCGGATACCCTCGATACTGGCGAGGTCCTTGATGCGCGAGGTCGCGGTCGCCGTCGAACTCGCGCATGTCAGAGCAACCAGCGCGGCGAGCGCGGGCCTAAGCGTCCTGTGCATCTCCTGCTCCCCAAGAGGTCGGACGATTGCCAGTATTGCCAATTGCGTGCCAAGCCTGATGCTTCAGGCAAGCTACTGAAATCGCGTGATAATTCCTTCATAGCCGGAGCCGGCATCTGGGCTGACCTGTGCATCCATTGCCGGTTTTCGGCAATTGTTGCCGCCCGCTGCCGGCATTGTTTTACCGCCCGTTAACCATAAGGGCCCACCTTCCCGTCATGCGCATCACCGGACCAAGCGGAACGGTTTCGGCGGCGCCGTCGACAACCGTGCGGCGCCCGGCCGGCGGAAACTTCACGCTCGGCCAGGCCGAGGCGCTGCAGCCGCAGACCGCGGCCGTTGCCTTGCGCACGCTCGGCGGCATCGATGCGCTCATCGCCTTGCAAGGGATTGAAGACCCGGTGGAGCGCCGCCGCCGCGCCGTCCGGCACGGCACCCGCGCGCTGGATGCGCTCGATGAACTCAAGCTCGGCATCCTCAGCGGAACGCTCGACCAGTCGACCTTGTTGCGGCTCAGGGCCGCGGCCGGTGACCTCAAGGATGGCTCCGGCGACGAAAGACTCGACCAGGTCCTGAGCGAGATCGAGCTGCGGGTCGCAGTCGAACTGGCCAAGGCCGGGCTGAACTGACCCTGCGGGCCCCCGGGGCCGCCATCCGCATCATCGTTATTGTCACCGTCACACACCCGGGGTATAGGAGCGCGCCTCCGGGAGGACGTGAGCGCGAGCGTGCGCGGAGTAGGGGACAAAGAGTCCATGCAGTCGGCGAAAAGCAAGAAAGGTCGACCGGACGAAACATTGATCAAGAACGGCAGGGGCTTCCGGTTCGACAAAATCTACCGGCCGACGGACCGCGAGCCGTTCATGAATGACCGCCAGCGGGACTATTTCCGGCTCAAACTGCTCGCTTGGCGCGAAGACATCCTCAAGGAAGCCAAGGAAACCCTGCAGCATCTGCAGGACGATAACCAGAACCATCCCGACCTTGCCGACCGCGCCTCCTCGGAGACCGACCGGGCTATTGAACTGCGTGCCCGCGACCGGCAGCGCAAACTCATCGCCAAGATCGATGCCGCGCTGCAACGCATCGACGACGGCACTTACGGCTATTGCGAGGAGACCGGGGAGCCGATTTCGCTCAAACGCTTGGAAGCGCGGCCGATCGCGACGCTCTCCATCGAGGCACAGGAACGCCACGAACGCCGCGAGCGGGTCTACCGGGAAGAATAGCGCTCCAGGTTATCGTCGGGGCTTTGCCCCACCGCGCGCCTGCGGCCACCGGGCCCGAACGGCCCATGGCAGCGCGGCCGCCGACGGTGCCGTCGCCGCAGGCGTGACAGAGCGCAATTTGATTCAGTTTTTGTCAACTACAGCTGCATTCCGGGCGAGTCCGACTGCTCCCGCATACTATATCTACGTGACGGCGCCCGCATCTTTGCTGCACTGAATAAGGCTGGGATGGCTGCGTATCACGCCGGGGAGGCCGGATCACCATGATCGAACGCCGAGCGCTCATCCGCCACAAGAGCTTCATCAGAGGTCGGATTTACTTCAACAACCGCCTCTCGAGTATGGACTGTATTGTCCGCGACGTCACCGACAACGGCAGCCGCCTGGAAGTCTCGGCGAGTGTCGCGCTGCCCGACGCGTTCGAAATCTATCTCCCCAATAAGGACGAATACTTCCACGCCCGCGTCATATGGCGTCGGGGCAATCATGTGGGAACACGCTGGACCGCAGAAAAAGACGCGCAGCATCCGGAGCATGCCGGGTCGGAGCAGGCCATTGCCGAGCGATTGGCGAAACTTGAGCATCAGGTCGGTGTCCTGCAACGGCGGCTCGATGCAATGACCGAGCGGTGATTGCGGTCGGTGGTCCTTAAGGCTTTGTTTACTGCGCGGCTCTACCGCTCGTTAACGATCGCTCGCCGGATGCAGCCGTCAGCCCGCCCCGATGCCGAATGCGCGGCCAATGTCGTCGAATGTTGCGCGGCTCTTGCGGCGCGCCGAGCGGGCTTACGGGCAGGGCGAGCTGGACCAAGCCGAGCATCTCTATGGTGCGCTGCTCCAGCATCAGCCGGACAATTTCGACGCGCTGCACGGTCTAGGACTGATCAATCAGCGGCGTGGCCGGCTTGATCGCGCCCTCGCGCTTATTCAGTCGGCGCTGCACAGCAACCTGTCGCGCTCAGACGGCTTCGCCAGCCTGGGGCTCGTTTTTCATTCCCTCAAGCAATTTCCGCGGGCGCTTGCCAGTTATGACGAAGGCCTGCGGCTCGCGCCGAACGATGCGGAGCTCTTGAACCGCCGCGGCGTTGCTCTTTTGGAGCTCGGCCGCGCGCACGAGGCTCTCGACAGCTTCGACGGGGCGCTGCGGTCTGCGCCCGATCACCGCGATGCACTGGCCAATCGTGGCAACGCCTTGCTCAGGCTCAATCGGGTGGCGGAAGCCGTGAATGCCTACGACCAGGCGCTGCGGTTTGCGCCGGACAACGCGCCGCTGCTGGCCAATCGCGCCGCGGCGCTGCGCCGGCTCGACCGCCCGCACGAGGCGCTGATGAGCGCGCAGCGCGCGTTGCAGAGCAAACCGGATTTCGCCCGTGCCCGCTTCGTCGAGAGCGTCGCGCGCCTCAGTCTCGGTGATTTTGCCGCCGGCTGGCGCGCCTACGAGACACGCTGGCAAATCGGCTGGCTCGCTTCGCAGCGGCGGGACTACGGCGCGCCGCTCTGGTTGGGTGAGGAAACCCTCGGTGGCAAAACCATTCTTCTTCATGCCGAGCAGGGCCTCGGCGACACTATCCAGTTCGTGCGCTACGCGCCGCTTTTGGCTGAACGCGGCGCCAAGATCGTGCTTGAAGTGCAGCCGCAACTGGTGCGGCTGTTATCCGGCATGAACGGTCAAACGGCGGTGGTTGCGCGCCAGGAAAAGCTGCCGCCGTACGATTTTCATTGCCCGCTGCTGAGCTTGCCGCTCGCGTGCAGCACGACGCTGGAGACGATCCCGGCCGAAATTCCTTATCTCGCTCCCGCCGACGCCGACGTGGCGGCGTGGCACGCGCGACTGCCGCGGCAGCGGCCGCGGATCGGAGTGGTCTGGTCCGGCGAGCGTTCGCACGACAACGACCTCAACCGCTCGATGCCCCTGGCGACGCTCAAGCCATTGCTCGATTTGCCCGACTTCGCGTTCATCGTCCTGCAGCATGAGGTGCGCGAAGACGACGTGGTGCCGCTGCAGAGCCAGCGCAACCTGTGGCGCAGCAGCATCAAATTCAAAGACTTCGCCGACACCGCGGCCATCATCGCCGTTCTTGATGCGGTCATCGCAGTCGATACCGCGGTCGCGCATCTGGCCGGTGCCATGGGCAAGCCGCTGTTTTTGCTGCTGCCGTTTGCCGCGGATTTTCGCTGGCTGCGGGAGCGCCAGGACAGTCCGTGGTATCCGACGGCGCGGCTCTACCGGCAACCGCAATTCGGCGATTGGGACGGCGCTGTCAGAACGTTACGCCGCGACCTGGTGTTGGCTTTCCGCCATCAGGGTGTTGCCGCCTAGAGCGGTATGACTTTTCGTCGAATCGGCGGGCCGCTCTAGCTTATTGGTGAAGCATGATCTTTTCCGAAAACCGGCGTCCACTTTTCGGGCTCATG
>Ga0335085_10009160_pt1 | contig 14975 bp, 11 predicted proteins | sample Lox_Sample_45_FD_206712 | JGI IMG/M metagenome (GOLD analysis project Ga0335085, IMG submission 206712) | Soil microbial communities from Loxahatchee National Wildlife Refuge, Florida, United States - Lox_Sample_4.5 | ecosystem: Environmental > Terrestrial > Soil > Wetlands | place: USA... | reverse complement strand
CGGCGTTCTCGACGCGGGAGTCGACGAGATTGTTTTCGACGGAGGCGTCTGTAAGTTCAAGGTGACGTCGTTACCGAGCCTTACGTTCAAGCCGTTCGTCTACACGCAAGCCAACAAAAAGAAAGACGAGAAGTACATGGACGGCACTGATTTTGGCTTCGACGGACCCTGCGTCGGCAAGACGTTCGATAAGCGCGTTCACATCACTTCCGAGATGTCAGACCGCATCAGGGACGCGGAGATCGAACATTGCAACGACCACCATCGGGCTTTTGATCTGACGTACGGAAAGTACATCGCAATGGTGAATGCGCTGCCGAAAGGGTTTCCCGGCACAGACCAAAAAAATTGCCAGCACACGGCCAACGAAGTGTTCAAGCATTCGACCGGCTTCAATCTTGGCCAGTTGCCGGACAAGTTCCTTTGTCTTTCGGCGAAGACGCAACTGCGTGACAAGGGGGACCGGGCATGGCACGGAATCGACCTCGGCAAGCCGACCTACACGAAGGACTGCAAGTTTGTCGATTACACGCCTGACTTTAAGACGGCTTCCCCAGAAGTGGGGAAGCACCCTTCTTCGGAAATCATTACCGGCTGTGGAGTGAAAGAGTAGAACTCCAGCACGCCGATGGCGGAACGAGCGCCACAATCCGCACTTGCGCAACAGGCCGTGGGACCGGAGCTTGGGCGGACTCAATTTGCACGGTCGATCTCAACGCCCGCGCCGTTGCGCGGTAAGCAGAGCTTTCGTCCTCAGGCCGCCGGCAACCAGGCTCTGCAGCGCGCGTTAGGGTCGCGAATGTTGCAGGCCAAGCTCACTGTCAATCGACCGGGAGACACTTACGAGCAGGAAGCCGACCGCATGGCGGACACCGTAATGCGCGTGCCCGCGACTGAAGGTGAAGAAAAGAAGCAAGGACTGGTCCATGCTATGGATGCACCTGCCAGTGTTCAACGAATGTGCCACGAGTGCGCCGAGGAACAGAAGGCCGATGTGCCGGCTCATAGCACTGTTCAGCGAGCGCTGAGTCCGCAGGTGCCTCAGGCCAAGCTCACCGTCAACCCACCGGGAGACATGTACGAACAAGCAGCGGGAGACACGGCGCAGACGGTGATGCGCATGCCCGCGTCGGAACGAGACAAAGACAAAGATACGAAAGGTGCTCCTCACGCAGTGGACGGCTACGAGATGGTGCAACGAGCGTGCAAGCAGTGCGAGGAGGAGCGCAAGGACGGTCCTCCGGGCATTCAGCGCATGTGTTCGCACTGCGGGAAAGAACTGGAACATCCTGAATCGGTGCAGGCCAAGGAAATGCAGGGCGCCGCACCTGAAGTAACTCGGCAGACAGCGTCGCGCATTCGTTCCCTGCGGGGCGGAGGACGGGCGTTGCCGGTTTCGGTGCGTGAGTTTTTCGAGTCGCGGATAGGACACGACTTTTCCAATGTCCGGGTACACACCGACCCAGACTCCACTCGCGATCTGCAAGCTCGCGCCTACACGGTGGGACGGAACATTGTTTTCGGAGCCGGCGAATACGCACCACACAGCTACGAGGGTAAGAAACTGCTCGCTCATGAACTAACGCACGTAATCCAGCAAGGGGCTGCGGAGCCGCGTAGGGTGCAGAAAAAACCGCTTCCGGCAACGTCGCGAGTATCGGATCTGGTGCAACGGGCTGCCGATCCGAAGGACATTCCGCCGGGGTTTGCCTGCCCGGACGATGCCAAACCCAGCCATCCGGCGGGCACGGACCTGCTATTTGCGAATGATGCAACGGCCCTCACCGCGGACCACATCAAGACGCTGAGCGCGTTTGCAGCCGCATGGAAGGCTGCGGGCGGCACGGACGACCTGCTCGTGCACGGTTACGCCAGCGTCGACGGCCCTGCCGGTCACAATTGGACGCTGTCGTGCGACCGTGCCCTGATGGTGCAAGGCGAGCTGATTTTTCTTGGAATCCCGCCGGTGCGCCTGGATGTCGTCGCGCACGGGCCGTCGACCGACTTTGGCGCAGGCGCGGCACCCAACCGGCATGCGGTAATTGAGACGACAGGGCGCGGGTTACTGCCGATTGCTGTTGGGACACTGACGGCACGCGATAATTTTGTCGGCCGAAGCAGACTGAGATTTGGCGTGGGTGAAATCATCGATCTCAACTTCCTGTCGATTCCCGCCAGAAATGCGGCAGAGTTCGGCGGCTTGCAATGGTTTCTCGTCTCCGGTGGCGGGGGTCCGCTCATTACACCGCTTCCGGCGGACGGGACGGGAACCTATACGGCTCCGCCAACGGCGGGCACGGTAAAACTGGAATTGCGAGTCGACTCCGGAGCCACCGCCGGACAGGTCATTTCTGCCCACACGATTACGATTGTTGAGCCCAACGGCGTCAGAATGGTAGCCATTCCAGGAACCTTTCCCGGGTTTGGAGGATGGGCCACTCCGGCGATTCCATCCGGCACCTGGGGAGCCGGATTTCAGGCGAATGTATTTGTTGACCCGAAGGACGTATCGTTTCGAGGGGTCGTATTCGGCGAAGGTGTGGTGGCGCCCGTTGTTTCCGGCGACTTCCTGAATATTTATGGCTCGCACACCGTCAACACCTTCGGGCCCGCTCACGGTGGCAATGCCACAACGGGTACAGCAGTCAGTCCGCCACCAGACGGCCACTCGTTGACCCGTAGCCCGATTGGGAGCGTACTCGGCAGGCCAGTCTGTGGCGAGTCCGATATAAATTGGGCAATTCCCTGGGAGTTCAGCGTGGCCGGCAGCCCCCGGAAGGAATTCGACAAGGCTAATAGCCACTCCATCTCCACTATTTTCTGCGATGCGAAAACCGAGAAGGCCCACTCGGGGATGTTTTGCCGCAAAATCGACGGCACGGTCTGCTAGGACGTCCTTCGGTGTCACAAGACGTAACTGCGGAGCGATTGGCCAATCGCTGGTCCAACCCAGTCGACGAATTGTGCGGACGGCTGCGAATTGAATTTGAGGATCTCCGTCCCGGCTTGCGTCATGCAATTTATCTCGAGCTAAGAAACAATTCCTTCGATCCAATTACGGTGACCAATCAACCAAAAATTCATGCTGAGCTCCTTGATCGTGTTGGGAAAACGGTCGGCAGGTCGGGAATGGCCATCGAGGGACCGGCTCCGACGCAGCAATGGGCGGTGATTCCGCGAGATGGGTACATTGGCTTTCGCATCGACATGCAGAACGTCGACATGCCTACCCGGGAACAAGGGAAAGTTCTTGTAGCGCTCGGAGACAAGTGCTGGAGAGTCGGGGTAGGTAGCTATAGGTTGGAGACTGCGGTGACATTCGCCAAGGACGAAACCGGACGGGAACACTCCTGGACGGGCGAATTGGAATTGCCGCCTGCTGAGATGGTTGTGACGGCGGCGATGTTGAAAGTGTAAAGAAATTTGTGAACGTACAATCGGCCATTGCTTCGAGAGTCGCGAGCGTGACAGAGCGTCAACCGCAATCGAACCTGCTGCACCATGTACATCAGCCCGTCAACCGGGCTGGAAGACATTGGATGGCGCAGGGGATTCCAGGAAATCAGAGAATGCAAGCGTTGCTCAAGCAGCGCATCCTGCAACCAAAACTCACCGTCGACCAGCCGGGGGACATTTATGAACAAGAAGCCGAGCGTATGGCGGAGACGGTGATGCGCATGCCGGAGTTGGAACGCGACAGGGAAGAAAAAGGAACCGCCCACGCAGTGGACGGACCTGGCTGCGTGCAGTGGGCGTGTAAGCAGTGTGAGGAAGAGCAGAAAGACGATCTCACGGGCATTCAGCGAATGTGTTGGCGCTGCGCGCAAGAACTGGAGCATCGGGAGTCGATTCAAACTAAGGAAGTGGAAGGCACAGTTCCTGAAGTCACATCGGAGATTTCGTCACGAATTCAGTCCCTGCAGGGCGGCGGCCAGCCCTTGCCAGCCTCGATGCGAGAGTTTTTCGAACTGCGGATCGGACATGATTTCTCGAACGTTCGAGTGCACACTGATCCTGTCTCCACGCGCAGCCTGCAAGCTCGCGCCTACACTGTCGGCCGGAATATCGTTTTCGGAGCCGGAGAATATTCACTGGAAACCTCCGAGGGAAGACGACTGCTGGCGCATGAACTGACACATGTGGTACAGCAGGGGAGTGCTGGGCCTCGTAAGGTGCAGAAGAAGCCACTGCCGGTAAGGTCGATGACATCGGAGCTCGTGCAGCGGGCTGGGGATCCGAAGGCAATCCCCACACCATTCGCCTGCCCGCACGACCTCGCCCCGAGCCACCCGGCGGGCACGGACATACTCTTCGCGAGTAGCAAAACACAGATAACGCCCACTCACACCAAGCCGTTCGCCGATTTTCTTAGCGCCTGGATGGCGGCGGGGGGCACGGACGCTATTCTGGTGCACGGGTATGCCAGCACGGACGGCGACCAAACTGAAAATTGGACACTATCTTGTGATCGTGCCCTAGCCGCGAAAGCCGAGCTAGTCCGCCTTGGCGTGCCTGAACTGCATATCCAATTTGTCGCGCACGGGGCATCGACAGACTTTGGGCCCGATGCCGCTCCCAATCGTCACGCCGTGATTGAAACGACTGGTCGTAGCGTCTTGCCACTCGTCACTGGCGTCTTGAAAGCACGCGACAACTTCGCCGGCCGAAGCGCAACCAAATTCGGGGTCGGAGAGATCATTGATCTCAGCTTCTCGTCGCGTCCTGCCCGGCCCGCTGCGGACTTTGGCGGCTTGAAGTGGGTGCTCGTCTCAGGTGGCGGAACGTTGGCGGGCGCCGCAAATGTCGGAACGGCAACCTACACCGCTCCCGCGACTGCGGCATCCGTGAAACTGGAACTGCGAGTTGCAGCCGGGGCCGCTGCGGGCAAGGTAGTTTATGAACACACAATAACGATCGTCATACCCTCTGGCGTGAGGATGGTTGCAGTACGCGGGACGGCTCCAAGCTATTACCCAGGCGGCGGCACGATACCGGCAGGTACATGGGGAGCAGGTTTCGAGGCAAATGCTTTTATTGATCCCAAGGATGTCTCGTTTCAAGGCGTCGTATTTAGTGAAGACACAGTAGCCGATGTGGTTTCCGGAAAATTTCTCTTAGGCTTTGGAGCGCATCTTCCCTACACCTTCGGACCGGCTCACGGGGGAGACGCAACAACGGGTACGGCTGTCAGTCCGCCCGTTGACCACATTGCAGGCGCGAGACCTCCGGCCGGAACGGTTCCAGGTTTAGGCATACCATTCTGCGGAGTCTCGGATTTTCTTTGGGCAATCCCCTGGGAATTCAGCGTGGCCGGGGGGGGCCCGACTCGTTTTGCGGGCGGGGCCACCGCCAATCACCACATGACCTCTACCCTCTTATGTGACGCTACGATCGAAAAAGCAGGAGCCGGGCCTTTCTGCCGTGCCATCGACGGCAGGACCTGCTAGGAGAGAGGCCTGTCACAGCAACCAATTTCAAGCAAGGCAACTGGAACAGCGCGATTATTCTTTTCGAAGCGGTTGCCTTTCGTAACCAACCACAGACTCACGCCGACATATTTGACATGACTCTGACGCCGATCTGCTCTTCTGGCGTATCTGTCCAGTCCAAGGTGCAGGATACTTAGGACAACTATGGCATCCGATTTCCCCCGCAGCCCAAAAGTGTTGAAAGGCGGATTGATTGTTTACCAGTCGCAATCGATCGACAGCCCTCCCCAGACCATCATCTTTCAGTACAACCCTGAACAGGTGAGTCGAACCCTGGCGCAACGTGCCGCTCCGCGAGATCCCGGCAACGTCGGTGCGGCCCGCGAAGATGTTTTGCGCGTGCTTGGTCCTCCCGTCGAAACCATCACCCTCGCGATCGAGCTCGACGCGGCCGATCAGTTGGCCGAGCCCGACCAGAACCAGATTACGGTGCAGAACGGGTTGCATCCTGTTTTGGCCACGCTGGAAATGTTGCTTTATCCCACCACCGACACGGCGGAGCACATACTTCAATTGGCCGAGCAAGGCCAGGTTCAGGTTTGTCCTACAGATACACCGTTGGTTTTGCTGGTGTGGGGAAAGTCGCGAGTGGTGCCCGTCCTCATCACTAGCTTCTCTGTGACGGAACAGGCATTCGATCCTCAGCTGAATCCAATCCAGGCGAAAGTGGACCTCGGCTTGCGAGTGCTTACCTACATGGAGCTTGAGCAAGGCACGCTTGGCTTCAAAGCTTTTCTGGCTTATCAACGGCAGAAAGAAATTCTTGCCGGACTCTATCAGCCTGTGGGCGACACCAGTCGATTTCGAGGTTTGATTCCCCTCTAACGACAGAGTGCGAGGACAGCATGTTCTTCAAAGGCAGCCGCTACGCGAACGTCGACAGTAATCAGATAACGGAGTCGACGGGACGCGTGATCGTTTATAAGAAGGTGCGTTTCATCCCGCCAACTCCGGGTGTGGTGGGTTATACGGTGGTGCAGGGCGACCGTCTCGATTTGGTTGCCAATCGGGCCTATCGCGATCCGCAGCGGTTCTGGCGCATTTGCGATGCCAATGACGCCATGTGGCCCGATGATCTGGTCACGATTGGGAAGATGCTTAAAATTCCGACCTCGGTGGGGTAGCACTTGGGCCAGATTGCTTACACGCTACTGATTGACGACGAGCCGGCGCCGCAATCGCTGATCGATGTGATCCAACACCTGGAGGTTGAGGATCACGCCGACATGGCTGACATGGTGAGGCTGAGTGTAGCCATCAGCGTGGGTGATGGCTGCTCCACATGGAACGTCGTGGACGAAGACATCTTCCAACGTCTGACGAAGCTGCGAATCAATGTCAGCGTAGGGAGCGGCAAGACCGAACCCTTAATCGAAGCTTACGTAACCGAAACCAATGCCGACTTCGCAAACCAACCGGGACAATCCATCCTCAACGTGGTTGCGATGGAGCCGACGGTGAAGATGAACCTGAAGGAGACCGTGACGCCATGGCCAAATATGGCCGATAGCGATATCGCCGAGCAGCTCTTCGGCGATTACGGCTTCGATCCGGTAGTTGACTCAACCCAGCCGACTCGAGACGAGATCGATCACACGGAAATGCAACGCGGTACCGATATCCAGTTTCTCAAGGCTCTCGCGCAGCGAAACGGATTCGAGTGCTATGTCGAGTTGAATTCCGATACCGGCCAGGTGGAAGGGCATTTCCATGCGCCGCGTCTGCAGCAGGACCCGCAAGGAGTGCTGACGGTCAACATGGGACCGGCCACGAACGTGAATTCCTTTCACGCGCAGTACGACATGCTGAAGCCGGCGACCGCGAGCTCATCAAACATCGATGTGCATTCCAAAGACGACCAGAGCGGCGAGTCCGATAGCCTCGGCGACAAGGCGCTGGGCACGGCTTCGACCGTGCCCAGTAGCGATGCGCGACAGGTGCTGGTCAGTGCGACCGGTCTTTCAGACTCCGGCGAGCTGCAGACTGCAACGCAAGCCGTGGTAGACCGTTCTTCCTGGGCGATCACTGCAAACGGCGAGGTCAACACAGTCGCTTACGGCGACGTGCTGCGCGCCAAGCGGCCGGTTCTGGTGCGTGGCGCAGGGCGCCAATTCAGCGGGACTTACTACGTGGAACGCGTGCTACACAGCTTCAGCGGCGACGGCTACACACAACAGTTCAGCCTGCGTCGCAACGCTTCCGGATTGCTGGGCAGCGAAGACTTTGTCGATGACGGCGCTCTGCCCAACACGTAATCGCTAACAACAACGTATGCCCACTACCTTCCAATCTGAGGATACTTCGACGCTGACCAAGTTCTTCGGCAAGTACCGAGGAACCGTGACCGACAACCAGGACCCGTCAAACCTGGGCAGGCTGCGCCTGAGCGTGCCCGACGTGCTGCAAAACACCGACAGTGGGTGGGCGCTTCCCGCCTTTCCGTACGCTGGGAAGGGAAGCGGTTACTTTCGAGTTCCACCGATAGGCGCTGGCGTCTGGGTCGAGTTCGAAGCCGGTGATGTCTCGCGTCCCATCTGGGCCGGCTGCTGGTACTCAGACAACGCGCTGCCATCGGACCAGGATGGCAATTCCGCCACTACGGATTACTTCATCGTGCGGACCGAGTCTGGACTGATCGTTGCCCTCAACGATTCGAGCCACACCGTGGCCATCAGCGATCAGAACGGAAGCAACTACGTTAAGATCGAGGTGGATTCGGGACAGATCACGATCAACGCGAATATGAAGATCGTGGTGAACGCCAGCCAGATCGAACTGGTTGACGGCGCGCCTCATCCGCTGGTGTTTGGCGACAGCCTGCTGCAGTACTTAAACCAGTTGGTGACGATGTTCAACAGCCACCTTCATCCGGGAGAGCTGGCTGCGGGAGTTCTTCCTGTTACACCCGCGCCGCCGGTTCCACCATTTCCTCCGGCAACACCCGATTTGCTTTCGGTGCAGGTCAAGACCGGCTAAGGATTCGAGATCATGGCTACGCAGCTTTACGGCGGCACTCTCGGCGACTTTGATTCGTCCGACAACATGGCGAAGGCGATCGAGAACGCTTTCAGCCAGATGCGCCTCAGCGCCGGTATAACCACTCCGCTTCCGTCGGGCGCAGACGCCCAGGACATGCGTCTTCTCTTTCTCGCAGTTGCGCGCGGCGTCATCGCCTACCTTGCTGCACATCCCCACGCATTCCAGGTGCAGGTGGCCCTGGAGAGTTCCGGTGACTTGTCGGACGGTCAGGTCACCCAGATCAACGCGATCTCCTGAAACTTATGGCTACGGAATACCTCGACTTTCCGTTTGATTTCGACGGCAGCGGACGCGCCGCACGAACCGATCCCGATGATCACGTGCGTGACATGATCTATCAGCTGCTCTTCACCAATCCTGGCGAGAGGGTGAACCTGCCCGATTTCGGCTGCGGTGTGCTGCAGATGGTTTTTCGTCCCAACAGCGATCTTCTGGCTGCCGCTTCGCAGCTTCTGATTCAAGGTTCGATCCAGCAGTGGCTGGCTGACGTAGTATCCGTGCAGCAGTTGGAAGTCACCGCGGTTGACGAGCAACTACAAATCCTCATCGTCTACATCCGCAAGGACACCGGACAACAGGTGCAACTTACGTTTACGGCTCCCACTGGCGGCCAGTAAGCCCTCAATTTCTTCCCATGTCCGCATTCCAAAGCACAATCTGCGACGATCCTACCCGTCGCGCCCAGATTGAACAGGACCCAGTCCTCAACGGCATCGACTTCGTCGAAGTTGTGACGTCGCCGCCGTCCGATGACGAGCGAGTTCTGCAGGTCTTCTTCATTCCCAAGAACCCCGGAAATCTTGTTGGCCAGGCCAATCTTGTCCTGCTGATGCAAAAGCTGGCTGCAGCGCCGCAGGAGGTGACCATCGAAGGCGGCGTCCGGATTCAGAACATCAAAGTTCTGGGCGTAACTTTCGTCACCGATCACATCGAAGTTCGCGTCAGCGAGCCTGGGGATTTCTCCGACTACACGCTCATCATCAATGATCCTGCCGTTGATCTGTTCTATTCGCAGGTGCAATTCAACTTCAAGGCGGGATGCCCGTCTCACTTCGATTGCCGGCAGAAACAGGTATGCCCGCCAATCATTCCCGATGAGCCCGACATCGACTACATGGCGAAAGACTATGCCAGCTTCCGCCGTGCGTTGCTCGATTTCATTCCCACGCTCAAGCCGTCATGGACGGAGCAGCACGAGGCTGACATTGGCATGGTGCTGCTGGAACTGCTTGCCTACTGCGGAGACCAGCTCAGCTATTACCAGGATGCAGTCGGCAACGAAGCCTTTCTGGAAACCGCACGGCAGCGCATTTCGGTACGCCGGCTGGCGAGGCTGATCGATTACCAGATGCACGATGGCGCCAGTGCGCGCGCCTTTCTGCAACTGCAGCTTTCACCCAACACGACGGGCTCGCTGCCTGCTGGAAGTCAAGCGCTCACACGCATCACCGTTCCGATTCGAGGCAAGTTGCCGCCGCATCCGCCCGTGTTCGACGCCGCTACCGCCGACGCTGCCATCGCTGCCGCCAACGCAATCTTCGAAACCATGGTAGACGCGGAATTCTCCGATCGTCTCAATTCGATTCCCGTCTATACGTGGGGCAATTCTCTCTGTTGCCTGCCGCGCGGCACGACTTCGGTCTATCTGCTCGGCGATCTCTCCGCGGCCGCCGGTCCCGAGCCCTGGCGACTCAAACCCGGCGATTTCCTCCTCTTCGAAGAACTCTTGGGTCCCGATACTGGCTTGCCCGCAGATGCCGATCCTGCGCATCGCCAGGTCGTGCGCTTGATCGACGTGCAGCGTGCCACCGATCCGCTCGAGAACGATCCGCAGACCGGAACACCGCCGACGTTGCTGACACTTGTGACCTGGGCTCCGCAGGATGCACTTGCTTTTCCGTTGTGTCTCTCGGTTGAGCTGTCGGACAAGGCGTTCATCAATGGGGTCTCAGTGGCAAGAGGAAATCTGGTGCTGGCTGACAATGGCTTGACGGTCAGCGAGTGGTTCCCGGGTGATCCCGTGGATCCTACGGTTCCGGGTATCGTCAAAGGGACGAGAGCGTTTCGCTTCCTGCTGGAGCAGGGGCCGCTCAGCTTCCGCATCCCCTATTCGGACAGGGATTCGGTCTCGGCGCTACTGCAAACCGATCCACAGGCAGCCAAAGCTCAGGTTCCCGAACTCGAGGTGCACACAGGGACCCAGGTTCTTGCCGACTGGACGGCGGAGACAGACCTGCTCGAGGCCCATCCGCAAGACCGCCAATTTGCAGTGGAGACCGAAAATGATGGTCGTGCGCTGATCCGCTTCGGCGACGGCGTGTATGGGCTCGATCCTCCTGCCGGATCGCACATCTTCACCACCTATCGCATAGGCGTCGGCACGCCCGGCAATGTTGGCGCGGACTCGCTGGTCCATCTCATCGATCCCGGCACAGTGGTGAACTTTCCTAGCCTCATCGCCGTTCGCAACCCGTTGCCTGCTTGGGGAGGAGTTGACCCGCAGCCCATAAAGCAGGTGAAACTTCTGGCGCCTCCGGCAATGGAAGCTGTGCAGTTCCGGGCCGTTACCGAAGACGACTACGCGCGCGCTGCCGAGAAATGGCCTGAGGTCTCGCACGCAGTCGCGACATTTCGCTGGACAGGTAGTTGGTACACCGTCTTTATAACCGTCGATCCCTTCGGCAGGAGCGACTTGCCCGACGATATGCGCGAGCGGGTCCTGTCCTTCGTTACCTCGTACACACAGGCCGGCTACGATCTCGAAATCAATGCGCCCATCTACGTAGCGCTGGACGTTGCGGTTGACGTTTGCGTTGCTCCGTACTACTTCCGCGGCGACGTCGAGCAGCGTCTCTTGCAACTGTTGAGCGACGCCATCCTCCCGGACGGTAGCAAGGGTTTCTTCCATCCCGACAACTTCACGTTCGGAGAGCCGCTCTACCTGAGCAGTCTGTATGCGGCCATAGTCGCGGTCGATGGCGTTGATGGGGCTTCCGTGACGCGCTTTCAGCGCTGGGGAAAGCCGGCTAATCACGAACTGGAACAGGGCTACATTCCTGCCGATCGCCTAGAAGTCTTACGTCTCGACAACGGCCGCAATTTTCCTGAGAACGGAGTGATCACTTTGAACATGGGAGGCGGCAAGTGAGCGCCGAGCAGTCTCCAGCCGTAAACACCTGCGGCTGCTGCCAACCCGACGGCTCGCCCACGCCACTGTTGATCGCCAACCGACCCGGCCTGTCGGCGATCCAGTACCGTGTGGGCACGTACGGCAGTTTCTTGCTGGCCATGATGGAGGGAATCGCTCACGCTCCCGAGCTTCGCGAAACCTGGCTCACCCGTTCGACCGACGATTTTGGAATCGTTGTGCTCGCCATGTGGGCCTATGTGGGCGACATCCTGACCTTCTACCAGGAGCGAATTGCCAACGAAGCCTACTTGCGAACAGCAATCCTACAAGAGTCCATACAGAGACTCGCCGCGCTATTGGATTACAAGCCCGCTCCCGGATCGGCAGCAGAAGCCGATCTTGCATTCTTCGTCGAGGCTGGGAAGCAAGTGCAGGTTCCGGTTGGGCTGCGTGTGCAAAGTGTTCCCGGACAAAATGAAAAGCCACAAAAGTTCGAGACGATCGAATCCGTTACCGCCTATGGCCTTCTGAATCAGTTGCAGATTTTTCCACATCCGCAGACGTATTCGCCCTTTGCTCAGGGGAGCGCGCAGGCAGTGCTGCTCTCAAGCACCAAAGGTCTCGCCGCCGGAACCAAGCTGGCCGTGTTCAATCCCAAGCGAGCGGAGAGAAAAACAATCTCCGGCTTGAGCGCCCACAACACGCAGGAAATTCTTGGCTGGTCTTCAGCTGTACAGTCTTCCGATTTCACAGTCGCCAATGCGCAGGTCGTCGTCTATGACAAGGAGTACCACCTGTTCGGCAGCAACACCCCGAGCAGTTTTGTGCAGACCACGGCGGACTCGAACGCGCCGGGTGGTGTGAAGTTCCAGTTGCTGAACGCTCCTTATGCCAACTCCCACCTTGCGCCTCTACCTGCAAATCGCTTTACTCTCGACGCTCGCTACGACGACCTCAAGCCGGGAGCGACGATCCTGATTGCACAAGAAGGCTCGAGCGCGAATCCCACGGACACCTTTGCGTGCCTGGCCACAGTCACCAACGTCGCGACCGAACCCGCGATCGATGGGCCCCTCCAAAGCTCGGTGACCTGGCTCACCACCAACATCAACGCAGGCCCATTCGCTTCGCCTATCACAGCTGCCGAACGGGCACGCGTGACCATTTACAACGTCACCAGCGTCCTTGCCCTGTCGCCCTTCGAATATGGCGACTCTATTTCCGGCGGCAAAGTGTACGTGCCGATCTCCATCATCTCGGGTCTCGATACGAAACGCTCCATCATTCTCGATGACGCTGCTCTCAATCCTCAAACCGTCAAAGTCACCGCCGTGCAACAGATCGACACCGATGGCGACGGCGCACCCGATCATTGGGAGATCGCATTCACGCCCGACCTGAGTCGCACGTTGAGCACCTCCTCCGCGACGCTCTACGGCAACGTTGCCAACTCCAGCCACGGGCAGACCGTCAGCGGCGAGGTGCTCGGCAATGGTGATTCTTCGGAAACCTTCCAGTCCTTCCAATTGCAGAAATCGCCTGTCACCTTCGTTCACAAGGCTGGCGCACCGCACGGGGCGGCGAACACGCTGCAAATCCAGATTGGCGATGTTTACTGGAACGAGGTTGAGGATCTCTTCGGTCACGGTCCGAAGGAGCGGGTGTTCACCACCAGCGAAAATGCCAACGGCATGACCGTCCAATTTGGCGATGGTGTTACGGGTGGCCGGGTTCCGACCGGCAAAGCGAACGTCGTCGCTACTTATCGGCAAGGAATCGGACTCGCGGGTAACGTCTCCACTGGCGCGCTGCGCACGTTGCTCGATCGGCCTGTCGGATTGAAAAGCGTCAGCAATCCGGCAGCGGCAACTGGTGGCTCAGAGCCCGAAAGCCTGGATCAATCCCGCACCAACGCTCCCAATACAGTTCGCACCTTTGGGCGGATTGTTTCCCTGGAAGACTTCGAAGACTCCGCCCGCGAGTTTGCTGGCGTTGCCAAGGCCCGCAGCTCATGGGAGTGGGACGGCGAAGAGCGTGTGGTTTACCTGACTGTCGCTGGACCGAACGGCGCCGCGATTGTTGGCACAACTTATGACGAACTCGTGGCTGACCTCAATAGCCGGCGTGATCCCAATCGAGCGCTTCGCGTCCGGACGTACACGCCCGTGCCGCTGCAAGTGCAGGCTGCCATCTTTATCGACCCCGACTATGTGCCCGACGACGTGCTGGCCGCGGTGCAGGCTACGGTCGAGAGTTATTTCTCATTCGACAACCTGCAATTCGGCGAACCCATTCATCTCAGCAACGTGTACGCCGCCATCCAGAACGTTCCCGGGGTTGATGGCGCCGACATGGTGACCCTGCAGTTCAAGAATCCGGCCGACGCCGCCAGTCACGGCGCCAGCGCTGATCCCGTGCAGGTGCATCTCCGCATCAACGACGATGAATTGGCCACCTTGGAAGATCCCCTCAACGACGCTGTCATTACCGTAGGAGAGGTCCAGTCGTGAGCAACACCAACTCTCTCGACCTCTATTCGTTGCTGCCTGCGATTTATCGCATCCGTGACTCGGAGCGGGGTTATCCGTTGCGCGCGCTCCTGGGACTGATCAGCGCGCAAGCTTCGCTCGTAAAGACCGATATCGATGGCTTGTGGGACGATCTGTTCATCGAAACCTGCGCCGACTGGGTCATTCCCTACATCGGCGATCTGGTTGCCAACAATCCCATCTACGGGAACATCGTGCGCAGCCGCACCGATGTGGCGCACACCATCTATTACCGTCGCCGCAAGGGCACGCTTACTATGCTGGAGCAGTTGGCCCGCGACGTCACCGGATGGGACGCGCATGCAGTTGCCTTCTTCGAAGAACTGGGCTGGTCGCAGAACCTCAACCACATTCGCCTGAACGACACCACCAATACCGATCCAATGGACCCCTACGCTGTAGGACGTGTTGGCACGGTTCTGCTGCGCGACCTCGATGCCACCGATCGCATCGGTGGGCCCTTCGATACGACCACCCACACAGTGGATGTTCGTCCTATCAGCCAGGTCGAAGGCTGGTACAACATCCAGAGTGTCGGCTTTTTCCTGTTTCGCCTAGAGACTTTCTTCATGCAGGAAGTGACGCCACGCCAGTCGCCGACATTCGCCGACGGCTTTTACTTCAGCCCGCTGGGCAATCCTGCTCCTCTTTTCGTAAATCCTCAGCCTGCGCCTTTGGGTGATGGTCTGGTAAACGAGACACAGGTGCAGTCCCCGATTCGCAAAGTCGCCTTCTACTTCAGACCCGAAGACTACTATGAGAATCCAT
>Ga0335085_10009159_pt1 | contig 14976 bp, 16 predicted proteins | sample Lox_Sample_45_FD_206712 | JGI IMG/M metagenome (GOLD analysis project Ga0335085, IMG submission 206712) | Soil microbial communities from Loxahatchee National Wildlife Refuge, Florida, United States - Lox_Sample_4.5 | ecosystem: Environmental > Terrestrial > Soil > Wetlands | place: USA... | reverse complement strand
CATGGTGGAAAACCCTCGGTGGGGTGGTCCTGGCAGCAATGTTGAGCGTGCCCGCCTGGGCCGCGAATGCAGCGCTACCCGGAACTCTGAACTACGTTGAGGGACAGGCAAACGTTGGCGATCAGTCGTTGAATGCCAAGCAGATTGGTTCCGTAGAACTTCAGCCCGGACAAAAACTCGACACTCAGAACGGGAAGGCAGAAATCCTGCTCACGCCGGGAGTATTTCTGCGCGTGGGCGACAACGGCGCAGCGCAAGTTGTCTCGTCGAGCCTGACCAATACCGAAGCTCGCGTCGACAAGGGACAGGCGATGGTCGAAGTCGCTGAGATTCACAAAGACAACCTGCTGCGCATTGCCAGTGATGGCGCGACCACGCAACTTCTGAAAGATGGCCTATATGGGTTCGACGCTGACAGTGGCGCCGTGCGCGTATTCAAAGGCGAAGCGCTGGTGCAGGATGGCGATCAGCACGTAAAGGTCAAATCAGGCCACGAGGTCGACCTGAACACGAGCGCCAAACTGAAGTCACGCAAGTTCGACAAGAAGTCGTACGAACAGAGCGATCTGTACCGCTTCAGTAATCTGCGTTCTGAGTATCTGGCAGAAGCCAATGTTGACGCGGCTCGCACGTACTATGCCGGTGGACCTGGCTGGTATGGGCCAGGCTGGTATTGGGATCCGTTCTTCACGTCGTACACCTGGATTCCTGGTAGCGGAATTTTCTATGACCCGTTTGGCTGGGGCTACTACTCGCCGGGATTCGTGGGCTACGCGCCTATTATTTATGGCGGCGGATACCATCCGTACCGCTACGGGTACTACCATCCGTACCGTTACGGATACCATCGCCCCGGCGTTGTAGGGGTGCATCCGGGAGTGCCGGGAGTTGCCGGGCCACATCCAACGGGAGGCTTCCATCCCAGTGCTCCTGCGGGACACTTCGGAGTCATGGGCCCTGGATTCCACGGCGGCGTTGGTGGCGGCTTCCATGGTGGAGTGGGTGGCTTCCATGGCGGCGGGGTCCACAGATAAGCTGCATTGGCCAGACGCGAATAAGCACAATAAAAGCCTCGTCATACGGCGAGGCTTTTTGCTTGAGCGAATCACGCGGAACTGGATCACCAACTGAGAGGCGTCAAAGCTTCTTGAGTACCTCGATGATTTCTTCCGGTTCAGGAGCGCGATTCAGCGGGTAAATCTTGGCGAATGCGATCTTGCCCTGCTTATCGACCACGTAGATGGCGCGCTCGCTGACGCCGGGCAGCGGATCGCCGTCGCGCAGCAGTCCATACTTCGCCACCACATCGCCGTGCGGGAAGAAGTCGCTGGCCAGAGGCAGATTCAGCATGCCAATTTCTTTCTTCTGCCAGGCGGTGTGGCTGGGGATCGAATCAACGCTGATTCCGATAACGTCAGCGTTGTAGCCCGCGAACTTCTCCAACTCAGCGTTGAAGGCCGGCAATTCGGCCGTACACACTGGCGTCCAGTCAGCCGGATAGAAAACAAGGACCACGTTCTTGCCGCGATAGTCACTCAGTTTCACACGCTGCCGAATGTTGCCGACGACCGCCGGCAAATCGAAGTCCGGCGCGTCATCCCCCACGTTCAAAGGTGCCATCTTTCCCCTCGCCCCAATTTGGAGACTTCGATTCTACGGGGCTGCCTACCCGGCGGCAAGCAAGTCTTGGAATTGTCATGCGATTGCAACAAAGCAAACGGGCAGGTGAGCCGCGGCATCGTACAGGCGTGGTTCGGCAAAAGATTTGGCGGAGTTAACGCGCGTAATAATATGAAGGGTTGAATCCTCGGTTCCTGAGGCACCTATGTTCGGCAGCAAATACAACTACGAAACGTTCCAACGCAACCGTTTACTCCGCGACTTAGCGGCCAGTCAGCTCGGCGGCGCGCCCCGGCCGGGCGATCGCGCGCCCGACTTTGTGGGCCGCACCTTGCAAGGCAATACGGTTCACCTGAAGGACTTCCGCGGACGCAAGAATGTCGTCCTCACCTTCGGCTCGGCAACCTGTCCGCAGACGGCAGGCTCGCTGCCCGGTATAAACGACCTTTATACGGATCGAGATCCGAATGTGGAGTTCTTTTTCGTGTACACACGCGAGGCGCATCCCGGAGACAAGCTCGGGGCGCATCCCTCCTACGAGGAGAAGGTGAAGGCGGCCGAGTTGCTTCGTGACGCCGAGAGTGTTGAGATTCCGATCATTGTCGATGAGGTCAACGGCAACATTCATCGCAAGTACGGCAAGCTGCCGAACCCGACGTTCATTATCGACAAGAGCGGGCGCATTGCGTTTCGCTCGCTGGCTACCCGGGCCTCGGTCATTAATGCGGCGCTTGACGAACTGCTGGAAGTGCAGCAGGAGGAAGGAAAAGATCACGCGATCGTGTGCGATGGCGAAGATCTTTCCCTGCCGTCGGCGCAATTGCTGTGGCGAGCGCATCGTGCGCTGGAGCGCGGTGGCAAGCGCAGTATCGGCAACTTCCGTCGCGAGATGGGACTACCGGGCCGGGTCGTTCTCATGAGCAGCCGACTTGCGGGGCCAATCGTGGAAAACCCTGGCAAAACTGCTGCCGGAGCTGTTGCCGCGATTTTAGTGCTGGGGCTGGGAGTATGGGCAGGGTTTGCGCTCCGGCGCAAGCGGCTCTCGACTTATCGCAGTCCGTATGAGTCGCGGAAGTTTCAGCACGGCTTGAGCGACGCCGGGGGATACGAAGCGGTCGGGATCTAGTCCTCTATTGCGGTTCCGAAGTCTTCGGAAAGAACGCCTGCGCCTCGTCGATCTCACGGGCGAACTTCAGCGCTAAGTCGTCCTTCCAGGATCGCTTCCACAGCTTGCGCTTGTCGAGGTAGTGCTGCATGCGGTCAAGCGGATCGCCGCCTACCGGCTCTGGTGTCGGCGGCTGGCTGTCAATGAGGGTCGGGCCCGACCCGGCGCGCGCACGATGTATCGATTCCTGTGCGACACGCCACATGGCCACGACATCGCCACCATCCACCGTAATTCCGGGGATGCCGTAGGCTGTGGCACGCTGGCGAGCATCGTTTCGCCCCATCGCGGTTGGGTGCATGCCGCTGACAGACACGAAAATCATTGGCAGGCGCTCGCTGGCAGCAAGGGTCGCTGCTTCGTGCCAATATCCGAGTGCGTTGCTGCCTTCGGGTAGCAGCAGCACCGTCACGTTCGAACTCTGGGTCTTCTTCTGTGCGAGTGCATAGCCAGCCGCAAAGCTCATCTGCGCTGCAATGGTCTGTGCAGGAGGAAAAAGGTGGATAGAGTTTTGGGACACCTCTGGCGCGAATGCCAGGTATTCCGAACGCACACCATAGAGCTCCGCGAAGATGAGTGCCAGCGGTTCACCGGCGAGAATGCGCGCTGCAAAATTCGGCTCCGACGAAATGGCGTCTCCGCCGCGCAGCTCAATCAGGCTACCGATGACGGTCGCCTCAAACCCGCGCCGGAAATTTGCCGGCGGCATTAGCCTTTGCGATTGCGCCAACCGCGCGATCCGCTCCTCAGCCATCCGACAACGCAACATCGTCGAATAGAGTCTGCGCAGCATCATGGGATCGGAAGGCGACGCCGCGACTTCGGGACCGGGAACGATTCCGGTGGATGCCGGCACGACGATTGAGCCGGGCGCATCTGGGTTCTCGAGATTTCTGAAATTGGTTGCCATGCAAAGCGGCCTTGGGATTGAGTTTGTATTGTAAGGGAGAAATGAGAAGCGATGATACCTTCGCAGAGGATACGCCGCCGAAAGTTTAGCTTGTCGCCGAGATTGTTACAGCAGGTTTTCCAACCTTAATGTGAATAGATTGTGGAAAAGGACGAATATCGCGCGGCAAGTGCGCATTCCTACTGAATCGGTAGCAGAGTGACTCACACCGGGTGCAGATCGGCAGTCCAGCGACCGTGAGGCACCGTCATGGTACGCTGACGCCGTGAAGGTTCGACTCGATCGGCTGCTGGTGGAGCGTGGGCTGGTTCCATCGCGAGAACGCGGGCATGCACTGATTCTCGCCGGTCGCGTGCTGGTGGATGAGCAGAAGGTCGACAAGGCGGGAACGGCGATCGCAAGTGATGCGGTAATACGGGTTCTGGGCGACGATCTTCCTTACGTCAGCCGCGGCGGATTGAAGCTGGCTGCGGCACTCAAGCGTTGGGAAATCGATGTGCGCGGAGGCACTTGCATGGACGTGGGTGCGTCGACAGGTGGGTTTACCGATTGCCTGCTGCAGAACGGAGCCAGCCGAGTCATTGCGGTTGATACCGGATATGGGCAGATGGACCTGAAGTTGCGTTCCGACCCGCGCGTCCGATTGCTGGAGAAAACCAACGCCCGATACCTCACTCCGGCGCAGCTTTGGCCTGGCGATACGCCACGCGATTCCATCGAGATAATCGCCATGGACGTTTCGTTCATCTCAGCGACGCTGGTTCTGCCTGCCGTCATCGAATGCGTTCGTGCCTCGGGCGCTGCGCAGTTTCATCTCATCACACTGGTAAAGCCGCAATTCGAGGTAGGGCGTGAGCAGGTAGGTAAAGGCGGTATTGTTCGCGATTTGGAGGCGCAGCAGCAGGCCGTGCGAAAGGTGGCGGCGACCGTGGAGCAGCTCGGGGGGGCGGAGGTCGAGTCGATCGAATCGCCGATACTAGGCGGGGAAGGGAATCGCGAATTCCTTCTGCATGCCGTATTCGCGGAGCCTCTCCAAACTGCTGCTGTACACTGATTGCTCACACAATGAAATCTGCCGCTATCGTCTCCAAGCCGTCAAAGCCGGAGTTGGCCAGCCTGTTGCCTGATCTCTTCGGTTGGTTTCGCCGACACGGCTATCATCTTTACCTCGACCAGGAAACCGCCAGTTACTTAACCGATGGCGCGGAAGTCGTGCCTCGAACGGAGGTCGGCGACAAGCATCCCGACTTTGTCCTCGTGCTCGGCGGCGACGGTACGCTGCTCTCGGCGGCGCGCGCCGTGGCCCACGCTGGGGTTCCGATTCTCGCTGTGAATCTTGGCTCGCTCGGCTTCCTCACGGAGGTACCGTTAGCCGAGATGTATTCCACGCTTGAGGCGGTCAACCAGGGACACTGCCCCGTGGAAGAGCGAGCGGTTCTGCAATGCCAGGTGATCCGGGCTGAGGAGTGTATTGCCCAGCATTTTGCGCTGAACGATGTTGTCGTCAATAAAAGCGCGATTTCGCGACTGGTCGATTTCGATTTGCAAATCGACGGCGTCTTTGTGTTCAGCTACAAGGCTGACGGCGTCATCATCGCCACACCGACCGGTTCGACTGCGTATTCGCTGGCGGCTGGCGGTCCCATCATGATGCCTTCAGTATCGGCATTCGTGGTGACGCCGGTGTGTCCGCATTCTCTAACGCACCGTCCGTTGGTCGTGACCGACAAGGCGCAGATCGAATTGCTGGTGGAAAGTGGCCATGAGGAAGCGTTTCTGTCCATTGACGGCCAAGTGGGAATGCCTGTGCTGCAGGGAGACCGAATCATCTGCTGTCGTGCCGCCCACAACGTGAAGCTGATGCGCGTCCGACGAACCTTCTTTGACGTGCTCAGGAATAAACTCAAGGCGGGCCAGCGCTAGGACAGTCGTTGCAATTAGATCTGGCATACAGCCAGGGGACGCGCTGAAGAATGCCGATAATAAGCTCGAGCGACTGCCAAGAATAGTGGGTCCACCGCAGAAGCAACGGACCCGCGAATCTCGTTCAGAACGATTTCTTACTTAATGTGCCACCGCGGCAAAAAGGTCAGACTTCAGCAGTGCCTGGAATCGCTGGTCGTCGGTTTTGAAATGCATCTGGACCATGTCGTTGCTGCTGTCTACGCTCGAGTTCTGCAGGGCCAGTTTTTCCGTGTCGTTCCCCGACATCTTGCGATAGATCACGCCCGCCTTCACTAACGACGCCAAACTTGCCGCCGTCATGTTGTCTGACGTCTTCACGTTCAAGTCGAACGTGACGCCATTCTCAAAGTTCATCATGTAATCGGAAGCAAGCAACCGCTTCTTGATGACGTCGTAGTCCGCCAGCGCGGAGGCTTGTCCCAGCGCCGACTTCATCATGTACTGCGTACCAATCTGGTCGAGGGTGCTCCAGATGGCCGCTGAATCGACGCCCGTAATCAAATCGTTCATGGTGTTGTTCTTCTCGATGGAATCCGCTCCGTTGTCGCGAACGTCAATCGCTCCATGCAGGGCGGAAGTGTCGCCGAACACGATTGTCGAAGGATCGAGAAATGCCATGTTCATTCCCGACCCCATGGGGTAGATGTAGGTGAGCAGGTACTTCTCAGGCTTGATCTTCTTCAGCCGCGCTTTCTGCAGAAACTCTTTCTGCTTGAACGGGCCTTGCGCAATTCCAATGCTGTAGAGCGCGTTCTTGGCGCCACGATAGCTGATAAACGTCAACTGCTCGGCGTCTTTATCAGGATCGATTCCCGTCGCGCGCAATGCTTGCTCGAACTGCTTGAGCGTGTCGGGCATTACACGGTCTTTAAGCGCGCGTGCACTCGGAGAATTGCGCAGCTCGCGATAATCGACCGAGATGATCTGCTGAATCGCCGACGGAATTACAGTGCGAGCATTGCTGCTAAGGGGAGCGGTTGCTGCTATCTCCGGCAGGGCAGAGACGAAAGCCAGGGCGAACGCGAGATATCTCATATGCTTCATTAGACTCATTCTAGCCGGAAATGTAAGGAGAGATGCCGGGCAAATCAGCGCTGTTGCTCGGTTGAGCCGCGCATCTTCCGGATTTCATGGCGCATGACCTCGATTGGGAACCCACATCATTGAGGATAGTTTTGATTGACCGTGGCGTCCTTTTGCTTCTGCTTATTCTTACTGATAGGAGTAGTTTCGGCGGGAGGAGGGCACTTTTCGGCCAGTACTTCAAAGCTCGTAGCGTGGAAGCGCCGGTCCTTCTTCTGACTGCTTGCTACTTGGGAACTGGTGGGGGACTCCTGAGACTCAGCTGCGGGCACCCAATCCCCTGTGAGCTTCACTTTCTGCCCTGCTGCGGTTCCGAGATCGGTCGGGCCTAACACCTGCACGCCAGAACGGTGTTGCATGCTGTTCAGCTGGAAGTGCCCATCAGGATAAGGACCGGCTATGCAGCCTATGAGGGTTGAGCTCTTGGCACCCGCAGGCTTGGTTACCTGATCGCCGCTGATCGCGCTGTTGTCCTGGGTTGCGCTCGCGGCGTTGCTCTCTTTATCCGCCTGCCTGGCGGAGGGCGCTGCAGGCGGGGTCGCAGGATTTGAAGTTTGCGCCCACGCGCTCAGGCTCAAGCTAAATGCGACGATTGTCAATGCAGGCAATCTGTCCATATCAGAAGTTAGATGCTCGATTATCAAATGCGGCCGGGCTCAATATGGGTCAGCGGCGCCGGGCGTGAGCGCCGCTTATACCCTTAGTTGGCCTTCTTGGCCCAAACGGAAGCATTGAGGCAGGCCACCACTCCATCAATCACCTTCCCCAGTCCATCCGAGAACTTCGACTCATCGACAATCTGCTTGTTGCTGACCGCATCGGTCACCGAGATTGCTGACTGTACAAAGTTTAATGCTGCGCTCTTTTTGTCACTTCCGCTTTTTGCTCCGAGCAGCCCCTCAATCCCATTCACTACGCTGGGGGCAAGCGAGATGCCTTGAAGTAATTTCGAAAGAAAGTTCATTTTAATTGCTCCTTATGTTCTGAGTTGCCTTTGGTGACTCAATCTCATTCGTATGGATAGTCGATGTGCAGCAACATCGAGTACCGCGAGTACTTGGGCGGATTTGACGCGTCATACTGGCGCAGGTAGTAGTCCTGGACTCGCGATAATCGGGGCAGCGTGAACGCTTGCGAGGGAAAGCGACCCGCCAGGTTACCGTTGCTGCCTGGGCCCCATCCCCCGTCCGAGCGTCGCACCTCAATACCTCCGCCCGGAGGTGGCGCCGTGCCGGCGTCGATACTGATCTCCGTGGCGATGATGTTGGTCACCTGCGCCGCTATCAGGGCTGGCAGATACAGCGATGACGAGGGGCTCGTAACGGTAAATGTCGTCGTGAGCGGTTCCGGCAGCAACGCGGAATCAAACTCCAGGGTCATCGCCGCAGCGGAGTAGTTCGCGAATTTGATGGAGTACTGCGACCGGTCTTCGTCTACTTCGAGCACCTGCACTTCGACTTCTTGAACCCACGCGTTGAATTGCGCCTGCCACGACGGCGCCGACACCTGAACCAGCATTCCCGGCGTTACGTCACTAGACGGCAGCAAATCGCTCACAACGTCATACGATCCCAGCCATGCGGTTTGCGTCGCGTCATCAAGAACCGCCAGCGCGGCGTTCTCGCAATCGACCGAGCCTGGCGCAGCCGGCAGCCTCAGTCGCCTTACGCAGCTGCGTTGGCCGTTGTCAGCCCCTTTGTGATGTGCGTTGATGCTGTTCGTATCCTGCACTCTGGCCATCGCTCGCCCACTGCCGCGGTAGCTCACGATGATCTGCTCGTTAGGATCGGGCGGATACGGCGGATAAAAGTGCAGATTCCCCGACGATGTGACGTAGCACTCACCGCCATCAGCCAGGGCACCCGTGAGCCGGGTACGGAACGCGCCTCCAGTCTTCATGCTGCGAATCTCCGCCGCCAGGGTCAGCGTTACGCGCGTGAATGACAGATCGAAGCACGCGCTGCTGCCGTTTACAACGGCATAAGCGCCGAACGGGGGGGTAGCCGGCTGCACGTCGTCGTACAGCACCGTGGCCGGGGCCGCCAGCGTGCCGGGATTATTCGGATCAACATCGTGCACTGAGAGCACGAAACGTACGCTCGCTCCCACCGCGTCTCCTCCCCGTTGGTTATTGGGACCATGAGCCGACGAGTAGTAGCTTTGGTGTTCGCGGTGCGCCTCGTTGGCAACCACCTCCGTCGCAAGCGAATAGAGATGTCCGGGAGTGGTCGCGATAAAGCTCCCTGCCGGTGCGCCATTTATCAAGGGCTGAATGGCGCAGTTGCTACCGTAAGGCGTGATTCGGAACCCTGCTATGCAGGTTGCATCGCCGACCGGGCCGTGGTAGATCCCGCCGATGGTTGCTTGAGACGCTGCGTTGAACGATACCTGTCCGTGTTCAAGGCGCAGTCCGCCCGCCAGCTCAAGCTGCTCCACAAATTTCAGCGTAACCGGCCCGTTCAGGTGCAGTGTTCCGGACTGCACAGATACCGTATGGTTCGGATCGGTGAGGGCCCACAATGTGGGACTGAGTCCTGGCCCTTGGTAGCTTTCCTGGAATAGGGTGCTCGCGGTTGCGCCGTAAGGGCTATCCGACAACGTAAAGTTGAGCGTCAAACCATCACCCAGGAAGTAATTACGTATGTAAACCTCAGGCTCCAATTCGCCAATGATGGTTACATCGTTACCGAGCAGATCAGGCACCGCGACAGAAAATCCGCCAGGCATGAACTTTGTGTCGCTCTCATTGATACTGAAACTCTGCTGTCCTATCGGCTGCAAACTTAGCTTGCCGTCCTGGACAGTGTAGCTGGCGTCGACCATCGTCGTCAGTTCCTGCGCGTGTTCGCTCCAACTCTTCTGTGCGTCGGTGGCGTACTGATACACATTGGCGAAATCCTGTACGCCCGACATGTTCAGCACGTCCGGAAGCGCATCGCTGGCGATGGTGCGCAGGGCGTCTCCCGCGCTGCGCCACGCAAATGGGGGACGAATGGCCAGGGCATTGCGGTCCAGCAGCCACGAATCGTCCTGCGCCACCAGCAGATATCGCCATGCGCGCGCTGCCTGCCCGTATCCCAGCGATTGCTGTTGCGGAGCCGCCGTTAGATATCCAGTGAACAACTTGCAACCGTCATTGCGCTGCAAAATGACGCGCCCGCCACTCGCCGGGATGACGAAGCTCGGATCGGCTGCTGCCAACGCGGCCGTCATCTGCCACGCACGATTCAGCTTGCGTGTAACTTTTGGCAGCGCGGTCGCGTCCAGATAGGGTGTATAGTCCTGTGGTCCGCGATTATCGTTGTTGTCAATGGTAAGTTTCATGAATTTTGCATCTCACTGAGCGCGCCAATCGAACGCTGATGAGCGACGCTGAAACCGAGTACGTGGTCGAATTGCAGATGCGCCTTGGCGAAAAGCTGCAGGCGCTGGGATTTGGGGAGGACCCGCGGGCGCGCGATCTCATGCATCACCTTGCTGAAATCGCGGCCCGCTGCCGCACCTTCGAGCAGCAGTCATTACCTCTATTCACTGAACTTGCGCCTGAGCATCGCCGCTCCTTCGCTCAATTGCTGATGGAGATCAAGGCCGACCTCGACGCCATCCAGGACTCGATCACTGACACACAGCCCGCGCTGCAGGCCTTGTTTGATCACCTTCTGCAAGAAGAAAAGCGATCGGTTGAATGAGTGGCTCGTGGTGGAAGCACCACGCTTTAGCGCGGTGAACCGCGGCACTCATAGACCCGTGGGCTCTCGCCCCGATCGAAACTTCAATATGCCGCCGCATACTCACTGGGGAAATAGCTGCGATAGCACAACACAGTTTCGCCATCGTTTGCGTCAGTTGTTGGAAGCGCCCGCAAACTGGCGTGCAGCATTGTGTTGAACACCGGTGCAGCCCAGTCTCTGCGGTCTTCACTCGTGCTCTGACACGCCTGCAGACGCGGGTAGTAAATGCAGATCCTGCCCCCTGTCTGGCTCGGGATAACGAACAGTGCCGACCATTCCTGGAAGAAGCTGCCGCCCTCCCGATCCACGAACGCGACCACTTTTTGAACGCCCATTCCACTTTGCGCGCTGGCGATCAGTCTCTGCGCCAGGCCGAGTTGATTGCCAGCGATGCTTTCAATCCGTGACACATTGAATGTGACTCGCCGCGTGTAGTCCTTGTGCGTCGCCGGATCGAGGGCCGTCGCCAGATAGGCCGCCGGTGCACCGCTTCCTATATATCCCGTGGAGCCGGTGTAATCGAAGTCGCACGCAACCAGATCTCCGATGGCGAAGTTGCTCATCCGGTCGGGATCGAGCACGATGCTGTAATCGCTCGAGCCATCCAGCGCATAGGAGGCAGCGATCGCTGCTCCGCCGGAGCCTTGCGGCACGCTGGTCCGAAGCGTTGCGAGCACGTTCATCTCCTGCGTGCCGCCTGCCAGAGCCATTTGAATCTTGCCCCACGATTCGCAATCGAACTCCACCAGTGCCTCTGGTTGCGAGCGGTATTGGGTGCTCACCGTAGCATGCGGACCATTGCGCAATCCTTCATACTTCGTCGTCGACTTGCGCGTGAAATTCTGCACCCATCCCAAGTCGATAAACGGTGGAGGAGGAGAACTATTCAAATCGAATTGCCCTTGCGCTGCCGGATCGAACGCAACAAAAGTTCCGCTGCTACGATCGATCGGCGCAACATAGGCGCGCACGCCCTGGCTGAGTGGCGTCATCTGCGATCGTTTGGCAAACATGTCCACGCTCATTGCTGGTTAACCTCCGGATAGAAGAACACCGTCACCGGTACCTGCCGTCCCACTTGCTTGGCTTCCACCTTCAAGGGATCGAGCCGGGGTGCCGACCAGAAGATGTTGGAACCGAAGTCGACAGGCGAGCCGCTGGAGTAGTCGTTCTTATGCGCCTGCTGTGGCGCGCAGATGGCCAGCAGATCTGCATCCAGCGCGCCGAGCTTCCGGCCGCGATCAACTCCCCCACTGTCAGACTGCCCTGAGCAGGTGTAGCTAATCGTGCAATCCATGGCCATCAATGTACTGGTTGCCGGCTGCACGGTACGCGCTCCGCCCCAGTCAAGGTAAAATGCTTCGTCCTGCCGAGGCTGTGCGCTGGGCGGCTCGTTCTCCGTCACGACGATTGCGGGACGTGTGACGCCGTCGATCAGGATCGTGAGGTTCGGATCGACCTGTACCAGTCGATCGCGCAGTGCGATGTAGAACGTGTCCTTAGTTGCTTGCATGGTCTACTCCGAAGCGAAAATGCGGTAGAGGTAGTCGGCGCCTGCATATTGGTCAACCAGCACGCTGTCGATATGCAACACTTTGTCGCCGTAAACCAGCGCAACCGCTGTCAGCAGCCAGTCCGGCACATCATCGACCTGATACATGGTCACCGCCTGTTGCACCGAGCTAAATGACAGATCGATTTCGTAACGTGCCTTAGGCTCGTGAGGAGCTGAAACCGTGAGCACCACCGCCGGCGAGAGAGGAACATCCTCCACCGTGGGAGTAGTTATGCCGAGTTGGCTCTTGGTGTCGACAGTGCTCGGCTCTGCAATGCGGAGCGACACCTGCGTTGCTCCCAGCGAGCGCATCATGCAATCAGCCGTGCGCTGCGCCAGGTGCTGCTGGCCGTCAATCTGCGGTGAAGCAAAATGTGGATTCTCCATTTCACGCCGCCTTTTGCGCCAGGTACGGCGCAAGATAGCCTTTAACGGTCTGATCCAGCAACGTGTCGGCGAAGTACTCCATATGCATATTGCTCAACGTGCTGGTGTGAACGTTCAGTGCCGGCGTGGCTTGTGCGTTGCGTACGATCTGCGCGCACGCGAATTTCACCGTGTCGGGGATGGTCGCAAAGCCGGCTGTGTAAGTGATCTCCAACTCCTGAAAAGCCAACCCCAACGGGTTAGGCAGCCAGGACACCTCTCCCGTGTCACTGAAATAGTCCATGCCGCTGACATCAATGTCGACCCATGTGCCGGGCAACGCGAACGCCAGCGATACGTCATTAGCGATGTCCCACATTGAGGTATCCTCTCCCCGTCGCGGAGGAGCATAGCGGCCGCGCGCGGAAATCAGCGGCGATTGGTTTTGGCCATCGAGAGCTAACGGCAAATACGTCAGGCGGACGCAGTTGCGTCCTGGCACTAGCCGCATGCGCTCGGTAAATTGTGAGACCCCAAGCGTCACGCGCCGGCAGTAAGCGTCGATTAGCGATGAGGCCGCTCCCACCCACGACGCAGGTGTTGAAGCCTCCAATCCGTAGGCTTCGTATTCGACAGGATCCAGGTAGTTCATGGAATGTCATTCCTCACATTGCTGAAAACAAAGTAGGGGCGGAGTGCGCCGCCCCTCGCACCAGGCTGGATACCGCGCGCCGAAGCACAGGGATTATCAGCAACCTGGTTCAAGGGCGCGGTGCCTCATCTCCTTAACGGTTGACGACCACCTTGTAGTGCGCGTAGCTGGCGCCCTTGACGACGACGCCGCCAAACTTGACCACCACCATCTGCGACGACAGCGAAGTGGGCGTGCCCAACTGGAAGACGCGCGGCTTGGGATCGGTGAGCCAGTGGTATTCGACCATGTCTTCGCTCACGACGAACGCCGGCAATACGGCGGTCCCGCTGCCCGGCGTGCCGGTGTAGGGAATCGACCAGTCCGGAATCAGCGGCAGCTCGCCAGCCTGCGTCGAGAGCGTCTTTACTCGAACTCCGCCCGCGACCTCAGTCGTTGACAGCACCACGTTGAACTGCGCCTTCAGTTCGCGGTCGATCAGGTCAAGCAGCACCGGGTTGGCGTAGATCGCGGTGGGCCGCACCTCGTAATTGGAGTTGGCCACCATCTGCGCAATGGTCGACTTCAGGTTGTCGACGATTGGATCCGAGGTATGAATCGTCGCAACATTGCCACCATCGTTGATCTGGTTCATCACGCCGTAGTACTGCGGCGTCGTGGGATTCGACAGCGAAGTGTCGTTACCCTGCCACAGGTTGACATCATGCGTACGCATCAGGCCTTCCACCGAGTCGGCCAGGTCCTTTGCCTGAAGGTAGGCAAACTGACTCTGCTGCGTGCCGACCTCGATGTCGAACAGGTTGTAGTTGATCTGCGATACCAGGCACTTCAACGGAACGCTGCGCTCCAACCGTGTGGGGGTTACCAGCGTCGGCGTAATGTTGCGCGGATCGACGAATCCATGTGTTGCATCCGGCGCCGGAATCGCCGTCTCTTCAAAGAAGCGTGAGGGATGGCCCGTCGCCGGCACCTGCTTAATCCGCTGGCCGAAGACGCCACGTCGCATACAAATGTCGGTAATTTCGGTTGCATAGCGATCGATCTCGATCGCTCCCGGTCCCATGAAATCAGCTGCTGACTGCAAATTGATGAATTGTGCTCTCATATGTTGTCCTTTCGAAAGGAAATGGCGGCCCATAAGCCGCCATTTGTTGAAATGGAATTGCTACTAACTGTCTAGAATGTCATCCCGGGCGAAGCGTAGGACTCGCTGGTTGCTGCCTTCGCGAAAACAATTCCGCAAGCTGGTCTGACAACTGACAACCGACCACCGACAACTAGCTCAGTATCCCTGCCCTCGCCAGTTCTGCCTTTACCGCAATGCGCTGCTCGATGCTCAATCCTGCCAGCGCTTTCTCCATGACAGGCGTCTCGATAAGCGCATCGCCCTCGAACCCTTCCTTGGCCAAAAGCGTGGTCACTAACGGCGAGAGCGTCTTGCGCCGTGCGCGCGCGGTTTGGGCCTGCAGATCCTGATTCGCCTTTTGCAGATCTGCCGTCTTCTTGTTATCCAACTGCAGCGTTGTTCCGCCCTCATCGATTGCTGCTACGATGCGATCGACCTTCGCGTGTAACGACTCGAATTGTGCATTGATGTTGACCAGCGCCTCGGCGAGCGATTGTGTCGCCTGCGCCAGCCGATCTGTCGTTGTCGGTTCCTGTGTTGTCGCTTCATCAGGAGCCGTTGTCTTCGTTTCTGGATCCATGTACTCTTCTCCCACAATGTCAGATTGAATGAATTTCGTTTTTTCTCAGGTGGTGCTCGCAGCCAGTCGGTGACCTTCGGGTGTCTTCGCGCTATCGTCGATCACCAGCCAGGTCTCCGGATACGCCGCTTTGTCGCGCCGCAGCACCGCTGCGCCGGTGAAGGTGAATTTCGTGATAGTCCAAACCGCGGCCTCCACATCCGGCACCCAGGCATTCGCTATC
>Ga0335085_10009158_pt1 | contig 14978 bp, 6 predicted proteins | sample Lox_Sample_45_FD_206712 | JGI IMG/M metagenome (GOLD analysis project Ga0335085, IMG submission 206712) | Soil microbial communities from Loxahatchee National Wildlife Refuge, Florida, United States - Lox_Sample_4.5 | ecosystem: Environmental > Terrestrial > Soil > Wetlands | place: USA: Florida... | reverse complement strand
TGGGGATTCTACATTGTCGATTTCGTTTTTTGGATCGGCATTTCGCACGCCGGCACACTGATCTCGGCCATTCTGCGGCTGACCGATGCCGCCTGGCGCAAGCCGGTGACGCGTGCGGCAGAGGCAATCACGGTCTTCGCGCTGATGATCGGCGGAATGTTTCCGATCATCCACCTGGGACGCGCGTGGCTGTTTTATTGGTTGCTGCCTTATCCCAATCCGAGGCTGCTGTGGCCGAACTTCCGTTCGCCGCTGCTCTGGGATCTGACCGCGATCGTTACCTACGTGACGGGCAGCGTCATCTATTTGTATCTGCCTCTGATCCCTGACATGGCGCAACTGGCGGAGCACAATACTCCGTGGCGGCGCAAGCTCTATCGGGCACTTTCGCTTGGGTGGACCGGCAGCGACCGCGAGTGGCATGCGCTGGAACGCGCCATGAAGTTAATGGCGTGTATTATCCTGGCCGTGGCCGTCTCGGTCCACACCGTAGTGGCATGGGATTTCTCGATGGCGCTGGCGCCCATGTGGCACAGCACGATCTTCGGACCCTACTTCGTGGCGGGAGCCATCTTCAGCGGAATTGCCGCGCTGCTGATCGTGATGTCCGTGCTGCGCAAAATATTGCGCCTGGAGGCGTACCTGACGCCTCACCACTTCCGCAACCTGGCGAAACTGCTGCTGCTGATGAGCCTGCTCTGGCTGTACTTCACCATGGCCGAGAATCTGACGGTGTGGTACGGAAACGACCCGAAAGAGATGGCGGTCTTCGACGCGCGCACGCGGGAGCACTACGCACCCTTCTTCTGGACCATGGTGGTGTTGAACTTCGTGATTCCCTTCATCCTGCTCGGCATTCGCCGGCTGCGGACCATCGCGAATACCACCGTCGCGGCTGTTTGCGTGGTCGCCGGAATGTGGATCGAGCGGTTCGTCATCGTGGTGCCCACCCTGGCCAATCCGAGGCTGCCGGCGGCCGTTGGAAGTTACGCGCCGACTTGGGTCGAGGTGGCTATCACCGCAGCTACCTTTGCTGCGATGGCGATGTTGTACATGATTTTCGCGAAGCTGTTTCCGATCATCGCGGTTTGGGAGTTCAAACCACACCCGCCGGAGGAAGAGTGACCTACGTGATCGGGGAGTTCCGCGGGAAAGATGAGGTCGCTGTGGCCATCCGTGCTCTGCGCGCGCTTGGCGCCGCGACGGCCGATCTGGATGTGTTTTCGGAGGAGCCGATGGATTTTCCGCGTGGCGTCCTGGACCGCCCCAGCCGGATGTCGATCGCGTCAGTTTCGGGCGCGGTGGTGTTCGGCCTCCTCGCGACAGCTTTCATTTACTGGGCGCAGCACAATTACCGGGTGGTGACGGGCGGCATGCCGGTGTTCTCGTTCTGGGCGACGGGCGTGATTACCTACGAAATGACCATGCTCGGCGCAATCGTGACGACTTTCGCGTGGTTTCTTTGGGACAGCGGCCTGGCCAGGCGCCGCGGCAGCAGCGCGCCGGTTCCGGTGATGAATCCCTGTTCGATCTTTCTCCGCCTTCGGTGCCCAATCCCGCTGCCGTCCGTGCTCGAGACGATGACGCAGGCAGGGGCAATCGGAATCGAAAGGATCGAGTCGTGAGGCGCGCGTGCGGCATCGTCTTGGCGGTGGCCGCCGCTGTGGCGGCGGATCGGGTATCGCCTCCCTGGGAAAAAGATCGGTTGCGCGTGGGACAGGCGTTGTACCGCGAAAATTGCGTAGTGTGCCACGACATTGACAAGGCGCAATCCAAAAAGATGGGACCGAGTTTCTTTCGGCTCTTTCAACGCGCGAAGATGCCGATTGCCAATGTCAAGCCCAGCCGGGACTACATCAAAGTACGGGTTCAGTTCGGAGGGGCGATCATGCCGGCGTTCCGGCAGCGGCTGAACGCGGGACAGATCGAGACGCTGATGGACTATATCGCCTCGAAGTGACCGATCCGAACGGTTGGCCAAGCACTGCGCCAGTCAGGTGCCGTCGAAGACGTCCTCGTACGCCTCCGGGGCGCCCGTCAAGGAAGGTCCGGCGGCGGCACCCGCCGCTTGGTAGCCTGTTCGAAGGCGTAGGCGATTCCGAATAGCTTGGGTTCACTGCAGGCGCCCCCCGTGAATCCCACGCCGAACGGAGCCGGCTTGGGATCGAATCCGGGCGGGAACGCCTGTGGTTGATTGTTCCGCAGCATGCCGAAGGGCACCACGATAATCGGATAGCCCGCGCGCGCCGCGAGATCCGCGCCATTGCCTCCCGGAGTGAGCAGCGCGTCCAGGCGGTTCTCTTTCAGCACCGCGTCGATGCCACGGGTGCGGCTTAGGCGGATGTCCTTTTGCACGTCGGCATCGTTGCGGGCGCGGTCGGCCACGAGGTCCATTTCATCCGAGATATCCAACCGCGATTGGCCGTATCGAATGGCGCCGGCCTTTTCATGCTTCAGGTTCCACTGGCGCAGTTCGGTGAGCGTCTTCACCGGCGCGGCAGGTCCAAGACTCGCCAGCCAAGCGTTGAAATCCCGCTTCATACCGTACTTGAAATTTACCGAGCAGTCTTCGTCGTGGCTCTTGCCCTGATTCGCGCCTGAGCAGTAGGGCCACTGTGGAAAGTTATTTTTCGGGTCTTTGTCGATGAAGCTGGGAATTTCGGCGGGATCGACCACCACTGCTCCCTGGCGTTTGAGAATCTCGATCGCCTCGGCCATGATCTGGGCCTGCTCGGCACCAATTCCTCCCCGGCCACGTCCGCCTCCAGGGGCGATTCGATCGTAGTAATAGGTTCGGGGGATGCCGATCCTTGCGCCCTTGAGTGAGCCGGCTTGCAGAAATTTCGTGTAGTCGCGGCCGGGAGGCGGGGCGCAGGCTTGGGTGGCTGCGTCGTTCGAATCCGGGGAGGCGCTCTCCAGCGCGCTCATCAGAATCGCCGCGTCCGTGACGGTCCTGGTCATTGGGCCGGCTGTATCGTGATCGGCGGTGATTGGAATCACGCCGTAGCGGCTGATCCGTCCGATGGTCGGGCGAACCCCCACAAGCATGCTTTGATTCGAAGGGTTGATGATGGAGCCGCCCGTATCGGAGCCGACGTTGGCTGCCCAAAAACTGGCCGCGGTCCCCGCGCCGGAACTCGATCCGCCCGGAGATAGGACGGCGCGGCCATCGCCCGGGGTATCGCGCGGGTCGCGGCGCGGATCGTACGGATTGAAGCCGAACCCCGCGACTGCGTTGTAGGCAGGCATTGGCGTGGGCGCGCCGGCAACCCAGTTGGCAAGTTCGATCAAGGTAGTCTTGGCGATGATGACCGCGCCGGCCTCGCGCAAATTCTTCGTCAGAGTGGCCTCGTATGGCGGCGTGTAACCGGCGAAAGCTAACGCCCCGCCCGTCGTCGGCATGTCCATGGTTTGGATATTGTCCTTGAGTGCGATCGGAATCCCATGTAGCGGGCCGCGAATGTGGCCCGCAGCCCGCTCGCGATCCAACCGGTCCGCATCGGCCAGTGCGTTTGGATTTACCGTGACGGTCGCGTGCAGCAGGTTCTCGTAGGTGGCGATGCGAACCAGGTACTCGGTGACCAATTCACGTGAGGTGACGCGCTTCTGTTGGAGCGCCGCCTGCATTTCGGGAATGGTCGCCTCACGCACGGTGAAGGCCGGTCGCTGCGCCCACACGCTCACGGCCGCAGAAAGGAAAAGCAGGATTCGCGTCATTTGGCGAGCGTAACCCAAAACTCTTCCACAAGACACTCCCGAAATTCCGGTTGATCGTTCGACCCTTGGCCATTAGATCGGGAAATGGCTCAGGAGTGCGTCGCAGAGACTGGACCATCAAGTGGCGGCGCGAACCGCCGTCGTGAGCTTTTAGAGCGGTGGTGCAAACCGCAGGATGTACTCTGGGGCAGTGACAAAAGCGCCGACCACCTGGTCTGGCGACGTTCCACCGTTCAACACCCCAATCCAGAATGCCAGGCCGGCCGGTTCCGGCGTCCGCCGAAGAAAACCCACGTACATCAGGGTCGCGAGAGCCTGATTTTGGATCTTGGCGTTGAATTCGGCGCCTTCGAGCAGGCTCAACAGCAGGTCCGCCCGCGGGGAACCGTGGCCTAACGCCGCTACTCCCAGGGCAAGTTCATCGGTGGAAGGGGAGCGGCCCAACACCCTCTGATAGGCAAGCTGAGTGAACTGGGAGTCGCTCGATCCGGCGAAAAGCGACTGGAGTTCCGGAGCGTTCAGGAACGCCTGGATCAGCGCGCTCTTGGATTGCCCGCCGAGCAGGGCGTTGTACCAGAATTGCCATCCGGCGAAATCCGGCTCGAGGCCCATGATCCCGAGATACAACCCGGTCACGAACAGCCCGCCACCGTGAAATTCCGGGCTATTGAAAAAGCCCAACGCCACAGAGGTCCGCGGGGTTCCGCCGTTGAGTTGGCCCACCCAGAAGGCCAGGCCCGCCGGGTCTGGTTCGCGGTTCAACAGGTCGCGATAAAGCTGCGTGACGAAGAAGCTATTGGAGTAGATTTGGCTCGCCTGCTGCGAAACCGTAAGCACCGCGCCGCCGATCGTCAGGTGGCCGGTCTGCGGATTCGGGCTGACGTTCTGGGCCACTGTGTAGCCCACAATCCCGCTGCCGGTTCCTGAGTTGGGAGGCATTACCGCAATCCAATTCACGTCCAGGACCGCAGTCCACGGGCATCCCGCGGGCGCTGTCACCCGCACTGTCGCGTTGCCGCCAATCGGGTTGAAGGTAGCCGTGGTCGGATCGAGTTGGACTGAACAAGCCGATGCGCCATCTTGAGTGACGGTGAACGGACGTCCCGCGATCGTGATGGATCCGGTACGCGCCGCGGTGGAGGAATTCGCCGCCACCGAATAGGCGATATTGGCGCTGCCCGTTCCGGATGCAGGCGGTGTGACGGTGATCCAGGGCACGGTGCTGCGCGCGCTCCAGGGAGCGTCGGCAGGCGATGCAGTCAAAGCTACCACTGCCGGTCCGCCGCTCGCAGGGAAATTCGCGCTCGTGGGATTGATCGTCAATGTGACCGGCGCGCCGTCCTGGGTGACCGGGAACGGCCTGGTGCCGACCCTGAGGCTGCCCACCCTCGGACGGGCGCTGGGATTGTCCGTCACGGCATACGCGATCACGCTGTCGCCGAGACCGCCGGGCGCCGACCCAACGGTGAGCCAGGGTTGGTCGCTGGTGACGTTCCAAGGGCAAGCCGGCCAGTTCGTGCGGAGTTGGGTTTGTCCCTGCCCCGCAGTAAAGGGCGGCTGCGCCATCGGCGGATCGAGGGAGAAGATGCAGGCTGCGGATCCCTGAAGAACCGTAAAGGTCAAGCCCGCGATAGTCAAGGTCCCGGTCCGCTGCGGCCCGGGGTTCGGCATCACGTGAAAATCCACCTGGCCATTTCCGAAACCTGCGCCGGAAGAAGTGATTTGGATCCACGGTGAGTTGGAGACGGCGACCCACGACGCGCCTGCCGGGGCGGAACTCACGTTCACTGTGCTGTCGAATGCAAGGTTCACGGGGCGGAACGCGAGCGAGGCGGACAGGGAAAACACCGGAGGGGCGTTCCCCGCCTGCTGGACTACGAATGGCTGGCCACCCACGATAAACGTACTGGTCCGAAGCGCCGGACCGGGGTTGGGATCGATTTGATAGTTGATCGAAGCGCCGCCCGGGGGCGCGATTTCGCCGTCGCCGATGAGCCGCGCCCAGAGATCCACTCCGTGCCCCGACCAGGAACAGCGCGGGTCGCTGCGCGTGACGTTGATGAACCCGGTGGCGCCGGATTGCGGAACCAATACACCGCCCAAGTCCAGCGTGAACGAGCAAGGTGGCGGAGGGCTGCTCACCACGTACAGCAGCGAATTGGCCATCAGGCGAGCGCCATCGGTAATGGAATCCCAGAAGTCCAGCCGGACATCGTTCGAGACCGGAAAGAAGTTGAGCGTCACCCGGTTGTGGCTGTTGGGAGATCCAGTCAATGCCAACGGATTGGTAAAATCGCCGTCCCAAAACACCGGCGCATCCGCGCCATCCACCGGCGCATCCGCGCCATCCACCGGCGCGCCGCTGCTGAGGAAACTGCTCGTGCCCCCATCCAATTCGCTCACGCCCACGAGGATTGGGCTGGAGGCGAGCCGTGAACCCGTGGTCCGGCGCACGCCCGAGATCAGCAATCCCGGCCGCATCAGGGCGTATCCGCTCGCCAGGAATCTTCCCCCAAGAGGGGTCGGCTGGATGCCGGTCAGCAGCATGTCCACTACGCCGCCCCCGCCGTCGATATAGGCTGCCAGGAGATCCCCCAGCGCATCCGGAGACCCGATCGGCTGAAAGTTGCTGTAGACCAGGATGGCGTCATATTGCTGGAGCGTACCGAGCGCCGGGAGGACGCCACTGGAGTTTACCTCGATGGTGTCCACCGTCGCGAAGATGCCGGTGGACATCAACTTCTGTTGCACATCCTGGTTCCAGGCGGCAGGCGTATCGATCCCCATCACCGCGGCCTTTATCGCGGACGCGGCGATTGCCTCGCTACCAAGCAGGCCGCTCGCCGCGATCGTTACAGTCCATTTCACCCAGAATGAAAGGCGCATAGAGTTGTAGACTTCGTCCCCTGCTTTTAGGTGCGGGATAAAGGGGGGCCTGGATGACTCTTTACAGACGGAATTTACATCGCGCGCGATTCCGCGCTGGGAGTGCGCGAATTGCGGAGGAGTTTCGAAATCCTCTCGTTGGTCAACGACATTCTGGATCTTTCCAAATCAAGCGCGATGCCGTCGCTTCTTCAAAATCCACTCGGTAAAGGGCCTGCCGCACCGCATGCTGCACGGACTCGATATGGCCCCCGAGTGAGTCCGCCCGTGCAGTATCCCGTTCTCACCTCTCGGTGCAAACCGCGCCTGAAGTATCGGTCCCACGCGAGACGACATCGCGCGAGCCGCATGGCGCGGCGGCGTTCCGGGTGAACGATGGGATAGCGAGGTAAGCCCGAAGACAGAAGCCGCCGCAGATACACCAATAGCCTCGCCCGTCCAGGCATCTGGCGGATCACGCCATTCCACATCTCTCAGGTTCCCGCAAGGAGCCGGTACTGCCGCCAGGCACGGGTGGAACCAAAACCGCTATTTTGTCATCCGATGGTCACACGCTTATGACATGATGAGTGGTTCCACTACCGCAGCTAGTTTTTCTCCTGAGGATGATTCTTTCATGGACCGCTCGAAAAACCTTGTCATCTCCGAATATGCCGATCGTAGCCGCGCACGACTTGCGTCCCGGATCAAATGGGCGCTGCTCGCGATGCTGGTGGCGTTCCTCGCAAGGTTGCCGGAGCGTAGCGTTAACGCGGCCGGAACGGTCAGCCTGAGCACCATCGGAGTCGCCTACACCCAGGATTTCAATACGCTCGTGTCCACCGGCACTTCCAGTGCCGTGCCCAATGGCTGGGCCTTCGCGGAATCGGGCACCAACGCCAATACGACCTATTCGGCCGGTACCGGTTCGAGCACGGCCGGCGATACCTACAGCTTCGGATCGAGCGCCGTGCCCACGGATCGCGCTTTTGGAACGTTGCAAAGCGGTACGCTGATTCCGACCATCGGAGCATCGTTCACGAACAGTTCCGGCAACACGATTACCTCCTTAACGATCGCCTACACCGGCGAACAGTGGCGCTGCGGGCAGACCGGACGCGGAGCGGACCGCCTCGATTTCCAATACAGCACCGACGCGGCCAGCCTGACGACCGGGACGTGGACAACGGTCGCGACGTTGAGTTTCGCGTCGCCCAACGACGCCACAGTGGGAGCGCTCGATGGCAACGCGGCGGGAAATCGGACGGCCATTTCGGGCACCATCACCGGACTCAGCATCCCGGACGGGGCGACCTTCTGGATCCGCTGGAACGATTTCAACGCTACGGGCTCGGACGATGGTTTGGGAGTCGACGATTTTTCGCTTACGCCGAATTCGAGCGGAATTAGCACGAACCCGGCGGGCACCGGCGCAGCCAGTCCGAGCTCCGTGCTGGCCGGGAATTCAACATTGCTAACGGTCTCGGTTACGCCGGGAACCAATCCCGCAAGCACGGGTCTCGCGGTCACCGCCGATCTCTCCACCATCGGCGGCTCGGCCGCACAACAATTCTTCGATGACGGAACGAACGGCGATGCGATGGCTGGTGACAATACATTCTCGTTCCAGGCAACCGTCTCGGCGGCCACTACGCCGGGCGTGAAGTCCCTTCCCGCTTCGATTACGGATACGCAATCGCGCACTGCCAGCGCCACCATTCCGCTCACCGTCACATCCTCTTCCACTCCGCCGGCGGGCGCCGCGGCAGCCAACCCAAACAGTCTGCTCGACGGCGCATCCACGCTGTTTACCGTGACCGTGACGCCGGGAACCAATCCGGCGAGCACGGGTCTATCGGTGACCGCAAACCTGAGCTCCATCGGCGGGTCGGCCACGCAGCAGTTGTTCGACGACGGAACCAACGGCGATGCAACCGGCGGCGACAATGTCTTTTCGTTCCAGTTCACGGTCCCGGCAGCCACAACTTCGGGAGCTAAGTCGCTTCCAGTCACGGTGAGCGATGCGCAGAGCCGCAATAGTTCGACGGCGATTTCGCTTACGATCCAGTCGCCCCCGGCGCCCACTACGGTGAAGATCAGCCAGGTGTATGGTGGAGGCGGAAACTCCGGGTCGACCTATAAGAATGACTTCATCGAGATCTTCAACCAAGCCACCACGCTGATCGATGTCAGTACGTGGTCGGTGCAGTATGCCTCGGCCAATCAGCAGAACTGGCAGGTGACTCCGCTGTGTGCGACCCCGCCTTGCGTGATCGCGCCGGGGCACTATTTCCTGGTCCAGGAATCGCAAGGCGCCAACGGCACGACCAATCTGCCCGCGCCGGATGCCACCGGAGGCATCGCCATGGGCGCGGGATCGGCGCAAGTCGCGCTGGTAGACAACACCGCTCCGCTAACAGGCGTATGCCCGACGAACTCCGCGATCGTCGACTTCGTGGGCTACGGAGCATCCGGGTGTCCGAACCCGATGTCTTCAGCTTTGTCGAACACCACCGCCGCGGTCCGCAAAGGAAACGGGTGCATCGATACCGACAATGATCATGACGACTTTGTCATCATCGGACCGATTCCGCGCAACAGCACCGCTCCGCCGAATTCGTGCGCCGTAGATCCGACGCAGATCACGGGGCTCGGCACCGCATCGCCGGCGTCGCTAGAAGTTACGGCATCGACGCTGCTCGCGGTGTCCCTGACTCCCGCCACCACGCCGCCCAGCACGGGCATTGCGGTCACGGCCGATCTCACGGCTATCGGGGGCTCGGCGGCCCAGGCGTTCTTCGATGACGGAACGCACGGCGATGCGATTGCCGGCGACAACGTCTTTTCGACGCAAGCTTTCATTGGCGCGACCATCCCGACCGGCGTAAAGTACCTGGTCGCCCATGTGAACGACGCCCAGAATCGCAGCGCCAATATTCCCATCACGGTCAGCGTCGAGAGCCCCACCTGCGGTGTCGAGTATTGGAACGTCAAAACCGGCACCGATGCGGACGCCGCGACGATCAATCTCAACAATATCGTTCCGAGCACGATTAACGATCTGCGCACGATTCCGATTCCCTACCCGCCAATCGGTGATCGCCCACGCGGGGCGGACGGCCAATCCGCCACGCGTATTCCGACGACCGAGTTCACGGTGTTTCAGGTCGCGGGAACGCTGACGCAGTACAAATTGGAAACGGATGTGGATTACCACATGGTGCTGCAAGACCCATCCGGCAATACCATCATCGGGGAGGTCCCTTCGCCGGCTTGCGTGGGTGCGGGGAGTCCTTTCGCCGCGGGAATCGCGAGCGCTCGAGCTTCGGTGGATGCGCGGCTTACGCCGGCGGACGATTTCCAGGATGCCAATCTTCCGGTGCGAGTGACGGGCATCGGCTTCTTCGATATTCTCCACGGCCAGACCGGCGTAGCGCCCAACGGAATCGAACTGCACCCCATGATCGACGTGCACTTCACCAAGGCGACGGCGACCGCGATTACATCGACGCTGAACCCGTCGCAGTTCGGGCAGCCGGCCATGATCAACGCCACGGTGAGCAACGGCGGCACGCCGAGTCCTACGGGTCAAGTAACGCTGCTCGATGGCGGGAGTCCCGTCGCCACATCGAATCTGGATGCCAGTGGCTCGGCTGCGTTTGATATCTCGAATTTCACCGCCGGATCGCATACCCTGACGGCGAGCTATGCAGGCGACAATACTTCCGCGCCGAGCACGTCGCCGGCTCTGATCCAGGTGGTGAACAAAGCCGACCAGACCATCACCTTCGGCGCGCTTGCCGGCAAGACGTTTGGCGACCCTGATTTTGCCGTGAGTGCGCTGGCTTCATCGGGTCTCGCGGTCAGCTTCAGCATAGCCTCTGGTCCGGCGACCATCACGGGTAATATGGTGCACATCACCGGCGCAGGCTCGGCTACGGTTCGTGCATCGCAAGCAGGCGAGACGAATTACAATCCGGCCCCGCCGGTCGATCAATCCTTCGGGATTGCCAAAGCGAATCAGGCGATTACTTTCGCCGCATTGGCCGACAAGACCTTCGGCGACGCGCCATTCCCGGTCACGGCGACGGGCGGAGCTTCGACCCAGGCAGTTCAGTTCAGCGCGTCGGGCGCGTGCTCGGTGGCAGGCAACACGGTGACGCTCAACAGTGCCGGGTCATGTACGATCACCGCATCGCAGGCCGGCGACAACAACTATAACGCCGCCGCCGATGTCGTGCGCACCTTCAATATCAAGAAGGCAGATCAGGCCGCGGTCACGGTGACTGCGCCGGCCGATGCGACCTTCGGGCAATCCGGTCTGGGCGCGATCGCTTCAGGCGGCAGCGGCACCGGGGCGTATAGTTTCTCGGCCACCGGGTCGACTGCCTGCACGGTCGATTCCGCCAGCGGAGCGATCGCCATCACGTCGGGAACGGGTTCGTGCGCGATCACCGCCTCGCGCGCCGGCGATGCCAATTACAACGCCTCCGCGGCGAGCGCCCCGGCCACTGTCAATATCCACAAGGCAACCGCCGCCGCGAGCGTCGCGTCCAGCAAGAATCCGTCTACGTTCGGAAACCCGGTGAACTTCACGGCGCAGGTCTCGCCCGCCCCGGCGACCGGCGTCGTCCAGTTCCGAATCGACGGGAATAATTTCGGCTCGCCGGTTCCGTTGACGAGCGGCAGCGCAACCAGTGCGTCCGCCGCTTCACTGACGGCCGGCAGTCACGCGGTAACCGCGGTTTATGGCGGCGACAACAACTTCGCGGGAAACACGGGATCGCTTTCGCAGGTAGTCAACCAGGCGGCCACGGCAGCTTCGCTCACATCGACCGTGAATCCGTCCGTCTTCGGACAACCCGTCGTCTTTACGGCCACCGTCACCAGCGCGGGCGGAGTACCGACCGGAACGGTCGTCTTCAAGGACGGATCGGCGACCCTTGGCTCTGTTGCACTCGATGGCTCGGGCCATGCGTCGTTCGCGACATCGGCTCTCGTGGCGGGCACGCATTCGATCACGGCAGCCTACGGCGGCGACAGCAATTTTATCCTCAGCACGTCAGCAACGCTTCCGCAAGCCGTTGCGCAAGCCGTAACGGGCACGAATCTGTCCTCGAGCCAGAATCCATCGAGCAGCGGCCAATCGGTGAGTTTCACCGCCACCGTGCTTCCGGTCGCGCCGGGCGCGGGCATTCCCACCGGCGGAGTGACCTTCAAAGACGGCTCGACGACTCTGGGCACCATGACGCTGAACAGTTCCGGGCAAGCGACGTTTACCACCACAACGCTCGTGCTGGGCACGCACTCGATCACTGCGGCCTACAGTGGAGACGCCAACTTCATCGCCAGCGGATCGGCGGCGGTATCCCAGCAGGTTTTTGCGTTCCTCCAGAGCGGCAGCTTTGTGATCGGCGATCTGGAGGCGGGGATCGGCAACCATGTGACCTTCGGGGGTTCTCAGTGGGATAAGACCAACGATATGAGCGGTGGTTCGGCGCCCGCAAGTTTCAAGGGATTCGCCGATTCCACCAGCACGACCCCGCCCACCGTCGGCGGAACCTGGACCGCAAGCCCCGGAAATGGTTCCAAGCCGCCCGACACAGTACCGGCGTACATGGCTGTGCTAGTGTCGAGTACGGTCACCAAGTCCGGCCCGACGATCACGGGCAATATCGTGTCGATCGTGATCGTGAAAACCGATTCCAGCTCCGAGGATACGGGAACGGTAGTCGCGATCATCGCGCCATAACCAGCCGATGCCGCATGCTCAGAGTTTGCCCTGAAGAAAGAGGACCGGCTGCACAAACGCGCATGAGATTGCCGCTGACTTATAAGTGTCGCGCGAGCACCCAGCGCCGTCGAACGACAAGCCGAACACCTGGCATGAAGATCGCGACAAAACGGGGAGAAACAGTACGGCAGGCGCACCCCCCACCCATTCAGTGCGAGCTTCCGCCTCCCCGGCAGATTTCAATACGGCCATGACCAGTTGCGGATCTCGGGCATATCATCGCCGTGTTTGACGATGTAGCGTTTGTGATCGATCAGGCGGTCGCGGAGAAACTGCTTGAAATGGGCGGCCACGTCGCGGATGCGGGGCACCCGATCGACCACGTCGCCGGCTAAGTGGAAACGGTCGAGGTCGTTCAGAACGGTCATATCGAATGGCGTGGTGGTGGTGCCTTCCTCTTTGTAGCCGCGCACGTGGAAGTTGGCGTGATTGGTGCGGCGGTAAGTTAGCCGGTGGATGAGCCAGGGATAGCCGTGGAAGGCGAAGACCACCGGTCTGTCGCTGGTAAAGAGCAGATCGAAATCGCGATCGGAGAGGCCGTGCGGATGTTCGGTAGAGGGCTCCAGGGTCATCAGATCGACGACATTGATGACGCGGATTTTGAGATCGGGCAGATGCCGGCGCAGCAGATCGACGGCGGCCAGCGTTTCGAGCGTCGGAATATCGCCGCAGCAGGCCATCACGACATCCGGTTCGACACCCTGATCGTTGCTGGCCCAACCCCAGATGCCCAGTCCCTGGGTGCAGTGGCGGATGGCCGATTCCATGTCGAGCCACTGGTGCGCGGGCTGTTTTCCGGCGACGATCAAATTGACGTAGTTGCGGCTGCGCAGACAATGGTCGGCAACGGAGAGCAGGGTGTTGGCGTCGGGCGGAAGATAGACGCGCACGACGTCGGCTTTCTTGTTAACCACGTGATCGATGAACCCGGGATCCTGGTGGCTGAAGCCGTTGTGGTCCTGGCGCCAGACGTGCGAAGTGAGCAGGTAATTGAGCGACGCGATGGGGCGGCGCCAGGGGATGTGGCGCGTGGTCTTGAGCCACTTGGCGTGCTGGTTGAACATGGAATCGATAATGTGGATGAAGGCTTCGTAGCAGGAAAAGAAACCGTGTCGTCCGGTGAGCAGGTAGCCTTCGAGCCAGCCCTGGCACATGTGCTCGCTGAGGACTTCCATGACGCGGCCGTTGGGCGACTCGTGATCGTCGGTAGGCAGGATGGTTTCGGTGGTCTCCCGGTCGGTGACTTCGAGCAGGGCGTCGAGGCGGTTGGAGGCGGTTTCATCCGGACCCATCACGCGGAAGTTGGCGTGGGGCATATTGAGCTTCATGATGTCGCGGAGGAAACGGCCGAGCACGCGCGTGGCTTCGGCGATGACGGAGCCGGGCTTGGGCACATCCACGGCGTACTCGCAGAAGTCCGGCATGATTAGATCCTTGAGCAGCAGGCCGCCGTTGGCGTGCGGATTGGCGCTCATTCGGGACTCGCCACGGGGAGGCAATTCGGCCAACTCAGGGATAAGCTTGCCTTCGGAATCGAATAGCTCTTCGGGGCGATAGCTCTTCATCCACTGCTCGAGGAGGCGGATGTGGTCGGGCTTGGCGGCGAGTTCGGAGAGCGGCACCTGATGCGAACGCCAGGTTCCTTCGACCGGCACGCCATCGACGTACTTCGGACCAGTCCAGCCTTTGGGGCTTCGCAGGACGATCATGGGAAACGCACGCCGGCCCTGGAAGCCGAGCGTGCGGGCTTCGTGCTGAATGTCGCGGACCTCTTCAATAACCGTATCCATGGTGGCGGCCATCCGCTGGTGCATAACCGGTGGGTCGTCGCCTTCCACGAAGTAAGGTTTGTAGCCGTAACCTTGGAGTAGTTCAATTAATTCGGCGTTACCCATGCGGGCGAGGACCGTGGGCCCGGCGATTTTATAGCCGTTCAAGTGCAGGATGGGCAGCACGGCGCCGTCGCGGGCGGGGTTGAGGAACTTGTTGGAGTGCCAGCTTGTGGCGAGCGGTCCGGTTTCGGCTTCGCCGTCGCCAACCACGCAGCAGACCGTGAGGCCGGGATTATCGAACGCCGCGCCATAGGCATGCACCAGCGAGTAGCCGAGCTCGCCGCCTTCGTGAATCGAGCCAGGTGTTTCGGGCGCGACGTGACTGGGGATGCCGCCAGGAAAAGAGAACTGCGTGAAGAGCCGCTTCATGCCGGCTTCGTCTTGCGGGATATGCGAGTAGATCTCGCTATAAGTGCCTTCCAGGTAAGCATTCGCCACCAGGCCAGGGCCGCCATGTCCGGGGCCGGCGATGTAGATCATGTCAAGGTCGTACTTACGGATGACGCGGTTGCAGTGAACGTATATGAAGTTCAGCCCGGGCGTAGTGCCCCAGTGTCCCAGGAGCCGCGGCTTGATGTGGTCGAGCGTGAGCGGCACCTTGAGCAGAGGGTTGTCGTAGAGGTAGATCTGCCCGACCGACAGATAATTCGCGGCACGCCAGTACGCATCCATCTTGCGCAATTCTTCGGCCGTGAGCGCGGATTGCCCGGTAGCTTGCGGAGAAATCACAGAGCCTGTCATTAGAAGTCCTCCATATCATCATGACAGAG
>Ga0335085_10009157_pt1 | contig 14978 bp, 11 predicted proteins | sample Lox_Sample_45_FD_206712 | JGI IMG/M metagenome (GOLD analysis project Ga0335085, IMG submission 206712) | Soil microbial communities from Loxahatchee National Wildlife Refuge, Florida, United States - Lox_Sample_4.5 | ecosystem: Environmental > Terrestrial > Soil > Wetlands | place: USA... | reverse complement strand
TGTCTTCGGCATCGGGCACGCGCGATTCGATCATCTGGCGGCGCCTGACCTTGGTGTGAGGCGGACGATCTCTGTGCGGTCGTTGGCGACACCAGGCGAGGGGATATCGTCGTTCCTGGTGACAGTGGGAGTTCGAAATCGTGGTGTGAGCGCGGCGAAAGCGGCGTACTCCGAGCGCGTGCAGGCCGCCTACTCACCAATTCTGGCAGAGTGGTCCGAGTTGCACGGGATGGTGACATACGCGCAGGAGCTTGTGGCCGATGACGCGCGCGGGATCGCACGAGCCGATGTTCACGCCACGCCGATGCAGACGATGGGATTCGCGCCCGCGGGGCAGATGTCGCGGTTCGACAGCGCTCCACCATCGTTGTTTGTGAAGGCGGTCACGCCGGGGTTGCGGGTCTCGTGCGATGGCGCGTGGCTGACGGTGCATGGCGAGCTCTCGGTGGCGCCTGGCGCCGAGAGCGAACTGAAGTTCGTCGTGGGATATGCGCGCAACCCGGCCGGAATCGAAGCGCTGGCTGCGCGTGCCGCGGCGGGCTCCGCAGATGAGTGGTTGCGTTTGATTCCCAAGTTCGCCAACGAGCCCGATCCGCAGCTTCGGCGCGAGATGCGCTGGAACGCGGGCGTCCTCGAGATGATGGCCACCTGGCGCGAGTATTACGACGAGACCGTGGTCCCGCAGGGGACCGTCTACGACTACGACTGGGGGCAGATGCTCAGCAGCCGCGATCTGGCGCAGCACGCTCTGCCGCTCTGTCATACCAATCCCGCGCTGGCGCGCTCCGTTCTGCGATTCATCATGAAGCGGATGGTGCCCGACGGCGAAGTGAAGCTCTCGGATGAGGGTTTTGGATGGGCGGCACATGGGCCCATGCTTACCAGCGATCAGCAGCTCTGGTTCCTGATGCTGATGGCCGAATACCTGCGTGTGACGAAGGACACGTCGATCCTCACCGAACAGATTCCTTACTATCCGGTTGAGCGCTCGGCGACAGGCAGCGGGCTCGATCGCGTGCGGGAGGCCTTCCTGTTTTTGCGCGACCGCATCGGCGTTGGCGCGCACGGTCTGGTGCACATGTGGAATTCCGACTGGAACGACATGTTCTACTTCTGGCCGAATCGCATGGCCTACAACGCAATGTTCGCGTCGGCGGAATCGCACATGAACACCACCATGGCGATCTCCATTCTGGGCGACGTTACGGCGGTGCTCGATCCGGTGGCCGGGGCCAGTGAGTTGTGCGCGGCGCTGAGGGAGTATCGCGGCCAGTTGCTGGAGGCGTTTCTGCGGGACCTCGGTACGCGCACGTTTCCGCGGCGTGCGTGGATCGGCGATGGCGAGGTCTATGGCGAGAAGGACATGTGGCTGGAGCCGGTGGGTTTCGCACTGCTGATTCCGGAACTGCGCGATCGCAAACAGGCGCTGTTCGGAGAGGTGCAAAAACGACTTCTGCCGGGTGAAACGATGGGCGCGCGGCAGATTGAGAAACCGCTGGATAAGCCGGGGACAAAGGCAGGTTCTAGGGAAAACGGAGGCTTCTGGTATGCGCTCAACGGTCCGCTGATTCTCGGCGTGGCCACATTCGATCGCGCGGCCGCCGTCGATTTACTGAAGAAGATGACGTTCGCGAACTTTGCGCAGAAATTTCCGAAGTACTGGACGGGGCACTGGTCCGCGTCGGACAGCCTGGATTCATCGCTGCTGCCAACCGCCGGACTCTCCGGAAACGTGATCTACTGCGCGCACGCGCACGCCTGGCCCTTGTATTGCTACTTGCGGCTGACGTCGGGCTGAGCGGCGGCATGGAAGAATGCGCCGGCTGGCACTTCGGCCAGCGCGATACCGGGTCCTTCCCAGCGCAGTGCGAAGCTGTACGGGCCCGCGGTCGCGGTGACGGCGATGCGGATGGCGTGCAGACCTGCCTTCAGTCCGATGCTGCCGCGCTCGGCTTGCATCATGTTGCCTGGCGAACTGCAAGCCTGTGCGACAGGTTCAGGACTAGTGGCGGCAACAACATCGCCAATTTCCAGCCGGCCGCCATCTTTCGATAACAACGTGAACGTGTAGCCACCGTCGGCGGGTATTGCGATGTAGCCTTCGAAGGCCATCGCGTAATCCTCCTCGCGCAGACGAATCGCGAGGCCGGGCTGGGCGGCAATGCCGCTGCTGACAGTAGTGAGTTCCTCGAACTTCGGCGGACGGCTCCAGGAGCCTTCGTAGTAGCGGTAGTGGAGACCGGGCTCGGCGCCAGCGACGTCCACCGTCGGCTGAAGCGATGTGGTGACGACGACGCCGTGCGAAGCCCAGTCGGTGCGGCCGTCAGCGGAGGCGGCCTTCAGCATCACACGGAAGCGGCCGGAGCCGTCTCGCACCGTCCCTTCGGCATCCGCGAAAGCATGGTAAGCGACGCGGCCTTTTGCCGAGGTGCCGTCGCCAAAAAGCCACGTGTACGTGACGTGCTTCGCCGGTGCGGCGGCGAAGCGCGCCTTCCGGTGAGGCGCGACCACGCTCGGGGTTACCGTGAACGAGGTCTGCGGGCCATCCCCCGGTGTACGCACGGGCGTCGCCGCGCCGGACGATACCTCCAGCGGCAGATCGCCGACCTTCACGTTTTCCAGAGTCACTTCATCCACGGAGCCGGAAAGCACCGACGGCACCATCGACGTGCCGTCGAGCGCCCACACGTCGCGCAGCTTAATGTCGTGAATTCCAGGATTGGGCTGACGAAGCTGGAGCAGGGAATACCAGTCCTCGAGACGGACATTGTCGAACAGATAGCGCGAGTGGTTGCCGTGTCCGCCAGGGTCGGCCCAGATCTCCAGCAGCGCAAACGGCACCGTGCAGCCGCCCATGCCCATGTGGATCACGTCGCTGTCGCGCATGATGAAGTTGCCGCTGTTGAATTCCTTGCGCGGCCAGTTGACGCGCACCGTATTGGAGATGCTGGTGGAGAGAACGCAGTTCTCCACGGTGATGTTGCCGGCGTCGTGGCCGGGCGTGGTCCAGTTCTCTTCGCCGTAGCCGAGCCAGTTGCCTTCGAGCGCGATGTCGTCATCGGAAGCGCGGATGAAGCAGTCGCGCACGGTAGCGTCACCGGAACCGATGAAGTCGAGTCCGTCCTGATTGGCGTTGCCGGGGCAGCCGCCGATCTCCTTCACATTGTCGAAGTGGATGCCGTGCGAATCCTGCATCTGAATCATCCAGGTCCGGCTGCGCACGACGCAGACGATGCCGCTGACCTCGATGTTGCGGGCGTTGTCCATGACGATGGCGTGCCAGTTGGGCTTGTGCATCCAGCCGTCATCGCTCAACGTATTCTGCGGCCCGTCGTAGACAACGATGCCGCGGCCGAGCACCTTCACGTTTTCGACGCCCCAGATGTTGATGGAGCCGAAGATCACAGCGCCACCGGCCAGGTAGATGGTGTCGCCGGACTTCGCGTCGATGTTCTCGCGATGGAGGCCGGGGCCGTAGTAGCGCACGCCGGGGTCGCCATCGCGTGGTGGGTCTTTCTCCGGAGCGTTCGCGAAGAGGAACAGCATTTCCGACGTGGCGGAGAAATCGCCGGGGCGCGTGATGGAGAGCTTGATGGGTCCAGCGATCCGGAAGACGATGGTGCGGCCGCGGCGGATGGGGCGGATGTTGTAGCGCCAGGGCTGAACCTCAACACCGCGCGACCAGAAATCATCGTTCGACGCGGTGACGGCGATGGTCGCGGCGCCCTGAATCTCGAAAGACACGAAGTAGTAGTTCGATGCGGCGTGCGCGATCGAGGCGGGCTGGCCGTTGATGGTAACGGTGAAATGGTCAGACCGCATTTCAGGCGGCAGCGGAAAGACGGTGACCCTGGCCAGCGCGTTGGCAGCGATGAAGAGCAGCAGCAGGGCGGCTCGCGACATGAAATTGCGTCCGCCAGTTTATCAAACTACAATTCAGACTTGAGCACGGAAGCCCGGTTGCGTGAACTGCCTTCGGTGGAGGATGTCGCTCTGCGCCTGGCTGAGTTGCACCCAGACGTTCCGCGCGCGCTGGTAGTGGCGGAGGCGCGCCGTGCCATCGCCGACGCAAGGGCCGAGATGTTGGCCGGCAACGAGTGCGGCTGCGGGATCGATGCACGCGTGGAAGAAGCGCTGGCGCAGTTGGAGCGGCCTTCACTGCGGCACGTGATCAACGCGACGGGTGTGGTTTTGCACACGAATCTGGGGCGCGCGCCGCTGCCCGACTACCAGAATCTTGAATACGATCTGGAAACCGGCCGGCGCGGGAAACGCGACGCGCACGTGGCGTCCCTGATTGAGCGAGTGGCCGGGGCGCCGGGCATCGTCGTGAACAACAATGCCGCCGCGGTGTTCCTGGTGCTGAACGAACTCGCGGCCAGCCACGAGGCGATCGTTTCGCGCGGAGAACTGATCGAGATCGGCGACGGATTCCGGATTCCGGAGATCATGCAGCGATCGGGCGCGGCGGTGGTCGAGGTTGGCACTACGAATCGCACGCGTCTCGAAGATTATGCCGCCGCGATTACGGAGCGGACCCGGCTGCTGTTGCGCGTACATCCAAGCAACTTCCGCATGTCGGGATTCACCTCGCGGCCAGGGCTCGGCCAACTGGTGGGGCTGGGGCGCGAGCGCGGAATCCCCGTTTATGAAGACCTTGGGAGCGGCTGCATCGCAGATCTGACGCGCTTTGGCGTGGAAGAGCCGCTGGTGCGCGACAGCATTCACGTCGGCGCGAATCTGGTGAGCTTTAGTGGAGACAAGCTGCTGGGCGGGCCGCAGGCCGGAATCATTGCGGGGGACGAGGCGCTGGTGCAGCGTATCCGCCGGAATCCTCTGTTTCGCGCGCTGCGTGTGGACAAGATGATTTATGGCGCGCTGGAGACCACGCTGCGCAACTTGTTACTGGAGCGATGGGGCGAGATTCCCGCGCTCCGCATGATTGCGTTGAGCGCAGACGAGATTCGCGCGCGCGCGGAGAAGATTCTGGCGAGGCTTGACAGCGCCGAACTGATCGCCGGAGAGTCCGTGGTCGGCGGCGGCTCGACGCCCGAACAGAGTCTTCCGACATGGCTGATCGCGCCGCGATGCGCGAGCGCTAACGAAGCTGAGAGGCGATGTCGAATGTCCGACCCGCCGGTGATCGGACGCATCGAGAACGGCCGGCTCGTATTCGATTTACGTACGGTACTGCCCGAAGAAGACGATGAGCTGGTATCCGCTCTGCGCGCGCTGGCTTCATAGAATCGTCACACGCAGCTCACATAATAGGAAGACGTCATGCGAAAACTCATCACTACTGTTCTGTTGGCTCTTTGCGCGGGCGCCGCGCCCGCTCCCCGGCCGCCGAAGCTGGTTCTGGCGGTGGTGATCGATCAGTTCCGCTACGACTACCTGCTGCGTTTCCGGAGCGACTACAATGCCGGACTCGCGCGGCTGCTGGAACACGGGGCGGTATTCACTGACGCACACCACATCCACTATCCGACCGTGACAGCGGTGGGCCACTCGACGTTTCTGAGCGGCGCAACGCCTTCTTCGAGCGGCATCATTGGCAACGAATGGTTTGACCGCGCGAGCGGCGAAACGGTGACCAGCGTGTCCGACATAGACACCAAACTGATTGGTGGTGCGCCAGGTACTCTCGGTTCATCGCCCCGGCGGCTGCTTGTGAGCACCGTCGGCGACGAACTGAAGATGTCCGGGCACGGTGGAAAGGTCATCGGCGTCTCAATCAAGGATCGCAGTGCGATTCTCCCCGTGGGCCACGCTGCCGACGCAGCCTACTGGTACGACAACGATTCGAACAACTGGGTGAGCAGTTCGTACTTCATGAGCGATCTGCCGGACTGGGTCAAGGAGATCAACAAACAACACACGTATCAGAAATACCTGGGCGCCTCGTGGCTGCCGTTCGACGCAAAGGACGACAAGGCCACGCCGTTTTGCACGATGGTGAACGGCAACGAAAGTGTGCGGTATTGCGGCGGGATTGAAGCCACTCCGTGGGGCAACGAGATGATCGAGGAGTTCGCTGAGCGCGCCGTGGCGGAAGAGAAACTCGGCCAGCATGAAGATATCGACTTGCTCGCGGTCAGTTTCTCATCGAACGATTACGTGGGCCACGCCGTCGGGCCAGACGCGCCCGAGGTGCGCGACATCTCTATCCGCACCGATCGCCTCCTGGGCAAGCTGTTCGATTTCATCGATCAGCATGTCGGTGCGGGAAACACGCTGGTCGTGCTGACGGCGGACCACGGAGTCTCGCCGGTGCCCGAGGTGAATCAGGAACGGAAGATGCCCGGCGGCCGGCTGTCGAGCGTGGTGATGCTGCGCGCGGTAACCGATGCGCTGACGGCGAGATATGGGCCCGGCGAGTGGATTGTAAATGCGGCGGATGCGTCTCTCTATCTTAATCAGAAGCTTATCCGCACGAAGCGGCTCGACCCCGCAGCAGTGGAGGAGACCGCGGCCGCAGCGCTGCGAGGTATGCCGCACATCTTCCGTTCTTACACCGCCAATCAACTGGAACATGGCCAGGTGACCGGCGATTACGTCAGCGAGGCAGTGCTGCGCGGCTTCTTCGAGTCACGCTCGCCGGACGTCGAGTTGGTGCAGGACCCATACTATCTGTTCGGCGCCCTCGGCACGTCGCACAGCACGCCGTTCAACTACGATTCGCACGTGCCGGTGATCTTCATGGGAACAGGCATTCACGCCGGCGAATACGATGAGAAGATCGCAGTCAACGATATTGCGCCCACGCTGGCGACGATCCTGCGTGTGGAGGAGCCGAGCGGCTCGATCGGACGGGTGCTGAGCGAGATCTTCGAATAACTACGCGCGTTCCTGATACGCGCCTTCGGAAGTGCTGACGCGAATCTTCTCGCCCTGATTGATGAACGGGGGCACCTGCACCACCAGACCGGTTTCAGTCTTCGCGGGTTTGGTGACGTTGGAGACGGTTGCGCCCTTCAGGCCGGGCTCGGTTTCCACCACGGTCAGATCGACGGTGGGCGGGAGTTCCACGCTGATCGGCTTGCCCTCGTAGAACTCGACGTTCACCTTCAAATTCGGGATCAGGTAATCGACGGCGTCGCCGAGCAATTCCTTCGGCAGGTTCATTTGCTCGAAGTTCTCGATGTCCATGAAGTAGTAGAATTCGCCGTCGTCGTACATGTACTCCATCTCGCGTTCGTCGAGCGAGATCTTGTCCACTCGGTCTTCGGAGGAGAAGCGGTGTTCAGTCTGCGAGCCGCTGCGAAGGTTGCGCATCTTCACTTGCACAAAGCCGCGGAGGTTTCCCGGCGTGCGGTGGGTCATGCTGAAGATGGAATAGAGGTCATTGTTGAACTTGATGACCATGCCTGGACGTAGCTGCGTTGCTGCAATCATGACTGATAGTTTTTCATTGTAGCAGCCGGGCCTGCCGGTCTTGGCGCGGTTGCGCCCACGCTATGATGGATCTAATCCTCAAAATGATCCCCAAAACCATACCCGAAGGTCTCACTTTCGACGATGTGCTGCTCCAACCGGCCCGCAGCGCCGTACTGCCGGCGAACGTGGACACACGGACGAACCTGACACGAAATATCGCGTTGAATATCCCGGTGGTGAGCGCGGCGATGGACACTGTAACAGAGTCGCATCTCGCCATAGCGCTGGCGCAGCAGGGCGGTATCGGGATCGTTCACCGCAATATGCCAGTGGAGCGTCAGGCAGAGGAAGTGGATCGCGTGAAACGCAGTGAGAGCGGCATGATCGTCGATCCCATCACCATCCATCCGGACGCGAAGATCTCAGACGCTCTCGACCTGATGAAGCGCTACCGCATCTCCGGGGTGCCGGTCACGCGCAACGGACGTCTGGTGGGCATTCTCACGAATCGCGATCTGCGGTTCGAGACCCGCTTCGACCTGCCCATCTCCGAGGTGATGACGAAAGACAACCTCATCACGGTGAGTGTGGGCACCACGCTCGAGGAAGCGGAGACGATTCTCCACAAACATCGCGTGGAGAAACTGCTGGTGGTGGACGATCAATATCAGCTCAAGGGTCTCATCACCGTCAAGGACATTCAGAAGAAGTTGAAGTATCCGAACGCGGCCAAGGATGCACAGGGCCGGCTTCGGGTCGGCGCGGCGGTCGGTTCCACCGGCGATTTCCTCGAACGCGCGCAGGAGCTGGTGGCGCGCAAGGTGGACGTTCTCTGTGTCGATTCCGCGCACGGTCACAGCCAGGCAGTGATGGATGCTATCCGCGCGATCAAGACGAAACTGCCGGAGGTGGACTTGATCGGCGGGAACGTGGCGACCTATGACGGCGCGATGGATCTCATTCGTCTCGGTGCGGACGGCGTTAAGGTGGGGATGGGTCCCGGTTCCATTTGCACCACACGCGTCGTGAGCGGCGCCGGTGTGCCGCAGATCACAGCGATCTCCGAATGCGCGCGCGCGACTCGTGAAAACGCCGTGCCCCTGATTGCCGACGGCGGCATCAAGTACTCGGGCGATCTCACGAAGGCAATTGCAGCGGGCGCCGACAGCGTCATGATCGGAAGCCTGTTTGCGGGCGTCGAGGAGAGCCCCGGCGAAACGATTCTCTACCAGGGCCGCACGTTCAAGAGCTATCGCGGCATGGGTTCGCTCGGCGCGATGGCCCTGGGCTCCTCGGACCGTTACTCGCAGGATGCCAGCGGCAAGCTGGTGCCCGAAGGCATTGAGGGCCGCGTGCCGTACAAGGGCATGCTCTCCGAACTGGTGTACCAGCTTGTCGGCGGGTTGCGCGCCGGAATGGGCTACTGCGGCACTGCGACCATCGGTGAGATGCAAACCCATGCGCGGTTCCTGCGCGTTACCTTCGCGGGTCTGCGCGAAGGTCATGTGCACGACGTGATCATCACCAAGGAAGCGCCAAACTACCGGGTCGAGTCGTAGCGGCGATGTCCAGTCTCCGCGCGGTGGTGGCGCACGGCGGCGGACCCACAGCCGTTCTGAATGCCAGCCTTGCGGGGCTCGTCGATGAGTGTCGGAGCAGCGGCGGGTTTGCATCCCTTGAGGGCGCGCGGTTCGGGGTTCAGGGTCTGCTTTCGGGCGAGTATGTCGATCTGCTGGCACAGCCCCCAGACCTGATCGAGTCGATCGCGCAGGCGCCCGGCTCGGCCATCGGATCCAGCCGCAGGAAGCTTGAGGGAGCCGAATACGAGCGCGTCATTGGCGAGCTTCGACGCCGGGATGTCCACTGGCTCTTCCACACCGGCGGCAACGGCTCCATGAGCACGGCCCTGCAACTGGAGCGTTTCGCCCGTGCGGCCGGCTACGAGCTCGGCGTCACAGGCATTCCGAAGACCATCGACAACGACCTGCGGGTAACCGATCACACGCCGGGCTACGCGCCCACGGCACGATTCTTTGCCTGCGCCGCGCGCGATGTCGGTGAAGACAACCGCTCGCTGCCCTCGCCGATCTGCGTACTGGAGACGCTGGGACGCAACGCGGGCTGGATTGTTGCCGCCACATCGCTGGCACGGCGTCACGACGACGATGCGCCGCACCTGATCTACTTTCCGGAGAGAGGCCTGAGCCTCGATCGAATCGCCGCCGATTCCGAGCGCGTTGTGAGCAGGCTGGGTCGCGTCACTATTGCCGTCTGCGAGGGACAGCTCGATGAAGCGGGCCAGCCGTTCGGTGCGGACGTCGACCGGCCCGCGATTGCGCAGCAGCGCCTCGCATCGAACCTCGGCCATACGCTGGCACAGTTGCTCGCTGCGAAGACAGGCCTTCGTGCTCGTTCGGAAAGGCCGGGTCTGCTGGGCCGCTCGTGCGGGCCATTCGCCAATGCGAGAGACCGCGCCACGTCGTATGAATGCGGCCTCGCCGCGGCGCGCGCTGCTCTCGAAGGCCGCTCAGGCTGCATGGTGGCGATCCGCCGTGAATCCAGCGACCCCTGGATCACTTCCACGTTCCTCACGCCACTTGAAGCCGTCGCGGGCAAAGAGCGCGCGTTGCCGCTCGAATGGATTGCGCCCGATGCGAACGACGTGATGCCTGCGTTCCACGAATACGCGCGCCCTCTGATTGGCGACGTACCCGGCTACTCGCGGCTTCTCTAGTTTCGCCCCACGAACACGCGGAAAGAGAGTCCAGCGCCGATGAACCAGTCCGAGACGCGCGCCATCAGGCTGTGACCGGCTTCCAGGTCCCATTGCGCGTTCTTTCCAATCATGCGCGAGAAACCAGCGTCAGTGTTCCACGAGGGCGCATCCGGCCCCGGAGGCGGCGCAACGTGGTAGACCTCCCAGAAACCCTGCAGGCCTGCCGGCAGAGCGTGACCGAACGTGAGACTCTGGGCGTGACCGGGCGATCCGCCTGTATCGCCTGGTGACCACCATACGTTGAGGTTCCCGCCAGCGCTGAAACCCCGGCCGAGTGACTTAGCCCAGATGATTTCTACTTCGGGGTTGTAGCCGCCGTCGGAAAACCCACCCGAACCGGTGGGGAACGTCAGTTCGGCGATCATCGAGACTGCGGGTGCGTGGCGATGTTCCTGAAGCAGGCGGAATTTTGCGCCGATGCCGAAATCAGCAAGCCCGGCGTGACTCACCGATGCGGCGTCCGGCGCGCTGTCGTGCTGATATTGCACGCCATCCGTGCTCGAGCGGAATTCCATGCAGGATGCGACACCGGTTCGAAACACTGTGCCGGGCACGCCAAGCGTATGGGAGTGCGCGCCGTCTTCCGACGTGTTATCCACCGTCAGACCGGCTTCGAACTGCAGAACACGCCGCCCAACGATGTCAGTGGATTCGCCATAGCCGGGACGATCCGTACTCATCGCCGCATCGTCGCTGGAAGGCATCTCCTCCGCGAGACAGGCTGCCGCGGCGAACAGGACAGCCATGGCAAGGAAGCGGCTCACATCAACGCTCCCAGCATCAGCACCCCGACGACGAGCGTAATAGCCGTCAGGAGCGCACCCGCGCGGAAATATTCGCGGAAGCTCACGTCGACCCCTTCCTGCCGCGCGCGCTGCACCACGATCAGGTTTGCCACCGAGCCGGTAATGGTGAAGTTACCCGCCAGCGTGGATGCCATGGCCAGCACCAGCCACCCGCGATGCGGGTCGTGGAAATGCATCACGAACGGACGGAGCATGAGCACGGCCGGGACGTTGCTGACGATATTCGAGAGCACGGCAATCAACGCGCTCAACACCGGAACCCGCTCCAGTTGCATGCGCTGAGCGGCACCGATGAGATCGGCCAGCCATGGAGTCCGTTCTATGCCGGCTACCACCACGAACAATCCCGCAAACATCACCAGCAGCGGGAAGTCGATGTGACGATAGACCCGTTCCGGATGCACTCGCCGTGTGATCAGCAATACCGCGCCGGCCAGAAGCGCGACCCTGGCCACGGGTTGCCCCAGAAGGAAGAAAAGCACCATCGCCGCTGCCACAATGGCGGACCGCCACAGGAGAGGCGGACTGACGCGCACAGTCTCCTGCACAGGTTCCAGCCGGGCGGCAGCGGCGAATTCGTCGCGATAGAGCAGCGCCAGAATGAGCACCGTCAGCACGAGCCCGGCGGCAGCGACCGGCGAAAGAGCCATCGCGAAGGCGGCAAACGAGATCCGCGAGACGCTGCCGATCAACATGTTTTGAGGATTCCCGGTAATGGTCGCTACGCTGCCGATGTTCGCCGCCATTGCCACTGCCAGCAGATACGGGACCGGGTTGCGTTTCAACTTTGTCGTAACGTGGCAGACCATCGGTGCCAGTACCAGACAGGCTGTGTCATTGACGAACAGGGCTGAAGACACACCACTCACCGCGACGACAGCCGTCAATAACCATATCGGACGGCGGGCGCGCCGCATCACGAATTTATTCACCAAACCGAAGAAACCTGAGAGGCGCAGATTGGCCGCCACGATCATCATGCCGAACAGAAGCGCCAGCGTATCCAGATCGATGGCCGCATAGGCCTGTTGCGGGGTCAGTACCCCCGTGCCCAGCATGAGCCCCGCGCCAATCACGGCCCCTCCGGTGCGGTCCACGCGCAATCCGGGGAACCTGCCCAGCGCGACCACGGCCATGGTGAACACGAAGATCGCCGTGGCCGCTACCGTCGTGAGATCCATCGATGCAGGTATCGAATCGCTAGAGGCGGTGGTAGTCCCCGCGCCAGTTTTTGACAGCGCGTTTAATGGAATCCGCGTTCAGGCCTTCCTCAGCCGCCTGCCGGGCAAGCGCGGGGAACTCCTCGTCTGGGGCAAAGCGCAGCGCGATGATCTGTCGAATGGTGAGGCGCGCGTCCAGCAACTTGCCGGTCATCGCGAAGTGACGCAGGTTCTCTTCCGCGCGTATAGCCCGGTCCTGCGCCTTCAGCGGGAACGCCCGGCAATACCAGAACAGCAGCATCGCGATGACGTCGAGCACGACGATGAGAGATGCGCTGTACAGCCGCTGATGGTCGCCCAGAGAGTGCCAGAGATTGACCAGCGATCCAATCAACGTCAGGACGATGAGCGCAAACAGCACCGCATGGAAGCCCGCTACGAACTTCTTGTGGTTGGCGTAGTTCTGCCCGGCCATCCGCTGCCGCCTCCTACCAGTAAATGAACGACTCTTCCTCGCACACTAGCACGATCGGCGCGCCGCCTGTCGACATCGCTGCCGCGTGCGCCAGCACCTCTTTGCCGCCTTCCGATTCCAGGCACTTGTTCAGCTCGTTCCTATTCGAAAAGTGCGCTTCGGCAATGCGATACGCCGTGACGCGTCCGTGCGGCGAGCCAAGCACGCGGGTCGCGACAAACCGGGTCATGCCTCTCATCTTCTCTTCGACGAGCGGCTGGTGCTTCTGCGACCACTCGTGTTCAAAGGCCTTTTCATCGACAGGATGCGGATAGATTACGACGATTTTGACGCCGGTCATGGTGGCCACTTCCGTGGAATGTCCTCATCTTATCAAAGGCCGGTTGGTTGTCCGCCGGCGTCTGTTTGCACCGCTTCTGCTAAGCTGTACGAAACGCGGAGGGCCCGGGGCGCGCGCCTCGGCATTTTGATATGATCCTGTCGTCACGATGACCCACGACCTGCCGGAGATGGATTTTCAAAGGTTCTGGCGCAGGCTCCAGCAACTCGGCCTGAATGCATACGAGGCGCGCTCCTACCTCGTGCTGATCGGGCATCCGCGGTTCAAGGCGCTTGAGCTGGCCGCGCGCGCTCACGTCCCCCGCCAGAAGATCTATGAGGTTCTCGACAGCCTGGTGGAAAAGGGCTTCGCCCAGGTAGTCCAGGAGAAGACCAAGCTTTTCTCCGCGGTCGAACCCAGCCTCGCCATCCCCAGTTATCTTGCGCGCCGCGCGCAGATGCTGCAGCAGGAGTTCACCGAGCAGAGCCGCATGGGCACCGGGCTCATCGACGACCTTGCCGCCGCCTATTCCGAAGGGCAGGGAGGGCGCGGAACGCTCGACTATCTGAAGATCGTCGGCGACCCCGGCCAGATCGCCATGCAATACCGGCGCATGCTGGCCGACGTCAAGACCGAGTATGTGGAGTTCTCCCGGCCCCCCTACGCCGTCGATCCCCTTGACGAGCAACTAGTGAAGCAGGCGCGCGACCGCGGCGTCCTGTGCCGCCTTCTGATTGAGGGAGGCTCGCTGGACGAGGATCATCGCCAGCGCCTCGCCGATTATGCCGCGGTGGGCGTCGAAGTCCGCCAGATCGATTCGCTTCCGATGAAGCTCGCGGTTTTCGATGGACAGCAGGGTATGATCGCTCTGCTCGATCCGGTGATCACCAAGCCCACCTGGACTTCGGTGATCTTCGAGCACGCCGCTCTTGGCGAGGCGATGCGCGGCATGTTCGAGAACCACTGGCGCCGCGCCGCCGCGCTGTAGAGCCTAAGTGAGACGCTGGAAGAACTCCAGACTTTTTCGCGCGCAGATCTCCCAGCGAAATTGTTGCGCCTGCCGATTGCCGTCGCGCGCGAGTTTGGCTCGCAAAGCGGGCGAGGTGAGCAGCAGCTCTAGGCCGCGGTGCAACTCGTCGGCGCTCCGCGGATCCACAAGAACCGAACCCGCTGCGGCAATCTCCGGAAGAGATGACAGATTGGAAGTGATCGCCGGGACCCGCGCCGCCATCGCCTGCGCCACCGGGAACCCGAACCCTTCATAGAGTGACGGGTACACGAACAGGGTCGCTCCCGCCGTCAGCGATGGCAGCTCCGGCTCGCTGACATAGCCCAGATAGCGCACATTCTTCCCACCAGACCGCAGGCGAGCCATCGTCCTGGTTGCGCCCCAGCCCTCGGGTCCCGCCACCAGCAGATCGAATTCTTCATGCAGTGACGGCTTCAGCAGCGCCCATGCGTCCAGCAACGTGTCCAGGTTCTTCCGCGGTTCAATGGTCCCGACAAAAAGCACGTAGGGCCGCGCGCTTTCCCGCGGCTTCGCGTCGAAGAATTCGCCGGCGACGCCCGAATAGATGACTTCGACCTTCTCCGGCGGAAGATCCAGCAGCCGGATCGCGTCAAGCCGGGTGTTCTCGGAGACAGCGATAATGCTGTCCGCCCCGCGCAACACGCGTTCGGCGAATTCCCGGTCGGCGCGCACGTTCGCCTCGGTATGTAGTTCCGGCATCAGCCAGCACGTCATGTCGTGAACGGTCGCCGTCACGCGCGCGGTTCGAGGCCGCCGCCGGATCTGATTGGAAAGATGAACCACGTCAAATCTGCCGGACAACCTGTCGAGCAGAACGGTGCTGGGTGCGTTCAACGCGTACAGCAGAGCCAGCCGGGGCCATGTCGCCAGCGGTCCGAAGATCGACCCTTCGTGGACCAGCCGGGCGTTGCGTCTGGTGGATGGGAACGAATCGACAACATCGCCGGTGCCCGCCGCTGCCTTGCGCAGATTCTCCACCCAGTGCCAGGTCCAGGTTTTGACGCCGGCACTGCGCAGCAGCAGCGGTGACGCGTC
>Ga0335085_10009156_pt1 | contig 14978 bp, 6 predicted proteins | sample Lox_Sample_45_FD_206712 | JGI IMG/M metagenome (GOLD analysis project Ga0335085, IMG submission 206712) | Soil microbial communities from Loxahatchee National Wildlife Refuge, Florida, United States - Lox_Sample_4.5 | ecosystem: Environmental > Terrestrial > Soil > Wetlands | place: USA: Florida... | reverse complement strand
AGGGAGGCGGAAATCAAGCGAATCCCCGAGAAATCACGCGATATCTCGCAGTTTCCACGGATTTTCCACGCAACAATTGCTCTGGCCGGAGAGTCGCGCGAACGAGAATGGCAATTCTATCGTGGGTCCTTTTGCTCTGCCAAAGGCCGAAGGCCAGGGCCGTCACCGAATGCAGGGCGGTGACCGCGGCAAACGCGTCGTTGGCAAATCGCCGTGTGGAACGGCCGATGTCGACACCCATCACGGCACGCAAGCCCTTTGGTGCGGGATTGGTGTCTGCCGCTCCAGTGGGCGTGGTGACCTTCACCGCGGTGAAAGCCCGGTATATGCGCGACATGCTTTCGGAGGCTGTCGACGTGCCGCAATCCACTGACTGGAGACGCCTCTCAACGGGTTAAACCCATTACATACAAGGGGCCTTTGTAACCGGTCGCAATGTCGTCTACCAATTGCGGGCCGCAGTGAGACGGCCAAGGGGGAAAGATGACAGTCCGGGTATCGCGGTCATTGGCCGCAAAATCCGCCATCGGCGCGGCGTCGCTCGCGCTGGTTCTTGTCGCGCATGCGGCAACGCCGACGCCACCCTCGAAAGCCGAATTGCCGCCGAGGGGGAAGCCCATGGCGCAGGCCCCCTCGCACCCGGGACCGCGCCCGACCTACCCCATCGCCAACGGCTATTTCCAGGCACTGCAGTGGCGCGGCATCGGGCCCTATCGTGGCGGCCGCGCGCTGGCCGTGGCCGGTATCCCGGGCGATCCCTCGACATTCTACTTCGGTGCGGTGGCCGGTGGCGTTTGGAAGACGACGGACGGCGGAGCCACGTGGCAGCCCCTGACGGACAAGACGGCGATCTCGTCGGTGGGCGCCATCGCCATCGCGCCATCCAACCGCAACATCATCTATGTCGGCACTGGCGAAGCCGCACCCCGCGGCGACATGACCATTGGCGACGGCGTCTACAAGTCGATGGATGGCGGCAAGACCTGGGCGAATATCGGCCTGAAGGACTCGCGGCAGATCGGTTCGGTCATCGTCGATCCGCATGATCCGAATATCGTGCTGGTTGCCGCGCTCGGCCATGCCTTCGGTCCCAATGCGGAGCGCGGCGTGTTTCGCACAGTCGACGGCGGCAAGACCTGGAAGAAGGTGCTGTTCAAGGACAACAACACCGGCGCGATCGACGTCGAATTCGATCCCAACAATGCGAGCACCGCCTATGCGGCGTTGTGGCAGGCCCGGCGTCAGCCCTGGAATTTTTCGAGTGGCGGCCCGGGCAGCGGTCTCTACCGCTCCGCCGATGGCGGCGTGACGTGGACGCAGCTCAAAGGCAATGGATTGCCGGGCGGGATTCTCGGCCGGATTCACATCTCGGTCTCGGCTGCGGATTCGAAGCGCGTCTACGCCATGATCGAAGCGAAGAACGGTGGCCTCTATCGTTCCGATGACGGCGGTGGGCACTGGAAACTGATCAACGCCGATGGACGATTGAGCCAGCGCGCCTGGTATTTCTCGACCATTCTCGCCGATCCCAAACGCGCCGATACGCTCTATGCCGAGAACACCGGCTTCTTCCGCTCAACCGACGGCGGCAAGACGTTCAACCTGCTCCCGGCGCGGCACGGCGACCATCACGGCGTGTGGATCGATCCCACCAACACCAACCGCATCATGGATGCGAGCGACGGGGGCGCATCGATCTCCTTCGACGGCGGCAAGAACTGGACGACCGTCAACAATCAGCCGACGGCACAATTCTATCACGTGTCCGTCGACAATCGCTTTCCCTACTACGTCTACGGAGCGCAGCAGGACAATACGAGCGTCGGCATCGCCAGCATGGACGACGAAGGCGCCATCACCGAGAAGGACTGGTACGACGTCTTCCCCGGCGAATGCGGTTTCATCATTCCCGATCCGCGCGATCCGTATATCGTCTACGGCACCAGCGAGAATTTCATCGGCCGGTTCAACAAGCACAACATGCAGCTGCGGGTGATCTCGGTCTGGCCCGTGGATGCCTCCGGCCACGCGGCGAAGGATCTCGAGCACCGCTTCAACTGGACATCGCCGCTCGCCATGTCGCCGTTCAGCGCCGACACGCTCTATTACGGCATGGAACGGCTCTACAAGACGACGAATGACGGAAACAGCTGGACGCCGATCAGCGGCGACCTCACCCGGAATGACAAATCGAAGCAGCAAGCCTCCGGCGGGCCCATCACCAAGGACATCACCAGCGTCGAGTATTACGACACCATCTTCGCCATCGTAGAATCCCCGCTCAAAAAGGGGATGATCTGGGTCGGCACGGATGACGGGCTCGTTCAACTTACAGCCAACGGCGGCGGAAGCTGGTCGAATGTGACACCGAAGGATCTGCCGCAATGGGGCACGGTCAGCATGATCGAGGCGTCGCGCTACGACCCCAACACGGCCTATGTCACGGTCGATCGCCACAAGCTGGACGATACCAAGCCATACGTCTTCAAGACGACCGATGCTGGCAAGACCTGGACACGCATCGATTCCGGCCTGCCGGATGGCGCCTGGGTGCACGCGGTCCGCGAAGACACGGTTGACCGCAATCTTCTGTTTGCCGCCACCGAAACCGGCGTGTTCGTGTCGTTCGACGACGGCGCGCATTGGCAATCGCTGCAGATCAACCTGCCGCGCTCGCCGGTGCATGATCTCGTCGTGAAAGGCGACGATCTCGTCGTGGCGACGCACGGCCGCTCATTCTGGATTCTGGATAACATCACGCCGTTGCGTCAGGTGGCGGAAGCCTCTGCTGCGTCAGACGTGTTCCTGTACACGCCGCAAACGGCGACCCGCCTCTACTATCCCGACCAGGTCGATGCGCGGCCGCCCGTCGGGCAGAATCCGCCGGCGGGAGTCATGATCGACTACTACCTGCCGTCGAAAGCGTCGGGCCCGATCAGCATGGAAATCGCGGACAGCACGGGTGCGGTGGTGCGCCATCTGTCGAGCGTGAAGTCCAACAAGGCGGAGCAGCCGCCGGAGTGGCCGGACCAGGTTCACCCGACCGAAACCTTGCCGTCGAACATCGGCATGAACCGGTATGTGTGGAACCTGCGCTACGACGATCCGACATCGATTCCAGGCGCGTTCTATTCCGGTCTGCCGCCACGTGGGCCGATCGCCCTGCCCGGCAAGTACACCATCAAGGTGACTTACAACGGCAAGATGCAAACTGTGCCGCTCACGCTTGTCGCCGATCCGCGGGATAAAGGCCCGCTGACCGGTTTGCAGCAGAAATTCGCGCTCGCGAAGCAGGTGTATCAGGATCAGGACGCACTGCATCGCGCGGTGAACGACATCAACGCCGCGATGAAAGAGGTCAATGCCGCTGTGAAGTCCGCACAGGGCAAGCCGAAGGCGGCCTCGCTCGCGACGCAGGGCAATGCGGTGCTGAAGCAGGCGCAGCAGATCCTGGGCGTGCTGATGCAGGTCAACATCAAGGGTTCCGAGGCGAACCTGAACTATCCCGGCATGCTGAACGAACAGATCTACAGCTTCGCCACCATCCTGGACGATTCCGATACGGCGCCGAATGCGGAAGAGCTTCAGACCTACGCAACGTTCCATTCGAAACTGGCGAATGAGCTGGCCGCCTGGGATAATCTGAAGAAGACGCAGCTGGCCGCGTTTCGCACAGCCGTGAAAGCGGGCGGATAGGGCAACAGCACAAGTCGTCATGCGTCATTCACTCTGGATTGCTGCCGGACTCCTGTCGCTTGTGTGCGGCAGCGCAGTTGCCGAGGACGGAATCGAGACCGTCCAAGTCACGGCGACGCGCACGCCGGAACCCATCGGTGACGTGCCCGCCGACGTCTCGATTATCTCCGGCGATGAGCTGCGCGAACGCGACGTGCGCGACCTTGCCGGCGCCCTTGCGTTGACGGCAGGCGTCGAAGCGCCGCCGGGCGGCGATGCGGGGCCGTCGAGCGCCGTTCCGTCCTTCTGGGGCCTGCATGAGTTCGATGCGTTCCTGCTGGTGCAGGACGGCGTGCCGTGGGGCGGCGCGTTCAACCCCTCGATCCCGGACATCGATTTCAACGATGTGCAGCGCATCGAGGTGCTGAAGGGCAGCGCGCCGGTTGCGTTCGGCGCCACATCGTTCGTTGGCGTCATCCAGGTTCTGCACTATCCGGCGGGCGAGGCCGCGAACCAGCTTGAGGCTGCCTATGGCAACTACAATTCCTGGCGTGCCGCAGGATCGTTCGCCCTGCCGGATTGGGGCGCGTGGCGGCAGTCCGTCGCGGCGGATGGCGAAGAGCTGGGATTTGCCGACAGGCGCGAAGAGGTCAGGGACTCGCACTTACTTTACCGCGGTGCTACCGCGCTGGGATCGGGCACCTTCCATTTCGATGCCGATCTCTCGCTTGTGCGCGATGTGCCGCCGAGCCCGATCGTGCGCGTGGGCGATGCGCTGACCAATCTCACGCCCATCAACGCGAACTACAATCCGGCGAACGCACGGATCGACGAAAGCCGCTACCATGCAGCGATCGGCTACGATGCACCGACCGCTTTGGGTCAATGGAGCACGCTGCTCTCCTTTGCGCATTCGGATATCCGCGACATCCGCGGCTTCCTTCGCCCTGACCTGACGAATGACGGCAGCGAAAACGCGGACTCGCAGGATCAGCACCGGCTCATCCAGGACGGCTATTTCGATACGCACCTCACGCATGCGCTGGCGGACGATGCCGATGTCACGCTCGGCGCCGATCTCCTGTTCGGGCTCGGCCGCCAGCGCAGCGTCAACGGCGCCTATTATGTGCCGCTCTCCGGAGACGTTGTGACGCCACCGACCACAAGCCTCCACATCGACGAGGTGAACACCATTCGCGACAAGCGCCTGTTCGGCGGCCAATACGCGGAACTCGACTGGCGGCCGGCTTCACGGTGGGACATCGATGCTGGATTGCGGCTGAACGAGACCGGCGAGGACAAAACCTCGGTCCATATCGACGGCTTCGATTCCACGGCCGATGAAGCGGCGCGCGAACGGCAGGATACGGTGCGCCTTTCAGGCACGATCGGCACCAGTTATCAGGCATGGAAGGACGGTGCAGACGAAGGCGTGATCTATGCCGATTATCGCAACGCCTTCAAACCCGCGGCCATCGATTTCGGCCCGGACTACACGCCCGAGGTCCTCAATCCGGAAACGGCATCGAGCTACGAGGCGGGCATCAAAGGTGCGGCCCTCGACGGCCGCTTCGACTATCAGGCGGAAGCGTTCCTGCTGAATTTTTCCAATCTGGTGGTGGCGGAAACCAGTGCGTCCGGCGAACCGGTTCTGCGCAATGCCGGGGGCGAACAGCTGAAGGGTGTCGAGTTCGAAACGCGATACCATTTCACGCGCGATCTTGCGCTTGCCGCCAACCTCGCCTGGCACGATGCCCGTTTCACGAAATTCGTGCTCGATGAAGACGCGGGGCCCGAAAACGTCAGCGGCAATCAGCTTACGTTGGCGCCCCACGTTCTCGCTTCAGCCGGACTGCTCTATACGCCGCCGGACGGTTTCCACGGCACGGTGGTCGTCAACTACGTGGGACGCCGCTTTCTCGATGAGGAAAACGAGGCGCCGGCGTCAGCCTATATCACCCTGGCGGCGACGGCCGGCTACCGTTTCGGCCGCTATGATCTGATGCTGTCGGGAGCGAACCTTACCAACCGGCGTCCTCCGGTGACGCAAAGCGAATTCGGCGATTCGTCGTACTACCTGCTGCCGGCGCGAACCGTCTGGCTGCAACTGGCGATGTCGCTTCAGTAGATCAAGGTGCGGCAACTGGCGTTGACCGCGCGCACGCATTAGCTTTTCGGCGCGCAAGGGGGATCACTGGAATGCGGGCTGTGACATTGTCGGTCGTTGTTGCGGCCATAGCCTCCGTGGCGACTCATGCGCAGCCTGTCTCGGCCAGCCTCTACGGCGAATTGCATTGGCGCCAGCTGGGGCCGTTCCGCGCCGGCTGGTCGACGATGGTCGAAGGCGTGCCGAGTGAGCCCAACACCTTCTATTTCGGCGCGGCCGGAGGCGGCATTTGGAAAACGAATGACGCGGGCCGCACGTGGCGAGCGCTGTTCCAGGACGGCGCGGCCGCTTCGATCGGTGCGCTGGCGATCGCGCCGTCGAATCCGAATGTCATCTACATCGGCACCGGCCAGCCCGAGCCGCGCTACGACGTTGCCGCGGGTCTTGGCGTGTTCAAATCGGTGGATGGCGGCGCGCATTGGCAGCCTCTTGGTCTGGCTGACACGCGCTACATCGGCCGCATCTGGGTCGATCCGAAGAACCCGGATGTCGTGCTGGTCGCAGCGCAGGGTCACTTCTTCGGGCCGAGCCCGAAGCGCGGGCTTTACCGTTCGACGGATGGTGGCAAGACGTGGTCACACGTTCTGCAGATCGACAACTGGACCGGCGTCGTCGATCTCGCCAGCGATCCGAAACAGCCGAACGTGATGTTCGCCGCCGCGTGGGAGGGACGCCAATATCCTTGGCTCAGCTACTTCACGCCTGCCGCCGGGCCTGGCAGCGCCATCTACAAATCCACCGACGAAGGCAAGACATGGCGCAAGCTTTCCGGCGGCGGCTGGCCCGCGATTCCGCTCGGCAGAATTGGCCTTGCTGTGACGCATCTCGGCAAGGCCACGCGGATCTATGCGAGTATCGACTCCAAGACCGCGGGTGGACTCTATCGTTCAGACGATGGCGGCGCGCATTGGACGCACGTCAATCCGCTGAATGCCGTCAGCAACTGGTATTTCAGCCGGCTGACCGTCGCGCCGGACAATCCCGATGTCGTCTACACCGTCGGCCAGTCGGTCCGCCGCTGTACCGACGCCGGCAAGACCTGCGAGATCATCAAAGGCGCGCCCGGCGGCGACGACTATCATCACATCTGGATCAATCCCCTGCGTCCCGACCACATGATCGTCGGCTCGGATCAGGGCACGGTGGTCAGCGTCAATGGCGGGGCGACGTGGAGCAGCTGGTACAACCAGCCGACAGGACAGTTCTATCACATCGAGACCGACAATCGCTTTCCCTACTGGATCTATTCCGGCCAGCAGGACAGCGGCACGGTCGCCATCGCCAGCCGCAGCGATTACGGCCAGCTCACCTTCCGCGATTGGCATCCCGTCGGCGGCGAAGAGCGCGACTACGACGTTCCCGATCCCACCGATCCCGACATCGTCTACGGTTCCGGCCTCGGCGGCGGCGTGACGAAATGGAACGCGCGCACGGGACAAGTCGAAAACGTCACGCCGTGGCCGGAGAGCAATTACGGGCAGCGGCCGACACTCACCAAACATCACTACATGTGGGTGACGCCGCTGGTGCCTTCGCGCACCGGTCCGCCGGCGTTGTACCTCGGCGGCGATGTGGTGTTTCGGTCGGCGGATCAGGGCAGGCACTGGTCCGTCATCAGCGGCGATCTCACCGGCAAGACGGCGGATGCGAAGAATTGCGGCGGAGATGTATCGCTCGCCGATGCGAAGCCGTGCGGTTATGGATCGATCTCCACGATCGCGCCCAGTTCGCGCGACGCACAGGAGATCTGGGTAGGCACAGATGACGGTCTGATCCAGCTCACGCGCGATGGCGGCGACCATTGGGCGAATGTCACGCCGCCATCGGTGCCGCTATGGGCGAAGATCAGCACCATCGACGTGTCGCCGCTTGCGGATGGCGTGACCTACGCGGCCGTCGACGGCCACCGCATCGACGACTTCCAGCCGCACATCCTTGTCACGCGCGATTACGGCAAGACTTGGCAGGAGATCGGCGGCGGTTTGCCGCGCGATCATTTCGTCAGTGTAGTGCGCGCCGATCCCGTGAAGCCGGGCCTGCTTTATGCGGGAACGGACAATGGCGTGTTCGTCTCGTTCGATGACGGCGCGCGCTGGCAACCGCTGCAACTCGATCTGCCGAGCGCCTGGGTGACCGACCTCTCCATTCACGGCGACGACCTCATTGCGGCGACGCAAGGCCGCGCCATCTGGGTGCTCGACGATGTCGAACCCTTGCGGGAAATCGCCGGCGCCCATTTCAACGCCGCGTATTTGTTCATGCCGGCGCAAGCCTGGCGCGTGCATCCCAACAACAACAACGACACGCCGCTGCCGCCGGAGACTGCTATGGGCGAAAATCCGCCTGCCGGCGCGGTGATCGATTACTGGCTCGGCGCAACCCAAGGCCCGGTCACGCTGGAAATCTTCGACGCCGACAACCACCTTGTCCGCCGGTTTTCCAGCACGGAGGTGCCGCGCCAACCGCATGCGGAGCGCTACTTCGCCAAAGTGTGGATGAAACCGCCAGTAGCGCTCGCCGCCACGGAGGGCATGCATCGCTTCGTGTGGAATCTGCGCTATGACCGGCCCGATGCCGCCGAATATGGCTACAGCATCGCCGCGACGCCCTCCCACGGCACGCCGGTCGAACCGGAAGGCCCGTTCGTCGTGCCCGGCGAATATCGCGTCGTGCTGACGGCAGGAAGCAAGGAATACACGGCGCCCCTCACCGTGAAAGAAGACCCGCGCGTGCAGGCCACTGCAGCCGATCTGCAGGCGTCGCTGGCGTTGTCCCAGAAGATTGCCCCTGCTCTGGCGCAGGCGGCGCTCGGATTCCGAGAGCAGCATGCGCTGGCGCGGCTGCTGAAGGAACGATTCCCGAAGACCGCCACACTTCAGGATGAAACACGACCGCTGATCGAGACGCTGCGCGCCGAACCGGCGGATGGGCATCCGACATTCGAATCCCTCGCCGGCTCGCTGGGCCGGATTGAGGGTACACTGGAATCGGCCGATGCTGCGCCGACAACGACGCAGCAGCAGTTCGTCGACGACGCGATCGCAAAGCTCGCGGTCGTGCAACGTGAGTGGGACGACGCGAAATCGGGATCGCTTGCCAGTCTCAATGCGGCGCTGGCGCGCTCCGGCGAAAGACCCCTCACCATTCCCGACAAGGGCAAGCTGTCAGTAGAGAGTCCGGACGAAGGCGAAGACCTGCCGTAGCGGATCGTTGCTCGAGACCTGCAACCGTCCCAGTGTCGGTTGACAAGGGCGTATAGCGCCAGGCAACTGAATGGTGGGCGCGACAGAATCATACTGGGCTGGGTCGGGGGGCGCCGGCGGGCATCAATGGGTCGCCGAACGCTGTCGCGGCACGGCAGACCGCCAACAAAGCGGAGGCTGCAAGCAAAATCCTTTTCATTGTCTTTTCCTTCTGCGAAACGTCAAGTTACTGGACCCTCTCAATTCGAGGGCGCATGGTTGTCGTCTGCGCTTTGGATAAGCCGAATGCATGCTGTGCCGCCGCCCGCAATTCTCGAAGTCTATTACGCGCCATGGTGCGCGCCTTGCGCGCTGGAATTGCCGTCACTGATTCGGTTCCTTGAGAGCGGGCATGGAAACTTGCGGATCGTGATCGTAAGCGAACCCAAGAAAGCAATGGCGAAACTTCGCGCGGCCTCACCGAAACTTGTGGCCAGCGCCGTTGTAGCCGCAAACAAAAGTCCTCGCGAAATTTTATTCACCGCCGGAGATCGGGATTCAATTTTGCCGTACGCGCGAAGCCTCTCATCCGCCGGTAGAATTTGCGCCCAATGGCGGGGTCTGCTGACGTTCGATCGCGCGCAAGCGCTGATCTGGTCCTGCCGTCATGGTGCTATTGCACCTTATCCGCGACGATCTTGAAGAAGATTCCCTTCTCGCCGTTGTTCACGAGCGTAAGAGGTCCGCTTACGGTGACGATCTTGTCTGTCCAGACGATGCGACGGGGCGACATGACTTCGACGACTTCGTTCGGTTCTCCGGGCGGACAGAACATGCAAACCGGCGTATTGCGCGTCAGCAGGAAATGCTGTGTGTGATCCGAAGCATCGAGAGGCATGACGAAACCGTTTACGGTGATTTCGTGCCCTGCCATCGCCTGAACTTCCGGTGTGACGTGGATGGAGTAGAGGCCATTTTTGTCGTTGTAGCCGACTTTGCTTTTGACGAGTTTGAGCCACACGGGACTTTGCGCGTGGGGCAACTTCATTTGGAGCGCGCGTTCTTCCGGAGGCTGTCCGAGCGGCGCGGATAAGGTGACGGTCTGTTTTTGCATTCCGCCCATGAGTAGAAGCAGAGGAATGGCTGCGACTTGGATCAAGCGTTTTGTCGTCATGATTGCAGAAGCTCCTCTATTGGGGTTCGAGCAGCACGAATTGCAGGCACAAGCGCGGCGATGATGGCAACCGCAAAAGCACCTGCTACCAGATACAAGAGCGTGTCGGAGTCGAGTTGAGGATCGATGGAAAGGCCGGTGCGGTCCAAGAGAATTTGCGATGTCACCACGAGTGCGATCCAGCTCAGAACGCCTCCCAGGATCAGGGCGATAACAGCCATGATCCCGGCTTCGCAGAAAGCGACGGAGGCAATCGTTCCAGGCCCCGCGCCCATGGCCCGCAACAGGGCGAGATCCCGAGTGCGTGCGTTCATCGTGGCCATGAGCGCGGCGGCTGCACCTGCGCCGGCAATTATGACCAGAAGCAGGCCCAGCGCCGTCGCTGCATAGGAGAGCGGACGCATATATCCCATCAGCCGCGCGATCTCGAAGGACGGGCTTGCCGCGGTCAGCGTGGGATTGGCATTGATCAACCGTGGCACAAGCAGCGCCGCGACCGGCGTGCGGTAGGATGCGACGATCGCTGTCGCGGCATCGGGCAGATTGACGTAGGTTTCCGCCACACCGGTCTCGGCTGCTTCATCCTCCGCATGTTTGCGATGGATATAGCGCACGGTTTCGATATCGCACAGCGCCAGCCGATCAAGCACCGTTCCCGTCGGTTTGAGAATGCCCGTGACGGTATAGGGAAATTGCGAGTGCAGCTCGCCGCCCATGGCGAGGCCGTGCGCGCCCACAAAACGATCGCCCATCTTGAGATGCAGGGCCCGCGCAACGCCCGCGCCGAGCACGGCTTGCAGCGGTTTGGTCCAAGCGTCGCCTTGCGCGAAATCGGCGTGATAGATGGCGAAGATCGCCGGCGTCGTGCCGACGATGCGCCAGCCATCGACATTGTCGCCCAACGCGATGGGCGCAGCGAGGCGTACCAGCGGATGGTGGGCCGCGGCCATCGCGGTTTTTTCCGAAACCAGCCCTTGCGGATCGGACACATGCAGCGCGCAACACAGCACCAGATCCAGCGGTGAGCCTTTTGGTCCCACGACAAGATCGACGCCGCCCCAGGATCGTTCCGCTGCATCGGGCAACGCATCAAACGCGGTGAAGGCGATAACAACAGCGGCGACGCCCAAAGCGCCAACCAGAATCGAAAGAAGCGCTTGGCCCCACCGGCGTTTCAAATAAGCGAAAGCCAACGTCAGCGCGGTCATGGCAAGACATCCATTTCCACGACACTGTCCACGGCCGACAACACGCGCCGATCATGGGTCGCGATCAGGAGGGCGGCCCGTTCCGCAACGGCGGATTCGGTCAGTAACTTCAGAAGTGTTTCGGTATTGTGATCGTCGAGAGCGGATGTCGGCTCGTCTGCAAGAATGACGGCAGGATTGTTGATCAGCGCGCGCGCCACGGCGATGCGTTGCGCTTGGCCGTGACTGACATGGTCGGCGCGACGGTGGCGGATGGCGGAGAGACCCAGCCGGTCTAACAACTTCGTCAACCGGCTGGGATCGTGGACCGGATAACCGGCACATTGCGCAGCAAGCCAGACATTCGCCTGGGTGCTCAAGGCATCGACCAGATGAAAGGATTGGAAGACAAGTCCGATGCGTCGACCCCGAAAACGGTCGCGTGCGCTGCGGCCCAATCGCCATGGATCGGTGCCATCGATGGTCACTTTGCCGGATTTGGGCGGCCGGATTCCTGCGATTGCCATCAGCGCCGTGCTTTTGCCGGAACCCGACGCACCGACGAGCGCGATCGATTGACCGGACCCAAGCCGAACATTGGGTACGCGCGCGAAATCTCGGCCCGAACGCGAGAGAATGAGGTCTTCAAGCGAAAGCTTGATACCGTCGTCTGTTGCAAGCATTCATGATCCTCATGCCAAGGACGAACCGAACTGGGGCGCAGTTGAGGTTCTTAAAATCAAATAGATGGAGTGTTACGCGCGTGCTGCGCTACGCAGACGCGAATACGCATCAAAATCTATTGTCAGATGCGAGGAGGTGCGCGGCCCTGCCAGCTGTGAGGCAGCGGCGAACGGTGGGACGGCGTGTGGGAAACCGGCTTTTCAACCGGCGAGGATAAAATCGGAAGCGGCAGAAGAATGGCGACTGGCGTCAGTAAATTGCCCGAAGCTGCGACTGCCTGGCAGAACGGACAATGCGCAGGATCCTCGTCGCCGGGATGTTTGTCGTGGTCGGCAGGCTTGGTTGCAGATGTCCCTGTGTGTGTTGCGGTCGTGGCCGCCGATGCCGGTGCCAGATGAATATGCGTCTGCGTGACGTAGCTTTGGAGAAAGAACGAAACAAACAGCACGAGCGTCAGCAGAAAGCGAGGCCCGCTTCCCGCGTGCTTCATCGTCGCTGCTTCGTAGCCGTGCATTCGTGGATTTCAATGCTCCGCCAGCAAGTTATTGTAGCACGGGTTGCATTCGTGCCTAGTCTGTTTCACACATTAGAACGTTAAGATTGCCTCTGCGACTGTGCAGAGGGACAACGCGGTGTTATCAGCGCCATTGCCAGGCGACAAATCGGTGACGATGACCGGCGCGATTCTTAATCATTTGCCAGGAAAACTGCGGTTTTTGCTTCATATACACGCGCTTGTGGCGATGATTCTGCCAATCAAATGGGCGGTCGCACCCGCCTTGCCTGTTCCGGTGATCTTCTCATTCCAGACAGACGCGCCCGATATCCGGGTCGAACGTGGCGCGAACTCACAAAGGAAATGACATGTCTCCTCTTAAAATGGCGCGCACCGTTCTGGTGATTGTTGCGGTGAATCTTTCTCTCTGTGCTGCCCCGCTCGCGGCGCGGCCCCCGAACGGAAGTAAACAAGACGTCTTGCGGGCTACATTGCCGAACGGGCTGCGCGTGGTGATCGTCCGCAACACGCTCGCGCCCGTTGTCACGACATCCGTGAATTATCTGGTTGGTTCCGACGAAGCTCCTGCCGGCTTCCCAGGCACGGCACATGCGCAGGAGCACATGATGTTTCGCGGAAGCCCAGGCCTGTCGGCCGATCAACTCGCCGACATTGGCAGCCTGATGGGCGGCCGCTTCAACGCCGACACGCGCGAAAGCATGACGCAATATCTGTTCACGGTTCCGGCTGCGAATCTGGATGTCGCGCTGCATATCGAAGCGCTGCGCATGGCGGACGTTTCGGACAGGCAGGAGGATTGGGATCGGGAGCGCGGCGCGATCGAACAGGAAGTCGCGCAAGATCTGTCGGATCCCTTCTATGTTCTGTACGAAAAACTGCGTCAGGTCCTGTTTGCCGGAACTGTTTACGAACACGACGCGCTGGGCACACGGCCGTCCTTCGACCGGACGACGGCGGCGATGCTCAAGCGGTTCCACGATGCATGGTATGCGCCCAACAACGCCATCCTGGTAATTGCCGGCGATGTCGATCCCAATGCGACGCTGACAAAGGTGCGGCAGTTGTTCGGAAGCATACCGGCGAAACGCTTGCCGGGCAGGCCGTCTTTTGCGCTCAAGCCCGTCCATCCCATGACGTTGTCGCTGCCGACCAACGATCCCAATACGACGCAGATTCTCGCACTTCGCATGCCGGGCCTCGATAGCCCCGATTTTCCCGCCGCCGAAGTTCTGGCCGACGTTCTGAACAGCCACCGTTTTGCGCTTTACGGTCTGGTTCCGCAGGGCAAGGCGATTGCGACGGAATTTGCGCTTCAGCCCTTGCCAAGAGCCGGGCTGGCTTACGCGGCCGTATCGATTTCTTCGACGGCGGACGCTACCGCGACGGCGCAAACGCTCCGCTCCATATTGTTGCAGGTTGCGCGGTCCGGTGTCTCCCCGGATCTCGTCGCCGCCGCAAAACTTCAGGAAGAACGCGACACGGAATTCCAGAAAAATTCCATCGAGGGGTTGGCGTCCATCTGGTCAGACGCCGTTGCGCTATACGGCTTGCCGTCCCCCGAAGCCGATCTCGCCCGCATCGAAAAGGTGACCGTTGCGGACGTGAATCGCGTGGCGCGGAAATATCTCGACGTCGATCGCGCGGTCTCCGCAACCATGACGCCCAGGAATTCCGGCGAGCCTGTTCTTTCGGGCGGCTTCGGCGGTCAGGAATCCTTTTCGCTGGCCTCGCAGAAAGCGACAGCGCTGCCTTCCTGGGCAGACACGTTGTTCTACAATCTTTCACTGCCCCCCTCCGCGTCGGCGCCCGTAATGAGCAAACTTGCGAATGGCCTAACATTGATTGTCCAGCCGGAAAGCGTCAGCAAGACGGTGAGCATATTCGGTCATATCCGGAACCGGCCTGAAACTGAGGAACCCGGCGGCAAGGAAGGTGTCGCGCCGATGCTCGATCAAATGATGTCCTACGGCACCACGCGTCTTGATCGTTTGGCCTTTCAGTCCGCCTTGGATGCGATTGGCGCCGACGAAGATGCGGGAACGGATTTTCACATTCGCGCCCTTTCCGCCCATTTCGACCGCGCCGCCGAACTGCTCGCCGGTAACGAGCTTGCTCCGGCATTGCCGGAAGTCGAACTCGGTAATGTACGCGACAGGATCGAGCCGTACATCGCTTCGCGAAATGTCACGCCGGAGTTTCTCACGCAGCAGGCCATACGACAGTCCGTGTACCCGGACGATGATGCAAGCCTTCGGCATGCGACGGCCGCATCGGTGGACGGCGTCACGCTTCAGGACGTAAAAGCGTACTACGACAAAGTATTCCGACCGGATCTGACCACGATTGTGATTATCGGCGACGTCACGCCGGAGCGCGCGCGCGCTGTTATCGA
>Ga0335085_10009155_pt1 | contig 14979 bp, 14 predicted proteins | sample Lox_Sample_45_FD_206712 | JGI IMG/M metagenome (GOLD analysis project Ga0335085, IMG submission 206712) | Soil microbial communities from Loxahatchee National Wildlife Refuge, Florida, United States - Lox_Sample_4.5 | ecosystem: Environmental > Terrestrial > Soil > Wetlands | place: USA... | reverse complement strand
TGCACCGCGTGGTGTTCCGCAGATTGAAGTCACGTTTGACATTGATGCGAACGGTATCCTCAACGTGAGCGCGAAAGACAAAGGCACGGGCAAAGAACAAACGATCAAGATACAGGCATCGACAGGTTTGAGCAAGGAAGAAGTGGAGAAGATGAAACGCGATGCGAAGGATAATGAGAAAGCTGACCGCGAAGCGCGCGAGAAGATTGACAAGCTCAACGTAGCTGATGGTTTGATCTTCCAGACGGAAAAACAACTGAAAGAATTCGGAGAAAAAATTCCTTCGGATAAGAAGACCGTGATTGAAGGCGCGCTGGCGAAACTGAAAGACGCGCACAAGATGCAGGATGTTGCCGGAGTAGATGCAGCGATGAATGACCTCAACAATGCATGGCAGGCAGCGAGCGAAGATTTATACAAAGCGCAGCAGCCGCAGCCCGGCGCTCCTCCTACTGATGGCGCACCGCAAGGCGATGGCGAGAAGAAGAGCGAGAACGTGCAGGATGTGCCGTTTGAGGAAGTGAATGATGAGAAGAAGTAACAGTCGCCCCTCTAAATCTCCCCGAAGGGGAGACTTGCTTACGCAAGAGGCTGTTCACTTTTGATGTCTGAGTTCGTGAGCATGGAGCGTGGCTTCTCCACGTTGGGGAGAATGAGGGGGGCAAAGAGCGAGAACGTTCAAGATGTGCCGTTTGAGGAAGTGAATGATGAGAAGAAGTAATTCGCCGATGACACGTCATTGCGACACCGACTGGAAGGAGGTGGAAGCAATCCCCATGAATCAGAAGATTGCTTCGTCGTTTCACTCCTCGCAATGACGGAATGAGATAGCCCTGGTTCACGAAAGTGGATTGGGTTTTTTTACACCCACTAAATAATATTTCACTTAAATCAATTTTCAATGCAAACAGTTACAAATCCAATTGTGAATGATGAAATCGCATGGCAAATAATCCAGCTCGTTAAAGATTCAATTGTTGATGTTCTCCAAGAGAGAAATGAACCAGTTGAAGCCGAACAGTTATTCAAATTGACCAGTGAGAAAACCGCCTATGCTCGGGGAAATTTATTTCTTGGAGCCATTATCGAATCACAAGGCTTTAATATTCTCAAAAATGTGAGTCGACAATTTGGACAGGCGCTAAATTTTCTCCTTGATGAAAAGAAAATTACATCACATCACATGGAATTTGGGGTGAATCATTTTCGAACGGAAATAATACCTGTAGTGAATAGCAATTTAGCTTCTGAAATCGTAATAATGATAGCACTCACCTAGATCAAAACAAAGTGGATCAAGACAGAATAATTAGAATTTCATTTCCGGGAATTGCTGTCATTGTAACAGTTCTTGCTACTAACTGGATATTTGGAGGCATACTTTTCTCTTTTTTATCGGATGCCGAATCTTTTGAAATTCTAACGAAGATCGCAGCTTTGGTTTTGACCACACCCGTCTTGGGTTTTATTATTTCAAGCATCGTTCATAGTTGTACTCAAGAAAAAAAATTATTCCAAATACCAGACGAACTTATCGGTAACTATCGAAGGGCTTTAAGGACCTTGGCTCCATATAAAGTTTTAAGCGATGAAGATTTTACTGAGCCATTTAAAAGTGATGTGATAATGGTACACCAAGCAATTATTAGAAGCCAGATGACAGAAGAATCTATTCTGTATACAACTCGTAGGTTCACCATGTTTTGGACACACAGGAATTTATTCTGGACGATTTTAACAGGAATAATCATTGGCTTTCTTTCTGCCACTTCAAACATGAAATCCGGAATTGAGAATGCCGCTGATTTATTTGTAATAAAAGGTTGCATCTTAACACTACTCATTTTTTATTTAATGGTGGCAAACAATCGAGCAAATTACAATTTGAAACAATCAAATCTTTTTGAAATTAATTGGATTATTTGGAAAGCAGATAGCATGTAAACACACTCTTTAGCTCTGAAAAAATCTTAGTTACTATCTTCATGCGGCAAAGCTCCCGAATGAAACACCTACGCTTATTTCTCCTTCTCAGTTTGCTTCTTTCAAGTTGCGCAACACAAATGATTCAGGTCTTTGACACATCCGCGTCAAACACAAAACTCATCGACAGTTGTTGGGTTTACGAGAATGACACTTTGAAAATCATTTATGGATTTTGGACTGATAACGGAGTAATGGCATTTGCTATTTACAATAAACTTGATAAACCTATTTACATTGATTGGAAGAACTCATCTTATATATACAACGGGGTCAAACTTGACTATTGGCTTGATGAATTCAAATCATTGTCAACGACAAGTACTACAACTTCGACAAAGAGCTCTTCATATAAAGCGATAGTAAGCCAATACAATGGATACCTTTACACGGGTCAACCAATCAAGATAGGCGAGGTTACAGGAAATACAAATGGATATTCTTCTTCTTCATCTGGTTCCACTACAATAGAAAATTCATCGTCACTCGCTATTAGACCGGAGAGAGTGACTTTCATTCCCCCAAAATCATACTATTACAGATCTCAATTTTATTTGCAACCATCACTTTATGCGATGAATCACAAAACCGCAACTGTAGTTTCTCTTCAAAGCAATCAACATCCGGAAAAAACTGATACTGTTTATCAGAAAGACTTCAGTTACGCAGAATCTCCTCTTAAATTCAGAAATTATTTAGCGATTTCTTTTTCAGAGAACTCAGAAAATTTCTTCTTCGTGGATAATGAATTTTATCTTTCAGAAGTCAAGGAAATGAAATTCCAAACTTTCAAAGGAATGCCGATTGGATACAATGATCATACTCCGTTCTTCGGAAAGAGTCCATATCAAAGCGAAACTTCTTTTTACATTAAGTTTAAAGAAACCCATTGATGCCGTTGTTGTCTTTGCAAAAGCAAAATGCGAGAGGCAGACCTGCAACTGAAGCTTAAGAAATGATGCGGGCTACTTTTTCGAAGGATAAAGCGATTTTCTTCACAGCAGACACGATTTCTTTAATCATCAACCTCCCTTTCGAAGACGGACTATCGATTTGCGAAATCGGGTTACCGGCTTCAGAAATCAGCCATCACACCCATAAGCCGCGTGCCCGGCTTGCGAAGACAGGAACCCGATTTCGGAAGCCGGACATCCGATTTTGGCACCAGTACCCAAATTTGCGAAGCCGGACTGCCGATTTCCGAATTCCGTAGTGTGGGAAACGAAATCGTGTATCCGCGCTTTTCCCTGTGGTTGGTGTCCACACCAACCACACATCTGCGAATCAAATGTGCTCAGCATAATGCGTAATGAAACCGAATTCGTCTATGTTGAGCAAGTAGAATCTTGCGGAAGAAAAGAAATATTTTTCAGGTGCAGTTGCTAATTGCCATCGATCATGACATGGATTTTCATGAATGTAATCGAGTTTCTGTTCAGCCACTCCACGCGTATTAATCTCTGCAGCATATGCGCGACGTTCCCAAAATTGAAATTGCGACACCGGCGGTAAATTGAAAAATTCAAGATCATTCTGCTTGAGTTGAGGAGAGATAATCCTTGAGCGCTCCGCCGAAGACACCGCGTGGACGTGTGCCTGACACTTATCTCGATACCACGAACGGACAATACATGATTTTCGAACGGGCTTTCAACTTCAGTAAATAAAAACCGCTCGGCATGTCAGCCACCGAAAGTGAAAATTCATTCTTGTCTTCAGCAGGCATGGAAAACATTTCAGTCCCATTCATATCAGTCACTGCCAATACATCGGCATGGAATGTTGCGGGAACGCTGACGAGAATACGGTTCTGTGCAGGGTTTGGATAAACTGAAATCACTCCTTCACTCACTTCACTCACGCCCACGTTGGTAATGTCAAGAGTATCTGTGGCCGTGCATCCGTAGCTTTCCGCGTTCACCACATAGGTGCCGTTAACGGTAGGAATATAGGTTGAACCGGTGGCGCCGTTAATTGCATTGCCGTTTAAGAGCCAGGAGAAAGAATCATTCGTTCCTGTATATTGAGTGGAGAGAGTAACTCCATCCCAACTCAACTGAACCGTGGGTGCAGTAAAAACCGTATCGGTGACTTTCGTTAGAAATTGGGTATAGTACGAGGTAGTATAACATCCGAATATCCCATTGTTATTGCCATTGGAAGTACCGCTAAGAAAATATTGATCTCCGTTCTCCCAAACAAAATCTGCAACATTGCTGTAGCCATTCGTGGTGCCACACGGAGCCATGAACTGTAAGTTGCCTTCCTCATCAAATTTTATTAAGTAACCCAGCTCGTTGGTAGGAACATTCACCGCTTGCGTTCCCACCGTCACACTCCCTTGATAACTGCCGGCAGCAAATACATCATTGCCGCTTATTTTCACCTGATTCAAATACGCGCCCTGGGTGGCGCCCCAGGTTATTGCACCGAGAGCATTGCCATTCGAATCGAACTTGAGCACACAACCGGAGTTGTTGCCGTAGTTCGTGAGTGTGTCCGTACCATAGCTTTGCCCGCTCAAAGCGTACTCATCGCCGACGTAAATATTGTTTGCATTATCCGTTGCAACCGGAATGGGCTGGTAATAGGTGTGGGTGAGGTTTCCGATGAATTTCCCCCACAAAACATTTCCCGATGAATCAAGCTTAATTAGAAAGGTGCCTGAACCAGGCCCGCTGTATAATTCTGTGACGGTATCGTTGCCTATAATAAATGAACCGAAAAATATTCCGCTTACTAAAACATTACCATTGCCATCATTCGTTAAATAATTCATGAACAGTCCTCCGGTGGCAGTCTTTGACCACAGCACGTTGCCGTCCATGTCAGCTTTATCAATTGTTGTCCAGCCATCAAGATAATACAGGTGATTATGGTCAATGTTCATTTCACCGGCATTGCTGCCGTTATAGAAAAGAACAGAGATAAAATTTCCGTCAGTATCGAAGGTGACGATTTGATTCGAAGTAACATTGTGATACGTTGTATCACTCATCTTCGTCGAATCGCCTTGCACAACGCAAGAGAACTTGATTTGATTGTTCTGCTGATCGTACTTAAGTTCGTATGCAAAGTCATACCAGGTGCCACCCATTACTTTAACCCAAATCACCTGACCTTCGGGTGACCATTTGGTAAGATAAATATCACCGGAGCCGAAATAGAATACATTGATCGTATCACTTCCTGCAACAATTCGCCCGTCAAATGTGGCGGCCGTGTATAAGTTTCCATTGCCATCCTTACATATCGCTTCACCTCCGCTACTGTTATACCCGGAAACAGAAGGAGTGAAATTCACCCAATCGAAGCGCTGAGCCTGCGATGCGACAGCAAGTAACGAGGCAAAGATTAGTAGGAGAACTTTTTTCATTTAAGCGGATTTGATACAAACCTACTATAAATAGAAACATCAATAATCGTCATCTAACTCATGATTGGCGGCATGATTCCCGTTGTCGCGCCCGAATGTCGTGCGGGAAAATGAGTGAGCATTCGCATTCGTTGTGTTGACTAAGCGAACGCGAAGGCTCTCGCAAAAAGCTCAACGACATTCGCGATCGCTGATGGGAGTGCTCGAATTTTAAATCCGATTTCACAACAGATCGGGATTACAAATCCCGGTTAACGAAAGATGTTCATGCTGGAAAAATCGAGACAATTACAATTACTACATCGGCTTGGGAGTATTGGTGCTGCCATCAACCAGGAATTTCCATGAGCCATCCGGTTGCTTCTTCCATACGGTAACATAATTGCCGTAAATCGTGGTGTCGCGACCGCTTTTTGTTTTCATCTGATCAGTGTAAGTTCCGTAGGTGTAACCTAAATCTCCGGAGGCTGCAACCTCCGCTTTGGATGCCACCCACGACACTTTCAATGTTGAATCAGAATTCTTAGCAGCATAATCACTAATGGCTGCTTTGCCATTGAGAGGCATTTCACCATTGCTTAATTCAATTCCGTCGTCAGCGACGTAATCAATGCGCGAATGGAAATATCCTTTTTGCTGAGTCGCGTCGTTCCACGCTTTATCAGTGTTCATTAGTTCGGTTCGCAGACTATCCGTATTCACAGTGGCAGTTTTGGTACTCGACATGTTTGACTGGTTACAGGCCGCGAGGAGTACGCAGGCGACAATGACGTAGATGTTTTTCATTGAAAATTTTTTTTGAGTTAGTTTGGAATATTTGAGCCGTGACAAGATAGAAATATTTTACGCTCCCTGTTAATAGTCTCCCACTGTTAACGCGCGAGCGTAGCTTATGCATCCATCTCGTCCGCGTTTGTAACGCGGATGCCATTCATCGGCATTTGCAATGCGAATATTTTACCGCACTTCCGGGGACTCTACGAAGAATGATGGTGGTAGGAAAAATGTTTAAGATGAATTATTATCTTTCGCAAAACTTTACTCATCATGAAAAATTTACTCGCAATTGTTTTACTGCTTTCAGTGTTTTGCCTTCAGTCGTGTTACGTCCAATATCACTCCTATGGTGATGGGCCTAAAATGCAGAGTGCAGGAAAGGATAGAGTCGAGGAATATTCGCATGCCAAAGCGTTCTATTTAATTTTCGGATTGATTCCTATCAATGAACCAAATGCAGAGTTGCCAAAAGATAACAATTACACGATCAAGACTTCGCTTAATTTTTGGGACGGTGTAGTTTCAGGAATTACGTTCGGCATTTTCTGCATGGGTACTGAGCGGGTTTATGTAAATAAGAAATGACATTTTATTTTTCACTGAATAAAAACCATCTCGCGCATTCTTTGATACATCCAAATTTTTTTAAGCGGCGAGCTTCCTAATTTTCCAGTGGTTGTCGTCCAATCACACTCGTGCAATTAAATTTGTTCCGCATAATGCATGATGAAACCAAAGTCATCGAATGTTAAGTAATTAAATCAGGAAGAAGAGAAAATATATTTTACGAGTGTTTGCCGTCCAAACCACTTACTCACTTCTCTACTACTGTTCCACTCAACTGCAAACTGTCAGGCGCTACTCCGCCGGATGAATAATGCTGAGCCCAGCATGCAGGAAACGTCACCGATATTTTTCCATCAGTAACAGAAACGGTAGCCGTAACATTATCTGATCCCGTGCTTAAATATTCATCGTTGGTGCTGAGCGCAGCGTCCACTGATATTTGATTAGATGCAAGCGTGCCGCTTGGGTTTCCTCCGGTACTATATTTCGCTATGGTATAGCTTCCACCTGCGGATGGGAATGCCGGAAAATGAATGGTAAAAGCGTTGTTGTTGCCATCGTCAACACTCAATGAATATCCGCTGAATGTGCTTCTGGTTGCTCCATTTCCGGTGTAAGAAGTAGTGCCTACCGTCCAGGTTGAAGCCGGCACATTATCATCTTTGCTGCACATGAAATTGCTAAACAAAAACAGAATTACCAATCCCGCTGTTAAGAGTTTGAGTTTTGATTTCGTCATCGTTGATTTTGTTTTTTGATTTAGGCGCGCGAAGTAATATGTTTTTTTGTAAATAAAGCGGAAGAATTTTTCATGCTTATTCAAGACTGTCAACATCTTCTTCCCCCCCGCTGTTGGTGTTTCTTGCCCGTTGGTCACTCGCCGGCGTAGCCGACATCGCGTCCCCTGACAGACGACTGACGCGAAAGCCATAGAAAAAAACTTAGAACCTTAATTGATGCCCTTGTTGATCTTTGCAAAAGCAAAATGCCGGAGACAGACCAGCAACTGATGCTTATTAAATGATGCGGGCTGTTTGTCTGGCTCGACTTCTTACCCATGCAAAGATCAACAGCGGCAGAAATTCCGAATGCATGAGCACGAGTAAGAAAAGCTGTCCGCTTTTTCTTTTGCTCTGCAACTTAAAAAAGCAGATTGGTGAATTGCCCGCTTGTTACGATTACTGAATCGGAGCCGCTGAGTGAATATAAGCTGCCGCTGAAGGTTCCGCTTATGGTAGTTGTAGTTTTTGATGTGATGTGGATTGAACCGTGGCTCGGGTTGAATCCAATGTAGCTTGAATAAATTGTGTTACCATCAGGGTTGTACTCCACGGAATTTCCATTAAAGCCACCGGAGAAAACATAGAGGCCCGTATCGAGTGCGCCTACAAAAAAGGATAGCGTTGCTGAATTATCGTGCCCCAAAAATTCATAGGATGTATCGCTACCGGAGATGCCAGTGCTTTCAACTATTGAATTTCCGCTGGATGAAAAGGCAGTGCCGGAGGAAATAGCGGCGCTCATCATTTGGCTGTCAGCGGGAGTATTCTTGTCTTTTTTTGTACAGGATACATAAAGCAAACAAGTGATTAATAAAGCGGGAAGAAAAATCTTTTTCATTGTTAAAGAAATATTTTTAATTTATATCCCAAATATAAGCCAAAGAAGTGAATGAAAATTTCTCCACCGCTGACAAAGGTCACGCAGGCACCGTGAGCGAGACTTCACGTTGGCAGCAAGAAAAAGCCGGCGCGAATAAACCGACTTGGGTTGAGAGAATGTCCCCTATCGAATGTCGGGAGAGAAATGTGCGCGAGCCCCCGCATGCGCTGAGCTAATCGAACCCGAAGACTTTCGCAAAAGTTCAAGGACATACTCTCGATAAAAAAGGTGAAAGCATCCGCTTATCGATCAGCGAAATTCATCAATAAGTATCCCATGGATCATTTTCAGATTTCACGGCGCCGAATAAAACTATGCAAACCCCATAAGCATTCACTTTTCCGATCTGCGCATCCGGATCTGCATTGACTGCGGTATAAGGAGACATGGCATCATTGAGCAGGTAAAAATTCACGTTGGTTAAGCTCAATTGATAGTAGGGTTTAAACAATAGTCCTACAGGCGAATTTTTTCCGAAGTGAATGAAAATATTCCCAGCAAAAGTGAAAGCAAAATTGAAATCGCTGGTTTCAACCTGCCATCCTGAAAATGCATCCCATAAAGAATTACTGATTTCAGATGTCGGACGCTCCCGCACGTGTGTCGTGATCATGCCAAGATCGGCGCTGATTTCAAATCCCAGTTTCACCATGCCATGAGGTTTTGTATAGCCAAAACCAAAGCTGAAAGTGTTGTCACGAAGCTTAGCATCGAGCTGACAAGGAATTGTATCGAGAGAAATTCCCTGCGCCGACACAGTTCCATTCTTTCCATACCATCCCATATCAATCTGAAAACCGCTCGCCTTTATTACACCAAATGTGAGAGCAATGCCGCTTATGTTATGAAAGTGAGGCATGGACTGAGTGAGAGTAACTATGCTGGTATCAGTGCGCTCGAGGTTATACTGGTCAATTATGAAATTCAGTGCATCAACATTGGTGAATGCTAAGTTAGCGCCGCCACCGAAGAAAAGCGTTTGACCAAATGTTCTGTATGAAAAAAGCAGCAGAACGCCTGAAAAGGAGAATGTCTTCATTGCAAAGGTTGTTGCGCACAAGATATATTTTTTCAAAAAAATGTTTACTTCATTCACCTTATCGCGTAAGCCTTAGCTGAGCCATGAGACAAACCGGATTATTGCTATCAACCTCATTCTGACAATAACAAATATTTCAAGCCTTCACCAATTTTCGGAGTTGTCAATGGTCAATAACATTATTCCAATTTACTCACCAGTCAAACTCATAGCATCAAAGCAATGAAAATCGAATACCCGTTAAGCCGGAATACGTGAACACCAATAAAGGGAACATCCAAAAAGTGATGGATGAATTGCGCGCATTGGGCGATGTGCGTGTATAGTATTCCACGTTTGTGAAGGAAGATGGATACAGCTTCATCCATTTTTCGATTCATCGCAGTGCATAAGAACCTAACATTATTCCCATGCTGGAATCATTCAAAGCATTTCAAGCGCTGCTAAATGCAAAAGGATTGGTGACGCAACCGCAAAGCATGAAACTGGAAATGGTTGCAAAATCATTTGATTTGTGAAAGACATTCCGGCGGTTTAATCCTGACTGATCAGGATTTTTAATCACTGACTGCTAAGAAACCTCTAACTCGCACTCGTCTCCATGTGCATGCTTATGCTTGTTTGATTGGTTACGCTCATGGAGCCGCCATCGTTGCTTCACCTGACCGGCCTGAAGCGAAAGCCATCTCACAAGATCTACATGATTCCTGCCCCTTCATTCATTCTTCTTTTCGCTACCAGAATCGTTCTTGCCGTACCATGGAACCTTCGATACTTGTCAACTGACCTTCGTCAATAGTCAAAATAATGTTCGTGACTTCATCCTGTGGCTGATGTCTGCACCAACTACAGGAACAAAAACCACTATCTGTGGAAATGGACTACCTTAGTGGAATGCCGCCTAACTCTTTTACTATAAGATACTTTTATCAAACTGAATTTGTGATATGCAGAGTAATTCAGTTCGAAGGGAAAAATCATTACTTCGCTGCAACCATGACATTAAAGGATAGCCACTTTGCTCAGCGGTATATCGAATCAGGTAATGAATGGATCCCTAAATACGACGAGGCATTTTTTAACGGGAGCAACACTCAAATGATTCCGGTGGAGATAAGCACAAAACTGCTGAAACATTTGCAGGAGCACTATCCAATTAATGTTTCCTGATTTTCATTCTGTCAGCTCATCCAATCCTAACTTGCCCGTGCTTGCAGTATGGATGAAATGGAATTATCCTTCACAATGCGTGAGCAAGTCGCTTGCGTATGCTTAAATATTTATGCAGGAGAAAATAATTGATAGCACTGCAATTATATCAAACCGCCTGTCCAGTTCACCTTCTTCTCGCCGGCTGATTTCTTTGGGTCCGTAGTAAAATCAAAACCGTTACCCGTAAATTTTTCCGGATCGGAGCTTTGATTTAGATAGGCGGCGATTTGGCGGATAAAATCATCTACATCTCCGAGAGCACTGTTGCGGTTTTCAATGTCATTAGCCTTACCGCTCCCGGCTTTTTTTTCCATTTCTCTCAAATTGTCTACTGCCGTTTTCAATCCTTCTGCCGAAATGGGCGATAGTTTAAATACGGGGTTATTGACCATTTGTTTGGCAATGCTACCGGACTTGTTAATGATGTCAGACACAGATTCATTGAGAAATTCGAGCGAAACTTTTAAAGCTGCCATGTGTATGTGTTAAAGGTTGTTGATTAATTATTCGTAAAAGATACGATAAAACTCCTGCATGGCGCATTGCCCTGTGGTTCGCATCTGCCACGGCAAGTGCTAAGGTAATTCGTAGAGAGGTGAACTCCGAAATGAATCCGGATTAATGAAGATTAATGCGGAAAAGAAAGAATGCGGCTGCCGATTTATTTAGTCTACCTTTACCTCATTCAAAAACAATTTTTAAAAATTAGTTACAATGAAAAAAGGTAAAGTAAAGTTATTCAATTCCTCAAAAGGATATGGATTTATCAATGACAATTCAACCGGGCAAGACATCTTTGTTCACGTTAGCGGGTTGTCCCAGGATGTGCGAGAAGGCGATGAAGTAACGTTCGACGTTACGCAAGGCAAGAAAGGTTTGAACGCCATCAACGTGAAATTGGCATAACGATTTCAAAATTCTTTGAAGCAAGAGCCCTGCAGTACCTGCAGGGCTCTTTTTATTTAATTCCATTCAATCTCTCCATCAAGATTTCAATTCATTATTCAAGATTCAAGACAAAATCGTTGACAGAGAAAGCCGTTGCATTAAATAAAATTCTGCCGGGCTTATTCTTCTTAACTTTACACTCATCTAATTGTCTGTTTCAAAAATCTCCACTCGACACGGCGAAACAGATTTAATCAACTACACAAAAAATTATGGCTAGATCACGCGAAACATTTAGTAAGAAGGAAAACGAAAAAAACCGGCAAAAGCGAAAAAAGGAAAAAGAGGAGAAGCGCCAGGAACGTTTGGCAAATTCAAAAAAAGGAAAAGGATTTGAAGAAATGCTTGCCTACGTTGATGAGAATGGAAGCATTTCATCAACGCCCCCCGATCCGAGAAAAAGAAAATCGGTGAACATTGAAGATATTCAAATCGGTGTTCCGCGGCAGGATGAAATCGGCCCAAATGCCACGCTCAGAAACGGAACCGTCACATTCTATAATGAAGACAAAGGTTATGGCTTCATTCGAGATCTGCAGACCGGTGAAAGCATTTTTGTACATGCCACCGGTTTATTAAACCCGATTAAAGAAAACAACAAGGTAACTTTTGAAGTGCAGAGGGGACCAAAAGGGTTAAACGCCGTTTCGGTTACTCCGGTTTAAATCGTCGTTATTGTGCGAAGAAATAACATGAAATCATTTCTTCTGCGCTTGAAAGGCGCGAACACGTAGCTTAGACAAATGAAGAGGATGCGCGTGCGCTGAGTTGAATGGCACACGCACGCTACCTGCAATGTTAAACTGCATGCGCGCGCCAGCTTAAGCGGCTCTTTTACTGTATCATTTATGTTAGTACCAATTCACTAACATGAAAAAAAACGAGCCATGACAATACATTACCGCAAAGGTGCTATTGGCGCACTGCTCGATGAATACGAAAGAGCCATCAAGGATTTACAGAACGTGATTTCTGAAATCCCGGATGAAGAACTTACCATGATCGTTGATCATGATTCTGCCGATGAGAATTGCAGATCGATTCAGACCACATTGTCTCACGTAGTCCACTCCGGTTACGGCGATGCCGTCTGCATTCTTAACCGGCATGGTGCGAATAACAAGCGGCCCTACAAAACCTTTCACAAGACCGTAACTGATTACATACAGGATTTAAACGCCATGTTCTTGTTTATAGAACGAGTGTTTGAAAATGTGAGCGCGAATGAAATTGAACAGTAAGATGATTCTCTGAAAATTAAAACGCCATAGAATCAGCGATATTACATTGAACAACTCACGGAACATGCCATCGTCCATATACTGTGACATCGGAGACAAATTGAAAAATTCAAGATCACTCTGCGTGAGTTAAGAAATAATAATCACTGAGCCGGGCTCGTGCTCAGGTCACCCATCAAATCAATTTATTGCTGCAAATTTGAGTTAAGAAAGAAGTTGTTATAAATTAGATCTTGTAGGCGGCGTTAATTCTTCATATTTGTATCGGACAACTTTTTCTTTCACTACAAAAAACACCTATGAAAAACACACTTCTCCTTATTGTAATGGTATTGCTATGCGCTCGTGCGGCGGTTGCACAATGCCCCATTACTTTTTATGCCGATGCCGACGGCGATGGCTTCGGCGATGCCAACAAGATGAATGTAATGGACACTTGTTCCGCAGTAACTGTCTTCCTGCAAGTGGATATGACCAACGCTCATAAAGGTGAAGCCGGTGATTTTTGTTCTTCCGATCCATTCCTAGTTGGCACTGATGTGGTGGAAGCCATGGGTCAGGAATGGAATGGATGGAATTCTGCTTCCGGTGAAAATGCACCTTGCAATGGTCCGTTTACGCCGGCGCCGGCAAGTGATTCTTATCAACTTTCGGATGCTTCTGCTGTTTATACGCGCGCTGAAACACTCACGCCAGATCCCGATGGCAACATCACGTTCAAATTCCGCATCAATCACTCTTGGGATAATGATGAGTTGCGCGGCGTGGGTGATGGAAACCGCCATGCTCATATTCCTGATGGCGCCAAGAGTGTCATCATCTCCTGCGTTTTTGATGATCCGGTCACTACGGTGACCGTGGGATCGTTAATCAGCAGTTATGTGACTGACAATACCGATTGCGATGACAGCAACAGCGGTGTGAATCCAAATGCAACGGAAAGCTGCAACGGCCTTGATGATAACTGCGATGGGCAAATTGATGAAGGACTTCCGCAAATTACTTACTACGCCGATGCTGATGGCGATGGTTATGGCAATGCGGCTTCTGCCATACAAGCGTGTTCACAACCGAATGGATATGTTACTGACAATACCGATTGCGATGATGCAAACAGCAATGTGCATCCAGGTGCCGATGAAATTTGCGGAAACGGAATTGATGACAACTGCAACGGGCAAATTGATGACGGTGCATCGCTGACTACGTATTACGCCGATGCCGACGGTGATGGCTATGGCGATGCGACTTCCACGATTCAAGCGTGCTCTCAACCCGAGGGCTATGTAAGTGACAACACTGATTGTGACGATGCCGACAGCAACGTACATCCCGGTGCCGAAGAAATCTGCGGAAACGGAATTGATGATAACTGCAATGCGCTGACGGATGAAACCTGCACCTGCGCTGCTTATTATTATGCCGATGCCGATGGCGATGGTTTCGGTGATCCCAACAAAAGCAATTTGATCGACACCTGTTCAGCCGTTACTGTTTTCCTGCAGGTAGATATGACCAACGCTCACAAAGGTGAAGCCGGCGGATCTTGTTCTACCGATCCGTTCATTGTAGGTACTGACGTGGTGGAAGCGATGGGTCTGGAATGGAATGGATGGAATTCTGCTTCCGGTGAAAATGCACCCTGCAATGGTCCATTCACTCCTGCACCATGGAGCGATTCCTATCAATTGTCCAATGCATCGGCCATTTACACACGCGCTGAAACAATCACACCCGATCCCGATGGCAACATCACGTTCAAATTCCGAATTAACCATTCATGGGATAATGATGAGTTGCGTGGTGTAGGCGATGGAAACCGCCATGCTCATATTCCTGAAGGCGCAAAGAGTGTCATCATCTCCTGCGTTTTTGATGATCCTGCATCTACGGTAACTGTGGGATCATTAGTGAGCAGTTATGTCACTAATAATATTGATTGCAATGATAACAACAGCAGTATAAATCCCAACGCAACAGAAATCTGCAACGGTGTTGATGATAACTGCAACGGACAAATTGACGAAGGATGTGCAGTCTGCGCTGTTCCCTCGAATCTTTCAGTCTCACACATCACTTCCTCTTCTGCTGTACTTACCTGGGATGAAGCAAACGGAGCGCAGGGATACAAGCTCCGGTATAAAGTTTCCGGTAGCAATGCCTGGACACCGAAG
>Ga0335085_10009154_pt1 | contig 14980 bp, 14 predicted proteins | sample Lox_Sample_45_FD_206712 | JGI IMG/M metagenome (GOLD analysis project Ga0335085, IMG submission 206712) | Soil microbial communities from Loxahatchee National Wildlife Refuge, Florida, United States - Lox_Sample_4.5 | ecosystem: Environmental > Terrestrial > Soil > Wetlands | place: USA... | reverse complement strand
CAAAAAAAACAGCCGCGTCCGAATTGGCTCCGCAGCTGGCGCGCATGATGCGGCTAGACTTCAGATCCCGGCTCCGACCCGAGCATCTTGCCCTCAGGCGAGTGCAGGGTCAAGCGCGATTCGCGGGCCCGGCGGGCTCGGATGCGCCAGGGCCGTTCGCGCTGCTGCCGCGCCCCGGCTGTGCGGCCGCATCGATCAAAGTTCGATGCGGCTCACTTCGGCCCGCCATTTCGAGCTCTCGCGACGCCCCTCGGCTGCGATGACGTCCGGGCCGGGTCCGCCGCGCGCCTGGAACACGACCGGGAGGTGCGCGGCGGTCGCCCGACGTGCGGGCTATTTGACCTCGAGCAGCTCGACTTCGAAGACGAGCGTCGAGTTGGGAGGGATGACCCCGCCCGCGCCCTGCGCGCCGTAGCCCAGATCGGGCGGAATCGTCAGCTTGCGCTTGCCGCCGACGCGCATGCCCATCACGCCCTCGTCCCACCCGGAGATGACCTGGTGCGCGCCGAGCTGGAAGACGAACGGCTGCGCGCGATCGTACGAGCTGTCGAACTTGTTTCCGTTCGTGAGCCAGCCGGTGTAGTTGACGACGACCGTGAGCCCCGGATCGGCCATCGTACCGCTGCCGAGGACCTCGTCCTCGTAGACGAGGCCGTCCGCAAGGTGGTGGACGTGACCCTGGGCGGCCTGGGCGTCCGACGAAGCGCCGGTCGACGTCCCGGTCGAGCTCTGCGTCCTGCTGGTCGTCGTGGTACTGGCCTTCGTGCTGCTCGACGAGCCCCCTGGGCCGGCCGCGGGCTTGGGGGGCGAGGTGCAGCCGGCAGCCAGCGCGGCCACGGCGGCGAGGGCGAGCAGGGCGTTCGGGAAGCGCATCATTCCGGGCTCCTTTGCGGAAAGGGTCGAAGTGGCGTCCGACGCTCGCACAACCTCCGCGGGCCGACAAGCCTCGGCTCGGCGCAGGCGGTCAAGAACGCCCCGGGGGTGGCCGAAAACGGGACGGGACCCCGCACGGGCTGACCGGGAAAGGACCGGCACCGGGGCGCGGAGGTCCGCGACGAGGAGGTCCTTTCCGTGGACATCACCAACCTGGTCGTGGCGCGTTACGTCGATGGCCGAGTGCTCAAGGGAACGACGCACGATTTCTCGCCACTGCGACCGAGCTTCCACGTCGAGGTCAACGGCTCGGGCGAGGTCATCGAGATTCGCACGCGGCAGCTCAAGGCGCTCTTCTTCGTGAAGTCGTTCGAGGGCTCGGCCGAACGCTCCGACGTCCGCGGTTTCATCGACGGCCCGCAGGAGAACTCGCAGGGCCGCAAGCTGGCGGTCCGCTTCCGCGACGGCGAGTTCATGTGCGGCTACGCGACCTCGTGGACGCCGGATCGCGACGGCTTCTTCCTCTTCCCGGCCGATCGCGGCAGCAACAACGACCGCGTGTTCGTGGTCTCGGCGTCCACCGCCGAGGTCAAGGCCGGCCCGGCCGCCGAAGCGCTTGCCCAGCGCGTGCTCGCCTCGGCGGGTGCGGAGGGGGCCGCGAAGGCGGCGCCGCGCGCCGTCAACGCGCCGACGGCGGGTCGTCCGACGACGCTGGGACCGCGCAAACCACAGTCCGACGCCGCGTAGCTTCGGACTACCTGCGCTTCTTCGCGGCGCGGGCCTTGGCCTTCTTCTTCTGGCTCGCGAGCTTCGCGCGCTTGCGGCGAAGGCGGTGCTTGTAGGCGGTCATGGCGCTCCCGTGATCGGATCCGGCGCGCCACCATGGCACGCGGCCCGCGAGAGTACGCGCGCGGGCGTTGCGGCGGCAAGCGGAGCCGCGTGGACGTCAGTGCGGCGTGCGACGCAGCCAGGTCACGTACGCCCACAGCGAATCGACGTCGCCCGGGCCCAGGTGCGAACGAAAGGCCGGCATGTGCAGCGCGGCGCGCCGCAGGAAGTAGCGCGCGAGCGCATCGCGTTTGAAGCGGTCGCTGATGCCGGACTCGACCCACTGCTGGAACTCGCTGCGGTCGTGCACGAGCTCGGGGAAGTCGCGGCCGTCCCACGGCGGAACGTAGCCCTTGAGCGAGCCGGGATCGCGCGCCGCGAGCCGGCCGCCCGGGCCGTGGCAGCCGGTGCAGCCGAGCACGTCGGCGCGATGGAGCCCCGCGGCGGCGGCGGTGTCCTGCGGCTCGGGCTCGCCGGCCGTCGCCTTCACGAACTCGACGAGGTCGTCGATCTGCCCCGAGGAGAGCCTGCGTCCGAACGCCGGCATGCGCAGCGCTCCGCGGTCCCGGTCCGCCTGCCAGGTGTGGCTCGGCGCGCGACGTTTGGTGACGCCGTCATGGATCCACTCGCGCAGGCCCTCGTCGTCGTCCGCGTACATCATCACGTCGCCCTCGAAGCCCGGGACGGTCTTGTCGGTGCGGTTGTGATTGGGGACACCGCGGATGCCGCCGGGGCCGTGACAGGTGAAGCAGCCCCACGTCTCGGCGAGCCGGCGGCCGCGCTCGGCGGCTGTGAGCTGCGGGCGGGTGACGACCACCGCCGCGACCGCCCCGACGACGGCGAGGAGCGCCGCGATCCGGATGAGGGCCCGCATGAACGCAGTGCGGCGCGCGTGCGAAGGATCGCGACGCGCGCCGCGGGAGGCTTTACTTGGCGGCCGCGAGCTTCGCGCCGGTCACGTTGATGCCCGAGATGCCGTTGCGCGTCGACATCGTGCCGGTCACTTCGGCGACCGAACCGGCCATGGTCTTGAGCGCCTCGTACGGATCGCCGTTGTCGTGATCCGGCGTGAGCAGGACGGGCTTGCCGTCCACCATCAGCATCAGCGGCATGCCCTTCGAGGCGCACTTGAGCGCGCACTCCTTGTGCTTCTCGCCCATCGCGCCGTCCGAGAGATAGCAGCCCGCGTCGAGCACCTCCCCTTTCCACGTGCCCGTCTTTCCCTTCGCCGCGGTGTGCGCGAAGCTGACGGTGGCGACCGCCACGAGCGAGAGTGCCGCGAGTACGATGAGGATGCGCTTCATGGAGACCTCCGTTGGCGATTCGTTGCTTCCCATGGCGTGCGGACCTTACACCAGCTCGATGTACTTGAGGTCGATCGGTACGTAGAGTCCGCCGCCCTGGCCGCCGAACCATTCGCCGCCCTTGCGCAGCGCATCGGACGGCACGTCGATCACGGGAAGATCGAGCGACTCGGTCGCCGCGGCGCGCGGCGTGGTCGGCAGCGCGTAGCGTTCGCTCGCGAGGTAGTCCTCGAACTCATCGAGCGTCCAAGCGAACAGCGCATCAACGTCCCAGATGATCTGCACTTCGCGGCCGCGCAGCAGGTCGGGCGGGTCGTCGGGCCCGGCCGGCTTGAGCTGCCCGACGGCGCAGCAGTCGCAGCCGAACCAGAAGTCGAGCTCGCCGGTGACGACCAGGTTCTCCGCCACGCGGCCCTCGGTGGGCGCATCGCGCCAGACGTTGCCGAGCAGCTCGGAGAGCGCGAACAGGTAGCGCAGCAGAGCGCGCGGATCGTCCGACGCGGCGCCGCGCAGCCCCGACGCGAGCACGCGCAGGTTGCGGATCGCCTCGAGCCGCACCCAGGGCGAGCGCCGGTTGGCGAGCGCGTTCAGATTGTGTGTCGCGCCGTCCATGCGCTCGCGCACCACGGACAACAGGTCGTCGAAGGAACCGCCGCCCTTGTCGAGGAACTCGACCGTGCGGCGCATCGCCTGGTTGAGCGGCAGATAGGCCGCGCGCAACGCCGCCCAATCCTCGGTCAGACGCTGCTTGGCGATGACGTCCCAATCCGCCATGAAACTCCTCCTTGGGCTGCCGCGCCCGGGTCGTTCTGCGCGGCGGAAGTATAGCCACGGTGCGAACGAGGGTCCACCGCCCGGGGCACATTCGTTCGACTCGAGGCGCCTGAGGATGCGGTTCCGGTGTGCGCGATGTCCGCTCGCTGCAAACTCGACCTTCCGGCGCTCGCGCGGGCGGTGTTTTCGCGTGCGGCACCGGCGCGACTGCGATCAGGGCTGCCCGATCGCCAGCCGTGCGCCGCGTTCGCTCGAAGCGCGCGCGGCATCGAGCGCGGCCTGAACCGGCACCGCGTCGGCGGCGAAGCTGGGCTCGAGCGGCTCGCCGTGCTCGATCGCACGATGGAGCCGGTCGACCATCACGCGAAACGGCGCGAGCAGCATCGGCTCGTCGGCGCCACGCGGCAGCTGCAGCTCTCCGGGAATCGGCAGCACCTCCGGCTCGCGGCCGGCGACGAGCCGCCACAGCGTTTCGCCGTCCTCGTCCCAGCGCAGCGAGGCGTCCTCGCCGTGCACCTCGAAGCGTTCCCAGCGATACGGCACGCACGCCGAGAGGTCGACGAGCGCGCCGACGCCGCCCTCGAAGCCGTACTGGAGCGTGCACGCGTCGTCCGCGCTCGCGACGCCCGAGGCCTCGCCCGGGGCGACGGGCCCGCGCCGCGGCTGGTCCACGCGGACGGTCGCGAGCACGCTCGCGGGCTCGCCGAACATCGTGCGCAAACAGTCGGTGTGGTGCGAGCCGAGCGCGCCCAGGATGCCGCCGCCGCGCGCGGCATCCGAGAGCCACGTCATGCCGCGCGAGTCGGGCCGCGGCCAGATGGCGTAGCGCCCGAGGATCTCGGCGCGGCGGGGCCGGCCGATGGCGCCCTCGCCCACGAGGCGCCGCGCGAGCGCGCGCGCGGGCAGGAAGCGGAACTCGTGGTTGATGCCCGCGACACGCCCCGCGCGACGGGCCGCGTCGCGCATCTCGATCGCCTGCGCGAGGTTCATCGCGGTCGGCTTCTCGCACAGGACGTGACAGCCGGCCGCGAGCGCGCCGAGCATCATCGGATGGTGCAGGTGGACCGGCGTCGCGATCGCCACGACGTCGGGCTTCTCGCGCTCGAGCAGCTCGCGCCAGTCGGCGTACGCGCCCTTCACGCCGAGTTCGCCCGCGATCCGGCGCGTGCGCTCGGCGTCGCTGCCCGCGAGCGCGACCAGCTCGAAGCCGGGATGACCCTGGAAGCCCGGGGCCTGGATGCGACGGGCGAAGGAGGTGCCGAAGAGGGCGACGCGCAGACGGGCCATGGCGGACTCCGGGGCAGGATGGACGGCGCGGGCCCGGCAGCATGCCCGCGGGCCCGAGGCGCGGTCAATCCCGCCCGCTGTGGTACCGTCGGCGGGATCGTTTCGACCGGCCGCCCTCCGACCCCGGCCCCGCAGAGGCCCCCATGCGTGATGCGCGCACCCGACAGCTCGCCCACGTCATCGTCCACCACTCGACGCGCCTGCGAGCGGGCGAGGCCGTGCTGATCGAAGCGTTCGATCTCGCGGGCGGGGTCGTTCTCGACCTGATCGAGGCCGTGCAGGAAGTCGGCGCGATCCCGATCGTCGCGCTGCGCAGTAACGCCGTCATCCGCACCCAGCTGCGGCGTGCGACCGAAGCCTCGCTCACCGTGCAGGCCGCGATCGAGCTCTTCCAGATGCAGCAGGTGCAGGCCTACGTCGGCATCCGCGGCGCGGAGAACGTGAGCGAGCTCTCGGACGTGCCCGGCGAGCGCATGGCGCTCCACCAGAAGCTCGTCGCCCAGCCGGTCCATCTCGACTACCGCGTGAACCGTACGCGCTGGGTGGTGCTGCGCTATCCGAACTCGTCGATGGCGCAGCTCGCCAACATGAGCACGCAGGCGTTCGAGGACTTCTACTTTCGCGTCTGCAACGCCGACTACGCGCGCATGCAGGAGGCGGTCGCCCCGCTCGCCGAGCGCATGCGCCGCACCGACCGGGTGCACCTCAAGGGGCCCGGCACGGACCTCAGGTTCAGCGTCCGCGACATCGGCGTCGTCCCGTGCTACGGCGAGCGCAACATCCCCGATGGCGAGTGCTATACCGCGCCCGTGCGCGATTCGGTCGAGGGCGTCATCACGTACAACACGCCCTCGGTCTACCTCGGCACGACCTATGAGAAGTTGCGCTTCCGCTTCGAGGGCGGACGCATCGTCGAGGCGACGGGCACGCCACAGGACAAGCTCGAACAGCTGCTCGACACCGACCCGGGGGCGCGCTTCGTCGGCGAGTTCTCGCTCGGCTTCAACCCCTTCATCCTCTCGCCGATGAAGGACACGCTGTTCGACGAGAAGATCGCGGGCTCGCTCCACTTCACGCCCGGGCAGGCGTATTCGACCGCCGACAACGGCAACCGCTCGAAGGTGCACTGGGATCTCGTGCTCATCCAGCGCCCCGAGTACGGGGGCGGCGAGGTGTGGTTCGACGGCGAGCTCGTGCGCAGGGACGGCCGCTTCGTCGTGCCCGAGCTCGAAGGCCTGAATCCCGAGTCGCTCGCCCGCGAGCCCGTCAGCGCCTGAGCAGCAGCAGGTGCAGGGTGCGCGTGAGCCCACCCACGCGCAATCGCGCGAAGTAGATGCCGCGGCCCACCGGCGCGCCGCTCGCATCGCGCCCGTCCCAGGGCAGCACGCTGACGCCCGCGGGCAGCGTGCGCATCGCGAGGTTGCGCACGCGGCGCCCCGTCACGTCGTACAGGTCGACGGACACGGGCCAGGGATCCGGAAGCCCGATCGCGACCGCCGGCCCATCGGAGATCGGGGTGCCCCCGAGCGCGCGGAAGAACAGCTTCTTGATGAGGCGTTGGATCGGGTCCTCGAGGGGCGGGCCCGGAATGGTGGCGGAAGTCGTGTCCTCGCCGTACTGGAACGGCGGCAGCGGCTTCGCTCGGATCGTGAGCATTGCGGAGAACGCGGTGCTGTCCGCGGTGTGCACGTGCAGGCGCGTCACGGTCACCGTGTCGGAGTCGGACACCGCGGGCCAGCGCCGCGCGGTGAACCAGATCGTGGTCGTGTCGGCGGGCAGTTCCGGCGCCGCCGGCAGCCCGATGCTGTCGGACGGAACGGGGGTCTCGTTGCCGAGCGAGTCGACCACCCCGTAGACCAGCTGCGGCGGCCCCGCGTACGAGTTCGCGCTCTGCACGAAGAGGCCGAGCGTGTCGCCCGCGGTCGCGACGGGCTTCGTCCAATCCAGGTCGACGACGTGGAAGAAGGGTGGCTGGAGCAGCGCGAACGTCCAGCCGCTTCCCCACTGGATCTGCCGGACCTCGATGCGATCCCCGTTCACGTACGCGAACAGGTCGTCGATCCCGTCGCGCAGGTACTCCGAGGCGAACCACGGGCTCGTGTCGACGTCGAGCATGTTCCGCAGGCGACCGCGGTAGATCCAGTCGCCCAGCGGGCCCACGGGATCGGGCGAGGTGTAGAAGCTGAGTGGCTGGCTCGAGCCCGTGGTGACGAACAGGTACCAGAGCCCGCCGTGGCGGAAGACGTGAGGGGATTCCGTCGACTGGTTGAAGCTGTAGTTGCGCCACGTGATGAGCAGCGGCCCGGCGTCCTGCCAGCTCGTGAAGTCGCCGCTCGAGCGCGCGACGCCGACCACCGTCGCGGCGGTGTCGGGCCCGTACGAGCTCATGAAGTACATGAGCCACGAACCCGGGTTCGCCGGATCCGGCATCACGAACGGATCGCGGAAGGCGGGCAGCGAGTTCGTCGAGTCCGCCCACGCCCACGGCACCTGCGTCCCCGCGTAGACCGGGGCGTCCATGCGGTTCCAGGTCATGAGGTCCGAGGACACCGCGAGACCGATGCGCTGGGTACCGTCGTAGGCGCTCGACGTCGTCACCCCGGCGTAGAACATGTAGTACAGGCTGTCGCGGAACACGATGGACGGCGCCCAGACGTGCGTGTTGTCCCAGAGCGTCGAGTCGACCTGCAGCACAGGATCGAGCTGCGTCCAGTGGTAGAGATCGGACGAGATCGCATGGCCGAAGCTCGTCTCGGTCTGCCCCGGCTGCAGCGAGGCGCTGTTGAGAATGTAGAAGATGTGGTAGTAGCCGTCCTTCTTGACGAGCGAGAAGTCCTTGGGGCGGATCGGCGAGCCGGGGATCATCGCGGCAGGGCGCGCCGGGGTCGCGGCACACTGCGACACGAGCGCCAGCGCGACCAGCACGCGCCGCAGGCCGACGACGGGGGCTGTGCGGAGCCGCAGGATGGGATTCAGTGGAGTCCCCGATGAGGTGGCGACGGTCCGGCGGTCCGCGCCCGTGGACCGCCGGGCCGGCGGCACGAACAGCAATTATGCGGTGCTGCGCGCGGGGGCGTCAATCGCGCGCGTGATCGGCGAGGACTCATGATCCAGTTGCAGGACCTGCGTTACTCGATCGGCCAGCGAGTGCTCTTCGATCGCGTCAACTGGGTGATCGCGCCCGGCGATCGCTGCGCGCTCGTGGGGCCGAACGGCGCGGGCAAGACCACGCTCATCCGCGTCATCCTCGGCGAGTACACACCCGAAGCCGGCGTGCGCGTGCTCGCGCGCGGCACCCGCGTGGGCTACCTGCCGCAGGAGGCGGCCGAGCGCTTCGACGGCACCGTGCTCGAGCGCGCACTCGAAGCGCACCGCGCGCTGCTCGGCCTGCGCGAGGAGCTGGATGCGCTGCACGCGCGCCTCGCGGGGATCTCGCCCGAGGACCCGGAACTCGCCGCGCTGCTCGAGCGCGCGGGCGAGCTCCAGCACCATCTCGAGCTCCACGCCGAGCACCGGCTCGAGCCCGAGGCGCGCCGCGTGCTTGCCGGGCTCGGCTTCTCGACCCGGGACCAGGACCGGCCGCTGGCCGAGTTCTCGGGCGGCTGGCGCATGCGCTGCGCACTCGCGGCGCTCCTGCTCGCCGATCCCACGGTGCTCTTCCTCGACGAACCGACGAACCATCTCGACCTGCCGGCGATGGAGTGGCTCGAGGATTATCTCGAGGACTTCCACGGCGCGCTCGTCGTCGTCTCGCACGATCGGGTGTTCCTCGACCGCGTCGCGACCGAAGTGCGCGAGCTCGACAACGGCCGGCTCACGGGCTACGCGATGGCGTTCACGCGCTACCTCGAGGAAAAGGAGCTGCGCCGCGAGCAGGCGGAGGCGGCCAACGCCCAGCTCGACGCCAAGATCGGCCAGCTCTCGCGCTTCGTCGAGCGCTTCGGCGCGAAGAACACCAAGGCGGCGCAGGCTCAGAGCAAGCGCAGGCAGATCGAGCGCCTGCGCTCGGAGCGGCAGGTGATCCCGCGTCGCGCGCAGCACATCCGCTTCCAGTTCCCCCCGCCACCGGGCTCGGGCCGCGTGCTCGTCCGGCTGCGCGACGTCGACTTCGCCTACGGCGAGCGGCACGTCCTGCGCGGGGTGAACGTCGAGCTCGAGCGCGGCGACAAGATCGCGATCGTGGGCGCGAATGGGGCGGGCAAGACGACGCTGCTGCGCCTGCTCGCGGGCCAGCTCGCACCCGGAAACGGCACGCGCGAGGAGTTCCCGCTCACGCGCGCGAGCTACTTCGCGCAGCACGCGGCGGAGACGCTCGACCCGTCCGCGACCGTGCTCGGGGCGATCGAGGACGTGGCGAACGATGCGTGGCGGCCCCGGCTGCGCACGCTGCTCGGCAGCTTCCTCTTCCAGGGCGACGACGTCTTCAAGGCGTGCCGCGTGCTCTCGGGCGGCGAGCGGCAGCGCGTCGCGCTCGCGCGCATGCTGCTCGTCCCCTCGAACCTGCTGCTGCTCGACGAGCCCACGCACCATCTCGATCTCGCCGGCAAGGACGTGCTCGAGGAGGCGCTCGCGCAGTACCCGGGCGCCGTCGTCGTGGTGACGCACGACCGCTCGCTCATGACGCGCGTCGCGACGCGCGTCCTCGAGGTGAACGACGGACGCGTGATCCTTTATCCCGGCGGCTACCAGGACTACGAGGCGGCGCGCCTCGCGCGCCTGGCCGAGGCGGGCGCGCCGGCCGCGGCGGCGCCCGAGCCGGCGCCGAGTGCCGCGAAGCCCGGCGAATCGAAGCAGGCCGCAGAGCCGGCGGCCCCCGCGAACGCCGCGCCCGAGAGCCGCGAGCAGCGCCGCAATCGCCAGCAGCGCGAGCGCGAGGTGACGCGCATCGAGAAGGATCTCGAGGCGCGCGAGTCCCGCGTGCGCCAGCTCGAGGCGCTCCTCGCCGATCCCGAGCTCTACCACGACGTCGCGCGGTCGCGGGAGCTCGTGGGCGAGTACGAGCAGCTGCGCACCGAGGTGGAATCGCTCTGGCAGCGGCTGGCGGAACTCGGTTGAGGGGAGCGGCTCGCTCCCGGTTGACCGTCCGCCGCGCACCCGCGTAGTCTGCGCCGCCATGGCTGACGTCACGCTCCGCACCTACGTGTTCCTCGATGCGCTCCAGCCGCAGCTCGCGGCATTCATCGGCACGACCGCGCGCGGCTTCCTCCCGGTCGCGGACGACGCCTCGATGTTCATCGAGACCGCGCCGGGGCTCATCATCAACCGCATCACCGACGTGGCGCTCAAGGCGACCGCGTGCACCCCCGCGATCATGGTGGTCGAGCGCGCCTTCGGGCTGCTCGAGATCCACCATCGCGACAAGGGTCAGGTGCTGGACGGCGGACAGGCCGTGCTCGATTACCTCGGGATCGCCGAGGCCGACCGCCTGAAGCCGCGCCTCGTGTCGGATCAGGTGATCCGCGCGGTCGAGCCCTATCACGCCCAGGTCATCAACAAGATGCGCTACGGCGACCAGCTGATCGCCGGCGAGTCGCTCTTCATCCTCGAGAGCGAGCCCGCGGGCTACGTCGCGTTCGCCGCCAACGAGGCCCTGAAGGCGGCGCGCATCAAGCTCATCGACGCCTCGTTGTTCGGCGCGTACGGACGGCTCTACCTCTCCGGCGAGGAGGCGCAGATCGACGCGGCGCGCGAGGCGGCGCTGCGCGCGCTCGGTGGACTCAAGGGCCGCGAGAGCGCCGGCGGCTCCTCTCACTGAGCCGCGCCGGAGCCGAAGACGAAGCGACCCCCGCGAGCGGATCGCGGGGGTCGTTTCGCTTGCGCTCGCTCAGGCCGCTCGTGCCAGCGTGTCCCCCGGACCCGGCCGCCCTTCGGCCGCCGGATTCGTGGTCCAGCCCTGCTCGAGTCCGCGCAGCAGGATGTACCCCTCGAGGCGCGGATCGACGAAGCGGTACGTCGCGCGGCTCGCCGCGCCGCGCTTCTCGAGCACGGAGCCGCGACCTTCCTCGGTGAGCGCGCTCACCTGGTTCGTGAGCCCGCGCACTTCGCGGCGCACGATGCTCGTGAGCGTGTCGCACACGTCGCGCACCGCGAAAGCCCCCATCTCGCCACGGGGAGCGAGCGCACACGCGAGCAGGATCTCGGGGTAGATGCCGCGCCGCGCGCGGACCGTCGCCTGATCGTAGGCCGACGCCACGTCGGCCGGCGCTTCGTCCAGCAGTGCGACGACCGCATCGCCCAGGTGCATCGCGCCCAGCGTCGGCGAGTCGGCTGCAGCGATCGCCGTCGCACGCGCGAGCGCCTGCGCCGCCTGCGGCAGGCCGTTCGCGAACGTCGCGATGCGCTCCACGACCAGGTCGTCGGCCGGGCGGCCGAGCAGCCGGAGGCCGCGCAGCACGAGCTCGATCGTCTCGTCGGACGTCATGCGCGGGACGTGGACGGGCACGAGTGCCGTCGAAGCGCCGATCAGCTCGTCCCCGCTCCGGCCCGTTCCGGCGAAGACGAGCGTCGCGCCCGGCGCCGAGCTCGCGGTCGACTGCGCGAGGTCGCGCATGCGGGCGCGGATCTCCGCACTCTCGGCGCGATCGAAGTCGTCGAACACGACCCACGCGGCGGCGCCGGTCGAGAGCCAGGCGAGCAGATCGAGCGGCTCGGCCGTTACCGTTGCACCCGTCGCGGCGAGCCCCTCGGGCGGAAAGGCCGGCGGCGGCGGGCTCACGAGCCCGCGCTCGGCCCGCCGTGCCCAGGCGCGCGCGCCCTCGGCGACGCGCTGCCACAGGCTCGCGAACGTGTCGCCCGCCGTGACGCTGACGCGTACGACCCGGATCGGGCTCGCGCACATCTCGGGCGCGACCGCGACGAGCGAGCTCTTGCCCGCGCCGCGCTCACCGAACACGACCGCATGGCGGCCCGGCTGCTCGATCAGCTCGAGCAGCGCCTGCAGTGCCTGGGCGCGGCCGGCGAACAGCTCGCGCCGGCGCACGGGCGAGGACGGCGTGAACACATCGTCGATGCGCGCACGCGAGCTGGAGACGGTTCGAGCCTGGGACGTCACGGGTTCGCTCATCGACCCCTCTTGGTTCGATCGGACAGATCCCATCCACGTTCGGCGAGGGGGCGCCGGCTGTGGGCTTCCCTGCCCGAAACACCGCGGGCAAAGCTCTTATCGGCCGCCGGTCGGCCCGTACTGAAGCCCAAACTCGCGGCGGCACGTGACGCTCCGGAAAGCCCCCGCGGTCGGGCGCCGGGCTCGTGCTGCGTCCCACGACGGAGCGCTAGAACAGCTCGCGCTGCGTCCAGGCCGAGCGCGGCTCGACGAACGGCAGCCCGAGGCGGCGCTTCATCTCGTTCGCACTCTCGGGCGAATGCCCCGCCCAGTGGTTGTTGAAGTATCCAAAGACTTCATGCACTTCAGGAAATACCCGCTGCAAGTCGTTGCGCCACGACGAGAACGAATCCTCCCGATCCACCTGTACGCGGTTGTACGTCGCGATCTCGCGCCGGTCGCCGAGCCAGCGCAGATAGAGGAAATCGGCCGTGACGTCGGCGCGCCGCGCGAGCTCGCGCCACTCGGTCCACGCCAGCGCGGCGCCCGCGCCACGGAGGATCTCGAGCGTCGCCGGCTCGTGCCACGACGCATGGCGGAACTCGACCGCGAGCCGCACCGGGCTTGGCGCCGCGGCGAGGAACGCCGCGAGGTCGCGCCGCGTCGAGTCGGTGCACGTGAACTCCGCGGGAAGTTGAACGAGCAGCGGTCCGAGCTTGCCGCCGAGCGGTTCCATCGAACGCGCGAACTGATCGAGGCGCTCCCCCACGCCGCGCAGCGCACCCTCGTGCGTGATCGCACGCGGCACCTTGGCGGCGAACCGGAAGTGCGGCGGTGTATGGCGGTCCCAGGAGCGGACGATCGTCGCCCGGGGCGGGTGATGGAACGTCGTGTCGAGCTCGACCGTGTCGAACACCTGGGCGTAGAACGGCAGGCGATCCTCCTGCTTCGCGCCCGGCGGATAGAACACGCCGCGCCAGTCGTCGAACGACCAGCCCTGCGTGCCGATGCGGATCGAGGGAACGGTCATGTGAGCGCCCGACGGAAGAAGGCACGCAGGCGGCGCTCGTACTCGACGCGATGCAGCGACCACGCGCGGTTGTGCCCGGCGTCCGGCACGCGCCAGCGTTCGGCGTGCGCGCCCGCCGCCTGCTCGAGCGAGTCGACCTGGCCGAGCCCGATCCGGTCCCCGGCCGCCGACTGGACGAGCAGCAGCGGCCGGTTGCCGTAGCGACGCAGCGCCGCAACCGCGTCGAGCGCGTACGGATCGCGACCCGTGACGAGTTCGCACGCCAGACGCGCGAGCGGTGCGGTGGGCCACGCGGGGACGTGGGCTTCGAGCCGCGCGGCATCGGCGATTGCCAGTCGCCCGTTCGCGAAGGGCGAATCGACGGCGAGCGCGGCAACCTCCGGTCGCTCCGCTGCGAGCGCGATCGCGACCGCGCCGCCCAGCGACTCGCCGAAGAGCCCGATGGGTTGTCCAGCCGTGCGCGGATCGTGCTCGAGCCAGTCGAGCGTCGAGCGCGCATCCTCGAGCTCGTAGAAGCCGAGCGTCGTCGGTTTGCGCCGGCGGCCGCGCGAGGACCGGAAGTCGACCGCGAGCAGCGTCCAGCCATCGCGGCGGAGCGACTGGGCGTAGCGCCACTCGTGATGGTGGTCGCGACCGTAGCCGTGGAGCAGCACGATCACGCCCGGGCGCGCCCCGCGCAGCAGCCAGCCGTCGAGGTGATCGCCGAAGTCGAGCGGGACGCCGACGCGCTGCGCCACGCCGTCCAGGTTCGGCACGCCGCCCAGGTCGGGCGGGACGCCGGGAAAGAGCGCGAGCCACATCGAGCCCGCGACGAAGATCGCCCCCGCGGACACGGCGAGCACCAGCGCCTTCCGCATCGGCGTCAGGCGGTCGTCGTCAGTCCGCGTGGTCCGACGTACTCCGACTGCGGCCGGATCAGGTGATCCTCGGCGTGCTGTTCGATCACGTGCGCCGCCCAGCCCGCACAACGTCCGCAGGCGAAGAGCGCGACGAAGGTCGAGGGCGCGAGCCCGAGCGACTGGAGGACGAGCGCGGTGTAGAACTCGACGTTCGTGCGGAGCTGGCGGCCCGGCTTCACCTCGTCGAGCACGCGCACGATCGTCTGCTCGACCGAGCGCGCGAGGTCGAAGAGCCGGCGATCCTCGAGCTGCGCGCCCGCCATCTCGCTCGCGACCTTGCCGAGCACCTCGGCGCGCGGATCGCGCACCTTGTAGACGCGGTGACCGAACCCCATGATGCGCCGCCCGGCGGCGAGCTCGGCGGCGAGCCAGGCCTCGGCCCGCGCCGGCTCTCCGATCGCGTCGAGCATGTCCAGGACGGGCCCCGGCGCGCCGCCGTGGAGCGGCCCTTTGAGCGCGCCGATCGCGCCCGTCAACGCACTCACCATGTCGGAGCGCGTGCTCGCGATCACGCGCGCGGTGAAGGTCGAGGCGTTCATGCCGTGATCGATCACGGTCACCCAGTAGGCTTCGAGCGCGCGCGCCGCGATGGGATCGGGCTCGCGGCCCGAGACCATGTAGAGGAAGTTGGAGGCGAGCGGCAGATCGACCCGGGGAGCGATCGGCTCCTGCCCCGCCGAGAGCCGGACGTGCGCCGCCACGATGGTCGGGAAGCGTGCGACCAGCGAGCGGGCCGAGGCGAGGTCGGCCTCGGGCGAGATGTCCGCGGGGCGGTCCGAGTCGAGCGAGAGCGTCGCGCACGCCATGCGCAGCGCGTCGATCGGGGGCGCCTTGCGCTTCGCGGCCTCGCGCACGACGGCCATCGTCGTCGCGGGAATGCCGCGCAGCGGCGCCATCTCACGCGCGAGCGCCGCGCGCTCGCCGGGGGTCGGCAGGTGGCCGG
>Ga0335085_10009153_pt1 | contig 14982 bp, 12 predicted proteins | sample Lox_Sample_45_FD_206712 | JGI IMG/M metagenome (GOLD analysis project Ga0335085, IMG submission 206712) | Soil microbial communities from Loxahatchee National Wildlife Refuge, Florida, United States - Lox_Sample_4.5 | ecosystem: Environmental > Terrestrial > Soil > Wetlands | place: USA... | reverse complement strand
CCCCGGCGCAATCGCCATCGCCTTCAAAGTCTCACTGCTCGCTACCGTGATCGCACCCGAGTACACCGTGCTGCTCGTGCTCGGCGGCGAGCCATCCGTGGTGTAGTAAATCGTCGCACCAGAGGTCATCTCGTTGATCTTCACCGACTGGGCACTCGAGTAGTTGCCCCCGCCGGGTGAGAAGCTCGGAGTGGCCGTTGCACCACCACCGCCACCTCCGGATCCAGAGTACGTCCAGGTCAGGATGCGCTGGGTCGCACTCAGCCCTCCGGTGCCGGCGGTAAAGCCCACGTAGGCCACGTTGCCTCCCACCAGAGCGGGGATGTTCAACGCCGTCGCCGTCGTAAAGCTCGCCGTGGTGGCCGTATCGGTGATGCTCAGCGTGAGCGTGGCACCGTCATACACCAGATGCACCGCCATGATGTCCCCACTGTGCAGATTCACCCCCGAGGAGCTCATATCCACCGCAGGGGTCGCGGGCATCGCTCCGTTGCTGTAGAAGCCCGTCGAATCAGTACCCTCCCCCGAGTTGTTGTACAGATCAAATTTGACCGCGACACTTGAGCCGATGCCGGCATAGCCCAGCGCACCACCGTAGCTGCCCAGCGCCTTCGCACCCGCCGCCGCATTCTGCAGCACGAAGGCAAAGCCATCGCCCTTGGCCGAACTGAGCTGGAAGGTAAAATCAGTGGTGAACTGGCTCACGCTCACCGGCGTGCCATACCAGGCCGAGCGCGCCTCGTAGGCGCCGCCATCACTGAGTACCAGCGCACCGTTGGCAACGCCCGCTCCCCCATTCAGCCCCAGCCCAGCAGCCGAGCCAAATCCGGCGGAGTAGTTGATCCCAGGGGCCGTCGTGCTGATCGTGTAGCTCGCAGTGGCCACCGCACTGGCAGAGAACCCCGGCGCAATCGCCATCGCCTTCAAAGTCTCACTGCTCGCTACCGTGATCGCACCCGAGTACACCGTGCTGCTCGTGCTCGGCGGCGAGCCATCCGTGGTGTAGTAAATCGTCGCACCAGAGGTCGTCTCGTTGATCGTAACCTTCACGCTCGGGCTGTAGGTCCCCGAGACCGGCGAGAACGTCGGTACGGCCGCGGGTGGCTTCACACCGCTCAGCAGCCCATAGACGTCGATTTCGCTTTCCGTACCGAGATAGACCTTGCCATTCGCGATCGTCGGTACGGCGAATTTGACCGCCGCGCCGGCCTTATCACGCGCTGAGTTCGATACGCTCGAACAGTTGCCTGGTCCCGCTGGCACAGACGAGCAATACAGCGTCGCGGCGACGTTGCTCGCATCGTGCGCCTGCAGCACCGCGGGCCCATTGCCCGAGTAAGCCGACGTATCGATCGCCCAGACGATGCCCTGGCTCGCTCCATTCGCAGAGATGGCGGGCGTGGCACCCGGCCAATTGATCTGCTCGGCTGATTTGCCAGGCGTAGTGGCGAGCACGCCGTTCGTCAGGGCGAAAGACTTCAGCTTGTCGACCTCTGCCCAGTAGTAGACGTTGCCATTCCAGTACGCGGGCGAGCTCGCCACGTCCGCGCTGCCCACCGCCTTGACGAGCTCCTGCAGGGCCTGGTCCGTCGTGGTGTTGTAGCCGCCGAGATTGTCGCGGTTGAGCAGGTAGATCGTGCCGACCTTGCCGGTCTGAACGAGCAGATGCGGATTGGCGCCGCTCTGTGTCGGCAACACCATGAGACCGCCGGAACCCAGGTCCCAATCATTGTTCTCGAGCGTTTTCTGGCTGTTCGGGGTGAACTCATCGCTAACCCTGGGCACGCCGCCGGTCAGATCGAGGTTCAAATGGGTGTCGCCGTATTCCATCCCGTTTGCGTAGGGCTTCGTGGCGCTGTAGTCGCCATTGCCCGTCGCCACGAACATTCGGCCATACGGATGTCCAACAGGATCGGGCTGATCCGCGGCGAGCCCCGCGCCGCCCCCCCAGATTCCGCCCCCGTAGCCGTTGGGACTGGTGCAGAAGATGCCGGTACGAACCAGGTTGGCGGCGTTGTAAGCGAGTATCCAGCCGTGCCAGTTGCCTGCGTCCTCGTGCGATGCGAACCCGATGTACACGATGCCATTTAGCAGCAGCAGTCCCGAGCGCTGATTCTCCAGCACCGGATCGAAACTGAGGCTTCCATTGACACTGCCGTCTCCCGTGCCGCTCACGCTCGCCGTGATCGTGACCGGTCCACCGAACTTCTCCGCTCCGGTTGTCACATCCAGTGCATGCAGCCTGAGCACGCCCTGCCCGCCCTCCTTCGTGTCGCTCACCACATAGAGCGTCTGCGACGCCGGATCGATCACCGGTGTACCCGTGATACCGACCTCCGGAAGGATATCCGAGCTTGCCGGCCAGGGAACGGTGGTCGCGCCGGCCGCCGCGCCGTGGGCCGCGGAGAGCATCGATGCCTGCCACAGCGGCGCACCCTTGGCATCGGCATCGAAGGCGTACACCGAGTCGTGCTCCGTTGCAACGTAGAGCACGTTGTTGTGTGCCACCCCGTTGATCGTGACATTGGAAAGCAGCAGCGGTTGCGCGTATACGAAGCCATCGACGGCGAGCGAAAACAACTTGCCGAACTGCGTCGGATTCACATTTGAGGGAGTGAGCGTGCTCTCATTGAGATTCTGGCCCGTACGGCCGATGTCGTTGTGCCAGGTCGTCACGCTCACTTGCGCATGCACGCTGCGCAAGCCGAGCGCGCCGAGCAGCGCGACTGAAATGAGCATGGCGCACCGTAACGCGCCGGGAACGCTGGACCTGCCTGGCATCGCTCTCCCCTTGAACGAATCTGATGAGACGCGTTATTGCTTGATCAATCTTTGATGATTGATTGTATGGCTCAATATACATATGCCCGCAAGACATTGCAGTTGCAGAAATGCCGCAGCGCAGCCGAACGCCGCCGCATTTACCATAAATCAAATGTTTGATACAGCCGAGCTTGACTCAGGCGCGCCGGCCCGAGAGCGAGTGCCCAGGCCTCACTCCTCGCGGGTCTGCTGCTTGTTCAGGCTGATCCACACCGCGATGTCCCAGGCGTTGTGGATACCGATGAAGAGCAGCAGGATGGAAGCCGCGGCGACACCGTGCAAGCTCTGTGCCGTGTGGCGCCAGATGACAAAGCCCATCGCGAGCAACGCCCCATAAGCCACCGCGGGCAGCGCGACGTGCCACGTCCAGTCTTCAACCACTGGACGATAGCGATTCGCCTGGAGCTGGATGCTCGTCGCGATGAAAGCCACATAGATCAGGCCGGCGAGACCGCCGAGCGCAAAGCCGACGCTCAGACTGAGGACTCCCTGGTGAGGGACGGTCATAAAAGCGGCCAGTGCGAGCACGGACCCGAAGTGAACGACCGTCGGGGTGATGAAGGCGCGCAGTCCGGTGGCGTTCACGCGGTAGGCATCGGACACCAGAGCGATCACGACGAAGGTGAGCCCGGTCAGCCCGGCGGCCGATGAGCCCGTGATCACGTAGAAATTTTCCCAGCCTGCGAGCGGCGCAGGCATCACTGCGGAGCCCCGGCGAACTCCAGCCCGCGGTCCCAATGGCCGAGGGTTGCGGCCGCTTCGTAGGTGCTCTGTAGAAAATCGAGCAGCGCGGCGTCCGGCGCGGGCGCAAGACGCACGGACTCGTACGGCAACACAAATTCCCTGAGCTCGTGTTCATAGCGGGCCGCGGCCGGTTGCACGGCGGCCTTCGAGTACTCTGCCGGCTCGGGATACGCGTACGAATAGAAGACGGCGTGCGGGTACTGCCGCGCTCCTGCCCAGAAGCCGCAGCTGCTCACCTCGTGCGAGTAAGCTTCCCGCACCACGCGGTCGGGCAGATGCGGCACGCCGCCCGGGTGCGGTGGTGCACGCCGCCCCGAGAAACGGGTGACCGCCAGGTCCGCACTGCCCCAGAAATAATGTACCGGACTGCATTTGCCGCAGAAGCGCGCTCTGAACGACTCGAGCACGCGCTGCGCCTGGACCAGTACCTGCCAGTAGCGATGCACGTACTCCGGATCGTACGCGCGATGCACATCATCCAGCTGGCAAGGGATCGGATCCGGAAGCTCATTCGGTAACGTGTGGATGGTGACCGGCAGGCCGAGATCGGTCAGCGCTCCCATGAGTCGGCGGTAGAAAGCGGCCGTCGTCTGCGGCTCGAGCGCAAAAGCGGCGCGGCGACCATCGGACACCTCGATCTGCAATCGATGCGCGATGAAGTCAAACTGGATCTGAAAAGACAGCGCCCCGTGGGCGATCAGCGGTGTGGTAAGCCCGCGAGCGCTGACTCGCAGGGTGACGTGCCACGAATGATTGATCCATGGGGTCTGCACCAGACGGATCTTCCCCACGATCTGCAACCAGAGATGCAAGGTCTCCGCGGTATCCTGCCAGGCGACGAACGGCAGCTCCGGCCACACGTCAGGCTGCTCCTCGCCGAGCGTCATGACGAGCGCGACGGCGCCGCAGGCGGCGGCCTGAAGTAGACGGGCAAGGGATTCTGTGTCTCGTAAGCGCCCTCGAGCTGTCCGATCTCTGCCGCAGTGAGCTTCGTCTCCAGGGCTTTGACGGGGTCCTCGAGCTGATTCGGGCGCGTAGCCCCCACGATTGGAGCCGTGAGGCCTGGCTGCTCGAGAAGCCAGGCGATCGCGATCTCGGCCGGCCGGACGCCCCGTTGACGTGCAACCGTGCCGACCGCATCGATGACCGCCTCGTCTGCTTTGCGGTTGAAACGGTCGCGAGCCATCGGCGAGTGCGAGCGCACCGTACCCGCACGACGGCTGCCGGCCAGCAGACCTCCGCCGATGGGACTGTAGGGGATGAGCCCGATTCCCTCCTCGCGACATAAGGGAATCATCTCGCGCTCCTCCTCCCGGTAGAGGAGGCTGTAGTTGTTCTGCATGCTGACGAAGCGCGCCAGGTGCAGTCGATCAGCCGTGAAGAGCAGCTTGGCAAACTGGTAAGCGGCCATGGTCGAGGCACCGAGATAGCGCACCTTGCCGTCCCTGACCAGCTGCGTCAGCGCATCCAGCGTCTCCTCGATGGGGGTGTCGCGATCGAAGCGATGGATCTGATACAGATCCACGTAGTCCAAGCCGAGCCGCTGCAGACTCGCATCGATGGCGTGCAGAATATGCTTGCGCGAGAGACCGCGCTGGTTGGGGCCGGGTCCCATCGGATGGAAGAGCTTCGTGGCGACCACGACCTCATCGCGCCGCACGCCGCAGGCCTTCAAGGCGCGGCCGAGGATCTGCTCGCTCTCGCCCGCGGAGTACACGTTGGCCGTATCGAAGAAGTTGACACCGAGGTCCAGCGCTTTGCGGACGATGGCAAAGCTCTGCTCCTCGGGCAGCATCCAATCGGCTCCCGAGCCGAAACTCATGCAGCCGAGGCAGATGCGCGAGACCTTCAATCCCGAGCTACCCAAACGAGCGTATTGCATGTACCTTCTCGAGCGGTAAAGCGCCGATGCAGTGTAACAGAGCGCCTGTTCTTGCCTGTCTGTTGTGCCTGTGCGGCGCCGCCGCGAGCGTATGCGCGCAGCAGATGATCACGGATCCGCTGCTGCCCGAGAACGCGGCGCAGCAGGTCTCCCCTCATGTGTACGTCATCATGGGCTTTCCCAACATCGGCATCATCGTTGGCGAGAAGGCGACGCTCGTCATTGATACCGGTCTCGGAGCGCGCAATGGCAGCGTGGCGGCGCGCACCGCCAGCGCACTCTCCACGCGGCAGCAGCGCCTTTATCTGACCACCACGCACTATCACCCGGAGCACGCATCCGGTGTCGGAGGCTTTCCGGCCGGTACGCTCGTGATACGGCCCAAGGTGCAGCAGGCCGAGCTCGAGGCTGACGGGGCGCGCATGATCGCGCTGTTTGCCGCGCGCTCGCCGCAGATGAGCGAGCTGCTCAAGGGCGCCGAGCTCGAGGCGGCGGACATGGCCTTCGAGCGTGAGCTCGATCTGGATCTCGGTGGCGTACACGCGCGGCTGCTTTATTTTGGCCCCGCCCACACCAAGGGAGACGAGCTCGTCTTCGTACCCGAGGACAGCGTGCTATTGCCGGGCGACGTGGTGCAGGACAAGCTCTCACCGAACGTCAGCTGCGCGAGCTGCAGCCCGCGGCAGTGGATTACCGTGCTCGACCAGGTCGCACCCCTTGCCCCGAAGCACATCGTTCCCGATCACGGCGCACTCGGCGGTGGTGAATTGATCGCGCAGGAGCGAGATTTCCTGGTGACTCTGCAATCCAGGGCGGCCGCGCTCAAGGCGCAGGGCAAGTCAGCCGCCGACGCCGGCACGCTGATCGCGGGCGAGCTCGCCAGGCGCTATCCCGGCTGGCAGGCTCTGAGAAACGTGCCCCAGGCCGTGCAGCGCGCCTACGACGATCACCCATGAGTGGCCGTAGCCGCAGGACGGCCCGGTGAAGATCTGCGGACAGCATTACCGCACGATCTGGCCCACATCTTCCGGCGCGGTTCGAGTCATCGACCAGTCGCGCCTACCCTTCGAGTTCGCGACGCTCGATCTGCAGAGTCTCGAGGATGCCGCCGCTGCGATCCGCTCGATGGTCGTGCGCGGTGCACCACTCATCGGCGCAACCGCCGCTTACGGGGTGGCCCTCGCGCTGCGCGCGGACGGATCAGACGCCCGCCTCGACACCGCAATCGAGACCTTGCGAGCCACCCGTCCCACGGCGCAGAACTTGAGCTGGGCGTTGAGCCGGATGCGCGACGTGCTGCTCACGCTTGCCCCGCAGCAACGAGCCGCGGCGGCGTGGCGCGAGGCCGCACTCATCTGCGATGCCGATGTGGAGCAGTGTCGCGCGATCGGCGCACATGGTCTCGAGATCATTCGCCGGCGTGCCGCGGCGCGCGCGCCGCCCCTCAATATCCTCACGCATTGCAATGCCGGTTGGCTCGCCTGTGTCGATTGGGGCACGGCCCTCGCACCCGTGTACATGGCCCACGACGCTGGAATCGCCGTGCACGTGTGGGTGGACGAGACGCGCCCGCGCAACCAGGGCGCCGCGCTCACGGCTTTCGAGCTCGCCGCGCACGGGGTGCCTCATACCGTGATCGCCGACAATCTCGGCGGCCATCTCATGCAGCGCGACCAGGTCGATATGGTCATCGTCGGCAGTGATCGCACGACTGGTAACGGCGATGTGTGCAACAAAGTCGGCACCTATCTCAAGGCGCTCGCTGCCTGGGACAACGGTGTCCCATTTTACGCGGCACTGCCTCTGAGCACGATAGACTGGTCCCTCGGTCCGGGTCGCGACATTCCGCTCGAAGAGCGTGCGCCGACGGAGCTCACTCACGTCACCGGTCAAACATCCGCCGGCACGCTGGAAACCGTGCGGGTGATACCCGAGAGAAGTCCCGCGCTCAATATCGCCTTCGATGTGACCCCCGCGCGACTCGTGACCGCCTTGATCACGGAGCGTGGCGTGTGCGGTGCGAGCCGCGCCGGCTTGGAGAGCCTGTACCCGGACCGGCGGACGAGTCGATGATGCAGCAGAGCACGGACGAGCAGCTCCGCGAGGCCGTGATCCAGGCCTGCCGCGAGCTCACCAATCGAGGCTTGAGCTATGGAACCTCGGGCAATGTCAGCGTGCGGCGCGATGCGCAACGCTTCTTTGTCAGCCCGACCGGCATGGCTTACGAGGCACTCGCTCGAGAAGACATCCCGCTCGTGGATTTCGCGGGGCACTGGTTCGGTCGCCGCCGGCCCTCGAGTGAGTGGCGCTTTCATCGGGACATTCTGCAGTCGCGGAGCGAGATTCATGCCGTGGTTCACACGCACTCCCGTGCGGCGACGGCACTCGCCTGCTGCGCTCGCGGTATACCCGCGTTTCATTACATGGTCGCGGTCGCGGGCGGAGCGGATATCCGTTGCGCGCCGTATCACACCTTCGGCACGCAGGCGCTCTCTGATGCGGCGCTAGCTGCGCTGCGGGATCGCAGGGCCTGCCTGCTGGCCAATCACGGCATGATCACGCTCGGCGTCGATCTATCGGCCGCTCTTGCCTTGGCCGGTGAGGTGGAGAATCTCGCTGCGCAATATGCAGCTGCACAATCGCTCGGGAAAGTCCGCATCCTCGAGGATGCGGAAATGCAGCGCGTGATTGAGAAGTTCCGCACCTACGGACAGCAGCACGCGAGCGATGCAGAGCTCGAATGCGGCGGGGAAATTCTGCCGGACTGATTCGCGCCGTCGGTCGCACGGGCGACGATTGGACCAAGGTCCAATTCCAAACCAGAGCTTGCCTCGTATGCTCGTTCAGCGTGTCTCGTGTTGCGGACGCGCAATCGTGCGCGCTAGTCGATCATGTCATCGACGCCTGGGGGGCGACGGAGACTCACATGGCAAGCTCGATGCTCGAATCCATTCTCGGCCCGGTCACACCGCAGATGCAGCAAGCGATCGCCGCGCGACTAGGCGAGTCGCCGCAAGCGGTGCACAGCGGGCTCCGCGCCGGCACCGCAGCCACGCTGAGTGCACTCGCCCGTCACATTGGAGACTCAAACTTCAGCGAGCAAGTCATGCAGATGGTGACTCAGGCGGGCGGCCAGAGTCTCTTGGGAAGCTTCGCATCGATTGCCTCGGGCGGGCCGACCGACTCGGTGGCGAATCTCATCAGCCGCTTCCAGTCGCTCGTTTTCGGTGCGCAACAAGGGCAGATCGCGAGCCTCATCGCTCAGCACGCCGGCATCAGCGCCTCGTCGGCCAATGGAATTTTGAAGATGGCCGCGCCGCTGGTTCTCGGCTATCTCGCGAAGCTGCACAGCGCCGGTGCGCTCAGCGCGAGCACGCTCGGGAGCACGCTGACGACGACAGCCGCGAACCTCTCCGCTTATGCTCCGAGTGCGAGCCTGAAGAGCGCCGCCGCAACCGCGGATACCACGGTGCGGCGAACCGCCGCCGTGGTCGAGTCGCGCGCGAGCGGGTTCAAAGCCTCCCGCTGGGTGGTGCCGGCAGCGATCGTGGGACTGCTCCTCGTCGCGTGGTTGGTACTGCGGTCGAGTGTACGTGAGCCGGCTCAAACGGCCGACGAGGCCGCTAGCAGGGCGACCAGCGCCGTCAGTGGCGCCGCCACCAATGCGCTCGCTGCCGCGGGCGGTGCGGCCAGCGCTGCCGGCGATGCCGCCACGGCCGCGTGGGCCTCACTCGGCGAGTTCTTCAAGGTGACGCTACCGGACGGGACCGTGCTCAACGTTCCCTCGCGTGGCGTCGAGGCGCGACTGGTGCGCTATTTGGAGGACAACTCCACGGGCGTGACGACGGTGACGGGGTTCGACTTCGATCGGCTGCTGTTCGACACCGGCAAGGCAACCCTGCAACCTGCCTCAACCGAGCAGCTGAACAATGTCGCGGCCATCCTGAAGGCCTTTCCAAATGCTAAGATCCGCCTTGGGGGTTACACTGATAACAGCGGGGATGCGACGGCCAACCAGCTGCTCTCCGAGCAGCGCGCCGACAATGTGATGGCCGAGTTGACGGGCCGCGGTATCGATGCGAGCCGGCTGAGCGCCAAGGGATACGGTGAGGATGATCCGGTCGCCGACAATTCGACCGAGGAGGGCCGGCAAAAGAATCGACGCATTTCCATCCGCGTCGCCGAGAAATAACGGCGCACTCGGGCCGAACGCGCCTGATCAGCGCACCGCCGGTATCCAGGGCCGCACCCGCGAGCTGCGCCTTCGGCCCATCGCTTGTTCGCTCGGTTGCACGTTGCCGATCTCTCATGTGCAGTGAATTCTCACAATCCTCGCCATACCGCCAGCGCTGGCTGATTCTGGCGGCGCTCCTGCCGCTGGTCGCCGCCGCAACGGCGAACGCCGCAGATCCAGCGCCCTCCTACAGCGAGGCCCGTGCGGAGTTCCGCGCCGCCTACAGCAAAGCCTTCGCGAGTCACCGCATCGAGGATTACAACGATGGCGAGACTTTGAAGGCCTACGTGCTCTATCCCTATTTGCAGGCGGCGCGCATCCGCATTGCCCTGCAGGAGAGCGCGGATTTGGCCCAGGCAGACCGGCGCGCCGCGGCGTTTCTCGCCGCCAACGGCCCGTTCCCCATCGCGCGCGGCGTGCGACGCGCATGGCTCGAGAGCCTCGCCCGCCGCTCACAATGGGAGTTGTTTCTGGGAGCGTATCAAGAGGTGAGCGCGAGCCCCGCGGCGCGCTGTCAAAGCTTCCTCGCGCGCATCGCGCTCGGCAAGACCCGCGGTCTGGCGGAGGCGATCACCAGCGCTTGGCTCACGCCCCAGAGCGAGCCGGATTGTGAGATTCCCTTTGTCTGGTTGAAGGAACAGGGCACTCTGTCCTCGGCGCTGGTCGAGGAGCGGGCACGTCTCGCGCTTGAGAGCAATCATCCCGAGCTGGCACGGGAGATCATTCGCCAACTTCCCGCCGAGCGCGCGGCCCCGTTGGCTGAGTGGGCCGCGCTGCTCGAGGATCCCGAGCGCCGCATCGATGCGCTGACGGCCTCACCGGCCACCCCGGTGATCTCGACTGCGTTGCTCGAGGGCTGGACGCGGCTCGCGCGTGCGCATCCATCCGCAGCCAAAGAGCGTTACGCGAGCCTCGTGAGCGCGCGCGCTCTGAACGAAGCCACGGCCAGCCGCTATGCCCTGGCACTCGCCTTGTCCCTGGCGCGCAGCCGCGATTCCGCCGCGCTCGAGTACTTCGATCACGTCGCGAATCGTGATCTCGACGACAGCGCGTGGAGCTGGCGCGCGCGTGCAGCGCTTTGGTCGCGGGACTGGGACCAGGCGCTGCAGTCGATGGCCGAGCTCTCGCCGGAGAGCCGTGCGACGGCCCGCTGGCGCTATTGGCAGGCACGAGCTGCGGAGGCGGCCGGCGGCTCACAACGCGCCAGCTCCCTCTACGAGTCGCTGCTCGCGGACGATAATTACTATGCCGCCATGGCCGCGGCACGCCTGGGGCGCGCGCTCACTCCTCACCCGAGCATTCTGCAAACCGACGGAGCGATGATGCAAGAGCTCGAGCAGCTGCCGGCGCTGCTGCGCGCGCGCGAGCTGTTCCTGTGTGGCCTGCGCAGCGAGGCCAGCGCGGAGTGGCGCTTCGGCTATGAAGCCCTGTCACCGCAGCAGCGCCTGCAAGCGATTCCGCTCGCCGCCAGCTGGGGCTGGTACGACCAGGCCGTCGCTGCGGCGAGCTCACAGCGTGTGTTCAATGATTATGTCCTGCTCTATCCACGTCCCTTCGATCGCGAGGTACAGGCCGCGGCCCAGCTGACGGGACTGCAACCAGAGTTGATCTACGGCGTGTTGCGCCAGGAGAGCCTCTACCGTGTGGATGCCGTATCGCGGGCGGGCGCCCGCGGACTCATGCAACTGATGCCAGCCACCGCACAAGGCACGGCGCGGCACTGGGGCCTGCGCCGGCCGCACCTCGCCGATCTGTTTGATCCTGAGACAAACATTGCGCTGGGCGCCGCGACCCTTCGCCGGCTGCTCGATGACTTCGAGGATCAGATGCCCGTCGCACTCGCGGGCTACAACGCCGGTGCTCTCGTGGCGCTGCGCTGGCTGCCGCCAGGACCCGTCGATGGCGATATCTGGATCGAGAACATTCCCTTCGATGAGACACGCGAATACGTCCAGCGCGTGCTCTGGCATACGGCGCTGCTCAGGTGGTTACAGAGTGCCGACGCAGGCGGGCCGCGCGACACGTGGCTCGCATCCGTCAGGCCGTTGCCCGATAGCGAGCACGCGACGCATCTGGCCACCAGTCACTGACGCCGCAGCCAGCGATCGCGGCTCCACGCGCGGGCTCGCCGCGCTTGCAATCGATGCCAGGTTACCTTATACGCGGAGGGCAGCTGACCCTTGCGACGCAGGAGGCACCTGACATGACGGGAACCGACATCGAAGCGCACCCGATTCATCTGGGTCTGGGCGCTACTGCGGTCGTTGAGCCGACCTTCAACGGGTCAATGGACTGGTACGTGGCGTACGGGGCGCGCCACAGCACCGATGGCGCCGAGGGTCGTATCGTCGCGATGCACTCCTTCGGCTCCTCCTGGACGATGTGGGAGATGCATCCGCGTGGCTGCGAGGTCGTGCTGTGCACGGCCGGCCGAATGACGTTGCATCAGGAGTTGCCCGATGGCACACGGCGCGCCGTCACGCTCGAGGCCGGCCAGTACGCGATCAACGAGCCCGGCATCTGGCACACCGCGGATGTGGAGAATACGGCCACGGCGCTGTTCATCACGGCAGGGCTGGGAACCGAGCACCGTCCGCGTTGACACTGGAGCAGAGCATGCACGTAGGAATCGCTTCGGGTTTCGCGAATCACTCCGGTGTTGAAGACACTCGGTTCGTGCGCGAGGAGCTGCGGCAACTTGAGCTCGCGGCCGAGCTTGGCTTCGACTCCGTGTGGATCACGGAGCATCACTTCAGCGATTACTCGATCAGCCCGAATCCCCTGCTGTATCTGGCGTATCTGGCCGGCAGACATCCGCGCGTGCGCCTCGGAACCCAGGTCTTGGTGGTTCCCTGGCACGATCCGGTACGGCTGGCGGAGGGGATCTCACTCCTCGACCACCTCTCCGGCGGACGCGCTCTGATCGGCTTCGGGCGCGGCCTGTCGCGCATGGAGTACGAGGGCATGCGCATCGATCAGGCGGAGGCGCGGCAGCGCTTCGATGAGAGCGTGGCGATGGTGATGCGGGCCATGGAGAGCGGGGTGATCGAGGGCGGCGAGCTCTTCAAGCAGCCGCGCCGCGAGATTCGGCCGCGCCCGATCCGAACGCTCCGGGGGCGCGCCTTTTGCGCCGCCGGCTCGCCTGCCTCCATGGTCTCGGCGGCCAAGCTTGGACTGGGTCGGCTCTACCTCGGCCAGCCCATGGTGGCTGGGCATGCGGAGTCCCGCACGCCCATCAGCCGCATCACCGGTGACGACGCGGCGGATGCATGGCTCACCGCCTGGCGCGCAGCGCATCCGGCGCAGGAGCCGGTGGCGCCGTTCGCCTCCAATCTCGTTTTCATCGACGAAAGCGGCGAGCGCGCACGCGAGCTCTCGCGAGTGTATTCGGCGAAGGTCCTGGGAGCGGCCGTCAAGAACTACGAGATGACCTCCGAGCATCACGGCACCATCAAGGGCTACGAGGCCTACAGCGCGTTGCGGATGACCCCCGAGCAGGCTCAGGTCGCGATCGACAACGCTTACAAGAGCTCCATCGCCGGCAATCCGCGGGAGGTGCTGGAGCAGCTCGATGAAGTGAGGCGCTTGCGTCAGCCCCAGGGCATGTTTCCGCACCTCTACACCGGCGGCATGCCGCACGAGGAGTGCATGCGTTCGGTCAGACTGTTCGCCGAGCGCTGTCTCGATGAGATGAAGAGCTGGCCGAGCGCACCTGCGACCATCGACGGTCCGCTCCCCACGTCGCGAACATGAGAGCGCGCCGTGGCTGAAAATCCGTTCGATCCGCAGCTGTTTCGCCCCGACGCAGTTCCTGCAGAGGTCCGCCATTTCAATCGCGCCTTTCTCGAGCGTATGGCGAGCGTACCCGGACCGGCGGCGCGCGGGACCGACGACACGCAGAGCCCATTTCCTCCCGTGCCGAAGTCCCCGCGCGCGCGAGTGCGCACGCTCGAAGCACCCGGCGGACGCAAGGTCGACGTGCGGATCATCCCGCCGAGCAATCTCAGCCCGCGGGGCGCTTACCTGCATTTGCATGGCGGCGGGCTCGTGTTCGGCTCGGCCGATCAGGATGATGCGATGCTGCAGCGGATCGCCGATGCGAGCGGGCTTGCTGCCGTGAGCGTCGAATACCGTCTTGCGCCCGCTCATCCTTACCCAGCTGCCTGGGACGACTGCGAGGTCGCCGCGGTATGGCTTGCCACGCATGCACAAGCGGAGTTCGGCGCCGCGGCCCTCGCCATCGGCGGCGAATCCGCAGGTGCGACCCTCGCCGTGCCCGTGCTGGTGCGCATGCGTGACAAACACGGCTTCAGCGGCTTCCGAGCCGCGAACCTGAGCTACGGGAATTACGACACCTCGATGACGCCGAGTCAGATCTGGATCGGTGCCAAGCGCTTTTTGATCGGAACGGAGGACATCAGACACTGCTCGGATGCCTATGCTCCGGATGTGTCTCAGCGGCGCAACCCCGATATGTCCGCGCTCTATGCCCAGCTCACGGGAATGCCGCCTGCACTCTTCAGCGTGGGCACGCTGGATCCGTTCCTGGACGACTCGTTGTTTGTGTACGCGCGCTGGATAGCCGCGGGGAACGAAGCCGAGCTCGCGATTTATCCCGGCGCCCCGCACGCCTTCAATATCATTGGGCATCCGCACGCGACCGCCGCCAACGCCCGCATCGATGCATTTCTGCGCGAGCGGACCCAGCTCTGAGCTCTCGCTGACGCATCACATGCCGTCCGAGGCCGTGTTCGTGCCGCGCTCGGCTCACGGCCCGGAAGAGGATGGGCGGCTGCTCGCTTAGGGCCGAAGCTCAATGGTGATGGTGGACGCGCAGGATCCGGACGGTTGCGCCGCAAGCGATCATCAATTGCCCGTGCGTGTGCCGCTGGGCTTCACCGAAAAGCAGCTCGCGCACGCCTCTTAATACAGTGCGCGGCTCATGAGCCGCTCGATGAGCGACAGATCCGGTCCGCGCTCGCCGATGTCGCCGACCACTCGACCCGCCGGCAGGCGCACGCGGTGACGGCTGCCATCCTTGCGCACCATCGTGACCACGACGCCGGAATCGCTCGCATGGTCGAGCGCGGGATCGAACTCGTGCACCTTGCCCGTGCACTCGTCCAGTATGAAGGTCGGCACGCGATAGAAATAGGCCGACACCAGATCCTGCGGCGAGAAATACTGCGGGAAATACTCCTGCGGCTTACAGGGATGCGTGTGATAGAGGCCGACCACGACGTCGCCCGGTGAACGCTCCTTGTCCACGTCCATCGGGACAGCATCCACCTTCTTCATG
>Ga0335085_10009152_pt1 | contig 14985 bp, 10 predicted proteins | sample Lox_Sample_45_FD_206712 | JGI IMG/M metagenome (GOLD analysis project Ga0335085, IMG submission 206712) | Soil microbial communities from Loxahatchee National Wildlife Refuge, Florida, United States - Lox_Sample_4.5 | ecosystem: Environmental > Terrestrial > Soil > Wetlands | place: USA... | reverse complement strand
GAGGGCCGATTCCCGGCCGCGTTTCTCGCCGCACTCGATGCGGGACTCACGGTGCGGCCGCAACAACGACCGCAAAGCATCGGCGCATTGCGCGATCTGATGAACGGTGCAGCCGTCCCCGACGAGACGCTCACCGCGCCGCCGGGTGCGCAGATTGCGGCTGCTCCTGCGCGACCGGTGCCGGTCACGCGTCAACCCTTGCCCCGCATGGCCGAGCCCGAAGCGGGCGACGACGACAAGACGCGCATCGTCACGGCGCGCGATCTGCCTCTGCGCACCGGATCGGACACGATTTCTTCGCCGACCAAACCCGCGATGGCGCCCATCGACGCTGCGACGACGCCGGAATTCACTGAAGATCCGACGTTCGAATCGCGCTTCCCGTCGCGTTCGATGCGCGAGCACGATGCAGCGATCTCGCAATTGCGCGCCGGTGCGGAAGCCGATCGCGAGTCACGTCTTCCACTGATCCTCGGCGTCCTTGCGATTGCCGCGGTGATCGCCGGCGCGTGGGTGCTCATCAGCCGGCTCAACGACGACATTGCGCAATCGCGCCGCATCGAGCCGGCGTATACGCCTGCACCTGCGCCCGCGCCTGCGCCACAACCGTCATCGCCGTCCTCGCAGATTGCCGCGCCGGCGACCGTCGCGGCAACGATACCGCCACCGCCAGAGCCGACCCCAACACCAGCACCGGTCGCGACGGCTCCGGAGCCGAAGGACATGCCGGCACCGGCGGAGCCATCTTCAGCTGCAAGTGCCGAGTCGCCCAGTCTCAAAAAGACGATGGCGCCGACCACGCTTCAGCCCGAAGCCGAGCCGGCGCCTGCTCCTGCGACCAAACCGACGACACCGACTCCGGTCGCGACGAAGCCCGCCGCGCGTACGCAATCCGCAGCCGCGTCACCCTCTTTCGCGACGAAGAAATCATCGCCAGTCGCCGCGTCCGAGGTCCGGCATATGAACGACCTTTTGGCGGACGCATCGAAATCCGGCGCGCCGGTGCCAACCGAGACGCCGCGTATCCGATCGCCTTCGATCCAGCCCAGCAGCGCTCCGCCTGCGGAGGAAACGCAGGTCGCTGCGTCGGTTTCCGTGCCGTCGGTGGCGACCGTGCAAGCGCAGGCACCCACCCAGATCGCCGCTGCCGAACCCTCGCGCGTTGCGGTCCCGCCCTCGCCTCCGCCGACCACCGCGCCGCTCAGGGCCTTGAGCAGGCCGGAGCCGATGTTCCCGCGCGAAGCGGCGCGTGAAAGCGTCGACAAGGGCACCGTTACCGCGCGTTTGTTCATCGCGCCGGACGGGTCGGTGAACAAGGTCGACATCCTCTCGGCGCATCCGCCACGCGTGTTCGATCGCGAAGTGCGCGACACCGTGTTGCGGTGGCGCTATGAGCCGCCAGGTCAGGCGCGCCAGGCCGACGTCGAATTCGTGTTCGATCGATTCAAGGAGCGTTGATGGGTGCGTTGCCTACCTCCGCAACGTGCAGTTGCTGATCGAAGATCACGACCTGGTGCGCCTTGAAGCGTGCGTGCTGCTCTTTCCTCGTCAATGGCACGAGTGGCCTGAGGCAGCAACTCGTCGCGCTACCTCAAGCGCGCTGCCCGTCATCAACTCGACGGAGGCGATAGCTTCGCTTAGCGAATGAGCGACCGCCTGGCCGCAGCTTTGCAGCGAGCAGCGAAATGACGGCCGTCGGCCGGCTACTGATCGGCAACAAAGCCCGCGCCATCGGCCGCCGCAAGATTATTTATTTGGCACTGTGCCGCGCGCGCGGCGCGGCACCGGATTCATCATCGGCCGCGCCGGGTTGATCGCCTTGGAGAAGCAGCGCATCATGGCTCGCGGCATATAGAAAGAAGTGGCGCACTTTGACCCTGCATCGACCGACCGTCCCGATGAACGTACAAGCATTGTCAGAAGGCGATAGCACGCGCCGCAGGCTGATTTTCGCGGCGTGCGTCACCTGCGGGATGCTCACCGGCTGCGCGTCCGAGCCGAAACCGGTGAACGTGACGCTCACGATCGAGGCCGGCCGCGACATCAATCCCGATCCGCACGGTCGTCCTTCCCCGATCGCGCTGAAGCTGTTCGAGTTGAAATCGCTGGCAAACTTCGAGCGTGCCGACTTTTTTTCGTTGTTCGATCGCGAGCGCGAAACGCTCGGACCCGAGTTGATTGCCCGCGACGAGATGGTGCTCAGGCCGGGGGACCGAGTGACTCAGGAGCGCAAGATTGCACCCGAGGTTCGATTCATCGGCGTGCTGGCTGGCTTTCGTGATCTCGAGCGCTCGCAGTGGCGGCTCTCGATACCGATGGAGGCGGCGCGCCGCCAACCGCTTCGTATTCAGCTTGACGCGACACGGGTAGCGCTGCAGGGCTCATGACCCGACCGGCCGACCCGTGTGGCGCCGCCACGACTCCATCGGGTCGCGAACGCCGATGCAGCGTTGCGCCAGCGGCCAGGAAGCGATAAAAGCGGATCGCAGTCAACTCGCATGCGGCGCACTCGACAGGTTCCATGAGGGGCGACACATCCCATGTCATTGCATAGCCGGGTCGTCTGGAGCGAGGGCCTGTTCCTGCAACCGCAGCACCTGCAGCAGCAGGAGCGGCAACTCGAGCACCTGATCGCGATGCCCGTCGCAGCCCAGGCGCCGCTGACCTGGGGCTTTGCCGAACTCGAAATCGACAAGTCGGCGCTGCCGCTCGGCAAGTTGGTGCTGGTCAAGGCGCGCGGAACTCTTCCCGACGGCACCTGGTTCGACATCCCACGCGTCGATCCGCCCCCTACCCCGCTCGAGATTGCGGATGCCAAGGACGAGCTGATCGCTCTGGCGTTGCCGCTGGCTCGCCCCGAGGGCGTCGATTTCGACTTCAACGGCGACGGCGCCAGCATGGCGCGCCATGCGGTGGAGGACTTCGAGGTTCGCGATGCGGTGCTGCCCGGCGAGCGCCTGGCGCGAATCCAGGTCGGCCGGCTGCGGCTACGTCTGCTGCCGGCGAGTCGCGGCACGGACGGTTTCGTGTTCCTGGGCGTCGCGGAGGTGCTGGAGCGACGCGCGGACGGACTTGTGGTGCTGCATTCGGACTATCTGCCGCCCGCATTGCGCATCGGCGCGGTCGCGCCGCTGCAAGCGATGGTGCAGGAGATCCAGGGACTGCTGCATCAGCGCGGTGATGTACTCGCGCAGCGACTCACGCATCCCGGGCGTGGCGGTGTCGCCGAGATCGCCGAGGTGCTGAACCTGCAGGCAATCAATCGCCATGAGCCGGTGTTCGCGCACTTCGCGTCGCAGCCATCGCTGCATCCCGAACGTCTGTTCCAAGCAATGCTGTCGCTGGCCGGCGATCTGGCGACATTCGATGCACCGGCACGGCGCGTGATCGAATTCGGCGCGTATCGTCAGCAGGATCTCCGCGCTTCCTTCGAGCCGGTGCTCAACGAACTGCGCCGCCTGCTCAGCCTCGTCCTGGAGCAGGCCGTCGTCCCGATCGAACTACAAATCCGCAGCTACGGCGTGCGCGTTGCAATCGTGCGCGATCTGAACCTGTTGAAGTCGGCCAGCTTCGTCATCGCTGCTGCCGCGCAGATGCCGATGGAGACGCTGCGTAGCCGTTTCCCCGCGCAGGTAAAGGTCGGACCTGCCGAGCGGATTCGCGATCTCGTCAATCTTCAGCTTCCGGGCATCGCGCTGAACGCGTTGCCAGTGGCGCCGCGCCAGATTCCGTTTCACGCCGGATTCGCGTACTTCGAGCTCGACCGCGGAGGCGATTTGTGGCGGCAACTGGAAAAATCCGGCGGACTCGCGCTGCATGTCACCGATGACTTCCCCGGACTCGAGCTGGAGTGCTGGGCGATCAAAGGGTGACGATGGCGACGCAGGATCCGTTCGGCCCGGACTCGGAGCGCACGATCATTGTGCCGGCGCCGGGCGGTCGCGGCCGGCCGCAAGCCATACCGCGGCCTGCCGACACGCCGGCGCCGGATTTCGACAGCGCACCGCCGACCGATTCGACCAGCGGGCTGAACCCGCTCGTCGCGGTGGCCAATCCACTGCTTCGTCTGGTACCGCAGCTGAGGGCATGTGCCAGTCATCCCGATCCGGCTGGCTTGCGCCAGCAGTTGGTCGTCGCGCTGCGTCGGCTCGAGGAGCGCGCGCGCGCGCTAGGCGTGGAGTCGAACAGGATCCGGGGTGCCACTTACGTGCTGGCTACGCTGTTGGACGAAGCCATTGCCTCGACGCCGTGGGGCGGCTCCGGTGTGTGGGCCAAGCAGAGCTTGCTGGTGCTCTTCCACAACGAAGCCTGGGGCGGCGAGAAGTTCTTCCAGCTGTTGTCGAGACTGGCCGAAAACGTTCAGGCCAACCGCGATCTGCTCGAGCTGCAATACGCGTGTCTGGCGCTTGGATTCGAGGGCCGCTATCGCGTGATGCAGGACGGTCCCTCGCAACTCGCAGCCGTACGGCAGCGGCTTGCGGAACTGCTGCGCAAGGATTCCGGCGAATACGAGCGCGCCCTTTCGCCGCATTGGCAGGTGCAGGCAGGGAAGAAGTCGACCGACTGGTCGGCTGCGCCGCTGTGGATCGGCATCGCTTGTGTCAGCGTGGTCCTGCTCGGTGGCTACCTGCTGGCGCGCCATCTTCTGAATACGACGTCCGATCCGGTGTATGCGCAGATTCAGTCGATTCGCATCAAGGGTCCGCCGCCGCCCGAACCTATCGCGGCGCCGAAGCCGCGCCTGGCCACCTTCCTCGAACGAGACATTGCGCAAGGCTTGATCGGCTTGCAGGAAGACAGCCGCTCGAGCGTGATCACGATCCGCGGAGATGGGCTTTTCGGCTCAGGCTCGGCAGCCGTTGCGGACCGCTATCGGCCGCTCCTGGAACGCATCGGCCGCGCGCTGACGGACGTGCCGGGCCGCGTACTCGTGGTAGGCCATACCGACAATCAACCCGTCAATCCTTCGGGTCGCTTTCCTTCCAACTGGCATCTGTCGCGCGAGCGCGCAAAGGCGGTCGCGGAGTCGCTGGCGGCCTTCAGCAACGAGCCGGGACGCGTCAGTTTCGAAGGACGTGCCGACGCGGAGCCGATCGCATCCAACGAAACCGCGGAGGGACGCGCGCGTAACCGGCGCGTCGAAATCACCCTGTTCGCACCCGCAGCGGCCGCGAATTGATCTGCGATCGCGAACATCGATGACGAAGCTGCTGCGATGGATCGTGAACCGCTGGGTGCTGGCGGCACTTGGACTGCTCGCGCTCGGCCTGCTGATCTGGTTCGGCGGGCCGCTGCTGGCCATCGCCGACTACAGGCCGCTTTCAAGCGAGGGGGCACGCGCATTCCTCATCGCGCTGTTGCTGGTCTTCTACTTTGGACGGCTCGGCTGGCGCGCGTGGCGCTCACACCGCGCCAACGCGAGTCTGCTCGAAGGATTGGCGGCGCCGGCACGCGATGCGCCGAAGGAAGAACCGGAAGTCGCGGTCCTGCGCACCCGCTTCCAGGAAGCGCTCGCGGTGCTCAAGCAGATGCAGCGCGGCGAGCGCAAGACCATGACGGACTGGCTGCAGGCGTTGCGGCCCGGCCGGCACCTGTACGAGCTGCCGTGGTACGTCTTCATCGGCGCGCCGGGGTCGGGCAAGACCACGGCGCTGCTGAACTCCGGCTTGCAGTTTCCGCTCGCCGACAAGTTCGGCGAGCCCAAGGTGCAGGGCGTGGGCGGAACGCGGAATTGCGACTGGTGGTTCACGGACGACGCGGTGCTGATCGATACCGCCGGCCGCTATACCACGCAGGACAGCGACCGCACGACCGACGCCGCCGCGTGGCAGGGATTCCTGTCGCTGTTGAAGAAGCACCGGCCGCGCTGCCCGTTGAACGGCGTGATCCTGACCGTCAGCGCGGCCGATCTGCTCAGCCATACGGGCTCCGCGCGCGGTACCGAGGCCGACGCAATCCGCAAGCGCGTCCATGAGCTGCAATCGAGCTTCGGCATCACACTGCCGATTTACGTGCTGGTCACGAAGGCCGACCTGATGGCCGGGTTCACCGAGTTCTTCGCCGATCTGGGCAAGGAGGAGCGCGGCCAGGTCTGGGGCTTTACCGCGCCGCAGCCCACACCGCAGGAGGCGCCGGCTGTTCTCGTGCAGTTCGGTGCCGAGTTCGATGCGCTCGAGAAACGTCTGCACGAGCGGCTCATCGACCGGGTGCAGAGCGAACGCGATCCACGGCGGCGCGCGCTGATCTATTCGTTCCCCCAGCAGTTTGCGGTGCTGCGCGAGCCATTGCACGCATTGCTGCAGGAAGCGTTCGCCCCGAGCCGATTTTCCGGCGCGACACGGTTGCGCGGCGTATATCTGACCAGCGGCACGCAAGAAGGCTCGCCGCTTGATCGTGCTCTCGGCAACATGGGGCGCATGATGGGGCTCGAGCAGAAGCTGCTGCCGCCGCAGCGTTCGTCGGGCCGCAGCTACTTTCTGCAGCGGCTGCTCCACGATGTGGTGTTCGCGGAAGCGGCGCTGACCGGATCCAATCCGCGCTGGGAACGGCGTCGAACGTTGATCCGCCTCGGCGCGCTGGCGGCCACGTTGGTTGCTGCGCTCGCCCTCGCAACTGCGTGGGCGGTCAGCTACACGCGCAACCGTGCGTATGTAGCCGAAGTCGCGCGGCGAATCGCACCGGTCACACAAATGGTCCAGGTCATCGGCGTCGGCCAGGACAGCAGCATACTGCCGGTGCTGCCGGTCCTGGATGCGATGCGCGCCTTGGCGATCACGCCAGGAGCAGAGCGTGATCGCGTGCCGTGGTCGATGGGCTTCGGGCTGTTCCAGGGCGACAAGCTCGAGGCCGCGGTCGACAACACCTACGCACGCCTATTGCGCGATGCGTTCTTGCCCCGGCTGAGCCGCCGCATCGAGGATCTGCTTCGCGCAGGTGCGCAGAACCCGGATCAGCTGTATGAGGCGTTGAAGGCTTACTTGATGCTCTACGACCCGGAGCGGATGCAGCCGCAAGTCTTCAAGCGCTTCGTGACCGCCGACTGGGACCAGAATCTCGCCCAATCGCTGCCGGCCTCTCAGCGGCCGGCCGCCGAGGCGCACCTGGATGCGATGCTCGAGCGACATCGCGACTTGCCGGCTCTGCGCGTCGACCCCGCTCTGGTGGCGACCGCCCGCGCAAAGCTCGCCGGCCAACCCATCACCGAGCGCGTCTATGTGCGCCTGCGGCGTCAAGGCGTCGGAGCCGATGCGCCCGATTTCACGATCGCCGCCAAGGTCGGTGCCGCCGCCCCCCTGATGTTCGCGCGCCAGAGCGGCAAGCCCGTCACGGATGGCGTTCCCGGCTTGTTCACGCTGGCCGGCTATGCAGCCTTCGGCAGCGCCGTCGAGCGCGTCAGCCAGGAGTTGGGCGAAGAAGAGCCGTGGGTGCTCGGCACCCGCACCGAGCCACTCGACCTGCGTCGCAGGCAGCAGATCGCCGACGAAGTGCGACGCCTGTACCTGGAGGACTACGCCGCCACCTGGCAGGCATTCATTCGAGACATACGACTGGTGCGCGCCCGCGACGTACAGCAGAGCATCGATCTCGCGCGACTGCTGTCGGCACCCGACTCCCCGCTGCCGGTGCTGCTGCGCGCGATCGTGAAGGAAGTGACGCTGGTTCGGCGCGACGACGCGGACAAGTCGCTGCTCGAGCGCGGCATCGACCTGAGCACCAAGCAGGTCGAGAAGCTTACGAAGAAGGTGCCCGGAAAGGCGCCTCCGCCGACTGCACGCGAGCTGATGACGCCAGAGCAGATCGTCGATGCGCGCTTCGAGGAGCTGCGAGCATTCGTCCGCGGACCCGAAGGCAAGGCGCCGGTCGACCTCGTTGGACCGCTGATGCAGGAGATCTACAACTATCTGCTGGCAGTGGACGCGGCACAGAAGCAGAAACTGAACCCGCCCGAAAGCGCTGCACCGCTGAAGCTGAAAGCGGGGGCGGCGTCGATGCCCGAACCGGTGCGCAGCGCGCTCAACGACCTGTCGGAGGTCGCGCTGCGCGGTGTGCAGCAGCAGACGCGGGCGAACCTGACCGAGAAGCTGGCGCAGATCGCAGAGTTCTGCGTGCGCGCGATCAATGGTCGATACCCGTTCGTCAAGTCGAGCGATCGCGACGTGACGCAGGAGGATTTCGCCCGCCTGTTCAGTCCAGGCGGGCTGTACGACGAATTCATCCAGCGCGAACTGGTGCAGCACGTCGACTTCGGCACGCGCCCGTGGACGTTTCGCCGCATCGCCGGGCAGGTCGGCGGCGATACCAGCCCTGGGCTCATTCAGCTCCAGCGCGCGCAATCGATCCGCGATGTCTTCTTCCGCGGCGGTGCGCGCACGCTGTCGCTGCGCTTCGACTTCAAGCCGATCGAAATGGACGCCTCGATCACACAGTTCCTGCTCGATGTCGACGGCCAGATCCTGCGCTACGCGCACGGCCCGCAGCAGCTCACGCCCGTGCGGTGGCCGGGTCCGCGCGGCACGTCCCAGGTCCGGCTCGAGATCGAACCGAAGCGCGTCGGCGCCGACGCCGGCATGCTGTTCGAAGGACCGTGGGCGCTGTTCCGCCTGCTCGACCGCGCGCAGATCGATGCGGGACCGCAGCCGGAACGCTTCAACGTCACCTTTCGCGTCGACGGCCGCAAGACAGTGTTCGAGGTTTCCGCCAGCAGTGTGCAGAACCCATTTCGACTGGGCGAACTGGAACAGTTCCAGTGCCCGCCGCGCATATGAGCGGGACGGGCAATGCGGTCGGCCTGTACGGCAAATTGCCCGCGGCCGGCGACTTCGTCACGCGTGCGCTGCCGAGCGCCTTCGTCGCGCCATGGGACGACTGGCTGCAACGCTCGTTGGTCGCAAGCCGCGCGCAACTCGCTGAGCGCTGGATCGCGATCTACCTCGAAAGCCCGATCTGGCGTTTCGCGCTGCAGCCGCAGGTCTGTGGCCCGCAGGCCTGGACCGGCATGTTGATGCCGAGCGTGGACCGCGCGGGCCGCTACTTTCCGCTGACGCTCGTTGCGCCGATCGAACCGGGGTCATCGCTGCTGCTTACGATGACGGCCGCCGAGCACTGGTATGCGCATCTGGAACGGGTCGCACTGTCTGCACTCAAACCGGACGCGACACTGCAAACCATGGAAACCGAACTTGCGCGTCTGCCGCTGGTCCCCGTGCCGTCCAGCGCGCAGGCACATGACGACTGGATGATCGCGCAGGAACTCTCGCGCTGGTGGATGCTGCCAGACAAGCCGTTCTCGGTGCACATCCCGGCGAGTCACGCGCTGCCGGCCATCACAGAGTTCGCGGCAGTACACCTGATGGAAGCCCAGGGCAGGCAGCGCACGATCTGGTGGATGCGCGACAGCCCCGGCAGGTCGATTGCACTGCGCGTTTGGCAGGGACTGCCGCCGCCCGACGAGTACGCAGCCCTTCTAAGTGGGGCGCCGGGTCCGTCGCGGTGAGCTGGCCGCGCAAGCGCGCCCGGATTCAGGCGCCGAGCCCGTCGCTGCACCAGACCGCAAGCGCCGAGTAGTTGTCCTGTGCGGGGAGGTGCCGCTCGATGATCTCGCGCTCCATCGTACGGAGCCAGTCGTCGGCGCTCTCCGCTTGCGCCAGGCTGCGCTCGATCGCGTCGAGTTCGACGCTGTCCCACCAGCCATCCGTGCACAGCAGGAACGCGTCGCCAGCCCTGATCGGAAATGGCGTGTCGTTGACTGCCGGCACTGGCGGGTCGGACTCGCCGAGCGCGGCGTACAGGCGCGCGCGCTGAAACGATCCGCGCAGATCTTCATCGGTCACGTAGCCGGTATCGATCAACTGCTGGGCAAGGCTGTGGTCGCGCGTACGTTGGATCGAGGCGCCGTCGCGAAATGCGTACAGGCGCGAATCGCCCACGTGTCCCCAAACCGCAATCCCCTGCTGCGAATCGATGACCAGCGCGACGACGGTGGAGCGCATGTCGGCCAGACCCGCATCGCGACGCTGTTCGACCAGAAGCGCGTGGTTGGCGGCCAGGATCGCCTCCTGCATCGCCTGCGGCTCGCAACTCGGGTGATCGCGAAACCAGGTCAGCACTCGCCTGACCGCGATCTTCGACGCGGTGGCGCCGCCGATATGGCCGCCGGCGCCATCTGCGACCACGCAGAAGCAGAAGCCCTCGGAGCTCAAGAAACCACAAGCGTCCTCGTTGGACGCCCGGCTGCCGGGCCGCGACAACGCAGTGACGCTGAGTTGCATGTGCGGGTGTTCAGGCTTTTTCCGCGCGTTGCGGCTCGCTCAACTTCGCCACCTGCGCCCCGTACGCGCGCAGGAACTCCTTGCCGAACACGCGCTGGAAATCATCTTCGGCCTCGGCGGCGATCTGGCCGAAGCGCGCGGTGAAAAGGTCCCACAACTTCGCCTTGCGACGATCCGGCATCAGATTGTCGAGGACCGATCTGGCAGCCAGCCGATGTTCGAGCGCGGACGGGTCGAAGCGGGCCAGCATCGCCTCGAGTGCCGCGCGCGTACCGGCGGTGAAGCCGAACAGGTGCGCAACCAGATCGCGATACGCCTCGTCCATCGCCGCATTGCCGCTCATGAAGCCACGCTGCGCCGGCCCAAGCAGATACACCAGCGCCGCTTCGACGTTGGGCGAGAACTTCAGAGGGTTGTTGTCGGCACTGACCATCCTCGTCATTTCCGCCTTCACTTCGCTCTTGATCGCTGCGCGGGCGCGCAGCAGATCGATCGTGCCCTGCACAGCCGTCCGCAGCAGCTGGCCGAGGCGTCGCATCTGATCGGCGTCGACGTCTCTGCCCGCTGGCCACCGCTCGAGTCCCAGCCCCTCGAGCAACGCCCTCAGGAGAATGGGATCGAATGCCGTTGCGGACCGGGGCGCCGGTGCAGCGGCCGCGGGTGCGGCGGTGGAGGATCCTCGTTCGCCGCGGTCGCCTTCCGCAATGTCGCTGCCGATCACCATCGTGCGCTTGCCGTCGAAAAGACCTTCCTCGGCCTCGCTCTCCCACGACAGCTTCATGCCCTCGGTTGTGCTACGTCCCGCCACTCTCCCGGCCGAAGGGGGCGGCGTGGGCGGAGCCGGCTGTTCGCGCTCCGCACGTGTGACGTCAGGCAATCGGATCCGCGCGCTCAGTTCCGAGGCATCGTCGCGCTGAACCGGCGCAAATGGTTTCTCCGGTGCCGGCGCGGCGCCTGCGCCTGGCCGCAGCAGATCGTCGATACCGACCGGGCCGGGCGTCAAAGCCGCGGTCCCCGGCCGTAGTGGATGCCCGGGTGGGAGAGGCTCCCCCCCGCGCAGTCCGAACAACTCGTCGATGTTCCCCTGCTGTGGCGGCACGAGATCGCTGAAATCGCCACTGACGGGTCGTCGCTCGGCAGGAGCGGACGGCGCGGGCACGATCGACGGCTCGCGGAACGGGTCGAAATCCTCGGGGATCTGCGCTCTGACCGGTGCCGGCGCAGTTGCGGCGACGCGCGCTACGCCCTTCCTTTCGGGCACGTCGTGCACCAGCATCGAATACTCGCCGATGACGATGCGATCGCCATCGGCGAGCGGCACTTCCGCTCCGAACTCGACCGGCACGTCGTTCACCAGCAGTGGCAGCGCGGTCCCATGACCGCGAACGGTGAATCGACCCGCTGCAAAAGAAATCACGGCATGGGATCGCGAGATACGCTTCTCCGCGTCCGGGAGCACCAGCGTGCACGCCGAATCACGCCCGATCGAACCGCCCGCCCGGTCGAACTCGGCCGACATCGGAACCGGAGGCGGTACACCCCCGATCGTCGTGACTTCGACGGTCAGCAATTCAGCCCCCTGCGCAAGCACCCACCGCAGCCAGGCCGGTCGTCATTCCTTTCCCGCCGCGCCCTGACAGCCACACTCGCTTTACGCGCGACTCGCACGCGTAACGGCATAGTAAACCGCAATGCGACGATCGAAGCCGCCGCTGCATCGTCGCCACGAGGCCTGGAGTTCATGCTCCTTGACTTTGCAGTTTCGGGCGTAACATCGCGCCACTTCGCCCGATCGATCGCGCGCGCACCCGGCGGCGTTCGGCTCTCAGACCCCCGTACCTCGGCTTGACGATGACGTCGAAACAGGCGCTGCGCGCCGCGATCAAGAGCGCTGGCGCGCTTTTTTTGTGTGCAGCGTGCGCTACGCAGCCGGAGAAGGGACCGCCGCTGGCGGAGGCCGTGCCGGCCCCCGCGGAGAAACCGGCGGAGCCAGCGCCAGCGCCAACGCCACTGCCGCCGCATGCGCCGACGGCCGAGGAACGGCAACGCGCGGAACAACTCGCCAACGAATCGGTTGGTCGCTTGCAGGCCGGTGACTCTGCTGCGGGGCGCAGCCTGCTCGAACAGGCGCTGGCGCTGGATCCGAAGAACGAACTGGCGCGCCTGATGATGCGTCAGGTGACGGCCGACCCGGTGGCCGAACTCGGTACGGTCAACTTCGCCTACACGATCGAGCGCGATGAGACGCTCGCCAAGCTCGCACAGCGTTTCCTTGGCGATCGCTTTCTCTTCTACATCCTGGCGCGCTACAACGACATTGCACAGCCAAACCAGATCCACGTCGGCCAGGTGATCCGCATTCCTGGAACGGCACCATCTGCGAAGACGCCTCCTCCGCCGCGCGTTCCGACTCCGGCGCCAACTGGACCGCCTGAGTCGGCAAGACCCGCCGCGGCGGCAGCGCCGGCTGATGATCTGATCGCCAAGCGCCTCGCCGATGGTCGCGAGGAGGAGCGCAAAGGCAACTTCGACGGCGCACTGGCCGCGTACGAAGACGTCCTGCACCGCGATCCGACGAACGCAGAAGCGAAGCAGCGGCGCGACGCCGTGCGCACTCGATTGATCGATCGCTACTATGCGGACGGCATGACCGCGTTTGCGCACCAGGATCTCGACAAGGCGATCGCCGCGTGGGATCGCGTGCTGCAGCTCGATCCGAATCACCAGAACGCCAAGCTGAAGCGCCAGCAAGCCCTCGATCTGCGGGACAAACTGAAACGCTTCGAAACGAAGGGCTGAAGCGGCACGTCAGGGGGCGGTTTTTGCAGGCGTGATCGCGCGCAGGTTCTGCTGCATCTTGCGCGCCCGCTGCAGCTGCAACTGCGCTTGCGTGTGGTCAGGCGCGATGCGCAGCGCCGCTTCGAAATGCTCGATCGCGGCGCCGACGTCGGTCGCAAGCAGGCGAACGCCCTTGTCGTACTCGACGCCGGCCAGTCGCTTCTTCAGCGCGTCGAACTGATTCGACCACTCGCGGGGCGCTGCCGGGTGAATGCCAATTGCCTCCGCATACATCGCGACCGCCGCCTCGAAAGCGCCTTGTTGTTCCAGCCGTTGCGCATGCGCGTACACCGCACTCGCAATCCGCGTGCGTGCGGCACTATCGTGGGGGTTGGTCGCCACGTACCGGCGCAACCCGGGCAGCGCGACCGTGGCGTTGCCAGCCCGCAGCATTTCGAGGTCTTGCTCGAGATCGAACTCGCGCGCCTCGCCGGTCGCGCGCGGCGGACTGCGCCCTCCGGCCGCCGGCTGGCTCAACCGCGCGCGCGCTGAGCGCTCGTTGGCGAGTCGCAATTCACGCCGCCGGTCGAGCTCGCGCAGCGCGCCGACTGCCTCTTCGTTGTGCGCATCGAGCGCGAGCACTCGGAGCAACGATCGCTGCGCCTGCTCGGTATCACCCCGGCGCAGCGCGTCGCGCTGCGCGGCCAGTTCGTCCTTGACGATCTGCGCGATTGCCGTGCGCAGCGATGCAATCCGCTCGGCGGCCTGGCTATCCCGCGGCGCCAGCAGCAGCACTACCTGCCATTGTCTGGCCGCGTCGACGAGGTCGTGAGACTGTTCGAACTTCAGCGCCTCGCTGCGCCTCCTCTCGACCGCGCGTTCGAGTTCCGATGGGCCGGCAGGAACCTGGCCAACTGGCGTCTCGATCGCAGGCGGTTTGGGCGGCGGCGCGGTCGCGCAGCCTGCCAGTGCGGCAGCGAACATGATGAGCGCGCCGCAGCGGTGCAAACCGCGCAACTAACGCTCTCCGTGGCGGGCAAAGACGGCAAGCTTGCCGCGAAAGTCCGCAAGGCTGTCGTCGCCGAAGATCATCGTGCGTCGAAGCAGTAGCGGGTAGGAATAGAACGCATTGCCGCCCGCGCTGACGGTGAACGCAACGCTGATGCCGCGGTGCTGGATCATTTCGATCACCGTCTCGTTGGCGTCGCCGTACGGGTAGGCGAACGCGTAGCTGCCGCCGCCGAGCCGCCGCTCGATCTCGGCGGTCGATGAATCGATCTCGTCCCGGACGCGCTCCGCATAGGCACGCTCCGATTCGCCGGCGAGGCGCAGGGAAAGGTTGGAGTGTGTCTTCGACTGCGCCTGGATGTCGATCAACCCTGAGGCGGACATCTCCTTCATCTGCCCCCAGGTCATCGCCTCCGGCAGTCCGGCAAAGTCGGAGTAGAGAAACACGGTGGCGGAAAAGCCGTGCCGCTTGAGAATCGGCCAGGCGATCTCGAACGTCGAGCGGAAACCGTCGTCGAGCGTGATCGCCACCGCCTTCGGCGGCATCGGCAATTCGCCGCGCAGGATGGCCGGCACCTCGCGCAGCGGCACGATGTTGTAGCCCTGCGCCGCCAGATACGCCATCTGCTCGGCGAAGACCTCCGGGGTCATCGTCATCTTGCTACGTGCGCTGCCAAAGCGGTGATAGGTGAGGACTGCGAGCGTGCGCACCCCGCTGCCGTCGACGCTGTTCAGGCTCGAGGCCTTCAGCGGAATGACCAGGTCGACGCCTGGCTGGGGCTGGCTCACGCCGTTGAAGTCGGCGATCCACCAGGCGCGTCGGGCATCGCCGAGATAGCGCTTGGCCAGCGAAGCGAAGTCATCCTCCGGCTTCGGCAAGACGACGATGAAATCCTCGTTACGCGCCAACACCTCGACGGGCGGAGGGGCC
>Ga0335085_10009151_pt1 | contig 14985 bp, 16 predicted proteins | sample Lox_Sample_45_FD_206712 | JGI IMG/M metagenome (GOLD analysis project Ga0335085, IMG submission 206712) | Soil microbial communities from Loxahatchee National Wildlife Refuge, Florida, United States - Lox_Sample_4.5 | ecosystem: Environmental > Terrestrial > Soil > Wetlands | place: USA... | reverse complement strand
CGCAACGGCAGTTACTCCGGCGACGGCTCCGGCGACATCTTCATCGCCTTCTCCACCGCCAACGCCGGAGCCGCCACCCCCAAAGGCGTCCACGACCTGAAAATGCTCCCCAACGACGACCTCAATCCCATCTTCCTCGCCACCGTCCAGGCCACGGAAGAAGCGGTCGTCAACGCCATGATCGCCGCCGAAACCATGACCGGCATCAACGACCACACCGTCATCGCGCTGCCCCACGACCGCTTGAGAGAAGTGCTGAAGAAGTACAACCGGCTGACACGATGAGTGTGGCGCGGGCGCCATCGCCCGCGAAATCGTGTGGAAACTGAGCGACGAAACCAGACTGGTTCTGCTTGGTGTCGCCCCCTAAGCCTGAAGTACAATTCCAACCTTTCAAGAGTTGGCACTCGGTCGAACTTGACCAAGTAATGGAGCGGTGAGAGCTCGCAAGATTTCTCGAAGAATCCGAAGATTAGGAAACTTGCCCTTAGACAGCCAATTAGCAAGACTGTTTACACTAGCATCTTCCGTCAATTGCCACTGAAAAGCACCCAACTCTCGACCGCCTCCGTCATTTTCAATGTACGAGTCCAATGCCGGGAAGTTGTGACGAGGCGACGGGCACTAGGGCAACTCAAGTGCAGGCGATAGGGGAAGCCCGCTACAAAGCCTGCCAGTAGCCTGAGTGCCGGGTGAAATCTATTGAGGGGAGAGGGCGAATACTCGTCCTCCCTGGTACATAAGAACTTGGCCATTCAAGCTGCTTAATCCGATCAGGTCGACACCGTCATTTCCGGAAACCGCTCGGTCAGCCCACCCCGTCTTGTTGCCGTTTTCGTCCCAAATCTCCAGTGCCAAGCCACGCAAAACATAAATCCGACCCATATCGTCCACCGCCACATTGTGGACCCGGGACCAGTCTGACGTTATGGATGTGCTCCAGAGTTCCGTTCCGTCCACTTGGATCTTCTTGACGTAGCTTGCAGGGAGTGAGGATCCCACGTCTAGCAAGGAACTGATACTCAAGACCAGAGTCCCGTCAGGAGACCAAGCAATCCCACCGTCGTCAAACGTCCGGCCCTGCGGAAGATTGAGCTTCACGCTTCCGATGTTGTTGTCAGACGCGTCGAGTACCAGAACCGCGACATTGGCAACGTCCATGAGGTACTTATTATCATTTGGATCAATCGCTATTCCGCTGGCTTTGCCAAAGCCTGGAACAGCAATCGTGCGCAGTAGCTTGCCGGTAATATCCGTAACCTTCACTGAAGAGGTCTGGAAGTTGGCGTCGTAAACAGGAAAGTAGAGCTCTCGATTACTGTCAAGACCCATAGAAACATTCGCCGGTGCTTGAAATGTGGTCTGGTAGACGCCGTTCGCATAGACAAAAACCCGCCCGCCATTGAGAATCAGCACGTCGTTTGTGACAGGGTCACTCACCACGGAAGGAGTACGCTGAATCAGGAATGGCGAGGGATATACAGTGTTTGGATCATCAAATGGAGATGATCCCGTGGACCATAACTTGTTTCCATGAGTGTCATACTTGACCAGTTCAAACGTGTAGTTGCCTGATTTCAGCATGTAGAGGTTTGAGTCAATATCCATACCTCGAAAATCGGAACCGAATGTTGGATCCCCAGATTGGATATGCATAACCTGGTTGTACTGTTGATCAAAGACATAAACGTCGTGGAACGCCGCAATAACAAACCTGCCCTGGGAGTCCTGCACCATGCGAGTGGGGGCACTAGAAAACGTGAGCGTTGCAGACTTGACCAGATTGCCAGTGGAATCAAATTCTCGCAAACTGTTATTGCCTGACCCGTCGGAAGCTAGTAATACAAAATTCCCTGTATCATTTACCCCGATACCGATTGCACTCGTACCCACTGGCAACGACACCGAGGGAGACTTCTGCACCCTTCCATCCGGGCCCAGTATCTGAATTGTGGGCTGATCCGAATTCGTCGATGAGACTGCATACACATTACCATTTTTGTCTACCGCGAAAAGGTCTTCTGGTTCCACCGTACGATTGGCGAACACCGGATCGATGAACCGTACAAGATCGAGATTTGTGCTCAGAACCTCAATTCCAGGACCAGCGTTGAGATAAATCATTCCATCTCGTCCTGAAACAACCGGGGACCCAAACGCGTTCCCGTTCCAGCCTAGGATAGCCGGATCAGGAATATTGGGTTTTTGAAGGGCAGGCCCTAGCAAAGCTCTCAGCGTGCCATCAGTGGCAAAAACGGCGGAACTGCAACTTTCATTGATCCCTGTGCCTTGCCCCATGGCAAAGAAAGTTCCGTCTGCTGCGGGTGCCCCATTAAGCACTGAAGCATTGCCAAATACTTGGATGATTTGAGGCCCGGTGAACTCGTGAAACGTAGCCGTGCCGCCGGTGTCAGCAGTCGCTACGATATCGAATTCAGTGTGTGGGATGGCAGGTAAGTAAACCAATGTGCGAGCATCTCCCTTGGGGCCGATTGTTAGTTCGATTGGCGTGAGTTGCACTCCCGCAGGGGCGGAAAAGGTCACCGTCGCCGAGTTCGGGACACTGCCGTCCGCTCTGCTAACCCATACATGCAAAGGGACTAGAAGCATCCCGCCCGCAAATGTGCTTTGCTGGTCGCCTTCAACAATAGTTACAGTTGTGGGACCTGGCGGTGGAGGAGGGGGAGGGGGAGTGTTGTTGCCTCCCCCACCTCCACATCCGAATAGGACAAGCAGCACAAAGAAGAGACCAAGAAAAGATTGGACTGCGAAGCGGCGGCGAAGAATCATCGGCAGACTCCTAAGCCAGATAATATATCTGCGGGAGAATGCGAGGGGAAACGAGACCTGCGAGAAAAAATCCTAGTATTTGGCAGTCCCTCAGTGCAACGCTGCGAGTATGGTTCCGTGCAGAAATCGCAGTCAGTGACTACCATCACAACGAGACCGATCAGTTTCGCCCGGTGCCTGTCAATGCCTCGGATGCTCGACGTTGGCCGATTAGTCTCTCAGTTCTTAGTCACGGAAAGTTTCATCGGGGCGGGTGGCCCTAGTCTCCCGCGGTTAGTATAGACGCAAACAGACTTTGGCACGCCCTAGCAACAACGGGGGTGTCCCACAGTCTGCCCTGAGCGCAGTCGAAGGGTCTCGCGGGGGGCGAGACGTGGGTATCGACACCGTCCGGACGGGTGGCCCTCTTCGCCCGACGCTGCGAGATTCCCGCGCCCCGCACGTTCCCCACGCACGCCGCGCTCGCCAGCAAACACTCGCCCGCACTTCACGCCCCCTGCTCGCGCTCGCCCCGCCCTGCCACTAGCTAGGCCAGCGGGCAGGGGACCCTGGGAGGTGGGGTGTAGCATTTTCCCCTCAGGTCATAGTACCCCGTCAAATGCTTGATGGGAGGAGGGAAGGAGGGCCTGCCAGAGCGCTTGATTAAGTAGTAAACAGGTACGCGCGGGGCGTGGGCGGGGGGTGGAGTTGAGTTGAGCTGGAGCTGAGTTGAGCAAACTCTCACTCTAGAGCGCTGGCGTGGAGGGAGCGGGAGTAAACGTATTCGGCGTCATCACCGATATAGTGATCATGTTCGGCTCCTTTCTACCGAGTAAGCTTTGGTGGTGCCAACCAACCAAAAGCCCGGGGCATCGGAGCCGCCATTGTTATGGAATCACTTACCAGACCTCAATAGTGAGGGTTATCGCGTTTTGTGGATCCACTGCGTCACGACTACTTTTGCTCTTGTACAACCGGAATCTCCCCCGACACTTGCAGCTCGATTAACCTATTGATGTAACGATCCAGTTGAAAGAACGTGGCCGTCTTTGTCCCCGGTAGAACCTTATTCACGATCGGGACGTACTTGCTGCGTAGCTGCGCAACCTGTTCGTCCTGCGAAAGCGATCGCTTTATAAGGCTTAGGGCTTGATTGTCGGTCAACGTCCAGAAACCGTTTGCGTACTCCTTAAGCAACGCGTATCGCTGGTCCCCCAGTTTGCTCAACTCCGCACTGTATTGATCGTACACAGGCCAGAATTTGGTAGCCTCCGCGTCCGTGAGCCGAAGGCTGGCCGCGATGACCTGCTTCTTACCTGATCGAAGGTCCTGCCGGAGCAATGCAACGCTCTTGTCGATCGAACCCTGATCTTCCTTGCTGGAAGCCGTGGAAGCTTGTCCTGAACGTGCAGCCTGCGTATGCAGGCTGGGGACCGACAGCAACCATGTGCCTGTCAGCAACACCGCTAGCATCAGTTTTTTCATCGCATCCCCTTCCGTTTTCAACACTTCATGCGTTGATTTGTGCTTTCTTGTCTGTCCCCTCGTACTCAGGACGCCTTCGGCTGACTAGCCTTTCTCCTGAGAACCTCCAGAGTGCTCATCGCCTTCTGAATCGCTTCAATTTCTGCTTCATGAGAGGTGCCGCGTGAAATTGCCCAAAAACGCTTGGACATTGCCTGCTGGGCCTCTTTCACTCGTTCCAGCACTTTGTCGGGATCGGTCTCCGCAAGGGCGGCCATCAATGGGATCTGCCACTTCGGATGTATGATTACATGATCGTCTGCCATACAGACCTCAGTGCGCGACAGAGAGGGAACGACATGTTACGGCCAGTCCGTGGCTGGTGAAGGAACCGGCCTCCCCCGAGATCGGTCCGTTTAGTTTTGTTCTCCTTAATGTTGGGCGAATCCACGAGATGACATCCTTATCCCTTTGTCTTCCCTGTGCACACGTGCACCGCAGTATTTGTAGCTCCGCGCTTCGCGATCAGGAGCTATGATTTCTTGTTGAGGTCGTCGTCCTTGTAGTACTTCGTACCCTGCAGGGTCAACTGGAGCGCGAGACCATTCTTGGTAATCTGGTAGACCCAGACACCCGGGGCAACCTCGACCGCTCCCGAGTAGGCTGCGCCCTTCTCTCCAGCCTTCGCGGCAGCATCACTTTGTGCTGAACCCGACCAGCCAGAATCGAGGAAGCTGGCCAGCGCCTTATCGTTCGCAAACACGAATATCACGCGATAGTCTTTCACTCCGATACCCAGACCGGCGCCAGCCGAAATCATCTTCATGAAGGTTTCCTGCTTGGTCTTGGAGTTGACGGCGACTCCCGCGCCACGCGCCGTGCTCAACAGCAACAGGTTCGTCCCCATGTTGTTGAACACGGCATATCCGGCGGACTTTTCGATAGCCGCCCTAGATGTGGGTTCCGCCTTGTACAAATCTTGCAGTGTTTGACCCGCCATCTTGCGAATCTTTTCCCGTTTCTTGTCGGGTGAATCTCCGGCACTCGCCAAACCTCCAGCGAGCAAGATCATAGCAAGGCTCGAAGCGATTATTCTGAACCTCATTGGAATGCCCTCCTTATCATTGTGGAGTTGGTTGCGGTAACGTCACGATGTTTAGGTCTGCCTGTCAGCGTTCCCACAAATTGACGCAGTGACCAGGAAAGGCGGCAGCCTATCCTTATGGATTAGAGGTCCGTGCCAAGCGCAGCGCTACTTCCTCTTCTTCCCTAACATGCCGCCTAAGCCGGTCTTTCCAGAGACAGATTTCTGTAGCGCCCCTTTAGCAGCGTTACCGGCCATACTTCCCACGTCCGGAACAAATTTTGGGTCTGATGTCGTTCCTTGAATCATGAAGGACACACCTCCCCTGTCGCCCCCCCGCCCGGTTCTTTGCGCCCGTGCGTCGGCCCTGTCGCTCTGCAGGTCGGCCAGCATATGGAAATCAAGCGCCCCGGCCGGGCTAATCGTGCCAGCCCCGGTCACGACGCCGAGGGATAGTATCGTCACATTAATGGCGTCGGCTCTCGTCATCTCAGGAGCGATCCGCGCATTCAAGCTGGCATTCTGAATGGTTGTGTCGCGACTCGAGGGAGCCTTTCCGCTAAAGGCTGATAACGCTCCTAATTTCGAACCCATATCGAAACCGGCTAGCTTCGTGTTGGACATCCGCACTGGGCCGGCAATCACCACCTTGTCGAGGGGACCAGTGATGGCCAAGTCGGCCGATAGTGTTCCACCTTGCAGCTTCGATGACGAGGGGAGCACTACGCCCAAGGCCGGAAGCATCGGCTCCAGTTCATCGATCGGCATGTTTGGGGCGTTAAGTTTCAGGTTCATCACCTGCGTTTCACCCTGGGTCTGAAACCCCCCGGTGAGTCGGGCAATGGCCTTGCCGATCGCGGTGTCCCCTTGGGTGATGGTTCCGGTCTCTCGGTCGAGGTTCATGTTCATGGCGTATTTGATGGTGACAGCTTTGGATGCGGGAGAACCCTTCGGTGCGAGCTTTAGCTTTTCACAGGTAATAGAGCCAGTTGCGTTGGCCTGACTGCCGTTTGAGCTGACGGATCCATCAAAATCCGCCGAACCGCCAAAGCCGCTGGCCGGATCGACGAAACCTGATGCCGCGATGTCCATGTCTTTCACCTTCATGGCCGCGTCAAAGGGAGTTTTGGCCGCGTCCTGCGGATTAATAGGTCCCGCCTTGCCCGACACCTTGGCACTGCCGCCCCCGGGCAGCTTGATCGTCAATTCGAACGGAAACTGCGAATTAGAAGAGAAGTTTGTCAATTCAACATTGAGATCGTCGTATACCTGCGGCTTGGCGGTGGAGTTCGCTTTCCCGATCGCCAGTTTTCCGTCTTTGACCTCCAACTTATCTATGGACAGCGCCTGAGACCCTCCCGACTTCGGTTCAGGGGGCTTCTTGGCGCTCGCGCCACCCAGGCTCGAGAAATTCCAATTACCATTGGCCGATCTGAGCAACGTGATCTGCGGTTCATCCAATACGATTCCTGTCACGTTCAACTGCTTGGAGAATATGAGCGGCAACAACTCGACCCCGACTTCTAGCGACTTTGCGGTGATGAACGGTGACTTGCTGAAGGCAGGATCGTCGGCAATGCTGATGTCCTCAACACCAACAGTGCCTGAAAGAATTGAGAGGCTCAGATCGCCTAACTTCACCTGACGGCCCAAGGCATCTGTCGCCACCGACTCAATCTTCGGGCGGAAGCTGTTCACGTTGATTAGGAGCGGGAGTACGGCCAATAGCACGAGAAAAGCCGCAAGCGCGATTGCCGCAATCCGAAGCCAACGTTTCTTTATAAGTTCTTGCAGGTGCTTTTGGAGGGCTGGCTCTCTGGAAACGGATCGAATCATGGCAAGGAATGGCTGCTTCTTGGATCTTTCCGCAGCTTCGGTTGGGTCCGTCTTTTTGTGGCTTGGATCCGGCTCAGGAGGGGGTAGAGGTCGAGTGGCCATGGTGTCTCCCATCAAAGGTGTATGGGACGCACGATAGTTAACCCAACGGCAGGCCGCCAGTAAACTGCCAAATGTGACAGCTCGATCAGTCGAATACTTCGCAATGTCTGTATTCAGGCCTGCCGCTACTGCATGGCCATCGATGCTCCACGCCCGTTCTGCAACTTCGAAGGCTTCAATTCGTTTCGACTGTTCACCTGCGGGATCTACGCCGATTTCGTGCTGTTTTCCTCCACATCCCGAATCTACCGCAAGATTGCGGTCGTAATCAGTGTTTACAGTGCGCCGTGAATAGCGCTGGTTCACAGCGGGAGTAAGGACGCGCCCGGGAACTGGGTCGCTCCACCCGGTAGCAATCGGAGCGGCGGTGGGGACAACAAAGCCGCCGGAGCCTCCGATGTAGAGAGTCGCATAAGGCGACTTGGCTAGTCTGTAGGTCGTAACGTGAGTGACCGCTGAGCAGGCCGCGAAACTGACAATGCAGGAGCCGACCTAACTGTAATCTGGAGAAGGTGGAAGTCGGTGGAGCAGTAATGAGCGAATCAGGCCATTGCTCTCTCAATAACGAGTTAGCCACAAAGGCGCCAACGATGCGATAGCTGGCAAAAGTTTGGTCGTCAAGCGGTCCTTAGCCACAAAGGCGTCAACCGCCTTCAAAGCTTGCCCAGGAACATCCGCCATTCCGGAGAGCATGATGATTGGCGCTCGCGGTCTAAGCTGTCTCATCGCAATTGCAAACTCTTCTCCGTTCATCTCGGGCATGCAGTAGTCTACGATTACAATGTCAAACGACTGGAGACCAGCTAGTTCCAGTCCTTCGCGGCCACTGGATGCGGTCGCAACGGTATACCCGAAGGTTTCGAGAAAAGCCTTTTCGCATTCCAGCACATCTTGGTCGTCGTCGATACAAAGCAGTGCTACTTTCGGTTGCGCCTTAAGATGTAGAGGGCGCATGATTCACCTCCAAAGACTCAACTTCTCTGCCCTCTTGATGTAAGGTTGGGGACGGTCATCGTGCGGCGAGGCTTCACTCTGCTGGACGCAGAAACAACTTTCATCTCTTCCCAACTGTAGGCCAACTCTTTGCCGCAATCCAAGCACACGACGTATATTCCGGTCACTCCTGCTGCCTCTGAACGGCGTTGGCCCGGTTTGACACGCAACGAGAAGGTATTTCGGTCGTGAGTGCATGAACCTAGCAGCATATCCAATAGTTTGGACATGAGCTCGCCCTCCTTCCCCATCAAGAGCGGTATCGAATGAGATTAAACTGTTCAGTCTTAAGGGGGTAACTATCAAAAGAACTAGTCAGGACTGTCAAACAAAAGTGCCGGCCCGGCGGTCGCGAGAAGAACAAACCGTCCAGAGGCTGATTGGATAACCGTGTCGGCTCCGAGCCCCTCAAGATTCTGCGCAACGAAGGGGGAGGCGGGAGGGGCAACCCAGGCGCTTTCGATTTTTCCCACCCCGTGCAGCATCTTGCAGACTTCCCTTGCGCATTGGCGATAAGTCCTTGCAATTCGCCCATTCCGCGTTGGCACCGCACCTGCTCTTTCGTATCTCGGAGTTGTCCCGCAGACCGATCTGCGCTGGTTACTTCTGTAACTCAGCGCCGACGTCCTGGGAGCAAGACCCATCCCCCCGCGCGCAAGCGCGCAACTCACGACAAGGATCAAGACCCTATGGGATGCCGTCGCCAGCCTCGCATACCAATCACCATTCCCGCCAACCTCTGCGGTATGGACGCTCGAGGGCGGGCGTTCGTCGATCGCGTTCGCCTCGTCAACATGAGCCGCAGCGGAGCACAACTGGAAGACGTCAGTTGCGGCGTGAAGGTCGGGGACACGGTTGCATTACGCTGCGATGAGACAACGCGTCGCTTTCGCGTGATCTGGGAGGGACCAGGTGACGGCCAAGGACGACAGATCGGACTGATTGCGGCTGGGCCCGTCCCGGTTGCTTTGGAGAAGTGGCTGCCTCTGGCGGCGCCCGATGAATATGTCCGTCCGCGCTCGGAGCAACGCCGGCGCCATGCCCGCTACGAATGCGAAGTGTCTGCGGAAATCCGCCCCCGCGGCGACGAAGCCCCGATGTGGGTCACGGCCTGTGACGTCAGCGAAGGCGGATGCCGGTTGCAGATCCCGCATGCCATGACGCCCGAGGCCGAAGTGACTCTGGCACTGTGGCTCGAGGGCGAACGGGTGTGGATGCACGGAATCATCACCCACAGCCTGTACGGATGTGGCAGTGGGATCAAGTTCGCCAGGCTGCAGCGCACTGCCCAGCAAAAGCTGGCTTATCTGCTGGCTTCGAGCGAAAAAGAAGTTGCTGACCGTCGCGAGACTGCGACGGAACTGAACCAGCTCTGCGCCGCGTACAGCGTGACGTCGTAAGAGTCGGAGCGAAGGGTCCTCTCCGGGCCTTCAGTCCTTCACCGCCCGGTCCGTGATCTCGAGCCCTTTGTCGATGATGGCAAACGCTTCGCGCAACTGCTCTTCGTTGATGCAGAGCGGCGGATTCGTATAGAACGTATTCCACCGCACCAGGGTGTAGAGCCCATTCTCGCGGAAACATTTTCCCAGCGCTGCCATCTCTTCGGATGCGCCGTTGAACGGCGCCATCGGCTGACGCGTCTTCTGACTGCGCACCAGCTCCACGATTCCAAACAGTCCGATCGAGCGAACCGCTCCAACCGAGCGATGCTTCTTCTGCATCTCCGCGCCCAGCTCCTTCATGATCGCGCCCATCTTGCGCGCGTTCTCGATCAGGTTGTCTTCTTCATACACTCGGATCGTCGCCAGCGCGGCAGCGCATCCCATCGGATGCGAGTTGTAAGTCAATCCACCGTAGAACACTTTGTCCTGGAAATGCTGCGCGATGTGATGACGCATTCCGACAGCGCCAAGCGGCAAGTAACTCGAGGTAAGTCCCTTCGCCATGCAGATGAGATCCGGAACAACCTTCCAGTGATCGATCGCGAACCATTCCCCGGTTCGTCCAAAGCCGGCCATGACTTCATCCGCGATCATCAGGATTCCATACTTGTCGCACAGCTTGCGCACGCCTTGCATGTAGCCGTCAGGCGGAATGAGAATCCCGTTTGTGCCGACCACAGTCTCCAGAATGAACGCAGCAATCGTCTGCGGACCTTCGAGCTGCATCACCTCTTCGATCATCGCCAGCGACGATTCCGTCGATTCCCATCCGCGCTCGATGCCATGATAGGGATCCAGCACGCGCACTACGCCCGGAATCCCAGGTTCCGCCGCCCATCTGCGCGGGTCGCCGGTGAGCGAGATGCTGCCCGCGGTCGCGCCATGATACGACCGATAGCGCGCGATGATCTTGTGCCGTCCGGTAAAGAAGCGCGAGATCTTGATCGCGTTCTCGTTGGCTTCGGCGCCGCCGTTGGTGAAGAAGAACGTATCAATGTCGCCCGGAGTAATCTCGGCGAGCTTCGCGCCCAAGCGCGCGCGCGGCTCGGTCGCCATGAAGGGATTGGCGTAACAGAGGGTCTGCGCCTGCTCGTTGATCGCCTGAATCACGCGCTCATCGCCGTGTCCGATATTGACGGACATGAGCTGACTGTTGAAGTCGATGAAGCGCTTCCCTTCCGGTGTCCAGAAATGAATGCCCTTCGCGCGCGCGACCGGAATGGGATCGACCTTCGATTGCGCAGACCATTCAAAAAGAGTGTGCTTGCGGGTAAGGTCGACGATCTCTTGTCCGGTCATCGTGGGAGATACGGTTGCTGTAGGCATAAGATTCCTTCGTTTCAAAAAATCTCTGTCACGCTAAGCGCGACCTGGACTGGCGAGCACGCCCGTTCCCACACCAGCCTCGGCGACGTTAGCCAAGGCGGCTTCGAGGACGTCCATGGCTTCGTCCATTTGAGCGTCGGTAACGACCAGCGGCATCAGCAGGCGAATCACGTTGCCGTACGAGCCGGCCGTGATCAGGACGAGTCCATGCTCGTAACAGTATTGTGCCACCTGCTTGGTTTCTTCGTCGGCAGGTTGACGGGTGGTGCGCGAGCGCACCAGTTCCAAGGCTTGCATGGCACCGAGGCCGCGCACTTCGCCGATCAGGTCCCATTGCGACTGCCACTTTGCCGCTCGTTTTCGAAAGCGCTCACCGAGGACATTGGCACGCGCACACAAATCCTGTTTCTCGATGATGTCTAGGACTGCCAGCGCAGCTTCGCACGATGTCGGGTTGCCGCAGAATGTTCCGCCCAGTTGTCCGCTGGCGGGAGTGTCCATGATCTCGGCCCGGCCTGTAACGGCCGCCATCGGCAGTCCGCCGGTGAGCGACTTCGCCATGCAGATGAGATCTGGCTCAAGGCCCAGCCTCTCACAGGCAAACATCGCGCCCGTACGAGCAAATCCGGTCTGGACTTCGTCGGCAATCAGCAAAATTCCGTGCTTGCGGCAAATCTGCGCGAGGGTCGGAAGAAATTCCGCGGGCGGAGTCACAAAGCCGCCTTCACCCAGAATCGGCTCCACGATGACGGCAGCGACCGACTCGGCTGCGACCAGGCGCTTGAATGTGTCTTCGATGTGCTTGGCGCAATGGACTTCGCAGGACGGATATGTCATCGAGTACGAGCAGCGGTAACAATATGCGTACGGAATCCGATAGACGTCACCCGGAAACGGTTCGAAGCCGGCCTTGTAAGGATGCGTCTTGCTCGTCATCGCCATGGCCATGTACGTACGGCCGTGGAAGGCATCTTCAAAGCTGATAATCGCTGGACGCTTGGTGTAACTGCGGGCGATCTTAACGGCGTTCTCGGTGGCTTCGGCTCCGGTATTGACGAGCAACGTCTTCTTCGGAAACTTTCCCGGAGTGAGCGCGTTCAGCTTCTCGCACACCGCGATATAGCTTTCGTACGGCAGAACGTTGAAGCTGGTGTGGAGGAAACGGTCGAGTTGGCGTCGTACCGCCTCGATCACGGTTGGAGCGCGATGGCCTGTATTCAGACAGCCGATGCCGCCGGCGAAATCGATCAAACGGTTGCCGTCGACGTCTTCGACGACGGCGCCTTCCGCCCTGGCGATAAACACAGGCGTAGCGTGATACGCCCCTTGTACAACGGCGGCATTGCGACGCCTCATCAGTTCCTGTGAGCGGGGACCGGGAATTTGAGTGCGAAGTTGAATAGAAGGCATTTCGTCCTCGGTAGTGGGTAATCGGTAGTCGGTAGTCGGCAGTTAGAATGAGAGGCTGTTGCCGACTACTGACTGCTGACGACCGGTTTTCAGTACCAGCCAATTGGCGCTTCGTTCAGGTTAATGTGGACCTGTTTGGTCTCGAGATATTCTTCGATGCCCCAGGGTCCGAGTTCACGGCCGAAGCCGGACTGCTTGTAACCGCCCCATGGCGCCTCGACATAAGTCGGCTGCATGTGATTGATCCAGACGATACCGGCGCGCAGCGCCTTCACGGTGCGCATCGCTTTGAAGATGTCGCGCGTCCAGACGGCGGCGGCTAAGCCGTAAGGAGAGTCGTTGGCGATCTTGAGCGCGTCTTTTTCGTCGTCGAACGGGATCACGGCAGCAACCGGGCCGAAGATTTCTTCGCGCGCAATGCGCGCGGAGTTGTCGACGTCATAGAAAATCGTTGGCTGAACGTAGTAGCCCCTGGAGAACTTTTCGGCGCGGCCACCGCCGGAAGCGACTTTCGCTTCTTTCTTTCCGACCTCCAGATAGGAAAGCACGCGGTCGTATTGTTCCTTGCTGACCAGTGCGCCCATTTTAGTATCGCGCTCGAGCGGCGGCCCGAGTTGAATCTTCTTCGCCTTTTCGGCCATGGCGTCGACGAATTTCTTGTAGATCGATTTCTGCACGAGGATGCGGCTGCCTGCCGAGCAGACTTCCCCTTGATTGATAAAGACGCCGAAGAGAGCGCCGTCGATGGCGGCTTCGAAGTCGGCATCGGCGAAGAAAATGTTGGGCGACTTGCCGCCAAGTTCGAGTGTGACGCGCTTCACGCTGTCTGCCGCTTCTTTGACGATGATCTTTCCGACCGCCGCAGAGCCGGTGAACGCGATCTTGTTCACGTCGGGGTGCTTGACCAGGGGCGATCCGCAACTCTCGCCGAAGCCGGTAATGACGTTGACCACCCCTTTCGGCAGCCCGACTTCGTCGAACCACTTCGCCAGTTCGAGCGCGGTGAGCGGGGTCTGTTCGGCGGGTTTGAGAACACAGGTGCAGCCGGCTGCGATCGCGGGCGCCAACTTCCACGCACCCATCAGGAGCGGATAGTTCCACGGAATAATCTGTCCGGCGACGCCGACCGGCTCTTTGAGCGACAAGCTCATCGCGTTGTCGGGCACCGGATTCACGTAGCCGACCACTTTTGTGGCCAGACCACCGTAGTATTCGAAGCAGGTGGCCACGTCGTTGATATCGTATTCGGCCTCGACAATCGGTTTGCCGGTGTTGCGGCATTCAAGTTCTGCGAGCGCAGGCAGATTCTGGCGGACTTTATCGGCGAGACGGAAGAGCACGCGACCGCGCTCCTGCGCGGTGGTGGTTGCCCACGGGCCTTCTTCAAATGCGGCTTTCGCGGCGGCGACGGCACGATTCACGTCGTCGGCACCGGCGTCGGGAACCTGAGCGATGACCTCTTCGGTGGAAGGATCGTAGACCGGGAATGTTTTATTGGATTTGCTGGCGACCCATTCGCCATTGATGAACATGGAATAGGTTTTTGTTTCGGTTTGCACTCCAGCGGGCATGAGGACCTCCTGCGCAGGGGCGAAAGCCCCTTGTATTTCGACCATCCGCGGCACGGCTAAAGAGGTTGCGGAAAAACTGTTACAGGTGCGTTGGGTGCGACCGCCGGGCTGAAGCCCTACATGAATTCAGCCGACTTACGCGGCCCTGAAGGGCCGCTCTTCCACGGTGGCGCCAACTCTCTCGCATTGTTCCGCCGCTCTAAAGTCGCGCCCTTCCGTCCGCTCGCGCTGGCGTCTCAACCAACGCACTGTGCGAGGGTCGCAAGCGCGAATATCCGTAAAAGAAGAACACCGCCAGGGCAACAAAGCCCAGCGTGATCCCGAACATGCTGACTTCGTATTTCCACAGCGACGTGATCTGCTTGGCGGGAAAGAACGCCACAACGATCGCCAACGTCGTCGTGACCAGTCCAGCAACTCCTGCGAACATCAATGTACTGCGTCTATAGCGTCCGCCTTCGAGCGATCTGCGCCAGGCAAACTTCACCAGCGCGGCAAAGACGTAGAGAAACGGGATCAACTGGAGCACCACCGCGGCCGAGAGCATTTTCTGAAACGCTTCCTGCACACCGCCCGAGAGCGTGAAGTTGAGGACGATGAGAACGAGCGAAACGAGGCCCTGCACGATCAGTGCCACGTGCGGCGTCGCATACTTCGGATGCACCTTCCCCATGGCCGCCGGCATATAGGAATCGAGACCGGCGACGAAGGGGATGCGTGCTGAGCCTCCCATCCAAGCCGACCCAATCCCGGCAATCGACAGGCTGAGCATAAGGGCGAACGGGGCAATGATCCAACCGACTCCGACGCGATCCGCCATGTGGCTGACACCCTGCACAATGCCCTGCAGAACGCTGATGTCGTTTTTGCCGATAGCGACAAGTAGAGTAAGCGTGGCACCGATATAGAGCGCACCGGAGATCACGCCGCCCCAGGCGACCGCACCGGGGAGAGTTTTCTGCGGATCCTGGATTTCGTCGCCCATCAC
>Ga0335085_10009150_pt1 | contig 14986 bp, 14 predicted proteins | sample Lox_Sample_45_FD_206712 | JGI IMG/M metagenome (GOLD analysis project Ga0335085, IMG submission 206712) | Soil microbial communities from Loxahatchee National Wildlife Refuge, Florida, United States - Lox_Sample_4.5 | ecosystem: Environmental > Terrestrial > Soil > Wetlands | place: USA... | reverse complement strand
TATCGGCGGGCGGCGACCCGGTGCTCTGGCAGCATCTGTTCTGGCTGTTCGGGCACCCCGAGGTCTACATCCTGATCCTGCCGGCGATGGGCGTGATCTCCGAGGTGCTGCCCACGTTCTCGGGCAAGCCGCTCTTCGGGTACACCGTGGTGGTGTACTCCGGCATCCTCATCGCGTTCATGGGCTGGGGCGTGTGGAGCCACCATATGTTCTCGGTGGGCCTGGGTCCCATCGCGGACGCGGTGTTCTCTTCCACCACCATGCTCATCGCCATTCCCACCGGCGTGAAGATCTTCAACTGGATCGCCACCCTGTGGGGCGGCCAGATCCGCTTCGACACGCCGCTGCTCTTCGCCGTGGGCTTCATCGCGATGTTCATCATCGGCGGGCTGTCGGGGGTGACGCACGCCTCGCCCCCCGCCGACCTCCAGCAGACCGACACCTACTACGTGGTGGCGCACATCCACTACGTGCTGTTCGGCGGGACGGTGCTCGGGCTGTTCGCGGGCATGTATTACTGGTGGCCCAAGATGACCGGGCGGCTCTTGAACGAGACCCTGGGCAAGATCCACTTCTGGCTGATGCTGATCGGCATGAACGTGGCGTTCTTCCCGATGCACTTCATCGGTCTCCTCGGGATGCCGCGCCGGGTCTACACCTACTCGCCCGACCTGGGCGTCTCGACCATGAACCTGGTGTCCACGGTGGGCGCCTTCCTCATCGCGGTGGCGATGCTGGTGTTCATCTGGAACGTGATCCGCACCCGGACGGCCGGGAAGGTGGCGGGGGACAACCCCTGGCACGGCGCCACGCTCGAGTGGGCGATGTCGTCGCCGCCGCCGGTGTACAACTTCGCCCAGATTCCCACCGTGCACTCGCGGCTGCCGCTCTGGAACGAGCCCGAGTCGGTGATGCAGAAGGCCCCGACCGGCCCCATCCACGTCCCCGACGGGTCCTGGTGGCCCATGGTGGCGGCGGTGGGCCTCCCCCTGATGGCGGGCGCGCTGATCGCCCACGCGCTCTGGCTGGCCTTCGTGGGCGCCGCGATTCTGATCTTCGGGATCTTCAAGTGGGGCTTCGAGCCCTTCGAGGTTTGAGATGAGTCACGCCGCGCACGCCGAGGCCGGCCACCAGACGTCCATGGGGCTGGACAGCCGCAAGATGGCATTCTGGGCCTTCATCGGCTCGGAGTGCCTGCTCTTCGCGACGCTGATCTCGACTTACCTGATCTACAAGGGGAAGAGCCTCGAGGGCCCGTTCCCGCACGAGATCCTGAACATCCCGTTCACGTCGTTCTCGACCTTCGACCTCCTGATGTCGTCCCTGTGGATGGTGCTGGCGCTGGCCGCGGTGCAGCGCAACGACATGAAGTGGGCCAAGGTCTGGCTGATGGGCACGGCCATCGGCGGGCTCATCTTCCTGGGCGGGCAGGTCTGGGAGTTCAGCCACTTCGTGGAGCACGGCCTGACGCTGCAGAAGAACATGTTCGGCACCACATTCTTCGTGCTCACCGGCACGCACGGCGCGCACGTGGCGGTGGGCGTGCTCTGGCTCCTCACCCTCTGGGTGCGGGCCATGCAGGGCAAGCTGACGGCGAAGAACGCGATGACGGTCGAGATCACGGGTCTCTACTGGCACTTCGTCGACGTGATCTGGATCATCATCTTCACCGTCGTGTACCTCATCCAGTGAGCGGAATGCCCATGGCCGAGACTCACGCCGCCGAGCACTCGCACCCCACCGCCGGGGTCTACATCCGGGTGGCGGCGGTGCTGTTCATCCTCACGGTCCTGGAGGTCGGGGTGTTCTACGTCCCGACCTTCCACCCGATTCTGGTGCCGGCGCTCCTGATCCTGTCGGCGATCAAGTTCTGCCTGGTGGTGATGTTCTACATGCACCTGAAGATGGACAACCGGTTCTTCTCGATGATCTTCGGGGGGCCGCTCATTCTCGCCTTCGGGATGGCGATGGCGCTGATGTTCCTCTTCAAGGTCTTCATTCTCAGATGACGTCGTGACCCCTCCCTGGGATCACTGGGACATCCATCCTTCGGTCGCGATCGGGCTCGCCTGCTTCGGCGGGCTCTATCTGTTTCTGGGGGGGACGCGCGCGTCGGTGAGCCGCCAGGTGTCCTTCTGGGCCGCCGTGCTGGTGCTCTTCTTCTCGCTCGACGGACCGCTGCACGACCTCTCGGACACGTATCTCTTCAGCGCGCACATGCTGCAGCACCTGATTCTCACCCTGATCTTCCCGCCCCTCCTCCTGTACGGGACGCCGCCCTGGGTGGTGCGGCCGCTGCTCCGGCCGCGGTGGGTGATGGCGCTCGCGCGGGTGATCACCAGACCTCTCGCGGCGGGCGTGATCTTCAGCATCCCCATCGTCTTCTGGCACCTGCCCCAGTTTTACGAGCTGGCGATGCGGCATCACAACCTCCACATCGTCCAGCACCTGGTCTTCATCGCGACCAGCGTGGTGATGTGGTGGCCGGTGCTGTCGCCGGTCCCCGAGCTGCCGCGGGCCTCGTACCCGACGCAGATGGTGTACCTGTTTCTCCTGGGGCTGCCGATGTCCCTGGTGGGAGCGCTGGTCACGCTCGCCGAGGCGCCCGCCTATCCGTTCTACGTCCAGGCCCCGATCCGGGTCTGGGGCCTCTCCGCCCTGGCGGATCAGCAGTACGGGGGGCTCCTGATGTGGGTGCCGGGGACGCTGTGGTTCTGGGGGGCGATGACGGTCGTGTGGTTCCGGTGGGCGGCCCGGGACGAGACGGGGGACGCCGAACGGGCCGTCCCCGAGGAGGCCTATCAGGCGGTGCGGCGGATCACTCCCCGTCCGACGTTTCCCCCAGGGGATGCCGCCTGAGGTTTTCGGCCAGGGCGGGGTGCATGCGCCAGAAATAGCCGCCCATGCCCAGCGCGGCGATGCCGTTGCCCACCGCCACGCTCCACCAGGCCAGCGCGCCCAGGAGCGGCGGCGCCAGGATGGCCAGGAAGATGTAGAACCCGAATTCGAAGAAGCACGCCAGCACGAACACGAGGAAAATGGCGTGCGGCACTTCCTCCGCTTTCATCACCAGCCACGCCGCGATCACGCCGATCACCACGAACGCGCTCACGTGGATCATGGTGTAGCCCACCACGCGTGAGAACTCGATGACCACCTGCGCGGGATCGTGCACGCCCCAGAACACGGCGCTGCCCAGCATCGCCGGCGTGAAGAAGGGGCGCCCGTCGATGGTGTCGACGAGGAGGAACCAGACCGCCACGGCGGCGGCCCCGATGCATCCTCCCACGAACCCTTCGCGCAGCACCTGATTGAACCGGCTGTTCATCGCCGCTCCCCGGGGGCGTTTCGCGCAATATATCCCCTATACGCACCACCGCCACGGGACCGGGGTCTCCGTGGCGGTGGAAGGGAAACGGCGGGCTAGATCTCGAGGCGGACGATCCGCTCGAGTCCACGGTCTCCCTGGCGGGGCAGGCGGAAGACGCGGAGGGTGACGACGTCGCCGTGCTTCAGGTCCTTGATGGCGGCGCGGTACTCCTCCCAGTTCCGGGTCGGCTTCCCGTTGACGCTCATCACGATGTCGTAGTAGCCGTCGTCCTGCGTCACCAGGTGCCCGTAGGCCGGACCGTCGGGTGCCACGTTGGTGACCACCACGCCGCCGCCGAAGTCCGCCACGCGGGCCAGCCGGGAATCCTGGGACATGTCGTCCGGGGAGAGCGGCTGGACCCCCACGCCGAGGATCCGCGCGCCCGAGCGGGGCGTGGACGCCGGCTCGGCCGGCCCCTCGCTCTTCTGGGCGATGGTCTTGTCCTGCGGCGGCTGCGCGGCGACCACCCGCACGTCGACGGTCTTCTCGCCGACGCCCTGGCGCCACAGGGTGACCGCGACCCGGTCCCCGGGCTTCTTGAAGCCCACGATCTGCTGCAGCTGCGCCGTGTAGTTCACCGGCTGGCCGTCCAGGGCGGTGATGACGTCGCCCTGCTCGATCCCGGCCGTCTTGGCCGGCGAGTCACCGTCGGTGTAGTCGTCCACCAGGACGCCGTGGATCTGCGCCAGGCCCACCGCGCGCGCGTCCGCCTCGGTGGCGTCGGTGACGCTGACGCCGATGACGGAGCGGGACACGTGGCCGGTGGCGACGAGCTGGTCGAAGACCGTGTGGGCCAGGTTGCTGGGGATGGCGAAGCTGTAGCCCGTGTAGTAGCCGGTGCCGGAGGCGATGGCCGAGTTGATGCCGATGGCCTGGCCGCGGGTGTTGACGAGGGGCCCGCCGGAGTTCCCGGGGTTCACGGCCGCGTCGGTCTGGATGTAGTCCTGGATCTGGTAGTCGCCGCGGTAGAGTCCCGAGAGCAGCCGGCCCTTGGCGCTCACGATGCCCGCGGTGACGGTGAAGTCGAACTCCTCACCGAGCGGGTTGCCCACCGCCAGCACCCATTCGCCGATGTTGGTGGAGTCCGAGTTGCCCAGGGGGATGGTGGGCAGGCCGGTGGCGTCGATCTTGATGACCGCCAGATCGGTCTGCGGGTCGGTGCCCACGACGCGGACGTTCTTGAACTCGCGCTTGTCGTAGAGCTTGACGTTCACGCGGTCGGCGCCGGCCACCACGTGGTTGTTGGTGAGGATGTAGCCGTCCGGGGAGACGATGAACCCCGAGCCCGAGCCCTCTTCGATCTGGGGCCGGTGCTGCGGCGTCTGGAAGAAATCGCGGAACGGGGCCGGCACCTGCGCATCGTCAGCCCGCTCGGTGCGGGCCGACGACACGAAGACCACCGCCGGGCGGACCCGGTTGGAGACGGCGACGAAGGCGTCGGAGAGCTGCGCCACCCCCCGGGCTGCCGGAATGGGCGTCTGCGGAGCCGCCGCCGCCGACACCTGCGGCAGCTCGGCCGCCCGGCTCTTGGGCGTCAGATTCAGGGCCGAGGCGAACAGCAGCCCGAACACGAACGCCACGCCCACCAGTGACACGAACTTCAGCCAATCCCGGGTACGTACCGACATCGCCGTCTCGCTTGTGTTAGGTGGTCACGCCTTCTTGTTCTTGTCGTCGTCCACGATCTCGTAGTCGGCGTCGACCACGTTTTCCTGCTTCGTTTCGGTGCCGGGGGTCTCCCCGCCGGCTCCGGCGCCCGCGCCGGGCTCGGCGGCCCGCGCCTGCGTATAGAGGGACGCGCCCGCGGCGGAATACGCCTGCTGCAGCTCCTCGAGCGCCTTGCCGATCCCCGCGGCGTCCCCGGCGCGGAGCGCCTGCTTGGCGCCGTCCACCGCCTGGTCCAGCCGCGTCTTCAGGCCGGCGTCCAGCTTGTCGGCCCATTCCTTCGCGTTCTTCTCGACTTCGTACACCATGGCGTCGAGACGGTTGCGGCGCTCGATCTCTTCCTTCCGCTCCTTGTCCTCCGCGGCGTGCGCCTCCGCCTCCTTCACCATCTTCTCGATGTCCTTGTCGCCGAGTCCGGACGACGCCTCGATCCGGATCTTCTGCTCCTTGCCGGTGGCCTTGTCCTTGGCCGACACGTGCAGGATCCCGTTGGCGTCGATGTCGAACGTCACCTCGACCTGGGGCACGCCGCGCGGAGCGGGCGGAATCCCCGTGAGCTGGAACTTACCGATGGTGCGGTTGTCCCGCGCCATCTGGCGCTCACCCTGCAACACGTGGATCTCGACCGTGGTCTGCGTGTCCTCGGCCGTCGAGAACACCTCCGACTTCTTGGTCGGGATGGTCGTGTTCCGCGTGATGAGCACCGTGGTCACGCCGCCCAGGGTCTCGATGCCCAGCGACAGGGGCGTGACGTCCAAGAGCAGGACGTCCTTGACCTCGCCCGCCAGCACGCCGCCCTGAATCGCGGCGCCGATCGCCACCACTTCGTCCGGGTTGACGCCCTTGTGGGGCTCCTTCCCGAAGAACTTCTGGACGATCTCCTGCACCTTGGGCATCCGGGTCTGGCCGCCGACCAGGATGACTTCGTCGATTTCCCCGGGCTTGAGCCCCGCGTCCTTCAGGGCCTGTTCCATCGGGGGAATGGTCCGCTGGACCAGGTCGTCCACCAGCTGCTCGAGCTTGGCCCGGGTCAGGGTCAGGTTCAGGTGCTTGGGGCCGGACTGGTCCGCCGTGATGAACGGGAGGTTGATCTCCGTCTGCATCGCGGACGACAGCTCCATCTTGGCCTTTTCGGCCGCTTCCTTGAGCCGCTGGAGGGCCATCGGGTCCTTCGACAGGTCGATGCCCTGGTCGCGCTTGAACTCCCCCACCAACCATTCGATGATCTTCTGGTCGAAATCGTCGCCACCCAGGTGGGTGTCGCCGTTCGTCGATTTCACTTCGAACACGCCCTCGGCCAGCTCCAGCACGGAGATGTCGTAGGTGCCGCCGCCCAGGTCGTAGACCGCGATCTTCTCTTCCTTCTTCTTGTCCAGGCCGTAGGCCAGGGCCGAGGCCGTGGGCTCGTTGATGATCCGCACCACGTCGAGCCCGGCGATCTTGCCGGCGTCCTTCGTGGCCTGCCGCTGCGCGTCGTTGAAGTAGGCGGGAACGGTGACGACGGCCTTCTCGACCTTGTGGCCGAGGTAATCCTCGGCGGTCTGCTTCATCTTCTGAAGGATCATCGCTGAGATCTCGGGGGGCGTGTAGCGCTTGCCCTGGATCTCGACCGAGGCGAGGTCATTCTGGCCCGCCGCGACCTTGTACGGGACGCGCTTGCTCTCTTCCGTCACCTCGGCGGATCGGCGGCCCATGAAGCGCTTGATGGAGAAGATGGTGTTCTGCGGGTTGGTCACCGCCTGCCGCTTCGCCACCTGACCCACCAGCCGCTCGCCGTCCTTCGTGAAGGCCACCACCGACGGCGTGGTCCGGCCCCCCTCGGCGTTGGGGATGACGACCGGGTCGCCGCCTTCCATAACGGCCACCACCGAGTTCGTGGTGCCCAGGTCGATGCCGATGATTTTCTCCGCCATAAACCGCGTGCTCCTTACCGTAGGGTATGATGCCTGGCTGCTTTCCGCCGTCGCTCAAGAGCAAGGGATATGCCCTAGAAAAACGCCAAAACGGCAGATTGACAAGGCCTATGTCTTGCATAGGGTTACGGCATGTTCTTTCCCTACAAAGACGAAAACCCGACCGAGCTGGCGCCGACCATAACGATAGGCCTGATCGTGGCCAACCTCTTGGTCTGGGTCCTGGTCCAGGGGATGGGCTCGGCGGAGCCGCTCGCCCGGTCCACCTGCGAGCTCGGCCTCGTGCCCGGAGAAATCCTACGGACCGTGCCGCCCGGAGTGTCGTTTCAGATGGGAAACGGCCTGGCCTGCGTGACCACCGGGGTGCCCCACTACTGGACCGTACTCACCTCGATGTTCCTTCACGGCGGCTGGTTCCACATCCTCGGCAACATGTGGTTCCTGTGGATCTTCGGGAACAACATCGAAGACGCGATGGGTCACGGGCGCTTTCTGGTCTTCTACCTCCTGTCCGGCATTGCGGCCGCCGCCGCCCAGACCTTCTCGGCGCCGCACTCCGCGGTCCCGATGATCGGCGCCTCGGGCGCCATCTCGGGGGTGATGGGTGCCTACCTCGTGCTGTTCCCCCGGGTCCGGGTGCACACGCTGGTGTTTCTCGGGATCTTCATCACGACCATCGCGGTGCCGGCGTATCTGATGCTGGTCTACTGGTTCCTGCTGCAGCTCCTGGGCGGTCTCCCCGCCCTGGGCGGGGCGGCCGACCAGGGCGGGGTCGCCTTCTTCGCGCACGTGGGGGGGTTCGTCACCGGCTTGGTACTCGTGAAAGCATTTTTGCGAGGGGACTTCCAGAGAGCCGACGGATGAGAGGCCAGATGCCAGAGGTCAGTGGTCAGTCTTCAACTGACCACCGGCCACCGGCCACCGAGGTCTATTCTTCCGCGTGATGCTTGATGGTCTTCCCCTCGACGAGGAACACCACGTCTTCCGCGATGTTCGTCGCCAGGTCGGCCACCCGCTCGAGATTCCGGCTCACCAGGAACAGGTCCATCCCCGCGCCGATGATGTGCGGGTCTTCCATCATGTGGGTGAGCAGGATCCGGAACACGGAGCGGTGCAGGGCATCGACGCCGTCGTCCCGCCGGCAGATGGCGCGGCCCGCCTGCGCGTCACCCCGGACGAAGGCCTCGAGGGCATCGGCGAGCATGGTGCGGGCCTGCCGGGCCATCTCGATGATCTCGGGTTCCGGGGCGATGGACCGCGACGCCATGAGGCGCTCCGCGGACTGGGCGATGTTGACCGCGTGGTCGCCCACCCGCTCCAGATCGTTGGCGATCTTGAGCGCCGCCATCAGAAGGCGGAGGTCTTTGGCCATCGGCTGCTGGGTGGCCAGCAGCCGGACCACCTGTTCCTCGATGGACAGCTCCAGGGCGTCCACCCGCGCGTCCCCGGCGATGACACGGGCGGCCACGGCGGCGTCCCGGTGGAGGACGGCGTCCACCGCTTCGCGCAGGGCGTCCTGCGCTTCGGCGGACATGGTGAGCAGGTCGGCCTTGAGGGCCGCCAGCTCGTCGTGAAAGTGCCGATGACCGGCGCCCGGGCGGGCCGCCGACTCGGTCGCGTTGGGCTGCTGAGTCATCCGAATCTCCCGGTGATATAGGCCTCGGTCCGTTCATCCTTGGGCCGGGTGAACAGCTGCGCGGTGTCTCCGAATTCCACCAGCCGGCCCAGGTAGAAGAAGCCGGTATGGTCGGCGACCCGTGAGGCCTGTTGCATGTTATGCGTGACGATCACGATTGTCACCTCGCCCTTCAGCTCCACCAGCAGCTCTTCGATGCGCTCGGTGGCGATCGGGTCGAGGGCCGAGCAGGGCTCGTCCAGCAGGAGGACTTCCGGGGAGTTCGCCAGGGCGCGGGCGATGCAGAGGCGCTGCTGCTGGCCGCCGGACAGCCCCGTTCCCGGCTCGTTCAGCCGGTCCTTCACTTCATCCCAGAGCGCCGCGCGGCGCAAGGCTTCTTCCACCCGGGCGTCCATCTCCCCCTCGCGGCAGAGGCCGTTCAGCCGGGGCCCGTAGGCCACGTTGTCGAAGATGGACTTGGGGAACGGGTTGGGACGCTGGAAGACCATCCCTACCCGGCGCCGCAGATCCACGGTGTCCATCCCCGGCGAGAACACCGAGACCCCCTCCAGCAGGATGTCCCCGTCGTGACGGGTCCCCGGGGCGATCTCGTTCATCCGGTTGATGGACCGCAGGAACGTGCTCTTGCCGCACCCCGAGGGCCCGATCAGCGCCGTGACCGCCTGCCGGGGGATGGTCAGGGACAGGTCGAACAGGGCCTGCTTGGGCCCGTACCAGAAGGCGTACTGGCGGACGTCCAGGACCGGGGGGCCCTCGTGCGGCAGGGCGTGGGTCGCCGGCCGGGGCTCGACCGCGGGAACCGGGGTGCCGGCGGCGGTCATCCGAACCGTCCGGTGATATACGCTTCGGTCTGGGGGTCCTGGGGCTTGGTGAAAAGCTCCTGCGTGGCCCCGACCTCCACCAGCCGGCCCATATAAAAGAAGGCGGTGAAGTCCGACACGCGGGCCGCCTGCTGCATGTTGTGGGTCACGATGACGATGGTATACCGGCGCTTCAGCTCCGTGCACAGCTCTTCGATCCGCTGGGTTCCGGCGGGGTCGAGTGATGCGGTGGGCTCGTCGAGGAGCAGCACCTCGGGTGCGGGGGCCACGGCCCGGGCCACGCAGAGCCGCTGCTGCTGCCCGCCGGACAGCGCGATGGCCGAGCCTTTGAGGCGGTCCTTGACCTCGTCCCAGAGGGCGGCCTGATGCAGCGCCCGCTCGACCGTCTCGTCCATCTGGGTCCGGGAGATGTGTCCGTTGACCCGAAGTCCGGCGGCGACGTTGTCGTAGATGGACATCGTGGGGAACGGGGTGGGCCGCTGGAAGACCATGCCGATGCGCCGCCGGACGTCCACTGCTTCGATGCCTCCGCCGTAGATGTCCTCGCCGTCGAGCACGACCTGGCCGGTCGCCCAGCCTCCGTCGGACAGCTCGTGCATCCGGTTCAGGCAGCGCAGGAACGTGCTCTTGCCGCATCCCGACGGACCGATGATGGCGGTCACGGTGTGCCGAGGGAAGGGAAGGCTCACTTCCCGGACGATCACGTTCCGGCCGAACAGCGCGGAGAGGCGGCGGGTTTCGAGCTGCACCAGGCCCTCAGGTGCCATAACGCTTGCGGGTGGCCCAGCGGGCCGCCAGCGCGAGCGCCAGGACCAGGCTCATCAGGACCAGCGCGGACGCCCACGCCAGCCGGTGCCAGTCGTCGAACGGACCGCTGGCGTAGGTGAAGATCTGGAGCGACAGCGTCTGCATCGGCTCTTTGATGTTGGTGTCGAAGTTGAGGTTCCCGAGCGCCGTAAACAGGAGAGGCGCCGTCTCCCCGGCCACGCGGGCCACGCCCACGAGCGCGCCGGTGACGATGCCCGACAGCGCGGCGCGGGCGATCACGTTCAGGGAGGTGCGCCACCGCGGGTACCCCAGGGCCAGGGCCGCTTCGCGAAGCGAGTGCGGCACGAGGCGCAGCATCTCCTCGGTGGTGCGCGCGAGCATCGGCACCATCAGGATCGCCAGGGCGACGCCGCCCGCCAGGGCCGAAAAGTGGTGCACCGGCCGCACGAACCAGGTCCACGCGAAGATCCCGACCACGATCGACGGGGTCCCGTTCATCACGTCGGCCAGGAAGCGGACCATCCACCCCATCCGGCCGATGCCGTATTCCGCGAGGTAGAGTCCCGTCCCGATCCCGATCGGGATGCCGATCAGACAGGCGAGCCCTACGATGATCAGGGTGCCCACGATGGCGTTCGCGACCCCGCCCCCGGCTTGGCCGGCCGGGACGGGAATCCGGACGAAGAAGTCCCAGTTGATGGACGAGGCGCCCTTGTGGACCAGGTCGGCGAAGATCAGGAACAGGGGCAACACCGCGAGAAAGCAGAGCACGAGGACGAGGCCGGTGAAGAATCCGCTCTTCATGCGGCGCGTGGTGACCCGGGCGTTCACAGCGCCTTGCTCCCGACGGCGGCGCCGCGCGCCACGCGCCAGACGAGGAGGCGCGCGAGCGCGTTCACGCCCACGGTGACCACGAAGAGCACCAGACCGACCTCGAAGAGGGCGGAGAGGTACATGCTGGATTGCGCTTCGGTGAACTCGTTGGCGATGGCGGCGGCCATGGTGTAGCCGGGCTGAAAGAGCGAGAGGGCGATGTCGTGGCGGTTCCCGATGACCATGGTCACGGCCATGGTCTCGCCCAGCGCCCGCCCCAGCCCCAGCATCACGGCGCCGATGATCCCGGCGCGCCCGTAGGGCAGGACGGCGCCCCAGACCGCTTCCCAGCGCGTGGCGCCGAGCCCCAGGGCCGCCTCCCGCTGGGTCGCCGGCACGGCGAGCAGCACTTCGCGGGAGATCGCGGCGATATAGGGGACGATCATGATCGCGAGAATGATTCCGCCCGCGAGCATCGAGTTGCCGTAAAACACACCGTTGAAGAGCGGGGTCCATCCCAGGACGGCGCGGATGGGGGGGGCGGCGTACTGCCGGAGCAGCGGGATCAGCACATAGATGCCCCAGAGTCCGTAGACCACGCTGGGGATGGCCGCCAGGAGCTCCACCAGAAAGGCCACCGGCTGGCGGAGCCAGCGGGGGGCGAACTCGGTCAGGAAGATCGCCACGCCCAGGGAGAGCGGCACCGCCATGATGAGGGCCAGGAGGGATGACACCAGCGTGCCGAAGATCATCGGCGCGGCGCCGTACGTATCGGTGACGGGGTCCCAGACCGAGGACCAGATGAACGAGAGGCCGAACTTGTGGATGGCCGGCCAGGAGCTCAAGAGAAGCTGGGCGACGATTGCGACGAGCAGCAGAGGCAGCGAGAGGGCCAGCGTCGTCAGCAACCCCCGGTACACCCGGTCGCCGTAGTGGCGGCGGTGGGGGCGCGGGGTGGTGTTGGTGGCGGCGAGGGGGGTGATCGGCTCGGCGGTCGCCGGCATCGGCTGGGGAATCGAGGTGGACATCGCGCGGGAGAGTCTACCGGCAGCGGTCCCCCGGACCATCACGGCCGTGTAACGATTGCGTCACCCCCCCGTGACGGCGAAACCCCCGAAGTAAGCCAACCTTCGGGGGTAGCGCCGACAGTCGGTTGGAGGGAGTTACCGGCCTGCCGGGCCGCTCCACACGGCCTGACCTCCGGCCGTGACCGTCTTGAGCCGCGCTTCGAGCCAGCCCTGCAGCGCCTTCGGAATCGGCGCGTAGCCCAGCTCGCCGCACCGTCCCTGGCCGGTCGTCAGGCCCCACCAGGTGTACTGGACGATCGCCTTCGCCTTCGCGGCGTCGTCGTAGTCCTTGTGGATCAGCATCCAGGTGAAGCTGGAGATCGGATAGGCGTCCGCGCCGTCCGGGTCGGTGATCGAAACCCGGAAATCGGTGTTCGCGCCCATCGTCTTCATCGCCCCCGCGGCGGCCGCGGTGACGCTGGCGATGCTGGCGGCGACGAATTTGCCCGCCTTGTTCTTGACCGCGCCCACCGGCAGGTGGTTCACCAGGGCGTAGCCGAGCTCGACGTACCCGATGGCGCCGGGCGTCTGCTTGACCGTGGCCGACACGCCTTCGCTGCCCTTGGCGCCCAGGCCCACCGGCCAATTCACCGCCGTGCCCTTGCCGACCTTCGACGCCCACTCCGGGCTCACCTTGGACAGGTAATCGGTGAAGATGAAGCTGGTGCCGGACCCGTCAGAGCGGTGGACGACGACGATGTCCATGTCCGGCAGCTTGACCCCCGGGTTATCCGCGGCGATCCGGGCGTCGTTCCACTTGGAAATGGTCCCGAGGTAGATCCCCGCCAGGACCGGTCCGGTGAACTTCAGCTGCTCGGTGACCCCGGGCAGGTTGTAGGTCGGCGGAACCCCGCCCATCTCCGTGGGGATGTGGAGCACGTTGCCGTTGATCGCGGCGATCGCCGAGTCGGTCATCGGGGCGTCGGAGGCGCCGAAGTCCACGGTCTTGTCCGAGAACTGCCGGATCCCGCCACCCGATCCGATGGACTGATAGTTGAACTGCACGTCCGGGTGGGCCTTGTTGTAGGTCTGCATCCAATCCGTGTACAGGATCGTCGAAAACGTCGATCCCGCGCCGGTGATCTTGGTCTGCGCGGCCGCGGGAGCGGACAGCGCTCCCACGGCGAGCAGCACGGCGGCCAGCTTCGATTTCATGTCGTGTCCTCGGTCGTTTAGAACGTGAACTGGGTCTGGAACATGATGTTCGACTTCGTCGCGTCGAACGCGTTTTGCTGCGCCGCCGTCAGGCTGCTCTCGTTCGCCTCTGACAGGAGATTGGCATCCAGAAGGAGACGCACGTTCGGGCTCAGCTGGTAGGAGACACCGGCGATGATGTGATCGTTGGTGAAGCCGGCGACCGTGGACGCGGCGTCCTTGTTGGGCTTGATGTGATCGTAGCGCAGGAGCACGGCGACCGGCGAGCCGGAGAAGTGATAGACGCCGTACCCGGTGAGCACCTGACCCTTCGTCTCGGCCGCGGCGCCCGTGACCGAATCGGTGGTCATCGCGTAGAGCCCGCCGAGCGTGATCGTCTTCGACTTATACGACACCATGCCGACGAAGCGGGACCGGGTGCCACCGGTGGGGGGCTTCCCGATCTGGGCGAAGCCGGTGATGCGGAGACCGCCGACCCGGCTGGGATCGTCCGTGTTCAGGGCCCGGACCGAGACGCGAGCCTGGAAGTCCTTGCGCTCGTCTCCGAGACCCGTGCTGTAGCTCCCGTTGTCGAAGATGCCGGCCTGGAAGTCGACCTGCTCCTTGTTGATGTTCCCGTCGACGTCGGCGCCGAAGTTGGACGACGACAGGTACCCGGCGCCGTCGAGCACGGTCGTGCCCTGCATCCGGTAGTCCCAGAGGGCCTCTTCCCAGTCGATCCACGGGGTCTGCATCAAGCCGAGCTTGTAGGTCAGCGAGCTGCCTTCCGGCGTGTAGCCGGCGTACGCGTACTTGAGGCGGTAGGTCTGCGAGGCGGCCGCCGCGTGCGCGATGTCCGCCGTCACGCGGGTGTAGATCCCGCCCGAGAACCGGCCGATCAGGTTGACGTACGCCCGCGTGACGTCGAACGCGTTGGTGTGGAACGTGTCCGTGGCGCCATTCAGCGCGGTCATCTGGTACGCGTACTGGGCGTACACCACGGCACCCACCGAGACCGGTGAAGGCGCGGGGGCCGGCGTTTGCGCGCCGGCGGGGGCGGTCCACCCCAGCACGGCGAGCAGGCCGGCGACGAGCGAGAGGCGGCGACGTGTGGCGTTCAAGATTCCCTCCCAGGAGGTGAATGGAACGGTGCGGAACAGCGAACGAGGTCGGGTCGTCATTGCCGGGATGATGAACGCCCCGGCATATCACAGAGTGAGACGATTGCCGTAACGGTTGTGTAACGGAGGGGGGTGCGGAACACTTGGCGAAACCGCGCGGTCTCCGTTGCCGGGCGGTTACACGCCCGTAGGCGGCCCGAAGCGTTGCGGGGCGTAGGTTCACCCGTGCGCATGAGATCTTCCCCCCCGCGCGTGCTCTTCATCTGTGGGTCGCTGAACCAGACCACGATGATGCACGAAATCGCCGACAACCTCGAAGGGGTCGAGCCCTCCTTCACCCCTTTCTACTGCGACGGCTTCCTGCGCTGGCTCACCCGCCACGGCTGGCTGGACTTCACCATCCTGGGCGGCCAGATGCGCCGGCATACGGACGAGTACCTGGCCCGCCACCGGCTCCGCCTCGACGAGCGGGGGGGCCAGGGACCGTACGACCTCGTCGTCACCTGCACCGATCTCATCGTGCAGCGGAACGTCCGCGGCCGCCCGCTCGTCCTCGTGCAGGAGGGCATGACCGACCCGGAAAACCTCGGCTATCAGCTGGTGAAAACGCTGGGGTTCCCGCGCTGGGTCGCGAGCACCGCCGCCACCGGTCTGTCCCTGGCCTACGCGAAGTTCTGC
>Ga0335085_10009149_pt1 | contig 14986 bp, 15 predicted proteins | sample Lox_Sample_45_FD_206712 | JGI IMG/M metagenome (GOLD analysis project Ga0335085, IMG submission 206712) | Soil microbial communities from Loxahatchee National Wildlife Refuge, Florida, United States - Lox_Sample_4.5 | ecosystem: Environmental > Terrestrial > Soil > Wetlands | place: USA... | reverse complement strand
GGCCGCGTACAAGTACCCGCGGCACGTGTGGCTGGTGGACGCGCTGCCCAAGGGGGCGACCGGGAAGATCCTGCGCCGCGAGGTCCACCCACCCGAGGGCCTGGTGCCATGAAGCCCGGGGCAGGAGGAGAACCGGAGCCGGCCGGCCGTGCCGGCCTCGGCCGTAGGGCGATCGGGGGGTCCGGGGGGTCGCCCCCCCGGGAAGACGCCGCGGGGCCGCTGGACATGCTGCTGGCTGATGCGGCGCTCGGGCCCGCCCGGCGGTTCATCCCCGGCATGCCGATGGCCCGTTTCGCGGCCCGGCTGGCCAGCCGCCCACAGCTGCTGGCCCGCCGGCTGTCCAGCCTGGGCAGCGAGCTGGCCCGGATCACGGCCGGGCGGTCGGAGCTGGCCGCCGGGCCCAAGGACCGGCGGTTCGCCGACCCGGCCTGGACCCAGAACCCGGTGCTGCGCCGGGTCCTGCAGGCCTACCTGGCCGGCACGGCCACGCTGACCGAGTTGCAGGGCGACGCCGGGCTGGACTGGGCGGACAACGAGCGGGTCAGCTTCCAGCTCGGCAACCTGGCCGAAGCGCTGGCGCCAAGCAACAACCCGGTGCTGAACCCGGCGTTCTGGAAAGCGGTCATCGACACCGGCGGCGGCAATGTGCTGGCGGGCGCGCGCCGCCTGGCCGGGGATATGGCTACGGCGCCGCGCGTACCGTCCATGGTCGAGCCGGACGCGTTCGCGGTCGGCGTGGACCTGGCCGTGACCCCGGGCACGGTGGTGCTGCGCACCCCGGTGTTCGAGCTGATCCAGTACACCCCCGCCACCACCGAGGTGCGCGAGCGGCCCCTGCTCGTCGTGCCGCCAGTGATCAACAAGTACTACATCGTGGACCTGGCCCCGGGCCGCAGCCTGGTCGAGTACCTGGTCTCCGCCGGGCAGCAGGTCTTCATGATCTCCTGGCGGAACCCGGACGTGCGGCACCGCGACTGGAATCTGGACACTTACGGCGAGGCCATCCTGGCCGCGCTGGCCGCCGCCCGCGACATCACCGGAGCGGACTCGGCCCTGCTGCTCGGGCTGTGCTCGGGCGGAATCCTGGCCGCGATGGTCGCCGCCCACCTGGCCGCCACCGGCCAGGACCAGCAGCTGTCCGGGCTGGCCCTGGCGGTAACCGTACTGGACCAGGCCCGGGCCGGGCTGCCCGCGGCGCTGCTCGACCAGCGCACCGCGCAGGCCGCGATGGCCGTGTCCGCGACCCGCGGCTACCTGGACGGGGCCGCGCTGGCCGAGGTGTTCGCCTGGCTCAAGCCGGGCGACCTGATCTGGAATTACTGGGTGAACAACTACCTGCTCGGCCGTCCGCCGTCCCCGTTCGACATCCTGTTCTGGAACGCGGACACCACCCGGATGCCCGCGGGCGTGCACCGCGACTTCATCGAGCTGGCGCTGGGCAACAGCCTGACCGTGCCGGGCCGGGCCACCATGCTGGGCAGCCCGGTTGACCTGGCGGCGGTGGGCGTGGACGGTTATCTGGTGGCCGGCGCGGCGGATCACCTGTGCCCCTGGCAGTCCTGCTACCGCAGCACCCAGCTGCTCGGCGGCGACTCCCGCTTCGTGCTGGCCCGCAGCGGGCATATCGCGTCCATGGTCAGCCCGGTCGGCAACGCCAAGGCGGTGTACCGGACCGCGCCGGTCACCCCGCCAGAACCGGACGAGTGGCTGGCCGCGGCCAGCACCGAGAAGGGTTCCTGGTGGCCGGACTTCGCCGACTGGCTGGGCCAGCGCAGCGGCACGGAGAAACCAGCCCCGGACTCCACCGGGAGCCCCGAGCTGCCCCCTCTCGAACCCGCGCCAGGAACCTATGTCTTCGACCGCTGAAACTCCCGCCGGGGACCCCAAGGCCGGCGGAGACTCGCTGTGGGCCCGGCGCGCGGCGCGCCGGGCCCGGCGGCGCTCGGTGACCCGCACCGTGGTGGTGGGCCGCACCCCGCTGCGCATCGCGGTCCGGCCCGGCACCGGAAGCGGCCCGCCGCTGCTGCTGGCCAACGGCATCGGGGCCAGCCTGGAGACGTTCGACCCGCTGCTGGCGCATATCGACCCGGCCATCGAGGTCATCCGGTTCGACGTGCCCGGGGTGGGCGGCTCGCCGCTGCCGCCCCGGCCGTACCGGTTCGGCACGCTGGCCCACCTGCTGGCGGGGCTGCTCGACCACCTCGGCCACGACCAGGCGGACATCCTCGGCATCTCCTGGGGCGGCGCGCTGGCCCAGCAGTTCGCGCTGTCTGAGCGCCGGCGCTGCCGCCGGGTGGTGCTGGTCGCCACCGGGACCGGGGTGCTGATGGTGCCGGCCAGCCCGTGGGTGCTGACCACGCTGGCCACTCCCCGGCGGTATATGGACCCGGGCTACACCCGGAGGATCGCGGGCCAGCTATACGGCGGCACGGCGCGGGAAGACGCCGACCAGGTGGCCGGCGTGCTGCACCGGTGGACCCGGGTCGGCCCGTCCCGCGGCTACCTGTACCAGCTGGCCGCCGGGGCGGGCTGGACCTCGCTGCCGCTGCTGCCACTGCTGCGCCAGCCCACGCTGGTGCTGGCCGGCGACGACGACCCGATCATCCCGCAGGTCAACGGGCACATCCTGGCCTCGCTCCTCCCCCATGCCCGGCTGCACACCTACCACGGCGGGCACGTCGAACTGGTGCTGCGCCCGGACCTGCTGGCCCCGCTGATCAACGAGTTCCTGACCGCGCCCCGCCCGTCCGCAGGGAGGTAACGCCGATGCCAGCCGACGCCGATTTCTACGGCCTGGAACAGCTGCTCGATGACGCCGAGCGAGCTGTGCTGCACCGGGTACGGGCGTTCATGGAAAAAGAAGTGGCACCGGTGATCAACCGGTACTGGGTGCGGGCCGAGTTCCCGCACGAGCTGATTCCCGGCCTGCGCGGGCTGGGCATCGCCGGGCTGCCGTACCACGGCTACGGGTGCCCAGGGGGGCGGCTGCTGCTGGACGGGCTGGTCGCGCTGGAGCTGGCCCGGACCGACCCGTCCATCGCCACGTTCTGCGGCGTGCACGGCGGGCTGGCCATGGGCTCGGTCTACGTCTGCGGGTCCGAGGAGCAGAAGCAGCGCTGGCTGCCGCCGATGGCCAGGATGGAGCTGATCGGGGCGTTCGGGCTGACCGAGCCGGACACCGGCTCGGGCGCGGCCCGCGGGCTGACCACCACCGCCCGCCGCGACGGCGACGGCTGGGTGCTGCGCGGGCAGAAGAACTGGATCGGCAACGCGACGTTCGCCGACCTCGTCGTGATCTGGGCCAAGGATGAGGCGGACGGCCAGGTCAAGGGCTTCGTGGTGGAGCAGGGCACACCCGGCTTCAGCACCCAGAAGCTGGAGGACAAGATCGCGCTGCGGGTGGTGCAGAACGCCCGGATCACGCTGGACGACGTCCGGGTGCCGGAAACGAACCGGCTACAGAACGCCCGTTCGTTCAAGGACACCGCCGAGGTGCTGCGGATGACCCGGGCCGGTGTCGCCTGGATGGCCACCGGGTGCGGTCGCGGCGCCTACGAGAACGCGCTGGCCTACGCCAAGCAGCGCGAGCAGTTCGGCCGCCCGATCGGCGGCTTCCAGCTGGTGCAGGACCTGCTGGTGAGGATGCTGGCCAACACGACCGCGTCGGCCGCGCTGTGCGCCCGGCTGGCCGGGCTGCAGGAGGACGGCCAGGCCCGGGACGAGCATTCCGCGCTGGCCAAGGCGTTCTGCACGATGCGGATGCGCGAGACGGTCGGCTGGGCCCGGGAGCTGATGGGCGGCAACGGCATCCTGCTGGAGCACAACGTGGGCCGGTTCGTGGCCGACGCCGAGGCCATCTACTCCTACGAGGGCACCCGCGAGATGAACACCCTCATCGTCGGCCGCGCCATCACCGGCCTCAGCGCCTTCACCTAACCCCACCACCCACAGCCCTTCGACTAGCTGCCGGGCTGCTGGCGGGCGGCCTCCAGGGCCAGGCACAGCTCGGCCACGTCCCGGGGCGCGGTCAGGCTGCGCCCGGTGGCCGCGGTGATCCGGCGCAGCCGGTGCCGCACCGTGTTCGGGTGCACGAACAGGCGCTCGGCCGCGCCCGTGGCCGACCCGCCGCTGTCCCGCCACGCCTCCAGCGTGTCCAGCAGCAGGGCCCGCTCCGCGCCGGGCAGCCCGGCCAGCGCGCCGAGCACCGAGCCGGTCACGTGCCTCATGACCTCCGGCGTGCTGGCCGCGGTCACCGCCAGCGGGGCCTGGTCGAACTGGGTGACCGCGGCCTGGCGCGGGGTGGCCGCGGTCATCGCGATCCGGGCGAACCGCAGCGCCTCGCCGGTGTCCTCCAGGGCCTGGTACTGCGGGCTGATCCCGATCCGGTGGGCCGAGCGGCCGGTCAGCAGCGCGACCAGCTGATCGAGCTGACGGGAGGTGCGCAGCACGACGATGCCGACCTGCAGGTCGGGCAGCAGCCGCCAGGCCGACGAGATCCCGTCGGCGCGCAGCCGGTTCTCCGCGTCGCGGATCGCCTGCCGGCCCAGCTCCGGGACTTCCGCCGCCACCACCACGTACGGCCCGCGGCGGGTGATGCGCAGGATCTCCGCGGCCTCCCACAGCGTCCTGGTCTCGGTGATGCGCCCTTCGAGCAGCGCGCCGACCAGCGCGGACCGCTCGTGCTCCTGGCTGAGCACCCGGACCGTCATCGCGTCCCGGTAGCCGGCCGACATGGCCTCGATGAAGTCCGTCTGCAGGATCCACACCTGCGACGAGGCGCGGACCAGGGTGGCGCTGTCCGGCGCGCCGTTGCTCTCGGCCTCGGCCAGGAAGCATTCCCAGATGTACCGGGTGCCGACCCGGTAGGCATCCATCAGCGCGGGCAGCGGGACGTCCGCGTCGGCCCGGCGGCGGCCATTCTGTTCCGCGGGCGAGGTGTCCCGCGGGACCGGCCGGCCGAGCGAGCCGAGCACGTACTCCAGATGCGCGCGGCAGCTTTCCCGCAGCTCATCGAGCGAGATGGCGGCCTGGTCCCGGTAGAAGCTGACCTCCGCGGTGATCTGCTTGGCCATCGCCGTGGCCAGCACGTCGATCCGCTTGGCCAGCACCCGGCCCAGCTCGGCCAGCTGCTCGTCAACCGCCCAGTCATCCAATTCCGGCCCCATTGGCCGATGATACGAGGCCACTCAAGCCCTGGTACATGTCATGAAATGTCTGACCACACCACAGGGTTAGCGCACCGTTGTCCAGCCGAACATGGACATCGGCATTAGCCAGGAAGATCATGAGATATATGACCCGTATGCCTGTTGACTGGGAGGCCTAGATGACCACTCCCCTGCGGAGAGACATCGGCGACGAGCTCGGCCGAATCGGCCGGCACTGGGGCTGGCTGCTGTTCTTCGGGATTCTCATGGTCGTGGCTGGGATCTTCGCCGTGGCCTGGCCCGGCCCGACCGTGCTGGTGCTGGCCGTACTGTTCGGCATCCAGATCCTGGTGTCCGGCATCTTCTCGTTCATCAACGCGTTCGCCGCCGATGAGACCGGCGGGACGCGGGTGTGGAACGTGATCATTGGAATCCTTGGCATCGTGATCGGGCTGTACGCGATCCGGCACATCATCGTGTCGGTGGTCGCGCTGGCCCTGCTGATCGGGATCTGGTGGGTGGCCTACGGGATCTCGGAGATCTACACCGCGATCGCGCACAAGGAGGCGCCGCACCGCGGCTGGCTGGGCTTCATCGGCGCGCTCAGCGTGGTGGCCGGGATCATCGTGATCATGTGGCCGGGCATCTCGCTGGTCACCCTGGCCTTCGTACTCGGCTTCTGGCTGATCGTCTACGGCATCATGGAGATCGCCGTGGCGTTCCGGGTGCGGTCCGCGGTGCACCACGTGCAGCAGCACATGGCGGCCAACCCGACCTGAACCCGGTAAGCGGGAGCGCGCGCGGGGCCGCCCAGTTCGTCTCGGCGAGTGTGTCTGTATGGCCGTACTGTCACACCGGCACAGAGAGGCGGTCAGATGACTCACGCCATCGTCGAGGTGTCCGTGCACATCGCGGCACCGCCGGAAACTGTGTTCGGCTATCTCACCGATGCGGCCCGCTACCCCCAGTGGATGGGCAGCAGCGCGGTCCTGGACCCGGTAGCGGGCGGGATCTACCGGGTGCGGATGGCAGACGGTTTCGCGGCGGCAGGCACATTCGTGGAGGTCGACCCGCCGCGCCGGGTGGTCTTCACCTGGGGCTGGGCCGACGACGAAGCCGCCCAGCACGTGCTGGGCGAACCCCCGGCAGACGATGGCGGGCTGCCGGCCGGGAGCACCCGGGTGGCGATCGGGCTCGACGCGGACCAGGGCGGCACCTGGCTGACCCTGCGGCACCACGACCTGCCCACCCGCGAGCTGCGCGACGCGCACCAGCACGCCTGGCAGACCTACATCGGCCGGCTCGTCATCCGGGCAGCGGGCGGTGACCCGGGCCCGGACCCGCACCGCGGATAGCGCAATCAGCTATCTACAGTGGGGGCATGCCAACGGACACGGACACTCAGGCCGCACGGGCGCAGCGGTTCCGGGCCCTGCACGCGGGCCCGGACTTGCTGCTGCTGCCCAACCCATGGGACGCCGGCTCGGCCCGGCTGTTCGAGTGGCTGGGTTATTCGGCGCTGGCCACGACCAGCGGCGGCTTCGCCGCCACGCTCGGCCGGCTGGACGGCGGGGTGAGCCGGGACGAGGCGCTGGCACACGGCGCCGACGTGGCCGCGGCCACCAGCCTGCCGGTGTCCGCCGACCTGGAGAACGCGTTCGCCGACGACCCGGCCGGCGTGGCCGAGACGATCCGGCTGGCCGCCGCGGCCGGGCTGGCCGGCTGCTCGGTGGAGGACTACACCCGCCGCGACGGCCAGCCGATCTATGACCTTGGGCTGGCCCGTGAGCGGATCGCCGCGGCGGCCGACGCGGCCAGCAGCACCCCGGGGCCACTGGTGCTGACCGCCCGGGCCGAGAACTACCTGCACGGCCGGCCGGACCTGGCCGACACCATCGCCCGGCTGCAGGCCTACCAGGAAGCGGGCGCGGACGCGCTGTACGCGCCCGGGCTGACCAGCCTGGACAACATCCGCACCGTGGTACGCGAGGTGGACCGGCCGGTCAACGTGCTCGCCCTGGCCAGCGGCCCGGCCATCCCCGAGCTGGCCGCCGCCGGCGTCCGCCGGGTCTCGGTCGGCTCCCAGTTCGCGTTCGCCGCCTACGGCGCGGCCGTCCAGGCGGCCAGGGAACTCCGGGATCAGGGCAGCTACGGCTTTTCCGCGCTGGCCGCCGAGGGCCGCGCCGCCCTCCGCGCCGCGTTCACCGGGTAAAACGAGGCCGCGGAGCGGCTTGAGCCGCGCCGCGGGGACCGGGTCAGCCGTCGAGGCTGAGCACCATGGTCGGGCGTTCAATAACGTGATTTTCGCGCAGGGGGCGGACCGCGGTGCCGATGGCGAAGAACTCGGTGGTGTGCGAGCCCCAGGTGTGGCTGTGCTGCCGGAGCTGCACGCCGACGATGCCCTCCGCGTGCAGCTGCTCGGCCTCGTCCTGCATCCGGCTCATGGCCAGCTCCCGGGCGTCGTACAGGGCCTGGGTGAACTGCTCCAGCTCCACATTGCGGCCGATGTTGCCGACCTTGCTGCCGAGCCGCTGGTGCGCGATGTGGTACACGCAGGTGCCCATCACCATGCCGAGCGGGGCGTAGCCGGCCCGGATCAGCGTCCAGAAGTCCTGCCCGGACAGGTCCGAGGTGAACGGCTGCTTCTTGTTGTTGCGCCACTCGGTGACGCCCCCGCCGCCCGCGCCCGGCTCGGCCTTGACCGCGGTGCCGATCGCGATGAACTCGGCGATGTCGCTGCCGAACTCCTTCAGCTCGACGTCCAGCCGGACCCCGACGATGCCGTCCGCGCCGAGCGCGTCGGCCTCCGCCTCCATCCGGGTCATGGCCAGCTCGCGGGCGTGGTACATGGCCTGCGACAGCACGTCGAGTTCCTGATTGCGGCCCCAGCGGCCGATCTGCAGCCCCACGTGGTAGATCGAGCTGCCCAGCACCAGCCCGAGCGGGCGGAACCCGGCCTCCCGCACGAGCAGGAACTCGTTCACCGACAGGTCTGAGGTGAAGATGGACCCGGGCCGGCCGGGCTGCAGCTCGGCCAGCCTGCGGATGGCATCCTGCGGTACGCCTTCCGCACTCAGCTCGGTGCTCTGCTGGTCGGTCATCAGTTCTCCTCAGATGCGTTCATTCAGCGACCCAGCTTGACCCGGGCGGCCTGCCGTCGCTGTGGGTCGAGCGAGAGGATGGCCAGCGGGGGCGGCGGCTTGGCCTCGGTGGCGAACCGCACCGTGGCCGTGCCGATGATGGTCACTTCCACGATGTGATCTTTGCCGTGTTCCTGCATCGGGCACTCCCGCTCGTGCACCCGCATGTCCATCCGTGAGACCACGACGGCCTCGCCGCCGAGCCGGCGCACGTCCCGTTCCAGTTGCTGCCGTGCGTCGTGCCTGCTGTCGTTGACCAGCTCGGTGTACCCGACCACCTCGGCGTTGCCCGCGCCCCAGCGGGTCTGCCCCACGGTGAGCCAGTCGTCGTGCCGCGCGCCGACCGAGATGCCCAGCGCCAGCCCGCACGGCACGTAACCCGCGTGGATCAGCTTGGCGAAGTCCTGCCCGGACAGGTCCGAGCTGAACGGCTGCTTGAGCGGCACCGCGCCGGGCGCGCGCACCGCGGTGCCGATGGCCTTGAACTCAAGCCCGCCCGCCGGGAACGAGCCGATGCTCAGGGTCACCCCGACGATGCCGTGCCCGCCCAGCGCGGCGCACTCTTCCTGCATCCGGCTGATGGCCTGGTGCCGGGCCTGGTACATGGCCTGGGTGAGCGGGCCGAACGAGCCGTAGCCGCCCTGCCCGGACACCTGGGTCACGCTGCGGTAGGCCTGCACATACCCGTAACCGGACCACGCGCCCGGGCAGTTGTACCCGCCGGTGAAGCCGATGTTGTACACCGCCGCGCCGAGCACCTGGCCGACCGGCTCGAAGCCGGCGCTGCGGATGGCCGCGAACTCGTCGCTGGTGAGCGCGGACCCCCAGGTCCCGCTCTGCCGGATCTCGGCCAGCCGGGCCCGGGCAGCCGTGGGGAGGTCACTGCCCGCGCGGTCCTCGGCCACCGTGCGCCCCTTCCGGCATCGTCGCAGAACCAACGATACCCGGCGGTCCCCCCAGCACCGGTGACCGCCGGGCAAGCTTAGTCGTCGTCGGCCGCATCCCACTCCTGGTTGCGCTCCCGGACCAGCTCCAGGGCGTTCTCCGCGTCTTCCTTGGTGGCGTAGGGCCCGAGCCGGTCCTTGCCCGCGCAGCCCGCACCATGCTCGACCGTGTTGTGCTTGAGGCAGTACCACCAGGCGTCGTCATCGTCCATGCGCACTAGACTCCCAGACCATGGCGACTCTGCTCCACCCTGGGCGGCTCTCCCCGCCGCGGCGCGTGCCGGCCAGCATCCCGCGGCCCGAGTACGTTGGCCGCAAGTACCCGAAGACCGGCGAACCGGACGTCAAGGACGCCGGCACGATCGAGCGGATGCGGGTGGCCGGCCAGCTGGCCGCGCAGGCCCTGCAAGAGGTCGGGCGGCACGTGGCGCCCGGGGTGACCACCGACGAGCTGGACCGGGTCGGCCACGAGTTCCTGGTCTCCCGCGGGGCCTACCCGAGCACGCTGGGCTACCGCGGCTACCCCAAGTCGCTGTGCACCTCGCTGAACGAGGTCATCTGCCACGGCATCCCGGACGACACGGTGATCGCCGGCGGGGACATCGTCAACGTGGACATCACCGCGTACCTGGACGGGGTGCACGGGGACACCAACGCCACGTTCCTGGCCGGCGACGTGGACGAGGAGTCCCGGCTGCTGGTGGAGCGCACCCACGAGGCCATGATGCGCGGCATCCGGGCGGTCGCGCCCGGCCGCCCGCTGAACGCCATCGGCCGGGTGATCGAGTCCTACGCGCGCCGGTTCGGTTATGGGGTGGTCCGCGACTTCACCGGGCACGGCATCGGCACCACGTTCCACTCCGGGCTGATCGTGCCGCACTTCGACGACCCCGGCGTGAACCTGATCATGGAAGAGGGCATGACGTTCACCATCGAGCCCATGCTCACCCTGGGCACGATCGCCTACGACGTGTGGGACGACGGCTGGACCGCGGTCACCAAGGACGGCAAGCGGACCGCCCAGTTCGAGCACACGCTGCTGGTCACCGGTACCGGCTCCGAGATCCTCACGCTCCCGTAGGATTCGCCAGCCTCCGCCGGGACGATCTTTTCCAGCTGAACGCCAGTGCCGCGGCGATCGCCAGCAGCACCAGCCCGGCCGCCATGGCCCCGGCGAACAGGGCCTCCTTGGTGGTGGAGTGGTGCACGGCGCCGATGACCCCTGGTGCCGCCCCCGGCGCGAAGCGGGCGGAGACGGCCAGCGAACCGGGCCCGGTGGGCGCGGTGACCGGGACCTTCGCCAGCGCGGCCGCCTGGTGCAGCGCGCCGTCCGGGTTGATCAGCCCGAAGCCGATCTGCGGTGACCAGCCGCCGTGCGGGTGGTCACGGGCCGACCTCGCGATGGCCAGGTCGACCAGGCTGGGCGGCAGGTGCGGGTAGACCGACTTGATCAGCGCCACGGTCGCGGTCAGCCAGGCCGCCGACGAGAGGCTGTCGAACATCTCATAGCCCTGGCCGCGGGGCCCGGACACGGTGAGCGGGTTGGCCGGCGCGGCGACCAGGATGGACTCGTTGGCCGGGTAGCGCTCGCCGTGCGGCGGCCTGGGCAGCCCGGGCAGCACGACCGAGGCCGCACCGAGCACCCCGGGCAGGCTGCCCGGGACCGTGCTCACCGACGGCGGCGAGTTCCGGAAGGTGAACTCGGGGCTGATCACCACCGCGTTCCTGGCCGCCGCGTACTCGACCGCGCTGTCCAGCACGGCGTCGTCCCGGAACGACTCCTCGGACAGGTAGATGACCTGGGCGCCGTGGCTGGCCGCGTACCTGATGGCGGCGCCGGCCTCGCGCTGCCAGGTACCGGCGCCTGCCCGGTTGGGGATCTTGATGGACAGGATCCGGGCGGCGGGCGCCAGGCCGGCCGTGCCGGCCGGGTTGCTCCCGCTCGGCCCGCGCCCCGCCACGGCCGACGCGAACACCGTGCCCTCGGCGAGCGTGTCCCCGGCCACGTTGCCGAACGACGGGCCGGTGGTGACCACGCCGGCCAGCCCGGGCGCGGATGAGTCGACACCGCCATCCAGCACTGCCACGGTCACGCCCTGGCCCTTGCTGATCTGGAGCGCGGCCCGCAGGTCGCGGGTCAGTTGCCGGCTGGCCGAGGAACCGAAGCCGGCGCCGGCCGGGGCGGCCGGCCCGGCCGATGCCGCAGGGGCAGCCGACGTGGCCGGCGCAGGCTCGGCGGCGAGCACCAGCAGGCTGACCGGGGCGGCGGCCAGCACGGCGCGGAGCAGCCGACGGCTCAGCATCGGATGTCCGCACGGGAGCAGGGCGGGCCGCCGGCGGTTAGCACATTGATCACCCAGCTCAGTACGCCCGCACCCAGATGCTGCGGCTCGCTGGTGAGATCGCCGGTGCCGCGCCGGCCGTCGGTGAACCCGGCCGCATACAGGAAGGCGTACGGCCCGTCGCCGGGTTCGGCGCGCAGCCAGCCGCGCTGGGCGTCGCCGTACCCAGCCGCCCGGGTACCCGGGAAGCTCACCGCCCGGACCCCGGCATGCCCGGGCTGGATGGCCAGATCCGAGACCGCGCTCTGCGCGGCGGTGGTGCTGCGCATGACCACGACGCCGACCGTCACGGTCAGCGATCCAGATGCGTCTGTGTAGCTGGCGCGCAGCACCGTCTGGCAGCCGCGCGCACGGAAGATGGCCGCGGCCGCCGGGTCGAGCGCGGCCGCGCAGGACGCGGCGGGCGCGATGCCCACCCGGAGCGCGCTGCCCACCCGGTGACCCGCAGTGCCGTACCTGATGTCAGCCGGGAACAGCCGGCCGGCCAGCAGCCGCTGCCACCGGGTGGCGACCTCCGCCCGGCCTGCGGCGGCGGCTTCAGCGGCGGTGGCCCGCCGGGTGAGCTCCTGGTGCAGCCCGAACCCGCCGGCCGCTAACCCGGCCACTCCGGTCAGGGTCAGCACGATCAGCACCGGGGTGTGCCAGCGCGGCCGGCCTGCCCGCGCCGGTGGCGCGGCGGGCGGGGCCGCCACCGGGGCAGGCGTCAGCGGAGGGTCATCCGCATGTTCAGACACATTCAAAACGGTACGGCTGGATAGCCACAAAAGCAGATTTGCGGCGTTACGGTCCGGTCTCAGTGCCCGGCTCCGTATCGGTCCCGGCCAGGCCGCCTAGCTCGGACTCCGCCCGGTCTGGCGGCTCCAGCAACTCGATAAGACCCACGTTGCGCACGGTGGCCGGGGCGGTGGCGCCGAACGGCGCGGCCACCGGGGCCGGGCCGGCCGTGGCCAGCCGCCGCCGGTCGCGCACCGTGCGCACGGTCAGCAGGGTCAGCACCACCAGCGCGACGATCACCCCGGCCGCGCCCGCCGCCGCCACCCCGGCCAGCACGGCGATCCGCCCGGAATCGCGGTGGGTGACCTGAACCGGCCCGGAGGCCGGTGCGAAGTGGCCGCGAGCGGCCAGCCCGGTGGCCGGCCGGGCCGCGGCCAGCCGCCCGGCCGCACGCAGCGCCGCCACCGCGTCCACCTCCCCGAACCCGGTCGCCGGGCTGTACCCGCCCGCCGGGCGGCGCCGCGCCGACCCGGTCAGCGCCTGCGCCACCTGGGCCACCGTCAGCCGAGGGTAGGCCGACCGGATCAGCGCGGCCACCCCGGCCACGAACGCCGACGCCGGGCTGGTCCCGCTGGCCTGCAGGTAGCTGCCGCCCGGGCCGGCCCCGATGACGCTGACCCCGGGCGCGGACAGCTCCACCGACGAGTTCTGGTCGGAGAACGGCGCGCGCTGCCCGGCCCCGTTCACCGCCGCGACCGAGATCACCCCGGTGAACCCGGCCGGGTACGAGAACTGGGTCAGGCCCGGGCCGGCCTGGCCGCTGTTCCCGGCGGACGCCACCACCAGCACGCCGTGCGACACCGCGTAGTCCAGGGCCGACTGCATGGACCGGGTGGCCTCGTCGGTGCCCAGCGACATGTTGATCACCTGGGCACCGCGCTGGGTGGCGTACCGGATGCCATCGTCGATGGCGTTGGCGTAGCGCGCGTTGGAGTTGTACACACCGAGCCCCGGCTCCTGGTCGTCCAGGATGACCCGGACCGACAGCACCCGGGCCGCCGGGGCCACCCCGATGACGCCGCCGTCGTCGCCGGGCCCGCTGCCGTGCCCGGCGATGATCGAGGCGATGTACGTGCCGTGCAGGTGCGGCGGCTGGTACCCGGGCGGGTCGGCGCCCAGCGTGTAGTCCGGCCCGGTGGTCACGGAACCGGCCAGGTCGGCCGCGGTCGTGTCCACGCCGGTGTCGAGCACGGCCACGGTGACCCCGCGGCCCCGGCTCAGCCGCCAGGCGGCCGGCGCCTCGATGGCCCGCAACTGCGGCTGCTCGGCCGCCCGCACCTGGCTGCCGACCCCGCTGCCCGGGCCCTGAGCCGCGGCGCCGGTGAGCACCGTGATCCCGGCCAGCGCTAAGGCGGGCGCGCTCAGCCGGGCGCGGCGGCTCAGCATGACCACTGCCGGGTGGCCGCGCAGTCCACCACCGCAGGCCGGTTCAGCGGGCGGAGGATCTCGGTGGCCAGCTGGCCCGATTCGGCGAACGCGGTCCTGCTGTACCCGCCGGCGGCCGCGGCCGGCCGCCCGTCGGCGTAGCCGGCCACGGTCAGCAGCACGTAGGGCCCGTCCTGCCGGGCGGTGGCCGTCTGCCTGGCGTCGTCCGCGAACCGGGCCGCGGGCGTGCCGGGGAAGGCCAGCGCGCGCAGTGCGGCGCTGGGCAGCAGGGCTTCCGGCAGCCCGCGGTCGAACGCCCGGGCCTTGGCCGGGCTGGGGAACGCGAGCAGCCCGGTGGTGTAGATGACCCCTTGCAGCTCATCGACGTAGCTGGCGCGCAGCCCCGCCCGGCACCCATCCCGGCGGGCCGGCCCGGCCAGCGCCGGGTCCAGCGCGGCCGCGCACTGGTCGTCCGGTGAGATGCCGACCCGGCGGGCCGTGTCGTTGTTCAGCAGCACCGTGGTGTAGCTCAGGGAGGCCGGGAAGATCCGGCCCGCGGGCCAGGTCCGCCACCGGAACGCCAGCGCCGCCGCGGCGGCCGCGGTGCGCTCCGCCGCGGTCGGCCGCCGGGTCTGCTGCGCGATCGCCGCCCGGCCCGCCAGCACCGTGGTCACCAGGCAGCACACCGCGGCGAACGCGATGACGGTGATAACCAGCCCGCGATGGCGGGCCCGCGCGGGGGGCGGGCCGGTCCCGGTGTCGTGGTCAGCCCACGCTGGCCCGGGACCCGGTTGGTTCACCTGCAAATCGTACCGCCGCGACCGGCCGGTCACCGGGTGCCGCAGCCGCCCTGCGCCCGGCCGGCTCCCCCGCCCGCGCGGGTGCCCCAGCCACCCCCGGCCCAGTCGGCTCCCCCGCCCGCGCGGTGCCGCGATCGAAGGTGTGCCGCCCGGGCAACCAGGCCAGCCAGCGCGGGAAGTACCAGGTGCGCTCGCCGCACACGGCCAGCGCGGCCGGCATCAGGATGCCGCGCACCACGGTCGCGTCGATCAGCACCGCGGCCGCCAGCCCGACGCCGATCATCTTCAGGTCGATGATGGACAGCGTCGCGAAGATCGAGAACACCGCGACCATGATCACTGCGGCGCTGGTCACCACGCCCGAGCAGGTCGCGATGCCGCCGACGACCGCGTCGCGGTGCGGGCGGCCCGCGGACCGCAGCTCACGGATCCGGCTCAGGATGAACACGTGGTAGTCCATGCTCAGCCCGAACA
>Ga0335085_10009148_pt1 | contig 14987 bp, 21 predicted proteins | sample Lox_Sample_45_FD_206712 | JGI IMG/M metagenome (GOLD analysis project Ga0335085, IMG submission 206712) | Soil microbial communities from Loxahatchee National Wildlife Refuge, Florida, United States - Lox_Sample_4.5 | ecosystem: Environmental > Terrestrial > Soil > Wetlands | place: USA... | reverse complement strand
GTCGAAGAGGAAATCCGAGAGCGAGCTATGGCGCGGGGGAAATCGGTTCACTGGATGCTGGAGCTTGAGGATCAAGGAAGATTGAATTACCGCACCGTTCCGAAGATGCTGAGACCGTACCGCAAGGTCTGGAACGAGTTCAAGAAGAACACAGGCTTCGTTCCAATTCTTATCGAGCACAGATTCGTTTCGTCGTTCGGTTATGCAGGAACTTTCGACCGCTATGGCGAGTTCCCTCCGACAGCGATCTACCTTAGAGGTAGTCACGCGCTCATCGACATCAAGACGGAATCGGTTCAGGAATGGACGAAGTATCAGTTAGCTCCGTATGCCGTAGCGAAGGCACGAACAGTTCAGGCAGCGAAGACCATCCGGCGAATCGGCGTGGCGCTGACTCCAGATGGTTACAAGGTGAAAGAGTTCCCGGCAAGTTCGCTGGAGCACGATTTCTCAGTTTTCATGGAAGGACTTCGGAGGACAGAATGTCTAATACAGCAGTGATTGATGAACAGACGATCAAGCAGGAAGCGCTGACGGTAGTTCAGAAGGCGCAGATCGTGAAGATCGTAGATCAGGAGAGCTACGAAGGAGCAGTTGCTCTCCTGCTAGACCAGATCAAGCCGTTCAGGAAGCGGTGGGCAGAATACTGGTCGCAACCAAAGGAAGCAGCCTATCGAGCGTACAAGTCGATCCTTGCAAAGTTCCAAGAAGGCGACGAGCCTCTGGAGAAGGCCGAGAATCAAGTGAAGGCTGCGATCTCTGCGTGGACTCAGGAGCAGGAGCGAAGACGGCAACAGTTGCAACGCGAGGCCGAAGAAGCTGCGCGGAAGGCGCAAGAGGAAGAACTGGCTAGGGCTGCTGCTGTGGCTGAGGAATCGGGAGCTACGGAGGAAGAAGTCGAGCAGATGATCGCTCAGGCTCCGCAAGTCGTAGCGGCTCCTATTCAGCCAACTTATGAAAAGGCTTCTGGCGTGAGCACTCGTGAGCTTTGGTCTGCAAGAGTGACCGACATCAAGAAGCTCTGCGCGGCAGTGGCGAAGGGAACGGTCCCAGTGTCCTACGTCGAACCGAATATGGTTGCATTGAACCAGAGGGCCAAGGCCGACAAAAACACCCTGAACGTTCCGGGCGTGATCGCAGTGAAGGAAATCTCTGTGGCAGGGAGGACGAGATGAGCGAAGCACTAGAGATTCAGCAACCGCAGCAAGCAATCTATCAGTGGAAGTCTCCTACCGCAGTCAAACAACGCATCATTGCGATTCAGCAGTTGCTTGAGCAGGTCTTGAAGCCGGGGACGAAGGGCAATGAGTTCTCGGGAGATTATGGCGTGATTCCGGGGACAGGAAACAAGCCGAGCCTCTGGAAGTCTGGCAGCGAGCAAATCCTCGCTATGTTCGAGATCGCTGTTGATCCTATCGTTGAGGACTTGTCGAACAGCGACTGCTTCCGCTACCGCGTCACTGCGAGGTTGAGCCACGCCCCGACCGGAGTGTTCCTCGGGGCAGGAGTTGGAGAGGCTTCAACAGATGAGACGAAGTACCGTTGGAAGAAAACATATTCCCAGAAGGAGTTCGAGAACACTCAGGCGGATCGCCGCAAGATTAAGTACAGCCAGTACCGGGACGGGAACGGAATGTGGGCTGACAAGGAAGAGTGGCTCATCCGTACTGAACCTGCCGACCTTGCGAACACGGTCTTGAAGATGGCGAAGAAACGGGCGCAGATTGACGCCACACTCACCGTCACCGGAGCTTCCTCGATGTTCACGCAAGACCTCGACGAACTGATGGAAGACGACGAGGAACCTAAGACCGAGAAGAAGGCCGCGAAGCCTCAGACTGGCGTAAAGTGCTCCGAGTGCAACGCAGAAGGCGGACACTTACCCTCTTGCTCAAAGCGGAAACCGAACGGGGCAGAAGTCAAGAAGGCTGCTGACGTTCCTCCACCTCAAGAGAAGAAGCAGGAGCCTCCGAGCGACAAGACAATCTGCTCTGAGTGCCGGAAAGTGAATGGGCACGAACCAACGTGCAAGTTCGCTCCAAAGCCAGAGGAGAAGCCGAAGGCGCTCTGCTTGATTGAGTCCGTTGTTCAGAAGACGAAGAAACTTACTGATGGCGAAATCAAGAAGGGCAAAACATCTGGTGAACCATATCTCGTGATTGAGAGTTCTGACAATTCTGGAAACAAGGGAAAACTGTACTGCTGGAAAACAGACTTGCACGATTATCTGATCGGCAAGAAGAACGTCAGTTTGTTGTGCGAAGTCTCTCAGCAGAAGGCGGGAGACAAAACGTTCCTGCAGCTTGACGTTATTCACGAACTCGGGGGAGTGAGGTTCGAAGGAAACAAGCCTGTGAGTGCAACTCCTCCCGACGAAGACGACAGTTTATTCGGAGCGCAACAATGAGCTTCTTCAGGAGAAAGGGCGAGAAAACCAAGTACGCGTTTCTAGATGCTGACTGTATAGGGCGTAAGTGTTGGGCCGCTGGTATGTATCAGCATCGATCTCCGATGTCGTGCGGAGGCTCGCGCAACACTGGAAGTCCAGACTCTCCGTGTTGTTTGAATCGTGCTTATCACGGTTGTCCTGATGGCCCAGTCGGACGGCGCGAGGTTCCCTGCGATTGCGACGGAAGCCCACACGGTACGCATATTGTAACTGGTGTTCCCGAGTTTGATCCTGAGTTGGCCCGAAAAAGAAAAGCAGAAGGTTGGAAATTAGCGTGATTCAGTCGGACACAATACGTTTCCTGTTTGACGTGGAAGTGGGCGGTCCTCCGCGAGCGTTCGAGTGCAAACTCGTAACCGGATTGGGCTACAGTTCCGATCTAGTCTGCGGTTTCGTGACTCGGACGCTCTCCGGGATGCGCCAACATCAAGATCGTGTACACGATTTTCGTCCGCAGAAGAAACTGTTCGAATCCGAGATTCCGCGAAGTGGAATGGAGAAACGATGAAAGACGCAGAGCAAGAGATTGATCGCATCTACGAGCAGAACGAAGGCAGCGAAACGATGGAAGCCTATCATTCTCTCCACGAAATCGAGTCTCTGGCGATCCTAACGATCACTAATCCTTACGCTGCTACGCGGGAAGTAGACCGCTACGCCTCTCGGATTCGTGGAAAGACGGTCATAGAAGTTGGGGCGGGAGTCGGGTTCCTTGCTATTGAGATGGCGCGGTTTGCAAAGCAGGTTTACGCAATTGAAGCCGATCCCGCGTGGAATTGGGTGTTCACGGAATGCCTTTACCAGAAGAAGCCAAAGAATCTGACGTGGATATTCGGCGCAGCGGAGACAGTAGCTCCATTCCTTCGCGGAGATGTGGCTGTGGTCTTCACTGGATCAGGACATCGTGCAATGCTGGAAGTTGCAGAGCGAATGTGTCCAGAGGTGATCTTTGGGCCGAACCTGCCGCTTGAGGAGCGCGAGCCGGATGCGACTCCAGAGGACTTAGCAGCAGCGAGGAAAGCAGCCGAAGGGCTGACGCAAGCAGACTTCAAATCTCGGCGCGGAGGTTTGTGATGGACTCACGAATGAAAGCAGACTTGGATCGTTTGTGTAAACAATGTGGAACGCCTCTGCCTTCGCAAGGGTCTAGAGTGCAACCAAGGAAATGGTGCTCTGGTAAATGTCGCCGCTTGGCTAGGACAACACGTTCTCCTCATCTTGGGAAACTTACTGGCGGTCGTGGTTATAAGCGAACTACTCCACGTTTGTGTATACGATGCAAAGAGCCAATTCCTCTCGATGTTGCTAGGTTTTCAAATGGGAAACTGAGAGTCGTATGTTCTCCTTGCCAAAAGCAAATCATGCGCGAGTGGAGAGCGCTTCATGGATGGGCAGCGAAACTGCGTCCGTGGGGATTAACTCCCGATTCCTATAATGCGATGTTGCGCTCTCAGAACGGCGTCTGCGCGATTTGTAAAGGGAAACAGACTGATGGGCGCTTGCTGCATGTCGATCACGATCATGCTTGTTGTGGCGAGGATAAAGCCTGCGATAAATGTCGGCGTGGCCTTTTGTGTATGGCCTGCAATATGGGAATAGGAATGTTTCGGGAACAGCCCCAACGGTTAGAAGCTGCAGTGAAATACCTCGCCAGCTACCAAAAGCAAGGATCGGATTCCTGCTGCTCCGACAACGCTCCTAAGACTTCTGGTTACCGTCAAGACGGCGAGAAGTTCTCTTGTCCTGAGTGCGGAAAGGAATGGCAGTGGATCGAGGACGAAGCCGAGGGCGGGTACTGGGATGAGGTCATATGAAGAACGCTCCTGATTTTGTGATGTACGTCGTGATAGTGAAGTTCAGGGAAAAGTATGATCCTCTTTGGAATCGTCCTGATCGTGGCCCGAGTTATGCTATTGGCTTTAAGACGAGGAGAGATGCTAAGGCGGTTTGCAAGCTATGGAGGGCCGAATTTGGCGAAACCTCAGCCTACGTTCAGCAGTACGGACCTTACAGTTAGAACGGGTTGGAGAGGACAGAAGGGCGGGATGAAAAGATGACGCATACGGTTTTACGCGATCCGACAGAAGCAGAGTTGAAATCTCCGATCTTTAATGCGGTCTGGAAAGCGATCAAGAAATGGGATATTTCCCGAGATAGTAACGGGATGTATGCAGTGGCAACGGGAACGGACGTTTGCACCGTGCTCGACGCGATTACTCCCGTCGTATCTGCCGAGCTTCACATGCTGGAAGTTCAGCGCGATCAGGCCAGAGACAGCGCCAAGGGCATAATCCTAGACCTGATTTCCGAGCTTTCGGCGGAAGAACTGAAATGCTGGCTTTGCGGTCCCCATCAGTTCAAGTTGGCCGTTTTAGCCAGATTGGAGAAATGGTAATAAGGCAATCTATGCAGGTTTGCTACGTTTGCGGACAGAATGCTCGTCCGGGCAGGGGAATGACCGACCTGAAAGGCAGGCGGCACGTCGTCTGTCCTCCCCCGAAGCCCAAAAAGGCCCTGTCGGAGGCCCTAAAAGCCTACCACAAGGCCCGGAAGGTATCTCAAGTAGGGCAAGGGGATTAAACCTCGTTGTTTGTACTAGGAACGCAAGCACGCCCTATTCTAGCGAAGGGGCAGAACGGCAATCGGGCGGAAAGTGTAGATTCACGAAAATAATGCTGTACAAAGGGCAGGAACTTTGCTAGAAGGTAAGTGCGCAGCGCTTCCCCACAGAAGCGAGATGGAGGGCCGGATCAGACTAGACCCTGATCTGGCCCAGAGGTCTAGATTCTTGAAGCAATCTCATACATCGCGGTATTCTATTTTCCTTAAAAGGTTGGAGCGGAATTTGGTGCGTGTGGCGTTCCACAGAATGCTCGTGCACGAGTATCTGTGTCCGGAGTCTGACACGGCAGCTCTGCTCCACGCGTACTCTCGTTTAGCTCAGACAGAGAGCGCCGGGACCATACATCTCGGAGGTCGCAGGGTTAATGCAGCGGGAGTACGTTTAAAAATTGAACGTCGAGAGACATTCCACAAACAGCAAGGCCCGTTGTACCGCAGAGAGGCATCACCGGAGATCTCGTTCCCGAGGCGGCTGAGGGTAAAGGGAACCGACACAGAACCGATAAGCGGCTGTCGGCTTGGTTCTGGCGAAACGGGAGTTCAAGCCTCAGATGGCTTCTCTGATGGATGGGCTGAGCGCACAGAGCGCACGGCCAGCGGGGATTCACACGACAGCAGTTCCCGCTGTAATCAAATTTCAGGCAAAAATCAAGCCCCGTTTAGAGCCGGGGCTTTTGTATTTGAACTCGGTGCTGAGTGTGTGCTGTCCCTAAGAGCAATATAGCACACCCTCCTGCATCTTCGCTCAAGCAGCCAAAGAAACACTAGCATCGCAGCGGAAAAGCTCGATTCGGTAGGCAGTAAACCGTCTCGGGTGAGGTGAATCTGCGCGCTGTCCCCACGAGTGATCGTGACTATATGTGCTCTAGCCCAACGCGGCCATGTGAACCTGAGCGGGACCCGGCGGTGTGTGTATTTGTAGCCTGACGATTGCTGAACTGCGAAGTTCTTGGGATCAAGGGCCACGAGCAGCTAGTGAAGCATGATCTTTGGCGAACAGCGGGAGATTTTTAAATTCACAGGTACGTTCGATGAAAGTTAAAACGTCTTGGGGTTCGTGGAAGAAAGCAAAGCTGTACGGATTTAAACCGAAGAAGCGTACTAAGAGAAGAGTTCCTACGCAGGCAATATTCGCGGCTCACTTGTTTAACAACATGACGCCGTGCGAAAAGAAAATATGGCCTGCGCTTCAGAAGAAAGGCTACTTAGCTCAGTGCGTGATCGTCGGATTCATCCCTGACTTTTATCATCCGATCCTTCGAGTGTGCGTAGAGATCGACGGCTCAGTTCACAGTACCGAGCGGCAGAAAGCAAAAGACGAAGTCAAAGATGAGCGATTGCGATCTCGTGGCTATCGAGTGATTCGCATTTCAAATTATCGCGTCATGCACGACCTCGAAGCGGTTTTGCAGGAGTTGCCATGAGCACGGAACCGCAAGCCTTATTGCTCACTAATGAGCCACTGATAAGCGACGATCCAATCCCGAAAGTGTTCGCGTACTTCTGCGAAGCTGCTGGCAAGAGTCCTCAGTACCGATTGACAAAGAAACGGTACGACATGGCGAAGAGGAGATGGAATGAGGAATCGAAAGTCGAGCGAAGCAGAAGAACTCCGGCAGAGAAGATCAGATCAATCGTAGGAAACAGGTTCAAGAATGTGATCGACGAGATTTGCTCATGCGAGTTTCACCGGAAGAACGGCTACTTGGATTGGGAGCAGTTATTCGGGTCGGAGGATAGGTTCAACAAATGGGTAGATCGTTACGAGAACGGATATGCAGAACATCAAACTGAGTTGGCAAAAGCCCGTCACGCATAAATCGAAGGCCGTTTTAGTCTTCATTTGCATTCGAACTGGCATCTTCGGCCAGAAACTTGCGCGACTGACGTTCTCGGCGTTTCCTTCTTGGAGGCCGAAGTGAAACTGGCAGAACTCACCGAGGCCCAATTCAGGAAGTATTACGAGACTCGCCTGCATGACAAGCGGTTTCGCAAATCGAGCATCGGTTACATGGCACTCTGCCCGTTTCATGACGATCACACTCCTTCGCTTTCTGTGAACACTGATAAGGGAGTTTGGAAGTGCCACGCTTGTAACATCGGCGGCGGAGTTCTCGACTTTGAGCAACGTTTCTCTTCGTCGGACAAAGACACGGCATTGACGCGGATCGCAGAAGTTGTCGGAGAGCAGCATTTGGCGCTCGGTCAGAAACCAGAAGCGGTTTATTCCTACACTGACGGATTCGGAAAGAGTCTATTCGAAGTCGTGCGCTATCCGGGAAAGAGATTCGTTCAACGCCAACCGGACGGCAAAGGCGGCTGGATTTGGAAGACTCAAAACCTGAAGATGGTCCTCTATCGACTGCCAGAAGTGATCACGGCGAAGAACTGCATCGTCGTCGAGGGCGAGAAGGATGCGGACAATTTGACGAAAGCTCTGGCGGGGAAGCCCAGCGTGGCGGTGACGACTTCCCCGCGTGGAGCCGGAAAGTGGCAAGACGACTTCGCGTATTACATGACGGGAAAGCAAGTGCTCGTGATCCCCGACAACGACAAAGTAGGGAAAGAACACGCGGCCAGGATCGCGCTCTCGTGCCTGAAGTTCGCGCAAGGCGTGAAGGTTCTCGAACTTCCTGATGTCGGAGAGCACGGCGACGTGAGCGATTTCTTGAAAGATCATCCTGTCAACGATCTATTGGAACTCGCGAAGCGGACTCCGTGGTGGAGGCCGCAAGAAGGCGAGGCTTCGCTCTTCATGACGTGCGCTCAGTTCGATGAGAGGTCACCTGATTACATCGACTGGCTGGTTGAGGGGATCGTTCAGAGGAAGGCGAACGGAATCCTGATCTCTCGCCCGAAGAGCGGCAAGAGTTTTACCGTGCTCGATCTTGCTCTCGCGCTCGCCGGAGGGCAGAAGTGGCTCGATTTCTACATCCCGAAACGGGTGAAGACTGCTCTAGTATCGCGGGAAGACAATGCAGGATTGACTCAGTGGCGCAAGAAGAAACTTGCTCAGCAGAGAAATCTGACGAACGCGGAACTAGATGGCTATTTGTACATCAACGCTAAAGGTCTTAGGCCGAAGATCATGCTCGATTACCCTGACGATGTAGCGCGGCTCGTTTCCGATTTGAAGCGTTACGAAACCGAGTTCCTGATCCTAGACGTGATGCGCGTGCTTCACGGATCGGACGAGAACGACAATACGGAGATGCAGAAGATCATCGACGTGCTGAACAAGATTCAAGACGAAACAGGAGCTTCGATTTGCTTGATTCACCACGACAACAAGCGCGAAGACGCGACGTTGACGGAGCGTGCGCGGGGAGCGAGCGCGATAGCAGGATGGGCGGAGTTCATCTGTGGAATCCGGGTCGTGGACGAGACGGAATGGATCAGGGAGTTTACTTGCGAGTTGAAGGCGAGCATGGCGCCCGAGAAATTCTACTTCAAGATCAACGACACGCCTGACGGAGGAATCGAGCTTGCGCGGTGCGCTTACGAGCCTCCGAAGCGCGGACATAAAAACACAACCCAAACGGAGGCACCATTTTGACTCAATATGTGAATCCGTGGCTGGAGAGAATGCACGCTATCCAAGGTTGCACTACGGAACTGGCGGCTAGAGTTTTAGCTAAGGAATTGTTCTCTGCCCGTGACGACATTGAACGAGCCGTGAAGTGGTGGCAAGAAGCTCACATGAAGAAACCGATTCATTACGACGCGAAGGAGCGCGGAGTCGATGCCTAATTACTCGCAGGACCAGATCAAGCAGGCGATCTCGTATCACGATTGGGCAGTCGTTGAAAAGGTCCGGCGCGTCGAGCGGTGTGCGGCAGATGAGTTCCCGATTACGACTCCCGTTTGGATTCTTGAACGTTTGGAGCAATGGAGGCGGTGGAATGGCTGAGCCTCTCGCTTTCGACTTCTCGCAAACGGCTGCGTTGGATGACGACGAAATCGCGCAGTCGGTTTCTGAGCCGATGATCGCTCTGAACTCAGACGAGACAGCGCTAGAGATCGTAGCGGTTCCGTCGAACGGGAACGCGAAGGAGCCGGAACAAGTCGCTTTGTTTGAGAAAGGCGAGTGGTGGGAAGAACATTGGAAGGGGATGCCTGAGTTCATCCAAGAAGACAAGATGCCGTTCAAAACTTTGCTCGTGCATTTTGAGGATCAAGAAGATATCGACGCTTTCTCTGCTCTCGTGCAACAAAAGATCGGTCCTGATACGAAATCTATTTGGCATCCAGAAGCAGAGATCGCGCACGGCAAGCATAAGAAATACGTCAGCACAGCGCATCACCTCCCGAAATATCCGGTTTATATCGTGTCGAAAGGCCGATGGGAAACGCGGCACACGTCTCGGACGCTACATCAACTCGGCGTTAAACATTTCATAGTTGTAGAGCAGCAAGAGTTCAATTCCTACAAAGCAGCAATCGACGATTCGGCGACTTTACTGATCCTTGATCCGCTATATCAAGAGGCTTACGACGCTTGCGATGATCTCGGAATGACAAAGAGTAAAGGCCCCGGACCTGCTCGAAACTTTGTTTGGGATCACGCGCAGAACGTTCTCAAGAGCGAATGGCATTGGGTGATGGACGACAACATCGACGGCTTTGCTCGGCTTACGGATAACCTCAAAACTTTTGTAGCAGACGGCACAATGTTCCGATGCATGGAGGACTTCTGTGAGCGCTACGAAAACGTAGCGATGGGAGGGCCGAACTATTGGATGTTCGCTAAACGCAAGCAGAAGATTCCGCCATTCATATTCAACACTCGCATTTACTCCTGCAATCTCATTCGCAATGATGTTCCGTACCGCTGGCGCGGACGCTACAACGAAGATACCGACCTTTCGATCCGCATGATGCGCGACGGATTCGTGACGGTTCAATTCAACGCATTTCTGCAAAACAAACTCACAACTCAGAGCGTAGCCGGAGGATGTAACGCAGAGTTCTACGAGAAAGAAGGAACCGGACCTAAGTCTGAGATGCAGGTTCGACTTCATCCTGACATCTCGCGCCTAACGGAGCGGTTCGGGCGGATTCACCACTACGTCGATTACTCAGTGTTTGAGCACAACATTCCAAAACTCAAAGCAGACGTTCAATTGAAGTCAGGAGTTGATAATTACGGAATGTTCATCAAGGTAAACGGAGCGCAATTATGACAAAACTCGATCTGGCCTTACGCGCTGCAGAGCACGACACGAATCTAGCTCTAGCTCTTTCCCGACTATCAGAATCAGTAGTAGAGATCGGCAAAGAACTCGCCATAATGCGCGATCAGGAATTGTGGAAGTACATCCACGATCCAAGGACTGATGGTGACAACCGAGGATGCTTCAAGAACTGGCGTGACTACGCGAGGTTCAGGCTCGGAAAGATGAGCGAGTCGAAGATGTACGAATACCTCTCGGTTCAATCACTGCTTCACGGCGAGAAACCGATGACGGCGCAGGCGGTCGAACAACTCGGCGTAAAAAAAGCAAGTCAGATCGCACGCCTGCCGGAGAAGAAGCGCACGAAGAAAATGCTGAAGGAAATCGAAGAGGCGTCTGTGGCGGCGACGAAGGAGATCGTTGACTCGGTTCTGGAAGGCGATGCGCCGAAGGTGAAACTGTACGCGCTTACCGTCGCATTGCCGATGGAAACAATTCAGTTGATCGAAGAAATTGAGCGCGATGGAATTTTCCTTGAAGATCTTAGAGATGGTGACCGCTCTTGGACATTACGCAGCAAATTGTGGCACGCAGTCTGGTTGAGTTTTCAGGTTGAGAATCAAGAGCAGTTGAGGGCAGCGGCCTTCGCTCGGGAGTACAAGAAGAACGAAGTCGCGGCGATTCAATGAGAAACAACAAACTTACTACATGCGAACAATGTGGCGTTCAATTCAATGCTGATCGCCCTGGTCGAAGTAGGAGATTCTGTTCTTCAAGGTGCTGGTACAAAGCGCACACAAGAGAACCTAAATTGTGTAAGCAGTGTGGCTGTGAAGTCGGGTTGTACTCTAAGTTATGTCTCAAATGTTGGCGAGAGACAGCTCGGAGGAAGCCCAAGACTTGCCTTCAATGCGGGGCCTCTTTCTCTGGTCGAGGTGGTAAATTCTGCTCTAATAAATGCGTAGGCGCTCACAATCGCGTAACGTCTCTTACCCATACTTGCTCGAATTGCGAAAAAATATTCACTGCAGTCAGAGCTAGGACTAGGCAAGGTAAGCACACGTTTTGCTCCAGAGAGTGCCAGCACAAATTCTTTAAGGAGCACAGGCATCCTGCGTGGAGAGGTGAGAGGCGTCATGAGCGCGGTAAGGATTGGCCAACTGCTTCCGCTGCTGCTCGCGCCAGAGATAACAACATATGCGTTAACTGCGACTGTGAAGATGGAAAGAGGATATCTGTAGATCACATCGTTCCTTATCGCTTAGCCAAACTGTGGTCTCCGCAACCAAATGCTTTAGTGAATCTCGCGTGTATGTGTCGCTCATGTCATTCCAAAAAGACTGGAATAGAAAGGCGTTTGCTGGAGGGCGACATTCACGGATTTATTACTAGCATGTACACTCTCGGCGGAATCAATTATTACCGAGTACTAGATGCGCTGAAATATTTTGGACTAGAAAGGGTGATCGAAGAACGCTTGCATTATATCGACTGATCGGAGGAATGAATGACGAAGAAGAAAGCAGCACCGAAGCAGAAAGCGAAGACGAACAGCAAACCGAAACCAAAGCAAGGCTCGCTCCCCGGACTTGAGGACCGCGCTCTCGCTGAACTCGAAGCACTGGCTGAGCAGTACGCAGAAATCCGCGATGACCGGATGGCGCTGAACGAGAAGGAAGTTGAACTGAACGATGAACTGCTCGCCTTGATGAAGAAGCACAAAAAGACTGAGTACCATCACGGCGACGTTCACTGCTGGATCAAAGCGACGGATGAGCGGGTCCGCGTAAAAATTGGCGAACTTACGCCCAAACAAAAAGTGAAGGAATCGAAAGATGCCGTCAAACAAGCCGAAGAAGAAGTTGAAACTGCTGGACCGGATGATCTGATTGACGCCGAGACGGAAGAAACGGTGTCTGCGGAGATCGAAGGCACCCGGAATGGTGGTGCCAATTGAGGGTCGCTAGGCCGTGGACTGATGGTTCACGGTCTAACCTTAAGCGGCTTTCGGAAAGAGTACGGCGTGTGACTTTACTGGCTGCATTCCCATGTAAAGATTTCCTAGGTAAGACTGCGTTCGTCATCTGCGCGGATGCCCAAGAGACGCTAGATGACTACCGCTTCTTTTTAGATAAGCTGGAACCCCACAAAACCGGAAATTATGAAGTGCTTCTGGGGGGTGCGGGATACGCGAATTTAATCGAGGCGTTTGAATTGCGGCTGTTCGATACGCTCCCTAAATCTGGCACAAGAAGTATTCAGGAGTTCAAGGATTTTGTTCAGGCCGAGTTGTTGGATTTTGTTCAGGTAGAAGTAGCCGCATTTCTTAAATCGCGAGTTGATGCAGGGGGTAATGGAATTGATTTCGTGATCGCTGCTCGTGCTACGCAGAACTCTGAGTGCGGCTGTTGGATCACGAGAGCAACGCGACTAAAACCAGTCAGGACGTTCGAGCTACTTGGTATTGATGCTGCGATATATAGACACTTGGCTAAACGCATCTATTCAGACGGCCTCCCTATCGGACAGGCGGCCAGAGCTTGTCTTTACTTGCTCTCGATTGCAAAAGCAACATCGACTGCCGTAGATGGCAAACCATCATTAGCCGTCTTGCAAAATGGTGGCCTCAAACTGGAAAGCGAAGAATTCATCAAAGATGCAGAGGAGAACCTACAAGAACTCACTATTGCTAACGACAAAATATCTATAGCTCTTCCAGACCTCGGCATGCCTGCCATTGAATTTGAAGCCGTGCTGCAGGACTTTGTACGCAAAGCTTGGGCTATTCGCAAAAAATACTTGACCCGTATCGGATCACGAATCGCGCTAGGCGCGATGCAAGGAAACCAACGCACTTATGCTCACTACGAATTCCCGAGTGGTACTGGATTATCCGTAGATCAGAATGGAGCGATTACGATAGATGACGATCCCTACAGGGGACTGTACGTAGGTTCATTCCGAGATGGGATCAACTTGAATCAGGAGAAATCGCTATCTCCCCTTAAATTATGCGGAAAAAGACGTGTGGTTGGAAGTCAGGTATTCGTGGAAGTTGTGCCATGTAAACTTCCGCCAAATATTGCTCATAACGAAAATGAGAGTTGCATCGAAGACAAGTGGCTTGAAACGTTGTCGGCCAGCAGTAGTGAGGATGATCCGCCCGATACTCAATAAGGGGAATAGATGCTAGTGCCTATCTATAAGCAGATTCCACTTCGCGGAATGGCTATATGACTCAAACAAAAGAAGTTAACGAGTCTTTAATTCTTCGCGGCTACAAGCGCGTGACTTCCGGCAAAGTTCAATCCAGCGACAAATACTGGGAACGGCCCTGTTGGCCCAGCTTGGCCAAGAATAAGCCGGACGGCTGCAATGGCAGCTTCGATCTGTTCCTTTCGGGCTTCCAAATCGGCTAAGACAGCTTCGTAATTGATTGGTTGATCGCTCATATTGGTTACCTGTTTACGCTGGAAATACGCGGTTTTTCGTGCTATTGTTGGTAAGACCTTTTGGGGACGCCCCACTCATGAGACATCCCCTCAGGCCCGTTTGTAGGGAGTTTCCTTAACCCTTCGCCCTTTCTAGGGGCGTGTTCGTCTTATCATCTGAATAGCCTTTCCGATCAGCCGAGAGCGTCACCTCTCGGCTTTTCTGTTTTTGCCGCGTCCATCAAACGCTTCGCGTGACCCCTGCAATGGAGGCTGGAATCTCTGACCACGTTTGGACCATTTTGGAACTGGTGTCGCTGCTCGGACATGTCCGATTGGCGTTGGCGTGATGTCTTTGGTAATATTGAAAGTTCTGCCCTTCCTAACCAAGATTGCTATTGACAGAAGTGTCTTCAGGGAAGTAAATAGAGGCCAAATGAAAACGTACAATTTTGATGTCAGTATCCTGCTCCTCAGGGAAGAGAACCGCTGGGTAGCGCAGTGCTTAGAATTTGACGTTGCTGCGCAAGCTGACACAATCGCGGAAGTAAAAAACGCTTTTGAGAGAGCGTTTGTCAGTCAGGTAGCAGTAAACGTGTGCAACGGCCAAGAAGCAATGCACAATGTTCCGAAAGCGCCAAAGTTCTACCACGAATGGTTCGACAAGGCCGAACCGCTCTCGGACAAACCTTCGTATCGGCAACATATCGGTAAGGGCCTCGAAATATCAACTCACACGAAAGAGATGCGCATAGCAGCCTAACGAGGCATGCCTTACCCGTTCGGTAATGCCTCAGTTTGAAATTGCATAGCATAGAACGGTCGAAGCGGCATGTGGCATACTCGTTCCGTGGCTAAACGTCCTCGCGATCCGAATCAACTCGCCAAACTCGTGTTCGACATTGCCAGCGGCGAGGTTGAGGATACTGTCAGCGAAGGCAAGAGGCACCCAGAGAACGTGAAGGGTAGGGCTGGCGGAAAGAGGGGCGGCAAGTCTAGGGCGAAAACCCTCACACCCGCGCAGCGCATCGAAATTGCTCGGCTGGCTGCACAAGCACGATGGAAGAAAAAATAAGCCCCCGTTTCCCTCGGGGGCAAAGGGCTGCCGTGCTTGTTTGACTACTTGGGTTTCTTTGGGTTGTGAACCGGAACACGTTCATGTTCGGTTGTTCTGGGGTGACGAATCGCATATTCCGGCGTGACGAAACGTCCCGTCACGGCGCTGCGATCCACTGGTTTTGTTGGAATGGTTTTAGCCATTGTGTTTGACTCTCCAATGAGCTGGCTTTACAGCTCTGGCAAATACAACTG